>Ga0209706_10001469_pt1 | contig 13310 bp, 9 predicted proteins | sample PPLLaktember2015_6_FD_187263 | JGI IMG/M metagenome (GOLD analysis project Ga0209706, IMG submission 187263) | Freshwater sediment microbial communities from Prairie Pothole Lake near Jamestown, North Dakota, USA - PPLs Lake P8 Core (1) Depth... | ecosystem: Environmental > Aquatic > Freshwater...
TCTTCGTCAATACCGCCGACGGCTCCGAGACACAGGTCCCCGCGGCCAATATCCAAAAGAACTCCCCCGGCGAGCTGGTATTCCTCATCCCGAACCTGGCGGATGCCAATTATAACCTGCAGGTCCGTGCCCATTTCAGTAAAGATGGCCAACTGCGAACCGGAACCCTCGGCGCTGAGCTAACCGTACAGGGTGTACCACCGATTTAATAATATACCCGGTGGCTTACCCACAGCCCATCGGGCACACACTGGCTTTTAAGGCCGCGTGGCATTTAACTTTGCCGTGCGGCCTTTTTCCTCTTCTTTTTTTCTTATCTGCGTTAATCCTGCGTAAATCTGCGGATCCTCTTCTTTTCTTACTATTACCTTGTGTCTTCTTCCTATAGACAACCCACAGAAGAAAGTGCGGGATCGTACCGGTTATAACGATTATGATGGTAATGCCGACGGCCTTGATGCACCGATGCGCGCCGCGTACATAACCGATGCGCGCGGCGCACATAACCGATGTCGGACCTCGACATAACCGTGTAGCGCCTCCGACATAACCGTGTTGCGAACCCTAACAAGTAGATGCACGACCCCGACCTAACCGTGTTGCAAACCCTAACAAACCGTGTTGGAATCCCGAACATGCCTTGTATCGACCCCGAATACGCCGTGTAGCGCTGCAGACCTGATCGTGGTCCGATACCGAACAAAATATCGACAAAACCGACAAAATCCACCGGCTGACAACAAAAAACTCCCACCTTGTCCGCCAAAAAACACCTCACTGACGACCGGATATAGGACCAAAACGGCATATAAAGCAAAAAAATAAAAAAGTTTTGAGCGGTTATTTGGCCCGATCACTGCGTTACGCAGCCCTGCCCCAATGCTCGATGTACAACTGTACGACTGTGCTTGAGTGGGGACTGCAAGCCTTGTCCTCGAACCAAATCCCGCGCTCAAAAGCCTACAAGAACCTATGCACTATTCCACTGGGCGAGGCTAACGGCTAAAGATTATATACTAACGACAATCAGTCCTGCCCTTTACTCCCAATTCCGCCACAGTGTCATTCCCGCGGACGTGGGACACGAAGCGAAGCGAAGAGCCGCGATAGCGAATCCATGTTTCCAGATATCTCTTTTCATTGCCCTCTGGATGCCCGATCAGGTCGGGCATGACAAGTATTTTTCTAGCGACCAGGGGCACATCCGCACCGGCGGCGACGAGTTCAACGACGTCCCGCCATTTCCTGGATCGCGGTAGTTGTCCAAGCCGAATGTGGCCCACGGGTTACTCCATCTGCTGCTGTTTCATCCTTCTGACTGCTCCAGTCCTGCCTGACAAGGCCGCGACATCCAGTTCGGCGAAGGGGCGCACGCCCGCTTCAAGAAGGCCGCCGTTCTCCTCGTTGGCAAACGCGAAAACCGGCTGCTGTCGCTCCAGCGCGGCACGAACAGTTGCCCACGTCTTGCCGCCGGGGGCCGCGTGCGGCACCCATACCGCATCGGCAATCGCCGCAACCAGGTTGTTCCGCTGTACCGCCTGGGCGGCCGTCGTTCGCCGGATGTCCTCGGCGAACGGCGACACAAGCAGCAGCCGACCTTCCTTTACCGCACGCCTCGGTATCTGGCCGATGCGCAGACCCGCAAGCCCTCTGGCCGGGCAGAGGAGCACGGGCTGGTCGCCGCGCAGGATGATGTCCAGACATTCCTTCTCCATCGGCGAGTGAAACCCACCAACCACCGCCACACCCGCATCGCGCAGCACGCGGGCGGCATCCAGCGTCTTGATCACGATGCTGCCGGGACACTGGATTGAACAAATCAGACCCAAAAGGCGGTTGTAAAGAAGATTCACGTCACCCATCATATATAGGTAGCGAGGCGCTGCGTTACCCAAACGATCTCTTAGGATGGCGGGGTAGTGTTCTTGGTCGATTTCTAGTTGTTCTGCTTTGATGATTTTTCCCACGTTCCATAACCCTTTGATTTTGTTGCCCAATATTCTAATCAAGATATGTTTCGATTAAGTATTTTCGAAGATATCTCAGAGCATCCTGTTCGATCTGGCGAACCCTCTCGCGAGTTAGCTTCAGAGATTCCCCAATCTGCTCAAGGGTTGACTCGGGATGCTCTATACCATATCGACGTCGTATGATTTCACTACTTCTTCGGTCAAGATGCTCCACGGCTGCGAGTAACATTTCGTACAGTTCCCCTTGCAGGATAACGGTCAACGGGTTTGTTGTATCTCCAATTCCGGAAAATTGGTGCGTAGTAGCCACACGGATAGCCTGTATTGGTTTAGTGACAAACAGTCCCTCCAAGGACACTGCTGTGAAGAATCGGTGCAATTCAACGGCTAGCTCAGGCCGTAACGGCGCCTTATGAACGACTTCTTGATAGGCGGTCTCAGCGGCCTCGGGACCACCACAAATCAACCCTTTTCTTCGTTGGGCAAGTGCATGGCGATAAGGTAAATAGAGATGGACAGGCACCATTCCTAGCGGTAGTGTAGTCGGAAGATACCGACTGACCACAGACTTCATGGCCGGAACAGCATAGGTCGAAAAGGCGCCTTTCTCCGGAATGAACGTCTCGGCGGCGCGGATCACTCCGAGCATAGCCACCTGTTCAAGGTCTTCACTGTGGTTGGCCAAATGTTTGTAACGTCGCGCAAACCAGACCGCCAGAGGCTGGTGGAACGCAACGAATTCCTGGAATTCCTTGACACCCCCAGTGCGCATGCGGCAAGCCAGTTCGTAACTGGTCTGTACGTACTTGGGCCGGCGGAAGAAGATTGTCTGGTCTGCCTTGACATCGAACGTGTCTCGGACCTTGCCGATAATATCAATGAGACTAATTTGCTCTTCCTGGTCAAGACTGACAGTAAGCTGCCGGATACGATCTACCATTTTGGGTGGAATATGCCGTGTGAAAAAGGGATGAAAGCGGCAGCGCCAACGCCCAGACTGGCGGTCATGGTACGACCACACCCAAACCTGGACCGTTAGTTCATGGTCAGCGACGATCAGAAGATGCTCATGTGCGATGCGGGCAGTCAGGGTTTGCAACCAGCGCAGATAGTTGCGCGTCTGCACACGAATGCGGTCCGCGCGCAGTTCAAAGACCAGAAATCCCCTCTTGTGGGCCACCCGGTGCAATTCCGCCGTCTCACCTTGAAAGGCAACGGTTTCGCTACCGTGAGCCAAGTCCCAGCCAAGGTGCTCAATGAAAAGCGTTCGGAAATCTCCGTCTTGAAGGCATTGTTCTAACATAGCTCGCCCTGACGTTGGAATTACGAAGTCCGCAAGAGATCACGCCCCTTGTTGCTGATCTCCCAGACGCCACGCGGGGAGTCGCCCTTGAGCAGGCCATCTCGGATCATGCTGTTGCGTGCCCATTGGGCAGCGTTGCGCCAGCGCGGGTTGTCGGGGCCGCTGGCCAGCGGGTCGTAGTCCACCTTCTTGAACACTGGCTTCATGATCTGGCAGACGCGGTCGAGCACCTCGGCCACCTTGCCGCTGCCGCCCATCTGGTCCAGCACCTGGAGGAGGGGCCGGTAGTAGGCCGACTCCGGGGTCCGTAGCCCTTTCCGAAGCTTTCCCATGTTCCGGCGCTGCGCGCGGGTCTCCTCATCTTCATCGCGCTCGGCTGCCGCGGCCAACTGGTCCCATTCCTTGCGCAGAGCGGCCACGCGGTTGCGGAACGCCGTCAGCGTGCCCGACCGCTCCAGGGCTTCCTTAGCCTTGTCGTAGTCGCGGCCTTCAAAGGCCTTGGACCCAACGCTGTTGACAAAGTCGATCTCGGCCTCGATCTCTTCGAGCAGCATCTCGAACGCCGACGACACGTTGGATGGGTTGTTCTCGATCATTGTGCAACGGCCTCCTCGGTCTTGATTGGCTTTGGCAGACAGCCATCGACAACCGCACAGAACGCCTGTAAGTTCGCGGCTTTGATCTGGCCTGTCTCGTGCAGGTAGAGCAGGTGCTGTGGCTTGCGATGATCCGACTTCGGCGTCGGAACGCCGAGCAGCGCCTCCAGATCGCCCGTGATCGGCGCAATCGCGAGGGTCAAGGCAGTCTTGGAGTCCTGGATCAACTGGTTTACATCGGCGTGTTCGTCCTTGTTGTTATCGTCGTCATGCATGACGGCGTGCGGAATACCCAGCCGCGTCAGCAGGTTCATAAACCGATGCATGTTGAACTTGCCGATGCTGTCCAGCACATACAACCCGTCGGCAGGTCGCGTGATCATGCCGTCCCCAAGAAGCTTGTTGATGAATGCCTGCTCGCTTGGACCTTCAACGATCAGCACATGATTGGCGAAGAACATCCCGCAACGGTCCGGGTTCAGCCAGAGGAAGTACTTCACCGCCTCCATTTCCGGCTTGAGGTCATCGGCCTCCAGTCGAGCCTTGAGCTTCGGCCATTTGACCGCGATCTTGTTTATGGCCTGATTGGCATCCACAATTTCGTCCCATGCCTTGGTATCGATCTGGCAGATCGATACCCGCCCGTTGTCCCGCTTCAAACGCGCTATGGCGGGAATGTGCGCGGCGTTGCGGCTGACGAAGTGTGATGAATGGGTCGAGCAGATCACTTGCTGATCGGGATTGCTCGCGAGCGTTGTGAGGCTTTGAGCGAGGATTTCCTGTTGCGGCGGGTGCAAGAACGCTTCCGGCTCCTCAAACAGGATCAGATTCATCGACGGGGTGAAGTCCTTCGTCTTCTTCGATGGCTTCTTGCCGACGTACTTCGCACCGATCTGGATAAGCGAAAAGATGAAATGCCGCTGGAAGCCCGATCCGAACTGATCCGCTGCCAATGCCTTGCCATGAGCTCTGTCGACGCACTGGTAGGACAACAGCGTCTTGATGATCTCGGCCATCGATGGGGACTTCATCTCGAGCTGGAAAGCGGTGCCCCACGATTCGAGCAGACCGCTCAGGTCGGCCTCGAGTCCAGCGAGCGATCTTCCATCTCCCGTCTTCTCAGTCTTGACTCCCTGAGCGAACGCCTCGAAGTCCTCGGAGAACTTCTCGTATGACGGGCTTGACGCCACCACTGCTTCCAGCACGTTGGTCAGCAGGTCGCGCAACGCCGATGGCCCGCTCATCTTCGTGTGCTCATCGACCTTGCTGACGGCCGGAATGAAGACGATGTCGCCGAACTTTCCGCTTTGAACATTCTTCGCGCCGTAGAAGGATTCATCCGATAGCATGCCGTCTGTCTTGTAGCCGAAGATGTAGCCGTCCTTGTTCTTGTCGCCGGTCTTCAGGAACTTCCGAACCCGCAGCGTCTTGTCCTGTTGGCGGTAGTCATCGGCCAGCGACGAATTCTCCGCATCCGTCAAGCCGAAGACCAACTCCACCCACGATTCCTGGTCCGCACCCGCAATGAAGGGGAAATCACGGTCCGCCTTGTACTTCCAGCCGTCTTTCTCGTAGAACACCAGGATGGCGGCGATCACCGTGCTCTTGCCCGCGTTGTTCGGCCCGACGAGCAGGTTGTAATCGAAGAGGTTCACCGACGCATCGTGGATGCCACGGAAGTTATGAATCGTCACATGAACCAGCTTCATACGGGGGTCTCCGCAATGAACTCGATGAAGACTTTGTTGTTCTTTGCCATCAGTTTGCTCTACAATGTACTTGCTCAGAACCGTAACACTGCAGCCTGCCAAGCCGGTCTGGTCTAATCGTTATCGTCATCATCGCCCAAGCGGTACTTGATGTCGTAGGTGCGCACAAAATCCAGTTCGTCTGCAGTGAAACCGCAGCATTCCCCAATTAAGAGGTCAATGGCATCTATCAGCGCCTTTGACCGCTTGACGACAAAGGACATGCACTCAACGGCCATTTTACCCTTGTAGACTCGAACCTTGGTATCTGCATTCTTCCGAAGATCTTTGACATATTCACGTCCTAGCTCTGAAAGACGACGCTTGTCTTCCGGCTTTAACCTATCGGGGTTAAATGGGAACGTTTCAATATCGCGGTTTCCCAGATGGCGGCAATCCGAGGTCGCAGTGAAGTACCAGAACCACAGGTTGCTGCTCAGTGCCGCGATCACCGCGTATTTATCGATACTCGCCCGCAGTGGCAATCGCTTCTCCTCGCTCGAACCGGTCTCGAAGTCAACAAAGACCTTCCAATACAATCCACCACGACGGTAATAGACGACATTGGAGTTACGGCGGTCGATGCAGTCTCCCAACTCTGACTTCTGTGCGCGCAGTTTCGCTAGAATGCTGGCAGCTTCGGCGAGTCCCAGTTTTGGCACTGACCCAGGCAGACGGGTGTCCGTCACATGGCAGTATTCGACCTTGCAGAAAAGCTCAGGGCGGGCAACTGAATCCCAAAGAATGTATCGCGTGGAATGGAGCGAAGTAGGCGTTGAACCCCGTTGAAGCAGCACAATGGATAGTTGAAGATTGACACCATCAAAGAGCTTGCCGGGTCGCCAAGAGAAAGATGACACATGGCATGCTGAAGCCGTGGTTCTTATCTCAGTAATCAAAGGAATCATGCGGTCGGTGCTGAAAGCGCTAAGAGGCACGATCATGCCGATGCGAGAGTCATTTGGTGTCAGGCGGAAGGACCGCTCAAGGACGTAGGCGAAAAGATTCTGGCAGTTTTCGGTCGTAAACCCTTTCACGGTGTACTGGATAGTTACATCCTTGTATTCGACATACGGTGGATTACCGATGATCACCTCAAAGCCACCACGCGACATGATGCCGTAGAACTCGACGAACCAGTGGAAGGGCTCATGGCTGGCCTTCCACTTAGAGAACGCCTGATCGTAAGTCGCCTGCGAGTGGTAGTTCTCGCTTGAGATACCGTACTCGCCCGCCAGGTAGCGGTCGAGTTCGGCATCGAGCTTGGCCAGGCGGGTGCGGAGTTCCTGTTTGTCCTTACAGGTGACCTTGCCCCCGTGGGTGGTCTGCTGGGCGCGGAACTGTTTGAATGCCCGCTCGACCATCTCGGCGTCTTCCTCGATCCGCTTGATCTGGTCCTTGCCGAAGCCGAGCGTGCCCTCCTGACTCTTGCGGACCTGCTCCAGCAAGGCGTAGCCGACGAGCGTGTTGCCTGAGCGGATGTTGAAGTCAACGTCCGGTAGCGGCTCGATCTGGCCGACGGTCTCCACCTGAGCGACGAGCTTGAGGAAGAGGCGGAGCTTACAGATTTCGACCGCCTCCTCCATGATGTCCACGCCGAAGAGGTTGTTGATAATGATGGACTTGAGGATGAAGTAACGGTCGCTCGGGTGCTTGGCGATCTGGGCCAGGACCTCTTTGAAGTCGCTGTACTGTTTGGGGTGGTGCTTCTTGCCGGCCAGATCCTCGACGAACCGTTCCATGCGCTCCAGGCAATCGCTATACAGGGTTTCCAGAATGCGCAGAGCGGCGAAGAGGAATGCGCCGGAACCACAGGTCGGGTCCAGAATGGTGATGCCCGGTTCGATCTTATCGTTGGACTTGTCAGGCATCCGTCCGGCGATGGCGTGCCAGAAAGCGCGAAGCAGTTCCGGTCCCTCGGCGTTGATGATGGCGTCGCGGGCAAACTGCCAGATGTCGAGGTTGAGGGTGACGAGGTCGTTGATCTCGTGGACCTCGCCCTTGCGGAGCTTCTCGCGGACGTCCAGGCAACGCTGGCGGCGGGAGACGTGCTCCCGCCAGGTCTCCGTGGGCAGGGCGTAGGGGTCAGTGGCCGGGCGGTTCCAGCCGTCACGCTTGCCCACATCCTTGACCCCGGCCTCGATTGTCTCGGGCAGCGGGATGATGTCACCCTTGTCATCCACAACGCCGTGGCGCACGGCCGGGTAGATGTAGCGGTCCGGATCGTCGCGCAGCAGTCGCCAGAGGGCGCTGTCGGGCTTGAAGGCAATGGCGCACTTCTTCTCGGCGGCGTCGAAGAGGAATGGGATGATCGTGTTCTTCGAGATGTATTCGGTGATGTCCTCCTTGGTGTAGTAGGCTCCCATCTGCTTCTGGTTGATGTACTTCTCGAAGATGTAGCCGACCACATCCGGGTTGATCTCGTTGTCGGCGCGAAGGGGGCGTTCATCGAGGTGCCAGGAGTACTGGTCGAAGAAGTCGAAGAGCTTCTCGAAGGCCTTGTCGGGGATGTCGATGTCGGGGTTGTGTTCCTCGAGCTGGTGGACCTCGAAGAAGCCGCCGTTAAGGAAGGGAACCTTGCCGAGCAGTTTCTCCATCGTGGCGTCGAGCTTGCGCTCTTCGGGTGACTTGCCCAAGCCGTCATGGAAGAGGCGCAGCAGGAAGTACCGGTAAAAGGACTGGAACTTGTCCTTGCCGTTGGCCTGTTGGACCAACGACAAGCGGTTACGGAGGTAGTCGGTGTCGCCGTCGAGGAAACCCTTCTTCTGGATGAAGTAAACGAACATCAGGCGGTTGAGCATCAGGGACGTGTACCACTGGAGGTCGGCGTCGGCCTTGATGCCCTTGATGAACTTCGTGAAGGCGGCGTGCTCGGCCTTGAACCGGTCGTAGAACTTCTTGGTGACCTTGTCCACGTCAAAAGCGGCGCGAGCGCGGCCCGCAATATCCACGACGGTGATTTTCTCTTCTTCGTCGAGGCTGACGGCGATCTGGTCGAGCCGCTGGATCAGCGGGTCGCCTGACTTGGAGGCGTCGAACCGGTGGTCGCGGCTGGCCAGGGGCTTGCCGGGCTCGCGGCGGACCCATTGCCAAACCTGTTGCCCGGCAGATTGATCGGCGTAGATGACGAAGTGCTCGCGGGCGGACTTGGTGATCTGGTGGTCGATCTTCAGACGCGTGGGGCGGTCTGGGATCGATGGGCAGAAAAATGCCACGAAGCCTCGCTTCTGGGCAAGGGCGGTCAGGCGGACGGTCTTGCCGTCCACGGGGATGTCGAGCTGGGTCTGGTGATTGTCCCAGCCAAGGTGCTCGCGGAAGAGCGTCTTGAAGTCGAACGACTTAAGGCATTTCCGTACTGCGGCGACATCGATCTTCATGGGCTATGTCCTTCAGTCTGGCTTGCGCAATCCCAGCGAGCAGATCACCTGGGGTTCGGTCGATTCGACATCCTCGGCCACGCGGCAGAGGCGGGCATCGGCGCGAAGCGACACAACCAGCTCGCCCAGCGTCTGGTCGCTGACGCCGCTCTTGAGCTGCCGGTTCAGCGTGTCGGTTGCAGACTGGAGCAGCGGGTACTTGTAGATATCCTCAATGGCCTTGCGGAGTTCGGGCGTATCGAAAAGGGTGCCCTTGATCTCTTCGGCGTAGGCTTTGAGGCGCTCATAGGTGCGGAACCGGGCACCCGAAGGGCGACCGAGTTGGCCGCCCACAGACTTCTCCGTCTCGACGATCAGCTTGACCCCCTTGGCGACCAGCTCATGGTGCTGGTCATGTCGTGGCAGCGCAGGGGTCTCAGGTGAACATTCGGCGGCCTTCAGGATGGTGAACTGCGACTCGGTGACGCTGCTTCCCTCCTTGTTGATCCAGGCCAGCGCATCGCTACCTTCGGCGGTGCGCAGATAGACCAGCGCTCCTTCGGGCTGGTCGGCTGTCGGCTTGTGTGGCCGAGTGGAGTAGACCACGTTCGGCATGGCCGGGATGATCTTTTCCAACTCAGGGTGTCGGTCGATGGCGTTCTTCCATATCTGGTAGGCGTAGGAGGCCAGATCGACCTCGGTGTCTTCGTCGCCATCGAGGATGCCCGCCTTCTCGGTGAACAGATCGCGGACAACCTGGGCATCGTCCTGGTCCTCGAAGAATGTCTCGTCCGCGCCAACGACCTCAGCGTTCTCGCGCAGACGCTGCCGCACGCGCGAGCGCAGGCGGATGATCCGTTCCACACCTTCTGCGGGGAGGAACGAGTAGCACATGATCGTGTCCGACTGCTGGCCGATACGATCCACACGACCTGCTCGCTGAATAAGGCGGATAATCGCCCACGGCAGGTCGAAGTTCACAATGATCGAGCAATCCTGGAGGTTCTGGCCTTCGCTGAGAACGTCGGTAGCCAGGACGATGCGCAGTTCATTTTCCGGAGCAATCTGGCTGCGTTTCTCGTTGCTGACCGGACTGAATCGGTAGGCTATGGCGGTAGGGTCGTCCGTATCGCCCGTGACGCCTTCGACGGCCCGCAGTCCATGCGCCTTCAGTTCTTCCGTGAGGTAATCGATTGTGTCGGCAAACTGGGAGAACACCAGCACTTTGTTGTTGGGGTGCTGCTTGGAGAGCAGCGATACGAGAGCCTGAAGCTTCGTGTCGCGCTTGGCGTCCCAGCCCCCGGCGTTCCTCAGCACGGTCATCAGTGTCTTGGCGTCCTTCCGCAGGTCCTTGGCCAAGTCTTCGTTGAACAGTTCCGGCTTTAGCCACTTGAACCGACGACGGAATTGCGCCGCATACGTGTCGTACACCTCGGACGCTCGCGCAAGAATATCCTTCTCGGTCATCACCTGGCGGATCGTGGAGGTCGGATCGGTGCCCCCGTTGTCGTCATTATCAGCGGCGGGGTCCCACAGGTCGGTGTCTTGATCGTTGGCCCAGGTGTCCAGCAAGCCCATGTCCTGCGTACCGATTGGAATGGGCAGCCCCTTCTCAATCGCGTGCAGGCAGATGAAGTTCCGGAGAATGTGGCGTTCAACGGAGAGGATGAACGCGTGCCCGCTGCTCTCCAATCGCTTGAACAGGTTTGTACGGCAGAACCCCTTGAGCCGGGTTCCGGCGCGGGAGAGATCGGCCAGCACTTTGGCCTCATCCGCTGTAGGCGGTTTGTGCGGCGATGGCTTCTGGTAGTTGCCCAGTCCGTAGCGAGGCAACGTCAGGTCGTTGACCGCCTTCACGACATCGTCGGCAAACAAGCGGGCGTACTGATCGTCGGGGTCTTTCTCGCTGATCTTGACTTTCACCGTCTTTGGTACGCGCGTGGGGAAGTAGGACCGCGTGCCATCCGAAAACTCGAGGTATTTGCGATTGCGGTCCGGGTCGAGCTTGGCATAATTCTCCTGGATGAAGCTGCGCGTGCGGCGGACAAGATAGAGCCGCATCAGGTCCCGCCAGTCATCGGTGTAATCACTCTTTTCAAAGGCAGCCAATGATCGCACTGGACATTGGTGCCGCCTGATAAACTCCGTTTCACCGAGTTCACGAAGGAGCTTCTCGGGGCGAATGCCGATGTCCTTTTGATCGTCGATGAACAGGCGAAGTTGATTCGACAGGTCAAGGTAGGTCTTGTTGTACGGCGTGGCCGACAGCAGGATCACGCGGCTGTCGTTGGAGGCGATGTATTCAGCAATGGCCCGGTAACGTCTGCCCTCTCGGTTACGGAGGTTGTGGCTCTCGTCGATCAGCACAAGACGGAATCGCCGCAAATCCGGAAGCTCACGCTGAGCCTGCGTAATGGAGAGCACCTTGGCCCGCAGGCGATATTGCTGACGGTAATCCTCCCACATCCGAACCAAGTTCCTCGGACAGATGATGAGGGTTTCGACGCCGTGGTCGTCCTCGAAAATTCGAGAGATCGCGGTTGCCATGAGCGTCTTGCCGAGACCCACCACGTCGCCGATTACCACGCCGCCACGTTTGTTCAAGTGGTGGGCGGCGATCTTCACCGCAGCCTTTTGGAACTCGAAGAGCTTGTTGCCAAAGTCGCTGGGAATGCGGAACTCCGTCAATCCGGCCCGTGCCTCCTGAGAGAGGTGATAGGCTGTCTTGACGTAGATGTGATATGGTGGGATCGGTTCGGGACGCGCCCAGCTGTTATTGATGATGTCGACCAGTTCTTGCGAGATGTCTATGCAGAACCTGTCGTTCCAGCGGTCCTCAAACCATTTGGCGAGCTTGTCACACGCATCGTGGTCAAGAACGTCGACGTTGAGTTCACCCTGCTTGGAAAGACCTGCCAACGTAAGATTGCTGCTGCCGAGATAGCCGATCTTCGGATTCAGCGGGTCTTGCCGGAACAACAAGTAAAGCTTGGCGTGGAGCGAATGGCGAAGGAAGAGCTTGACGACCAGCTTCTTCGCTATGATCTGAGCAGCCAAACGTCTCAGGCCCGCCTCGTCAGCATCTGTGGGGATGCCCACCGTCAACTGGTCACGGAAGTCCTGGGCGAGCTTCCGCTTCAGTGCGATGGCCGTAGCTTGGTCGATCTGTTCTTCGCCCTTGACGAGGCTCATCGCCGATCGCAGTTGATCTTGGGGCATCTGCTGCATGCCGACCAACAGGCGGCAGCAATGGCCATCACCGCCCGGCCACTTATCCACGAGGGAATCGACCTGCCTCCAGCCGCGAAGATTGAAATAGCCCACACAGAAGTCTGACCTGTCGGAAAGCCCCATTGCTTCTGACAGGGCCGTCAGTAAGTGCTTGTCGATGTTGTCGAAGATCTGTGGCATTCGCTACCGCCCTCCAGATTCACAGTGAACGAGTTCAGCCGATAGCAGCGATGGGTCCCAGACGCGTTTGGCCAGTTCGAGATACAGCACCTGGCGGGTTTCAAGGTCTGCCTTCTTGAACTCCGGATGAGGGCGAAGCTGTATGCTCGTTCGCTCAATGAACTGCCTCTTGCCAGGTTTGTCCAGTTCTATCATTTATACATCCAACTTCTGTTTATATGGTTTCCAGATACACCCGCTTTCGGGTTGCCGCCCAAACCGGGCGACCACAACCACCATCCAATATACCGGCTGGCAATACCAAAGGCAAGTAAATATTCGGTTCTCATCCAATTTAGTCGGTAATATCTGAATGACCAGCTTCCGCTGGACCACCTTGTGTTAAGCCGATGGTATTATGTTAACTCATTGAGAAAGCGTAAGTTAAATACAAATTCCTATGCGCTTGAATGACCGGCAGCGTAACCTGCCATATAGCAATCAGTTATATCCAAAAGGCCGCTTAGCCTTTTTTGCCCCTGATAGATTCCCAGCCAAGGATGAGGTCCGAATCAACCGACTTTCGCCCAGGGCCGCTCCTGCCGAGTCCGCCGGTTTCCCGACCGGTTATTCTTCCGTTATTCGCATTACCGTTTCGATCGACAGTGATGAGCCTCTGGAAGCGATTATCTGCGATGGGCCTGTCGATTGCACTCATCTGGTTCGGACGGTGATTTTCGATTTGGGTAATGAATACAAATACCGGCAGGTAAGGTCCGGCAGCATCTTTGCCGGTAGCAGCGCCATCGAGACAGGGCCGCCGGATGTTGTTGACGACAGTGAGAATATTCGAGGACAACTGCGGGAACAACTGGCTCGGGTCAGACAGGATGAACTGGCAGGTACGGTAAAATTGACCTTTGTGCGGCCGGAGGTCTGGCCGGGCG
>Ga0209706_10001470_pt1 | contig 13310 bp, 7 predicted proteins | sample PPLLaktember2015_6_FD_187263 | JGI IMG/M metagenome (GOLD analysis project Ga0209706, IMG submission 187263) | Freshwater sediment microbial communities from Prairie Pothole Lake near Jamestown, North Dakota, USA - PPLs Lake P8 Core (1) Depth... | ecosystem: Environmental > Aquatic > Freshwater...
GGCAATTGATAATCGTTTCTCAGGGATATTTGTTATACCTTCATCGTCCATGCATAAACCGATTATTGCAGCACCGTATTCTTTTGCGACAGGAAGAATTGCTTTCAATGAGTCTTCCTCACCGTTAACCGAATTTATCAGACATTTCCCTGCTGCTACCTTAAGGGCAGCTTCGATGGCTTTCGGATTAGGTGAATCGAGGCAAAGAGGAACATCGAACCTCTCCTGGATAATTCTGACAGTTGCCGGTAGCAGCTTAACATCGTCAACTCCGGGAAATCCGACGTTCACATCAAGTACATCGGCACCTGCTTTTATCTGGCTTTCAGCAAGTTCCAAAACATAGTCGAAATTCCCTTCCTGAAGTGTGGTTACCAGTTTCTTTCTTCGTGTGGGATTTATGGATTCTCCAATGATAACTACAGGACCTTCGGTACTTATTATCACTTCCCGGGTCCGTCCCCTAAGAATTGTTCTCATCAAAATATTTTTCCTTTAAGAAATGAGCTTTTTCAGATAATTGACCGCGCCCTGGGGATCGGGAGAGTAAAAATCGGCACCTATTTTTTCGCAATATTCCATAGTTACAGGCGCTCCTCCCACGAGTATTTTTGAGCCGGGGTGTTTTTCCCTGACAGCGGAAACGGTCTTTTTCATATTTTCCATCGTGGTAGTGAGCAATGCCGAGAGACCTATTACAGCGCCCGGATTCTCATCAAGCGCCTTCACGAACTTATCGCTGCTTACATCAACGCCAAGGTCGATCACCTCCCAGCCACCACCTTCGATCATCATTGCTACAAGGTTCTTACCGATATCATGCAGGTCGCCGGCAACTGTTCCAACAATGAACTTGCCTTTCCGTTTTGTCTCACCCGACTGGAAGAAGGGTTTCAGATGCTTCATGGCGCTATTCATAGCTTTAGCTGCCATCAGCATCTGAGGCACATATATCTCTTTCCTGCTGAATCTGTTACCCACTATTGCCATAGCCGGGATAAGTGCGTTTTCCAGTATTTCATCGGGTTTTACACCGTTGTCCAGGGCTTGCTTTGCCAGTTCGTCAGCGCCATCCTGACCTTTCATGTCAGGGGGATATGGTGAAGCTTTGTCTATTTTGCCGACCTCGACACAACGGGATAGTTTACTCAGAATTTCATTCATATTGAATTTGATTAATAAGTTTTATTTTGACTTCAAGATTAATTATTTTTTTTAATAGTTTGCTATTCAAACAACTTAAAATTGCTGTTTAACTAAAAATTAATAACTTCAAAATATGCTTTTTTGGGCTCATAATTTACATTGAACAGGAAGGGATAATTTTTCCTGCCCGCGACAGGAAAATTGTCGAGCCAGGTATAATCATCTGCCAGTCCCCAGAAAGTAATCCCGGTGATAGCTTCCCTAAAAGTCCGGAAAGCCAGAAAATATCTTCCATAAGCTATAGTCTGTTGCTGAGCGATATTATCTGTATATTTACTTTCCGGAGATGAATTGGAAGTGTATACAGAAACATCCAATTCTGTAACCTGGAGCTCCAGCCCTAAAGACTTGTACTTGTTAAATGCATCATCAATCAGCGAGCTGGAAGGATAGCTTATGTTCCAGTGTCCCTGAAGTCCCATTCCATCGACGAGATTCTGATCTTTAAGCTTTACCAGAAGATCATATATTTTATCTCTCTTGACTGGATCGATAGCTGTATAATCATTATAAAACAATCTTGCATCGGGATCCGCAGCCCTTGCCGCCTTAAAAGCTTCGATTATATAATCTTCCCCGCATATGGTATACCAATGGGAATTCCTATATACCGAACTGCCATCATCGATTGCCTCATTTACGACATCCCAGGCATATACTTTACCTTTGAAGTGATTTACTACTGTGGTAATGTGTCCACGCAGCCGCTGTAATACAAGCTCTTTGGAAGCATCTGCTGTTCCATCCTTAAATATCCATGAGGGTACCTGGTTGTGCCAGCAAAGGGTGTGCCCCCTGACTTTCATTTCGTTAGCCTCGGCAAATGCAACGATTTTATCGGCATTGGTAAAGGTGAAGGTGCCTTCTGTCGGCTGGAGACTTGACCATTTCATGTCATTCTCGGCTGTAACGCTGTTGAAATGCCGCTTTATCAGATCTGTCTTTTTTTGATTATTAATGAATGATGGAGGTATTGCAACTCCCATGTAAAAGTAATCATCAGGAGTATAGTAATCCTTTAATCCCTCATCACCCTGGTTGTATTCATCGATATTCTTCCCGAGTTCAGTGGAATCATCCTTATTGCAGGAGGTAACTCCAATAAAAGACACCGATAGCAGAAGTAACAAAATTACTTTCCTATTCTTTTTCAGCATAATATTTTATCCGTCGGATTTCCTGTAAATATAGAAAAGTGTCCGCAGACCAGTTGCGGACACTTTAAACAAAATTTCCTCAATTATGCCATCAGACTAATATCCCGGGTTCTGATAAGCAGCTTTCTCTTCATCGGTCATTTCCATACCATCGAGCTGGGCTCGTGGAATTGGGCGCAGATAGAGAGAAGGTTGAATATCGCGAGTAATTGTTTGTGCAGTATGGTCTCCTTTAATGCTTGAAGCTATTCTGTAGGTAGCTGCGACTTCGGCCCATTTTTGCGTACGCACCAGATCGAACCAGCGAAAACCTTCGCCGTAATATTCACGCGAACGATCTGCCAAAATATAATTTATATCTATTGTTGCCGGTGTGGCAGCGATCATAGCAGCGCTATTATCCTCTGTTTTTTCAACATTTTGAGACCTGTCAAACTTCCACATACCTGCACGGGCCCTAATAACATTGATTAATTCTTTCGCACTTTTACCAGATATTGTAGTTGCACCCCTCACAGCTGCTTCGGCTGCAATGAAGTAGAATTCAGAGAATTTGGCTATGTTAAAAGGACGGCAAATTGAGGCATTGGGTTGTCCCAATCCACCGGCGTTGTCGGTGCGGTAGGTGCTCATTTTCCATGTACCTGGATATGTTACCCGGCTTATGCCGCTTGGTGATACTACATAGTCGGCTCTTCCGGGTAAAGTCCCTCCGCCAACATTACTTGGACCTGCACCGGCAGGGTAAGTAATAGGCGTCCCTGGTTCGTTGGGCAGGAAAGTCAGTATTGGATCACCCGGATAAACCGCTAACCCGTTTGCACCATAATAAAACGCAGTCTGGTCACCACCTTTAGGCCAGTTACCACGGTAAACGGTTACAAAAGAAGCATCGTACCGGGAATCATTGGTTTTGTCGGTAAAGGTGTTTTCAATTGCTCCGATAGTGGGGCACATACGTGTCCAGGGACGACCCAGATCCTGAGATGCTTCACGCAGAACAGAACTTGATGAACCAGTCCCGTCTGCATTTTTGGCACTTCTTATTTCCGTGTAGTTCCATGTCATCATCCACGCTGCAAAATTATCCGCTCCGCCACCACCGCCATACGTCAGGCTGGCTCCGTTATATTTTTCGCTTGTCTGGGTATGGTCGGCGTATAACAGCATTTCTTTGTTGCGTTCATTTCCACCTACATGTAATTCATAAAATGTTGGCATCAGGCCGTAAGGACCCGGATTGTCAATAGCAGTAGTTGCAACATCATAAGCCTGTTGGAAATACCACTGGGCATCATGTCCGTCAGGATCAGTTCTTGCTGTCTCAGGATAAGTGGGGATGTTATTTGGGTTTTCCAGCCACCATGCGTAGGTCAGATAAGCTTTTGACAAAAACAGGCGCGCAACCGTTTTGGTTACTGTGCCTGTTAAACGTCCATTATCCGGCAAATCGTTTACTGCTGTCAGCAGGTCAGGGAATATGGCTTTAGTGTAAACCTCGGGTACGGTATTGCGCACAGATATTCTCACCGGAGCCGTGTTAAACATGAGTTCTCCGGCGCCCATGTCCAACGGCACCCCGCCGTATGTTTGTACCAGCATAAAATAGTCGAATGCGCGGAAGAACCGGGCTTCGGCAATTAGGGATGCAGCGAGACCAACCTCGGTAGCATTTTCAATGATACCGCTGGCTGTGTTGATCGCCGGGAATGCATTGTTCCACAAAGTATTGGTACCCCCGGTAGCATCGGCAGTAATGTCCCCCTGGCCGCTAACGTCCATCACTTTGAAGTTTGCATCCGCGCTCTGGGCGTATGTCGCTTCATCAGTACCGGTTACAGCTGAGTTATAATAGTATGCATTCCCATATATGTAGCGCAGGTGGGCATATAGCGAAGTCAGTCCGCCATTAACACCCTGTTCGGTTTTGAAAAAACCGGGTTCAAAAATACTGTGTGGTTGTTCATCCAAAATTTTAGAGCATGCTCCCAGAAACAACGCCAATATAGTTGTACCTATTATATTTTTAATATTTATGTGTTTCATCTCTTCCTTTTTTAAAATGTCAAATTTACTCCAAATATGAAGTTTCGGGTTGAAGGTGCATTAAAACCTACAGTCAGTATACGACTATTGTAGCCACCTGTTGCAACATTTTGGTTACCGTATGAGTTGGTTTCAGGATCCAATCCCATTTCTTTGTTGAATTCTGAGAACATCACAAATGGGTTCTGTACGGTGAAATATAAACGCATTCTAACATCAGGGATTTTGATCAAATATTGACTGAAGTCATAACCGAGTGAAATGTTACGCATCTTAAGGTAAGAACCATTGAAGTATGCCATAGTGCTTAGATACTTCGGATTGTCGGCACTTAATACACCGCTGGGAGCAGGATACTTGGCGCCGGTGTTCCCGGGCGTCCAGTAATCAACCTTAATTTGCCCCCTGCGTCCTGTCATCAAATTGAGGTAGCTGCTCGGTCCGTTGAGGGTGCTGACTAGGATACCGCCGCTCTGGAAACTCCCAATAAGGCTCAGGTCAAATCCTTTATAAGCAACGCGGGTGTTAAAACCTCCCTGGAAATCGGGATCAACATCTAATATTTGCCTGTCGTCTCCTCCAATTGCTCTGGTCGGTGTTCCATCAGTGTTGAAATCACCGGTGTATAACACCTTGATCATACCTACATTACCGCCCGGCTCCAGGATACTACGATAAAGATCGTCTTCTTGCCATAAGCCTATCCGTTCGTAATCGTATATTGCATTGATATTATGGCCTACGAACCATCCATTACCTTCATCCCTGGTTTGTCCCGAAGCAAGGGCTACCAGTTTGTTTTTATTCGTATACAGGTTAATGCCGGCTTCCCATGTCCACCCGTTGACATTGTCCAGGATCGTTCCGTTGAGTGAAATTTCAAAACCTTTGTTTTGAGTTTCCCCGATATTTGCCGTGTAACTGCTCACTCCGGATGTCGGAGGTAAGCCAAGACTCAATAGAATATCTTTGGTGTTCGTTACATAGTACTCTATGGTTCCTGACAGGTAATTCTTCAGTAAAGTGAAGTCCAAACCAAAGTTCCACGTTTCAGAGTACTCCCATCCTAAATTTTCGTTAGGTAGTTGTGTTACATAGTACCCGGTTGCGTATGTAGAATTGCCGAAGTTGTAATCTCTGGAACTTAAACGACCAAGGGTACTGTAAGCGCCAACAGCCTGGTTGGAAGTCTGCCCGTAACCCACGCGAATTTTCAACATGTCTATCGCTGAGATGTTCTGCATAAACGACTCATTCTTGATATTCCATCCGGCCGATATGGCAGGATAAGTATGCCACTTATGCCCCTTTGCCAGCCTTGATGAGGCATCAGCACGGACGGTAGCCGTAAGCATATACTTGTTGCTGTATTCGTATATCACGCGTCCCATATACGAAATTAAACCGGTTTGCGTATAGCCGCCACTGCTGGTAGTAATTTCACCAACAGATTGCCCCAGGCTGTAGTATTGGAAATCAGGCGAGGGAATACCCTTTGCCGACGTGCCTGAGTTGAAATTAGTGTTTTGCTCAGCAGAATAAAGCGCTACCGCATTCACCCGATGTTTACCGGCAAAAACGCGGTCGTAATTAAGGGTATTTTCAATGATCCAGTGATAGGTATGCGAATTACTTATAGAGGCAGTTGATTCAGTAGTCGGATTATTACTGGTAATTCCCTCTGCGGTGTAGTTACCGTTGTTATCCTGCATTAAATCCAAGCCAATATTGACATGATATTTTAAGCCCTCAATCCCGGGGATTTTCACTTCGCCATATATTGAGTTGTATGTTGAATATCCCCTGCTTTGGCTTAGCCATCTATCCTTTAATCCTTCTACGACAGATTTCGTGATGGTAAACTGATCATCTAACGGCATTCTTATGGATCTTTTTAACGTACCGTCTTCGTTATACGGGTCGGAAATAGGCGACATGCTTAATACACCGTACAACCCTATCTGGTCACCTTCATTCATATTATAGTTACTATTTGAATTAAAACCGAAGCGGAAATACTTACCTACTTCCTGATCAATGGAACCGCGTAAACTATAGCGGGTGAATTTGTTTGTAGGGATAACACCCTGATCCTTGAGATAGCCAAGGCCGAAGCTGTAGCTTCCATTGGCGGTGCCACCGTTAAGACCTATGTCATGGCTCATCTGGCTACCATTTCCGAAAAACAAGTCTTGCCAATCGGTATTTACATTATCGAATTCATCAGGCCCATTTGTGTACCTGCCTGAAGCTTCACGCAGAGCAACAAATTCCGGCCCGTCCATCATTGGGTATTTGGCAAAGATTTTGTTCACGCTTTGACGACCATTGTAGGTTATTTTTGCTTTTTGTCCTTTTTGTCCTCTGTTGGTGGTAATTAAAATGACACCATTGGCACCACGTGAACCGTAAATAGCAGTTGCCGAAGCATCTTTCAATATATCAATGCTCTTGATGTCGTTGTTGTTTATTTCACAGATGCACCCGACAAAAGGAATCCCGTCGAGCACCACCAACGGATCGTTGCTTGCAGTCAGCGAACGGGAACCCCGAATACGGATTTGCATTGTAGAACCAGGTTTGGTTGATGTTTGCTGCATCTCCACCCCTGCTATCCGTCCTTGCAAAGACTGTGACACATTAGCGGACGGCACATCACGTAACACATTTCCACTGATTGAAGCAACTGAACCTGTTACAGCTTCACGCCGTTGAGTACCATAGCCTATAACCACAACTTCCTCCAGGGCAGTTACTTCCTCCTGCAGGGCAATATTTATTTGAGCTTTGTCACCGACAAGGATTTCCTGGCTTTTATATCCGATAAAAGATACGATCAAAGTAGTTTGAGGAGCTACACCCTCTATTACATAATTTCCATTTAAATCAGTAGTTGTACCTATGGTAGTACCTTTTATTATAACCGTAGCCCCCGGAATTGGATTCCCATTCTCATCAGTTACTACCCCTCTGACAATATTTTGCTGAAGATCAGAAAGTTCACGGATATTTTCCTTAAGGGATATTACTATAAGGTTGTTTTCAAAAACCTTATATGTATAATCCGTAGTTTCAAGGATTATGTCGAGAACCTGGTAAATATCCTTTTGTTTTACTGCCAGATCAATAACTTTACTTGCAGCTTCAAATTCATCATTGTAGAAGAACCGGTAATTGCTCGCCTGCTCAATGATATCAAAGATTTCTCTGACATTTTTCCCTTCGGCTGTGAAGGAAAACTGTCCAAATCCCATTGCAGAAATATTCAGGGTAAAAACTACCATCAGGATAGCTGAAAGTTTCATAATTAGGAGGATTTTACATTTTTTTCTTAAGGATAAATAAGGACCTTGCTTTTTTTTCATAGTTTTGTGCGATGTTAGTTAGAGTTAAACATAAATAGTCCCATTATACTATTGGGAAAATGACGCAATTAACTTTGACTTCATTTGAGGGGAATTAGCCGCGAACTTTTTCCCCTCCTTTTTTTGATCGAGTAGATTTCTCCATAGGCAATAATAATTTAGGTTAGTTTCAGAGTAGTTTTTAAATCAGATCTTATTTCAGATTTTTAGAATATTTTTCTGCCTTTTCTTTATTTGAAAACAATAAAACAGTCTTACCATCCATCAAATAATCAACAGGAGCGGTGAGCTTAATTACATCCATTACCTGCTGGAGAGTTTCATCGAGAAGCACCCCGGAAAAACGATGCTTTTTGATCTCTTCATTTATAAAAACAAAAGTTACATTGTATTTCCTCTGAAGTTTTGTACAAAGACTTTCAAGGTTTTCACTTCTTATGATAAGCTTATTCTTTGTCCAGGCAGTGGCTTGTTCAACATCAGTTTTTGGGGAAACAAGAAAATCATTTGTTTTAATTCTCGCAGATTTTATTACCTGTGGCTCAATTTCTTTTATCTTTTCGAGTGTTAAGTTGTCAGACTGCCGGGCATAGATGGCTTTCTGGTTGGGTTTTAGCACCAGAATCCGATCCCTGTCAATATTCCCTTTCTGCGAAATCTCAACTTCTCCGTCAATAAGGGTTGTTTCAATGATCCCCTCGTCAGAATATGCCTTCACATTGAATTCAGTACCTGTGGCTTTAATATTTATATTTCCTGCATTAACAACCATGGGAAGATTGATATTCCTGACTACCTTAAAATATGCTTCACCCTCAAGCACCAGATCCCGGTTGAGTGAATTATAATCACTATGATATTTTATTGAACTTCCTGCATTGAGCATCACCTCAGTACCATCGTTAAGTCTTATTTCGGATCTTGCACCCAAAGGAGCTTTTATTTCGGTATATGTGGCGGATGTAATGGATTGTTCAGTACTGATTATATTACGAGGGTGATTGAACAGGGTGCCCAGGAAAAAAGCAATACAAAAAATTGCTGCAACTGATAAGCCCCGAATAACCAATCTTTTTACTTTTATTCTGTTTTGATGCTTCTGGTTTTCTGATTCTCTTGCTTCTCCCTGTATAATTTCAGAAAGTAATCCATTATATATCGTTTCAAGGTCAACTGAATTGGTTTCATTCCGGTCTTCCTGAAACTCATTTAAATATGAAAATAGTACCTCTTTAGAGGATATTTTGTTTTCGTATGAACCAAGGAGTTCAAAGAGATGACTCTTTTCTTCCTGCGTGCACTTATTTTCAAGATATTTTGTAATTAAAATATCTAAATCTTTTATCATATCTGATTCCATTGAATTGTTTTGGTTAACATTTAAATAATACAATCAAGCCAGGTGAAGTACTCATTGAAAAGCAAGAAAAATTTTATGAGATTGAAAGGAGCTAACCTCATTCACAAATTATCTTTTTATCTTATTGATAAAAATCATTTGAATTCTTTAAGATTTAAGCAGTATAAATATCAGAGATATTTCTCCTTTAAAATTGTTCTTAACGTCTTTAGAGCCCGATACATCTGATTTTCTACAGTGCGTACCGAAATGTCAAGCTTACTGGCTATTTCCATATATGTCAGGCCTTCATCCCGATTTAACCGGAAAATCTTTTGCTGTTGAGGCGGTAAAGTCCCGACAATAGAGTTAATTGATTTTTCAAGATCATTGAAAAAAACCTGTTCATATTTAAGATTCAGGTGAATTTCGTCATTATTGATTTGCGATTCAACGAATCTGGCATGAATGGATTTCTTTTTCAGATAATTATAAATATAATTAACTGCAGCTTTGTAAATATAGCTTTTAACAGAGTAAGTCGGATCCAGAGATTTCCGGTTTTCCCAGACATTAATAAACACCGATTGAACTAATTCCTCAACTTCAATTTTATTCCCAAGGTATTTTAATGAAAAGTAGTAAATTTTCTTACTGTAACGATTATAAAGTAATTTAAAAGCATCTTTATCATTTTGCCGGATCCTTGTAACAAGAACATCATCATTAACATCAATAATCCTGTTTGTCATAAAGATGCCTAATGAAAAATAGCAATCGATTTCATAAAAAACTATATAAATATAACCATTTTAAGTTTCAGTGATCACTTATATCCGGTGATAAGTTACTTATTGTTTTGATTTTACCGGTGGATCTGACTTACCGTATCAGATTGTTCACATGTTCTCACCCCCTTTGCAGCCGGAGAAAATGTTTAACCGCACAAGGCGTTATTATCTAAATATTAATTATCTGAATATCTGTATTATAACAGTATAAAATTCTATAAAGCACTGATTCTTAATCCTCTAAAATAATCCCCTGTCACAAAATAGCAAGCAGGACTACTTAACTTTAATTGCAATCGATTGCAGTATATTCCTTAAGATTTTTAACGATTATATTATTTATCTTTAAAAAAATCCAAATCAGATAATAAATGATGAAAAGCAGCTTAAATCCTCTGGTGGTAATTTTATTATATACACTAGTCCTAAGTTGCGGCAATGATGCAGCAGCACAGCCAACCGGTGTATTCCGGTCAAATACTGATATCGGTAATCCCTCCATAAAAGGTATGGGCACTTATAGCAGCTATGACCAGTCATATTCCATTAAGGGTTCCGGCTACAATATCTGGTTCGCAAGAGATGAATTCCATTATATGTATAATAAAATCAAAGGTGATTTTATCCTTACTGCAAATTTTAAATTCGAGGGTAATGGTACTGAACCTCACAGGAAGACCGGGTGGATGCTTAGAACTTCAACGGAGGATAGTTCTCCTCATATATCGGCTGTACTTCATGGCGATGGTCTTACAGTTATGCAATGGAGGGATAATAAAGGGGCTCTGATGAAAGATCCTGAAGATCAGGTGTTTTCCAAAGGATCACATTACGAGATCATCCAGATCGAACGTTCAGGCAGTATAATATTCATGAGAACGGCACACCAGGGTGAACCATTTGAAGAAACCGGTTCCTACGAAATGATCAACCTTCCGGATGAGATCCTCGCAGGGCTGTTTGTATGTTCACATAATCCGGATGTAACCGAAGAAGCAAGGATATGGAATGTCAGAATTGACAGACCCGTGGCCGATAACTATAATCCCGGAAAGGAAGGTTACCCGGGCTGCCGGCTCGAAACAATGAACATATCCGACGGAAAACGGCTTGTAATTTTTGAAAAGCAGGGAAGATTTGAAGCTCCGAACTGGATGCCTGATGGGAAGAATCTTTTGTTCAATATGGATGGGGCTCTGTTTAAAATCCCTGTAACGGGCGGAGATCCTGTAAAACTTAATACAGGTTTTGCAAACAGGAACAATAACGATCACGGAATCTCTTTTAACGGCAAACTGCTGGCAATCAGCCATCAGAGGGAAGGGATGCCGGGTGGAGGCTCAACAGTGTATGTACTACCACTGAAGGGAGGCAAGCCGAAAATGGTAACGGAAAATACACCTTCATACTGGCACGGCTGGGCTCCGGATAACAAAGAGGTTATATATGTTGCTCAGCGAAACGGGATACCTATATATAATATATACAGAAATTCAATCAAAGGTGGAAAAGAGGTTGCCCTGACAAACATTAAAGCGGGTCAGCATGTTGATGGTTGCGAATATTCGCCTGACGGAAAACACATTTATTTTAACGGAAACCTGACAGGAACCATGAATATCTGGCGGATGAATCCGGACGGGACCTCGATGGAACAGGTGACATCGGACAAATACAATGACTGGTTCCCGCATGTATCACCTGACGGGAAATGGATAGTCTTCATCTCCTTCCCTCCCGATGTGGACCCCAATTCCCATCCCTCTTACAAGCGTGTTATGCTGAGATTAATGCCGGTATCAGGAGGCGAACCGAAAGTTATATCATATTTATATGGCGGACAGGGAACAATTAATGTACCTTCGTGGTCACCTGATAGTAAGCAGATTGCTTTTGTGAGTAACTCAAGCAAATAAAAAACTAAATGAAAAAACTGATCTCTATTATTACAGTTGCAGTAATATTAACTTCCTGCAACAGAAGGGTTGAGAATAGCATTACTTACCCTGTTACTCAAAAAGGAAATGTCATTGACACCATTTTTGGAATCCCTGTGCCTGACCCATACAGATGGCTCGAGGATGATAACTCTGACGAAACTGCTGCCTGGGTTAAGGAACAGAATAAAGTCACCTTTGACTATCTTGAAAAAATTCCTTACAGGGAACAGATCAGGGAAAGCCTCACAAAGATGTGGAATTATGAAAAGTACGGTATCCCTTTTAAGGAAGGTGACTACATATATTTCACAAAAAATGACGGACTTCAGAATCAGTCTGTTTACTATCGCCAGAAAGCAGGAGGAGATCCTGAGATTTTTCTTGATCCGAATACGTTTTCTGCAGACGGTACTGTTTCTCTCGGTGAATTAGGATTTTCAAGTGACGGGAGTATGATGGCCTACTCTGTTTCGGAGGGAGGATCCGACTGGAGGAAGGTGATAACTATGGATGCCCTTTCAAAAAAGATTATCGGAGACACTCTTACCAATATTAAATTTTCAGGTATCTCGTGGCAGGGTAATGACGGATTTTATTATTCAAGCTATGACAAGCCGGAGGGAAGTCAATTATCAGCAATGACCGACCAGCATAAACTCTATTACCATAAGCTCGGTACAATGCAATCGGAAGATAAAGTTATATTCGGGGCTGACCTTAAAAGAAGGTATGTGGGTGGTTATCTGACAGAAGATGAAAGGTATCTTGTTGTCAGTGCTTCAATATCAACAACGGGCAATGAGCTGTATATCAGGGATCTGACAAAAATATCAGATACCTTCCGGCCAATTGCCGGAAATTTTGATAACGATCATTATATAATTGATAACGAGGATTCAAAACTGTTCATTGTAACTAATCTGAATGCTCCAAACGGGAAAATTATAACAGTAAATGCAGAAAATCCGGGAGTCGAAAACTGGGTTGATTTTATCCCTGAAACAGAGAATGTTCTCGAGGCTTCAACCGGATCAGGATACTTCTTTGCAAACTATCTGGTTGATGCGATTTCCAGAGTAAAACAATTTGATATAAATGGAAATCTGGTGAGGGAAATAGGACTTCCCGGTATCGGAAGTGTACAGGGTTTCGGAGGGAAGAAGAAAGATAAGGAAATCTATTACTCCTTTGCCAACTATATTACGCCCGGTATAATCTATAAGCTGGATCCGCATTCCGGTGATACACAGATCTATAAAAAGCCATCAGTTCTATTTAATCCCGAAAATTATGAATCCGAACAGGTTTTCTATGACTCAAAAGACGGGACAAGGATACCGATGATAATCACCTTTAAAAAAACAATGATGCGTAACGGTAAAAATCCGGCTATGCTTTATGGTTATGGCGGTTTTAACTCAAGCACGACTCCGGGATTTAGTATAACAGCAGCTGAATGGCTTGAA
>Ga0209706_10001472_pt1 | contig 13294 bp, 13 predicted proteins | sample PPLLaktember2015_6_FD_187263 | JGI IMG/M metagenome (GOLD analysis project Ga0209706, IMG submission 187263) | Freshwater sediment microbial communities from Prairie Pothole Lake near Jamestown, North Dakota, USA - PPLs Lake P8 Core (1) Depth... | ecosystem: Environmental > Aquatic > Freshwater...
GGAACGTTCGGGGGCATCAAGCTCCGAAGACGGCGCGAGCCTCGCGGTGCTCCTGCAGCGCTGCAACGAGCAATCCGACGACGGGCGCCGAGCGCGGAGCGCGACACGCCCGCGAGGGAGGAAGCCGGTGCGCTACGAGCTCTACTACTGGTCCGAGATCCAGGGACGCGGCGAGTTCGTGCGGCTCGCCCTCGAGGAGGGCGGCGCGGAGTACGTCGACGTCGCCCGTCTGCCCGAGACGCAGGGCGGCGGCGACGCCGCCCTGATGCGCTTCCTCGACGACACGGAGCAGACGCGCCCCCCCTTCGCGGCGCCGTTCCTCAAGGCCGGGCGCCTCGTCATCGGCCAGACGGCGAACATCCTGCTCTACCTCGGGCCGCACCTCGGCCTCGCGCCGAGCGCCGAAGCCGACCGGCTCTGGACCCATCAGCTCCAGCTCACCGTCGCCGACTTCGTGGGCGAGATCCACGACACGCACCATCCCATCGCGAGCAGCCTCTACTACGAGGATCAGAAGCCGGCGGCGCTGCAGCGCAGCACGCTCTTCCTCCGCGAGCGCGCGCCGAAGTTCCTGGGGTACTTCGAGCGCGTGCTCGAGCGCAATCCGCGCGCGGGCGGATGGGCCGTCGGCGGCCGCCGCACGTACCTGGATCTCTCGCTGTTCCAGATCGTCGCAGGGCTTCGCTTCGCGTTTCCACGGTCGATGGCGCGCCTCGAGCGGAAGCATCCGCGGCTCGTCGCGCTGCACGACCGCGTGGCGGCGCGCCCGAAGGTCGCCGCGTATCTCGCCTCGCCCCGGCGCATCCCGTTCAACGAGCAGGGGATCTTCCGACACTATCCGGAGCTCGAGGCGTAGCCTCCCGGAGCCGATGCACTGACGATGGACAGCCCATGACCGACGTCCTCGAACGCGCGCACGTCGTCGCCCCCGCCGGCTGGACGCGGTGGCTCGTCCCGCCGGCCGCGCTCGCGGTGCACCTCTCGATCGGTCAAGCGTACGCGTGGAGCGTGTTCAAGCCGCCGCTCGAGGCGGCGCTCGGCATCTCGGGAACGGCGAGCGCGCTCCCCTTCCAGCTCGGCATCGTGATGCTCGGGCTCTCCGCGGCGCTCGGCGGCACGCGGGTCGAGAAGCATGGGCCCCGCTGGGCGATGACGGTCTCGATGGCCTGCTGGGCGAGCGGGTTCCTCCTCGCCGCGCTCGGCGTGCGGCTCGGCTGGTACCCGCTGGTCGTCCTCGGCTACGGCTTCGTCGGCGGGATCGGGCTCGGCATCGGGTACATCTCGCCGGTCTCGACGCTCATCAAGTGGTTCCCCGACCGCCCCGGCATGGCGACGGGGATCGCGATCATGGGCTTCGGCGGCGGCGCCCTGATCGCGTCGCCGTGGTCGGCGCGCCTGCTCGACGCGTTCGGCCGCGACGCGGCGGGCATCTCGCTCGCCTTCGTCGTGCACGGCGTCGTCTACGCCGTCGTGATGTCGCTCGGCGCGTGGCTCGTGCGCGTGCCCCCGCCCGGCTGGACGCCGCGTGGCGCGCCGGTCGCCCCCGCGCCCAGTAAGCTCGTCACGAGCGCGCGTGTCTCGGCTCGCAGCGCCATCCGCACGCCGCAGTTCTGGTGCCTCTGGGTCGTGCTCTGCCTGAACGTGACCGCCGGCATCGGCATCCTCGAGAAGGCCGCCCCGATGATCACCGACTTCTTCGCGGAGACCCCGACACCGCTCTCCGCGAGCGCCGCCGCCGGCTTCGTCGCGCTGCTCTCGCTCGCGAACATGCTCGGCCGCATCGGCTGGTCGTCGGCGTCCGACGTCATCGGTCGGAAGAACGTGTACCGCGTATACCTCGCGATCGGCGCTGCGGCGTACGCCACCCTCGCGCTCTCCGGAGACGCCTCGCGGCTGCTCTTCCTCGCGTGCACGGTCGTCATCCTCTCCTTCTACGGCGGCGGCTTCGCGACGATCCCCGCGTACATCCGCGACCTCTTCGGCGCCTACCAGGTCAGCGCGATCCACGGACGCGTGCTGACGGCATGGTCCGTCGCAGGCGTCCTCGGGCCGCTCATCGTCAACGCCATCGCCGACGCGCACGAGGCCGCGGGCGCGAGCGGGCCCGCGCTCTACGACACCTCGCTCTGGGTGATGACCGTGCTCCTCGGCGTCGGCTTCGTCGCCAACGAGCTCGTGCGCCCCGTCGACGCGCGGCACCACGAGCCGGACGGCGCGCCGGTCGCGGCGGCAGCGGCGCCCGCCGTCTCGCAAAGCGAGAACGCGCCCGCGCCGGCAGCAACGCTCTCCCCACGCGGCCGCGTCGCGCTGCTCGTGGCCGCGTGGACCGCCGTCGGTGTCCCCTTCGCGTACGGCATCGTCGAGCTCGGCCTCCGGATCGGCCGGCTCTTCTCGTGATGGAACGGGGCCATCGACGGGGCGACGCCGCCGGGCGGAAGGGCCTCCGCGCTCAGGCGAGGAGCTTCTTCGCCTCCCGGATCACCGTGGCGCACGCGTCCGCACAGTCCTTGCACTCGATCTGGTGCTCCTCGTGGACGCGGCACTCCTTCTCGCAGGTCTCGCACACGGGGATGCAGGCGCGGGCCAGGTCCTTCAAGTGGCGCGAGTCATACGCAGCCAGGTAGCCGAGCGCCGTGCAGACGGGGAGCATCTCCTGCACGGCGCTGGCGCACTCCGCCATCGTCGTGTCGTCGAGCCGGAAGGTCTCGAGGCAGTGGCTGATGCAGATCTGGCCCTTCGCCACGCATTCGTTGGAAGCCGCAACGAGAGCTGCATGGGCCTTGGCCGCCTTCGCGTCGAAGTACTGCTTTCCGTGCGAGTGCCCCTCTTGCTCCGCGGCGAAGGCGCGTCCGGCTCCGGTCAGGAGCGCGGCCGCACCAGCGGCCGCGAGCAGCTCGCGTCGGCCGAGGGCGGAAGCGGGGATCGAGGTCTCGCACGGAGGCTTCTGGGCCATCGGGGTCTCCTTCTCCCGCCGCAGCGGGACGCTGACCGATCTTCCCGAGGAAGCCCACGCGGCGCAACCGAAGCGTTCGCCTGTTCGCAAGAGCTGGCGAAGGGCGATGCGATGGAGAGGATTCCGCGGAAGCCATCGAGGTCGCGTCGAAACCCCGCGTCATCCACGTTCGAGAGGAGCAAGGCTCACATGCTGACGGTTCATCATCTGGGGATCTCGCAATCCGAGCGCATCGTCTGGCTCTGCGAAGAGCTTGGGATCGACTACGAGCTCGAGCGCTACGAGCGTCGGGCGGACAACCGCCTCGCGCCTGACCGAGCGTGTCGAGGGTGCGCTCGTCGCGCACGGTGCCCGTGTTCGGCGTCGCCGCCGGCTCGAAGAGCAGGAGGTGCACCTCCTCGCGCGCGACGGGCTCGTGCTCGACTCCCCTCGTCACGATGGAGAGCTCTCGCGACGATCGCCGAGCGCGTAGATGGCGGCCTTCTCGGCGTGGATCTGCGCCGTGTCGAAGAGCGGAACGGGCGAGTCCGAGGCACGAAGTAGCATCCCGATCTCCGTGCAGCCCAGGATGACGCCTCCGGCGCCTGCGGCGACGAGCTCGGAGACCACCCGGCCATACTCCCGCCGCGACGGCTCGAGGATCGAGCCGCGACACAGCTCGTCGTAGATGATGCGGTGCACCGTCTCGCGATCGCCCTGGGACGGCACAAGCACCTCGAGCCCGAGCTGCTCGAGCCGGCCGCGGTAGAAGTCCTGCTCCATCGTGTACCGCGTGCCGAGGAGGCCGACGCGCCCGACGCGCGAGGCGACGACGCGTTCCGCCGTGGCGTCGGCGATGTGGAGGAGCGGGATCGAGACCGCCGCCTCGATCTGGGGCGCGACCCGGTGCATGGTGTTCGTGCAAAGCACCAGGAAGTCGGCACCGCCGGCTTCCAGCGTTCGCCCGGCTCGGGCGAGGAGCTCGCCGGACTCGTGCCACCGTTCCTCGTGCTGGAGACGCTCGATCTCGGCGAAGTCGACGCTGTAGAGCAGAATCTTCGCCGAGTGCAGCCCGCCCAGACGCTCGCCGACGACGCGGTTGATCGTCTGGTAGTAGGGCACGGTCGACTCCCAGCTCATCCCTCCGAGGAGTCCGATCGTCTTCATGGGCACCCTCTCGCGCACGTCAGACGATCGCCCTCTACTGCGGCGAGCTCGGCACACTCACGATCTCGACGGTCTCGAGCGGCAGCGCGTCACCGGCCGCGCCAGCCGCGCCAGCCGCGCCGGCCGCGCCGGCCGGGGACGGCCCCTGACACGCGCTCGCGCCGACCGCAAGCGCGAGGCTCGCGACCCGGAGCGCCCTTCCGATGCCGACGCGTCGCATGCGGCCCAGCTTAGCCGTCATCGCAACTCCACCCGCAGCCTCGAAGCTCGGCGACGAAGCCCGAGAGGCCCGCGTTCTCACCGATCCCCCGTGGACGTCGGATTGCGAGGACCCGAAGCGGGACTCTCGTACACCGTGAGCTGCCAGCGATCCGCTGCGGAGTCGTGACGCAGGATGTAGATGGCTCCGTCGTCGCCCCGGAGCTTGAAGTAGCGGTGGTCGGGTGAGAGCCAGCGGTCGACGATCTCCTCGACTGCGATCTCCCGGTCGCCGATCCAGAACCGCCGTGGCTCCTGCTCGCCGCGGTGCCCGGCGTAACACTCGACGCGAAGGACGAAGCCGTGCGTCGTCATGGCGGCCCCCCATCGGTTCGGCTTCCCCGGCCGTCGATGCCGATCGTGGATTGCCGACCGCGTATTGCGCGGGTCTCGGCCGCGGACGAACGTCCGGTCGGGGAGCTCCGAACGAGCCCGGGGAGTATCCATGACCGACCTCCATCCTGCGCTCGCGGCCGGGAACGTCGCCGTCGTGACCGGCGCGGCGAGCGGCATCGGCCTCGCGGCGGCTCGTCGATTCGCCGCGATGGGCCTCCGGGTGTGCCTCGCCGATCGAGACGCCGCGCGGCTCCGCGAAGCCGCGGCCTCGATCGGCAGCACGGCGCTCGCCGTCCCCACGGACGTGTCCGACCGCGTCTCGGTGCTGGCGCTGGCCGAGGCGGTGGACGAGAAGCTGGGGCCGGTCTCGGTGCTGATGAACAACGCCGGCGTCGGCGGGGGCGGCGACGCGCTCTCGAGCCCCGAAGGCTGGGCGCGTGTCCTCGCCGTGAACCTCCTGGGCGTGCTCCACGGCGTCCAGGTCTTCGTGCCGAGGATGGCGCACAGCGGTGCGCCCGGGCTCGTCGTCAACACCGGCTCGAAGCAGGGCATCACCTGTCCGCCGGGCGACACCGCCTACAACGTCTCGAAGGCCGGCGTGAAGGCGCTCACCGAGGGGCTCGCGCACACGCTCCGGAACAAGGCCGGCTGCCGGGTCAGCGCACATCTCCTGGTCCCCGGCTTCACCTACACGGGGATGATCGCCCGCCGCATCCCGCAGCAGCCGCCTGGCGCGTGGACGCCCGAGCAGGTGGTGGAGCGCATGCTCGAAGGCATCGGCCGCGGCGACTTCTACCTCTGGTGCGAGGACAACGAGACGACGCGGGCGATCGACGAGAAGCGCGTACTGTGGAACGCGCTCGACATCGTCGAGAACCGGCCGGCGCTGTCGCGCTGGCATCCCGAGTGGACGGCGGCCTTCGAGCGCTTCGTGGCCGGAAAGCGCTGACGGCGCCCGTGGCCGGCGGGCGCAGAACACCGTCATGCGCTTCCCTGGGTCCCTGGCCGGGTGGATCGCGTCTTCGCGAATCCGCTGCGGCGACCTTCGCGCGGGTGGCTCCGCCGCTGGCGGTGGTACAGCACGTCGGCCGCACGAGCGGCCGCCGCTACCGCACGCCGATCCTCGCCTTTCCATCGCCGAAGGGCATCGTGATTCCGATGCCCACGGCCGCGACGTCGACCGGCCGCGCTATCTCCGCGGCCAGCGCGGGGAGACGCGCGAGCCAGGGGACGAAGCGCTCGAGCACCACGGCGTGGCTCGTGGCCCCGACGTGGAGCCAGCCGGATTCGGGCGGCGCAAACCCTTCGATCGAGGAGAAAGAATGGCGGGGCGGACGGGACTCGAACCCGCAACTTCCGGCGTGACAGGCCGGTGCTCTAACCGATTGAACTACCGCCCCGGAGCATCGACCGGGGGTCGATGCGAGCAGCGGATATAGCCTACGGCCCGATGCCTTGCACCAGCCGCGCGGGCGCTTCGCGCGTCAGCGCGGGCCGCGGCTGCGCGGCGGACGCGACGACCCGGGGCGGCCGCCGGACGGTCGGCCCGACGCGTTGCCGCGCCGCCCTCCACCGCCGCTCCCCGAGCCTCCACGTCGATCGGGCCCGGCGCCTCCGCGCCGATCGGGCGCGGCACCTCCACGTCGCTCCAACCCAGCGCCTCCGCGCCGATCCGCTCCCGCGCCCGCTGCGCCGCCGCCCGACGCCGCACCGTAGGAGCCGCTCGCGCTGCGCGACCCGGCCGCCGGCCGCGAAGCCCCGCTGCCCGTCCGCGAAGCGCCGCCACCCGGCCGCGAGGCTGCGCCGCCCGTGCTTCGCCGGCTCTGCCCGCGGCCGCCGCCGCCCGCCGAGAAGCGCTCCGCCGACGAGAGCTCGAGACGTGCCGCCGGCCGCGCGCCGTAGTCGAAGTCGGGCAGGATGACCCGCGGCAGGCGCTTCCCGATCGCGTGCTCGATGCGTCGCAGGTCGCCCTCTTCCTGGGGCGACACGAAGGTGAAGGCCTCGCCCGTCGCCTCGGCCCGCGCCGTGCGGCCGACGCGGTGGATGTAGTCCTCGGGCACCTCGGGCACGTCGAAGTTCACGACGTGACCGAGGGCCACGACGTCGATCCCGCGGGCCGCGATGTCCGTCGCGACGAGCACGCGGTAGTAGCCTTCCTTGAATCCCGCGAGCGCCTGGGTGCGCTGCGCCTGCGAGCGGTTGCCGTGGATGCGCTGCGCCTTCACGCCTTCGCGCGCGAGGTACGCGGCCACCCGGTCCGCGCGATGCTTGGTGCGCGTGAAGACCAGGGCCTCGCGCATCTCGCCGCGCGCGAGCAGCGCCGCGAGCAGGCCCGACTTGAGCTCCTGCGGCACGGGATACACGGCCTGCGTGATGCCGACCGCCGGCGTCGCGCGGCGCGCGAGCTGGATCGTCGCGGGCGACCGCAGCATCTCCTGGGCGAGGGTCGCGATCGGCGGCGGCATGGTCGCGCTGAAGAAGAGCGTCTGCCGCTTCGCGGGCAGGTGCCGCAGGATGCGCCGGATCTCGGGCAGGAAGCCCATGTCGAGCATCCGGTCGGCCTCGTCGAGCACGAGATGCTCGAGGCCCTCGAGCTTCGCGTAGGGCCGGCGGAAGTGGTCCATCAGGCGCCCCGGCGTTGCGACGATCACGTCGACGCCGCTGCGGAAGGCGTGCTCCTGCGGGCCCATGCCGACGCCGCCGAAGACCGACGCGGCAGTGATCGGCGTGTGCACGGCGAGGTCGTTCAGGTCCTCGACGATCTGGGCCGCGAGCTCGCGGGTGGGCGTGAGCACCAGCCCGCGGGTCGTGCCCCGGGGCCGGGCGATCAGCTGATGGAGGATCGGCAGCAGAAAGGCAGCGGTCTTGCCGCTGCCCGTGGAGGCGCAGGCGAGGATGTCGCGCCCGTCCAGGGCGGGCGGGATGGATTCTGCCTGGATCTGGGTCGGGCGGGCGAAGCCCAGCTCCTTCAGGCCTTTTACCAGGCTGGGGTGAAGCTTCAGATGAGCGAACGGCATTCGGGCTCCTCGTCGGTCGGGGCCCGAAGGACCAAAGCGACTGGTGGGCGGAGGCCTTGGCCTCACGCGGGCGTGCCCGGGATGGGCAGGCACGCGCAGCGTACCGCGCCCCGGCGACGCGCGCCCCGGGGGCCGACCGTTTGAACCGATCCGGCCCCTCCCCCGACTCCCTCCCGAGCCCGCACGAAGCGGGACGAAAACCGGAGGAAGTCATGTCCCATCGTCACCTCGCCATCGCCCTCGCCTCTTGCCTCGTGCCGGCCCTGCCCGGCGCGGCCCACGCTGCCCTCGACAAGGTCGACAGCATCCACATCTCGGCGTCACCGTTCGCGGCCCCGCCTGTGATCCACGTCGCGAACGACGGCAACGCGTTCACCCACGTCTCCGCGCCGGTCTCGGTCGGCGCGAACGTGGACGTCGACTGCAAGGGCACGAACAAGGTCCAGGACGCCCATCTCGTCTGGGGCACGCCGAACATCGGCGGCGGCTACTGGGAGGCCGGAGACAGCGCGTACGCCGGGCCCTCGATCCCGGGCACGGGCGGCGGCTCCCTCGACACCGCGGCCTCGATGGACGTCCCCGCGGAGTACGGCACGCTCGGCGGCACGGGCATCCCCGGCGACCCGGTGGCTGCGTGCAACTGGGCGCTCGACGCGAAGCAGCAGGACGGCGAGCCGCGCTGGCAGCTCCTGCGCGACGGGTTCTCGACCTCGGGCACGCACATCCTCGCCTTCGCCGCGCGCTGCCAGTTCGACATCGCGGACAACCAGGACGTCGACTGGGAGTACGACTCGATGTACGTGGACACCTTCGTCGAGTGCGAGGGCAACCCGAGCGTCGAGCCGCCGGCGAGCGTGTCGGCGTCGGACGAGATCGCGGTGCCCTTCCAGGTGGTCTCCGCAACGATCGGCCCCGAGTCTTCGCCGCTCGAGCGCGTGTGCCCCGCGACGGTGCCGCTGCACGGCCGCATCCAGGTGACCGGGGCCGGCGACGTCTCGTTCCGGATCGTGGACAGCGGCGCGAAGGGCCCCGTGACGGACCTCCACTTCACGGAGCAGCAGACCGTGTTCGAGTTCGACGTCGAGGTCAGCGTCGGCCAGCCGGCCGGCGGTGGCGGCGGCGACCTCGGTGGCGTGGTCGCGAACCCGGGCAACGGCGGCGGCGCGATCGACGACTACGCCGGCGTGCCGACGAACGTGGTGCACCGAACGGTGTCGATCGAGACCCTCGCACCGCACGCGAAGGACTGGACCGAGACGACCTTCACGGTGATCTGCGGCGATCCGCAGGTGAACCCCGGCATCGGGAAGCTCCCGGGCTCGCTGGTCCCGCTGCAGCTCCCGCCGCCCTCCGCCTCGAAGCCGAGCCTTCCGGGCGCCGTGAAGACGCCCTCGGCCCGGCCCGGGCGCGACTTCGGCCTCCGCGGCCTCGAGCGCCCGCGCGGCAGTCGGAGCGACGGGCAGATCGTCTCGCAGACCGCCGGGAAGCGCCTGCGCAGTGCGATCCCGAAGGCCACGAAGAAGGTCTCCGCCAAGCCCCCGCAGCGGCGACGCACACGCTGAGATCCGACCGCACCAGACGACGGGCCCCTGCCGCACGGCAGGGGCCCTTTCGTCGTCCGTGCGGCCGGGAGCGCATCCCGCCGTGACCTTCTGCCGCACCCGACGCGCCGCGAGCCCGCGATTCGATCCCCCGCCCCCGGCACGCGCGGTGCAGGATGGTGACGCGAGACCGCGCGCATCCGATCGTGAGCAGCGCTCGCAAGGAGACTTCGATGGCACACACGCATCTCCTCTTCCGGGACCAGGCACGGGCGAAGATCCTCGCGGGCGCGACCGAGATCGCCGAGGCCGTGCGCGGCACGCTCGGTCCGAAGTCGCGCTGCGTCCTGATCGGACGTCGTTGGGGCAACCCGATCGTCTGCAACGACGGCGTCACGATCGCGAAGGAGGTGGATCCGAAGGATCCCGAGGAGAACCTCGGCGCGCGCATGATCCGCCAGGCGGCGGTGCGCACGGGCGACGCGGTCGGCGACGGCACCACCACCTCGACGCTCCTCGCCCACGCCATCTTCGCCGAGGGCCTTCGCAACGTCGTGGCGGGCGCGAGCGCCGTCGACCTGAAGCGCGGCCTCGACCGCGGCCTGAAGACCGCCGTCGCCTCGCTGCGCGGCCAGTCGAAGGCCGTGACGAGCCGGCTCGAGAAGGCGCAGGTCGCCGCCGTCTCGGGACACAACGACGCGACGATCGGCGAGCTCGTGGCCGACGCCCTCGAGCGGGTCGGCAGCGAAGGCGTGATCTCGTGCGAGGAGGCGAAGGGCACGGAGACCGTCGTCGAGGTCGTCGAGGGCATGCGCTTCGACCGCGGCTATCTCTCGCCCTACTTCGTCACCGACCCCGAGAAGATGCAGGCAACCCTCGAGGAGCCGGTGGTGCTGCTCCACGACTCGCCGATCCACTCGATGAAGGACCTGCTCCCGCTGCTCGAGCAGGTGGTGCGCGCCGGGCGGACGCTCCTCGTCGTGGCCGAAGACCTCGAGGGCGAGGCGCTCGCGACCCTGGTCGTGAACAAGATGCGGGGCACCCTCGCCTGCTGCGCCGTCAAGGCGCCGGGCTTCGGCGACCGGCGGAAGGCGATGCTCGAGGATCTGGCGACGCTCACGGGCGGCAAGGTCGTGAGCCGCGATCTCGGCGTGAAGCTCGAGAGCGTGGTGCTCGCGGACCTCGGCCACGCGAAGCGCATCGAGGTCGACAAGGACTCGACCACGATCATCGGCGGCGCGGGGGATCCGAAGGCGATCCGCGCCCGCTGCGAGGACCTGCGCCGCGAGATCGAGCGCGCGACCTCGGACTACGACAAGGAGAAGCTGCGCGAGCGGCTCGCGAAGCTCGCGGGCGGGGTCGCGGTGATCCAGGTCGGCGCCCCGTCGGAAGCCGAGATGAAGAACCGCAAGGAGGCGTTCGAGGATGCCGTGAGCGCCACCCAGGCGGCGATCGCCGAGGGCATCGTGCCCGGCGGCGGCCTCGCCCTGCTGCGTGCGATCGACGCAGTCGCGGCCGACGAAGGCAAATGCGAGGGCGACGAGCTCACGGGCCTGCGCATCCTGAAGCGCGCCCTCGAGACCCCGACCCGCCAGATCGCCGCGAACTCCGGCGCGGATCCGGGTGTGGTCGTCGAGAAGATGCGCGCGGGGTCGACGAACCTCGGCTTCGACGCCGCGACGGGGCACTATGTGGATCTCGTCGAGAGCGGCATCATCGACCCGACGAAGGTCGTCCGCATCGCGCTCGAGAACGCGGTCTCCGTGGCCGGCACGCTGCTGCTCGCGGAGGCCACGCTGACCGAGATCGAGGAGAAGGAACCGTCGCCGGTCGCCATGCCGGAGTAGGCGGAGCGGCGGCCGGCCGCCGGGAGGGCTCGCCATGGCCGCGCCTGCGTCGCTCCGCCGTGTCGGAGAGGCCTGCTTCGAGCTCGACGTCGGCTACCGGCCCGGGATGCGCGTCCCGGTCCGCGTCTTCGGCAGCGAGAAGCTCGTCGGCGAGATGGACGACCAGGTCTTCGTCCAGGCCTCGAACGTCGCGACGCTTCCCGGCATCGTCGAAGCGAGCTTCGCCATGCCCGACGCCCATTGGGGCTACGGCTTCCCGATCGGCGGCGTCGCGGCGATGGACGTCGAGACGGGCGTGATCTCGCCCGGCGGAATCGGCTTCGACATCAACTGCGGCATGCGCCTGGTGCGCACGTCTCTCCAACACGCCGAGGTGGCACCCAGGCTGCGCGAGCTCGTGGACGCGCTCGCAGAGCGCGTGCCCGCCGGCGTGGGCGCGCGGGGCTTCCTGCGGCTCGACGAGACGGAGTTCGCGGAGGTGATGCGCGACGGCGCCCAGTGGGCGGTGCGGCGCGGCTTCGGCACGCCCGACGACCTCGCCCGCACCGAGTCCGAGGGACGCTTCCCCGACGCCGACCCCGACGCCGTGAGCCCCGCCGCGATCGAGCGCGGCCTCGCCCAGGTCGGGACCCTCGGCTCGGGCAACCACTACCTCGAGATCCAGATCGCCCACCCCGAAGGCATCGCCGACCCGGCCCTCGCCCGCACCTTCGGGATCGACCAGCCCGACCAGGTGATGGTGATGTTCCACTGCGGGAGCCGCGGCTTCGGCCACCAGGTCGCAACCGATTTCCTGCATCTCTTCCTGCGCCTGATGCCGACGCGCTTCGGCCTGCCGGTGATCGATCGCGAGCTCGCGTGCGCGCCCTTCGCCTCCGACGAGGGTCGCCGCTACTACGCCGCCATGTGCTGCGCTGCGAACATGTCCTTCGCGAACCGGCAGGTGATCCTGCACCGCATCCGCGAGGTCTTCGCCGACGTCTTCGGGCGCGACGCCGGCGAGCTCGGGATCCGCTCGATCTACGACGTCGCCCACAACACCGCGAAGCGCGAGCGACACCGCGTGGGCGGCGTCGAGCGCGAGCTGCTGGTGCACCGCAAGGGGGCGACCCGCGCCTTCCCGCCGGGCCACCCGGAGCTCCCGCCCGAGTACCGCGAGACGGGCCAGCCCGTGATCATCGGCGGCAGCATGGAGACGGGCTCGTGGCTGCTGGCGGGCGTCGCGAGCGGGGCGGCCAGCTTTTGGAGCACGGCGCACGGGAGCGGCCGCACCATGAGCCGCACGCGCGCGCGCAAGCTCGTGCGGGGACGCGCGCTGCAGGACCAGCTCGCGGAGCGCGGGATCCTGGTGCGCGCGGCGTCCATGGCGGGCCTCGCCGAGGAGGCGGGCTTCGCGTACAAGGACGTCGACGAGGTGGCCGCGGCGACCGAGCTCGCAGGCCTCTCGCGGCGGGTCGCGCATCTCGTGCCAATCGGGAACGTGAAGGGGTGACGGCGCACTTCGAGTTCGTCGAGGGCGCGACCAGCGATCTCGCCTTCGTCGCCCACGCGCCCACGCTCGACGACCTCTTCGCCGCCGCGAGCGAGGCGCTCCTCGCCGCGAGCGTCGAGAACCCTGACGCGGTCGCGTCCTCCGAGCAGCAGACGCTCGCCCTCGAGGAGCCGGACCTCGAGCTGCTCCTGCTGCGCTTCCTGAACGAGCTCGTCTTCCTGCGCGACGCGCGCGGGCTGCTCCTGCGCGCCCGTCACGTCCGCGTGTCCGCCGGCTCGCCGGCGCACCTCGAGGCGAGCCTCGAGGGCGAGCCGCTCGACCCCGGCCGCCACGTCCTCGCCGCCGACGTGAAGGCGGCGACGGCCCACGGCCTGCGGGTCGAGCGCGAGGGTGAGGGCTTCCGTGCGAGCGTGACGCTCGACGTCTGAGGACCGCGCGCAAGCGCGGGCCCGGGGCGCTTCGTCACGCGCCGGACCTCGGGCGTGACATACTGGCGCGGCGCCTCCCGCGTCGCTTCATGCGAGCCCGCGCGGACGCGGCACCGCTCTTGCGTTCCCCGGTTGCGAGACGGCCGCGGACCCCCCGCCGGATGGAGACCTCGGCATGCACAACGAGCCGATCCCGAAGCCGCCGCCGGGCTCCGACCGCTGGCGCGTGGTGCCGAACCTCGTGGACTACGCCGAGGCCCGGCGGACGTTCTCCTG
>Ga0209706_10001474_pt1 | contig 13287 bp, 8 predicted proteins | sample PPLLaktember2015_6_FD_187263 | JGI IMG/M metagenome (GOLD analysis project Ga0209706, IMG submission 187263) | Freshwater sediment microbial communities from Prairie Pothole Lake near Jamestown, North Dakota, USA - PPLs Lake P8 Core (1) Depth... | ecosystem: Environmental > Aquatic > Freshwater...
TTCGTGGTGCGCCCGGACGACCCGGCTGATCTCCTTGAGCTCGATGACCGGGCTGAGGATGGCTTCGCCGCGGGCGGGATGCTCCTTGATCAGCGTGAATTCCTCGTCGGTGAGCTTGCCCGGCTTGTTCAGGATGCTCTCGGGGACGGCGATCTTCCCGACGTCGTGGAGCAGGGCGGCCAACTCGAGGTCGCCGAGCTCCTTCTCGCTGAAACCCATCTTGGCGGCGATCTTCAGCGAGAAGTCCGTGACCCGGGTCGAATGGTGGCGCGTGTACTCGTCCTTGGCGTCGATGGCCGAGGCCAGGGACTTGACCGTGGACAGGAACAGCGACCTCTGCTGGTCGACGAGATCGGACGTCCTCATCCGGAGGTTCTTGTTGACCAGGGACAGCTCCGATTCCATCTGGCGCAGGCGGAGCTGGGACCGGATGCGGGCCTTGAGCTCGGTCGAATCGAACGGTTTGGAGATGTAGTCGTCGGCCCCGGCCTGGATGCCTTCGTTCAGCATCTCGGCCCCCGTGCGGGCGGTCACGAGGATGATGGGAATGTGCTTGACGGCTTCGTCGGCCTTGACCGCCCGTGAAAAGGCGTGGCCGTCCATGCCCGGCATCATGACGTCGCAGAGAACGAGGTCGGGGTTCTTGTCTCGAAGGAACTTGAACCCCTGTTCGGCCGACGTCATGAGCTCGAGGTCGAACTCGTCGGCGAGGAGCATCTTCATCAGCTTGAGGACCTCGGGATTGTCGTCGATGCAGAGGATCAGGGCGTCGTGGACCTTGGCCTCGTCCACGCGGGCGCTCCCCAGGTCCACCCTCTCGAGGTCGACGAGCTGGAGCCTGCGGAAATCGGTGACGATGTCCTGGACGCGGGGCTCTTCGGTGTCGGTGAGGCGCCGCTTGAGCCCGATGGGCAGGTCCTCGGACCGGCGGTCGAGGACCTCTTCGTCGAAATGCTCCTCGCCCTTGCGCATCTCGACGATGAACCGGGAGCCTTTGCCCAGCTCGCTTTCGGCGCGGATGGCCCCCTGGTGGACGTTGACGATCTCCCTGGCCAGCGCCAGCCCGATCCCGGTGCCCTCCTGGGCCCGCGACTTGGATCCGTCGACCTGGGAGAATCGGTCGAAGATCGTCTCGAGCATGTCGGCCGGAATGCCGATGCCCGTATCCTCGACCGTCATGGTCACGGTTTTGTCCTTGTCCTCCACGTAGATCGTGATCTTGCCGCCCTTGGGCGTGAACTTCAACGCGTTGGAGAGCAAATTGAAGATGACCTTTTCGAACTGGTCCGGGTCGAGGGTCAGTTCGACGGGGTGCGGCGGGTGCTGGTAATAGAGCCGGATCTGCTTCTGGTCGGCCAGGGGTTTGACCGAAGCCAGGAGGGGCGGGATGAATTCGACAAGATTGACGACCCGGACTTTGAGCCGCATCTTGCCCTCCTCGAGCTTGTTCAGATCGAGGAGGTTGTTGATGAGCTTGAGCAGCTTGTAGCCGTTGCGCTGCATGGTCTCGAATGTATCCTTGAGCTGGGGCGACAGCTTGCCCATCTTGCCATCGAGCAGGGTCTTCAGCGGGGCCAGCATCAGTGTGAGCGGCGTCCGGAGCTCGTGGTTGACGTTGGCAAAGAACTGCATTTTGAGCTCGTCGAGGCTCTTGAGCTTGAGGTTGGACTCCTTGAGCTGGCTTGTCGTTTCCTCGAGCTGGATGCGGCTGCGGAGCTCGCGGCGACGGAGGCGGTCCATGAAATAGACGCCCCAGCCCCCCATGACCAAGAGCGAGGTCAGGAAGAAAAGGTTGGTGATGATGTCCGTCCAAACGGCCTTCCCCGAAGGCAGGTTCAGGACGCTGGGGATCACGTAGCTGGCCCAGATAACCAGGAAAAGGAACGCGGCATCGCGGAACGAGAGCGGCAAGGCGACGACGGCGGCCATGATGATGATATACAAACCCTGGACATAGGCCGAGGTGAAACCGCCGAGCAGATAGATCATGGCGGCGATGCCGATAAGGTCGAAGAGCGCTACGGCAATGGCGACCTTGGCGTAGCCGCGCTTGGTCTTGACGCGCCCGAGCAGTACGTACAGGACCAAGTGGGCGCCGAGGACGGCGAGCCGGATGTAGAGGAACAAGTTGAAGAGTTCCCGGGGGGCGTGGACCCAGTCGAGGAACAGGAACGAGGCATAGAGTATGGCGCTGAGGATGATGGTCAGCTTAGCCCGGTTCTCCAGGCCGTACTCCCCGTAAAGGCGCTCCTCGAATTCGAAATCCCGGTTTTTGGACTTAGTCATGGGGGTTTCTCGGTTTGGCCACGACGACATATCCTTGCGGCGGGTCGCCGTAGCTGGGGATTTTTTTCAGGCTGATCCAGCCGGCCTCGTCGAGCAGGCGGTCGAGTTTTTCCTGCTCGAAGAAATCGAAAGTTCCCGCTTCTTCGAGCTCCGTCAGCGCCTGGGCGTCGTTGAGGAAAGACCGGAGAGAATCCAAGAGGAGCGATTTGGGCATGCTGGATGGCAGTTTGTGCTCGGGCATCCCCTCGATCTTCTCCAGCAGGCGGGTGAACGGCCCTGAGGCATCCGTATCGGGACGCATGCTCGACAGCACCAGGATCCCGCCCGGCTCGATGATCCGCCGGACCTCACGAAGTGTTTCGACGGGGTTGAAGATATAGGACAGAACGAGGCTCATCAGGATCTTATTGTAGCACCCGGGCTTGATAGGCAGATGAAACGCATCCTCCAAGGTCCCGGGAAGGATGAGCCGCTTGAAATCGGGTTTGGACGCGTCCAGGCGAAGGACATAGCGGGCGGCCCGGTTGAAGTCCGTGATGATACGGTATTCATGGACATCAAAATAGGTCTTCAGCCAATCGTCGTGGTCCGGCGTGATCCGCTCTCCCCGGAGGATCCTGTGAAGGCGGGGGGAATAATCATCCTGGATCTTCATGGCGCTGTCGAGGTTCAGATTCTCGACCTTGTCGGCCATTTCCTCGAACGTCCCGATCTCTCCATTGAGGAAGCGGCGGATGGCCAGGAAGCGGCTCATCTCGATGTCGAGAGCCAGGAGATCGAGATGCTCCGCCGCCGCATCCGTTGCCGGGGCGGCCGTCAATTTCTGGCGGGCCTGTTTCATGGCGTCCGGCACGAGATCGGCGATGGTGATGCGGGCCGGGAGCTCGGCCCCGCTCTTAAAGAGGTGCTCGACGAAATTCCCCGTGCCTCCCCCGAGGTCGAGCAGCCGGTCGCCGGGCCGGAGATCCAGGGCTCGCCGCTGATCGTCCATGAGCTGCTGGTACTCGTCGGCCATGGCCATGATATCGAAGCCGAGCAGGTTGCCTTCGCCAACAAGGTAGTGGTGCCAGTAGCTCTTCCGGTTCTTGAGGTCCCGGGGCGGGAGGCGATCCTTCTCGGCCCGGCGCATGACCTCGATGTCCTTGCGGCTGGGCATGACCGGCTGAAGCATCGTGCCGTGCAGGAAACGGTGAATGAGGGACGTGATCGTCCCGAACATCCGAAGCGCTTCCCGGGACGTCCTGGCGTTGTGGCCGATGGGGACCGCGATGACCTCCCGCGGGGCGTCAGCCTCGACGCTCATGACGTCACGGATGAATTCCGACTTGATCCACTGATCGTATTGGCCGTAGATCCACGTGACAGGAATATCGATGTGACGCATGTCCTCCCGGGCCTGTTCGAGCGTGCCGACCCCGTTGGCCGTGACATCGGCGGCGTAGAACGCATGCCGGATGAAATTGCCCAGGATAGGATAGACGTCCAGGTTGATGCCGAGCTGATACTGTTCGAGGACGTCGAGGCCGGCATTGATCCGGATCATCATGTCCCGGAATTCTAGCGCGCCCATGCAGGATACCCAGTAGTCGATCCGACTCCGGTAATCCGCGTCCCTCAATACAACACGAGCCTCCAAGGCTGAGAGGGAGAAGGTGACCAGGATGGTGGAGCTTGCCCTGAGCTTGGGATTGACGGCCAGCCAGTCGATGACGGTCTTCAGGTCGTCGGCGCCTTGGCTAGTGCTGGAATTCAGCATCTCCCACGGTTGTTCGGAAGCCTCAGGGTCCTTGTGGCTTTCGCCCTTCCGGCGGATTCCGTCGAAGCGGATGACGGCCAGGGGCTTTCCGAGCGCCCTGAAGTTCTGAATGAGCACCAAGGCCAGGCTAAAGAGGACTTCCTTGGTCTTTCCGAAAGCTGGGGGAATGATGACGACGGGGACCGGCATGTCGCCCAGCGGCAGCGACGAATTCAGCAGGCCCACGATCTGTTCGCCGCGGCGGTTCTCGAGGCGGATGACGCGCGGATTCATAAGATCCATCTTGACTGGATCCGCCAGCAAGCCGGTCTCTGCCCGGACCGCGGCGGAGTCGCCTGCCTCTTCGCCGCGCCGCGCGAAGTCCGCGTCGGGGGCTTGGACGGACTGGATGCTCATGCGGCTGATGCCGAACTGGACGCCGTACTTCATGCCCGGGCCCTCGTCCTTCTCGGCGCGCGCCACATGACGCACCTCCCCGGTCTCGCGCCAAAGGATCTTGTCGCCGTCGAGGATGGCCATCGATTCGAGCGGTGTCCCCTTGAGCAGGGCGGGAGTCTCGCCGTTGGCGACGAAGCTCATGCCGTTGGGGCTGATATCGGTGATCCGGCCCCGGACCTTGCGGTCGAAGGGGGCCGGCAGCGGGATCTCGACCCTCAGGTCGCCGGCCGGCGTGATGCGCCTCTCGGCACGCTTCTCCGAATAGAACATGACCCGCGGGTAGAGGCAGACGAGGGTCCGGCCGTCCGGCGAGATCCGCGAGATCATGGTCTCGAAGTTGTAGGTCGCATAGCCGATCTGGTAGGAGACGAAGAGCAGGTCCGAGGTCTTGAACTTGACGTCGAGCTTCTCCCCGGAGAGCAGGCAGACCGAGGGGGGCCGGACCTCGGTGAACGACAGGATCTCGGGATTGCCGGACCTGGCCGGAACCGCGGCGATCTCGACATTGCGGGCCAGGGCCTCCCGCATGAGGGACTCGATCTTGACCGAGTCCGTGAACAGGACCATCTCGTCGGTCCGCAGGAACGGATAGCGGAGCTTGAGCTCCTCGAGATCGCGGATGGCGACATAATCCGACATGAACTGGAGGAGCGACAGGCGGCTGGCGTCGTCGAGAGACAGGAATTCGACCGCGACACCCCCCTGGTCGGTGTCCTCGCGGACGATGCGGCTGTTCACGGTGTAGTGCCGCCCGTCGGGCAGAGCGATGTCGAGGGGGACCGCCGCGCCCTCGGGGGAGGACGACAGGGTCTTGAGGAACATGCCGTTCTCGCTGATGTTGACCAGCTTGGCCTCGCCCAGAAGGCCCGTCGCGATCCGGACGTCGTGGGACGCGTCGAGCGTGACGCGCATGGACGAGCGCTTCTCGCGGGAGCGCTGGGCGATGAGGAAGCTGATCTTCCGGCGGATGGCCGCCGGGTCGGACGGCTTGGGCAGGCAGCAATCGATGCGGCCGTAGCTCGTGAGATCGATCGTCATGCCGTTCGAGGTGCCCTCTGTCAGCAGGATCTTGATGATGGCGTCCGAATTCTTGAAGATCTCGTTGAGGAACCGCAGCAGCTCCGTCCCCTTCATCCGGGGCAGGTCCTCGTTGACGACGAGGACGTTGACCTCCGGGAGGGCCTTGATCAGGTGGATGGCTTCGACGCCGCTGGTCGTCGTGTGGACCGCGTAGATATCCCTGAGCGCCCTCTGGAGCTTGTCGAGATAGCCGAGATCGTCGTCGACGACGAGGACGACGGGCAAGGTCCCCGTCTTGGGTTGTTCCGTCTGCTCACGGGCCATCTAGGGTCCGACCTCCCTGGATAGGAACGAATTTTAGTCGGGCGAGAGCCTCCGGCGCCGGGGAACAAAACGGGCTCAGAAACGCGAGCGCCCAGCCCCAAAACTTGTAGGAGCCCATGCTAATCCACACAAAATCTAGTATATAACCGCTCGGGCTGTCAAGTTTTTCTTGGCTTGAGCTCCTTGACGATGCCGGCGACGGACCGGGTGTAAAGGTCGATGTCGATCCCCGAGCAAACGAGGGTATAGCCGTCCTCGAGGGCCTTGGCCGAGGCGGGGAGGCCCAGGGCGAAGATCCCGACAGGGACGCCCTTCGCGGCGCACGCCGAGGCGAGAGCCCGGATGGCCGCCCCGACATCGGCATCCTCGATCCGCCCGGGCTTGCCCAAGCTGGCCGATAGATCGTAGGGGCCGATGAAGACGGCGTCCACCCCGGAGACGCCGAGGATGGACCCGATGGCCCGGACCCCGTCGATGTGCTCGACTTGGGCGACGACGACCGTTTCCGCGTTGGCCGTCTCGACGTGTTCCTGGAAGCGGCCCCCGTAGCGGTTGGCCCGGCTGAAGCCCACGCTGCGGCCGCCCCCGGGTGGGAACTTGGCCCAGTCGACGGCCCGGGCGGCGTCCTCGGCGCCGTTGACGTGGGGAACGATGATGCCGTCGGCGCCGGAGTCGAGGGCCTTCTTGATCCACATCTCGCGGTTCTCGGGGATGCGGACGAGGCAGGCGCACGGGTCCCGCACCGCCTGGACCATCCGCAGGACGTCCGCCGCGTCGAGGCCGCCGTGCTCCATGTCGAGGAAAAGCCAGTCAAAACCGGCCTCCGAGGCGATCTCGGCCAGCTCCGGCGAGGGCAGGCTGAGCAGCGTCCCGATGAGCCGGTCGCCCCTGAGGAGCCGTTCGCGGAATCCGGCGCTCATCGGTGGAAGCTCTGGCCGATGAACTTCAAGCCGTCGACGATGCCGGTGCGCCAATAGCTCCAGGAGTGGCCGCCGTCCCGGACGCGGAACTCGTGCGGGATCTTGCGGTCCGTGAGGACCAGGTGGAAGGCGCAGTTCCCCTTGATGAGGAAATCGTCGTCGCCGCAATCGACGTAGATGCGCACTTTCTTCAACGAGTCCTCGGGCAGGGTCCTGGCCAGATCGAGAGGGCTGACGCCGCGGAAGTGCGGCGTCAGCCGGTCCTTGCCCGAGAGACCAGCGCCGAAGGCCGGGCCGACGAGCTCGTCCCAACGGTCCTGCTTCATGCCCAGGATGTCCTCGTCCTGCCAGACCGCCGCGCTGAGGGCGGCGCAGGCTGCGAAGAGCTCCGGATGGCGGAGCGAGTGGACGAGCGTTCCCCAGCCGCCCATCGACAGGCCGGCGATGCCCCGGAATTCGCGGGAGGGACGGGTGCGGTACTTGGCGTCGATATGAGGAATGAGCTCCTCGACGAACATGTCCTCGTAGCGCACCTTGCCCTTGAGGTCGTTGATGTACCAGCTGACGCCGCCGTCGGGCATGACGATGATCATCGGCGGGATCTCGCGCCCGGCGATGGCCCGGTCCGCGGCCGTGTTGACCTCACCGAATTGGATCCAGCCCGATTCGTCGTCCGTGTAGCCGTGGAGAAGGTAGACGACGGGATAGCGGCGGGTCGACGCGGCGTAGTCCGGCGGCAAGTAAACGGCGTAGGCGACGCTCCGTCCGAGGATCCGGCTCGAGAGCTTGAGGCCCTCGAGGACCTGTCCGGGAGGGGTGTCGTCCGGGGAAACGAGGGGAGGCGCTGCGGCCAGGGCGATGGCGAAAGCGGCGGCGAGCGCAGCGCCCGCGGCATACGGGTGCTTCATGGAGGGCTCCTTTTACTTTTTCTTGAAGCTCAGGGAAATGCCGCCGCTCGCGGCCGTCTCGACCGTCGTGTCCATGAAGTCGAGGCCGCGCACGGTCTCCAGAAAATCGCGGATGCCTTTCATGTAGCCCAGGCTGGTGACGTTGTGGACGGCGAAGCAGCCGCCCGTCGCGAGCTTGGGGAGAAGGGCCTTGAAATAGTTGGGGGTCCAGTTCTTGTCGGCGTCGATGAAGATGAAATCGAACGGCCCATCGATCTCCCCGATGATCTTGCGGGCGTCCCCCAGGCGGGCGTCGATGAAGCCGCCGAGCCCCGAGGCCTTGAAGTTTCGGGCCGCGGCGAGGTGCCGGAACTCCTCGATCTCGACGGTGATGAGCGTGCCGCCGGTCTTGCTCAGGGCCCAGGCCTCCCAGATCCCCGAGTGCCCGGTCGACGTCCCGATCTCGAGGGCGCGCGTGTAGCCCTTCCTGAGGATGAGATCGTAGAGGAACTTGCCGTCGCTCTCGGTGACGTTCTCTTCGCGCCACTGGTCCTTCTGGGAGTCGAGGAACTGACGGACGCGTTCGTCGAGCGCCTGGGACGGCGAAGCGGCCTGCCCGAAAGCGAGGGATAGGAGCCACGGGCCGAGGAGGAAGAGGCACGCGGCTTTTTTCATCATGACCCGCCTTGAAGCATCATAGGTGAGCCCTCCGGGGTTGTCAAACCAGGGCGGGAGAGCAAAAAAAGGGGGACACGTACCAGAGGTACATGTCCCCCGGAAAACCCTACTTGGCCATGGCTTCTTTGATCTGCTTGACCAGGTTCTCGTACTGTTGGATCGGGAACCCTTCGTACTTGGCGGCCATGGGCTTGACCAGCTCGACGGCCTTTTCCGCGGCCTTGAGGGCCTCGGGATAGTCCTTCAGCTTGAACAGGATCTGGGCCAGGGTGAAGTTGTTGAAATAGTCGGAGGTGAGCTCGACGGACCGCTTGGCCGCCCCGAGGGCGCTATCGAGGTTCTTCCCCTGACGGTTCCAGAAGCTGGCGTAGCTCGCCAGGGCCGACTGATCGTCGCGGCACCTTTCCGCGAACCCGGGGCCATAGACGGCCATGGCCTTGTCTTCCTTCTTGAGCTTGGTGTAGAGGCCGGCGACCTGGCTGCACATGTAGGGCGGGACGTCTTTCCCCGCCCCTATGGCGGCGGCCATGATGTCGGCCATCTCCTCGGCGCTTTCGAGGTTCCGGCCCTGTTCGATCCAGAAATTGGCGTAGCTGTTCAGGGCGAAGATCGCGTTCGTGACATAATCTTCCGCGAAATCCTTGCCGTATTCCTCGTCGGCCTTGGCGGCGTCGTCCTTGAGCGCATAGAGCGTGGCCAGGTTTTCCTGGTAGTCCGCATTCCGCGGGTAGCCGGCGAGCTCCTTGAGCTTCTCGGCCAGGGCGATGCCCTTGTCGACCGGGTCCTTGTCCTTGATGATGCGCTGGATGTAGGACGACAGCGCATTCCGGTCGTCGGGATACTTGGCGGTGTACTCCTCGAAGAACGCGGTCGCGTCCTCCTTGGGGGCCATCCGGCCGTAGTAGTAGCCGAGGTAGGAGTAGGCGTTCTTGACGAGCGCGCTCGTCGGATGCTTCTTGATGAACGCCCGAAGAGGCGCCGGGTCGGGCTTGCGGCCCATGGCCACCGTCTGGCCGAGAGCGAACTCCGCGCCCTCGACGTAGGAGACGTTCGTCTTGACGTTCTCGTCGTAATAGGACCCGGTCCGGCCGCCGAGGTCGAGCGTCAGGACCTTTTCGTAAAGCTCCTTGCTCTTGGCCTCCATCTCCGGCGAATAGCGGCTGCTGCACTTCTCGGCCAGCTTGTAGACGACCTCGATGTTCGTGGGGTCCTTGGCGTACCGGGCGGTCAGGTCGCCGTAGGTGTCGATCCCGGCGAGCGATTTCTTGACCAGCGCCAGGAACTTGTCGGCCGGCGGGTCGTAGCCGACGATCCAGTCGACCTCGTTGCCGTTCTTGTCGACGAAAAGCTCAGTCGGCGTCGCGTTGATGTGGAATCTTTCGTAGACGGTGTCACCGATCTTATCGCCCCGGCTGGCCCGATAGACGATGACGTTCTTGTTGAGGAAATCGGCGTACTTGGGATTGTTGTAAAACTGCTGAACCAGCAGTCTGCAGCCCCCTCAGCCACTCGAGAAAAAGTCGATAAGGATGAGCTTGTTCTCTTTCTTGGCTTTGGCCAGCGCCTCGTCGAAGGGTCCGGAGAGGACCGTGGCCGTCTGGGCGGCGGCGAACGTGGCGACGAGGAGGAGACCGGCGATCGCGGCGAGTTTCTTCATGCGGCCCTCCATGTCAGGCGATAATTCCAACTCAGCATACCGGATTTGGCGAGCTAACACAATCCGGCATCTCGATAATGAGTACGCCCCGGGCGTGGCGAAGGTTGCATCCGCCGGTTAATACCCCGGGCCGGCCGCGTCCGCCTTGCCCTTGAAGACGCGGAAGGCGAAGACCGTATAGCCGATGACGAGAGGCATGCCGGCGACGGCGATGATGGCCATGACCTTGAGGGTCAGCGCGCTCGACGAGGCGTTGGCGATGGTCAGGCTCAGGGCCGGGTCCGTGGCCCGGACGAGGATGGGGTACTGGATCGCGCCGACGATCCCCCATAGTCCCAGAAAGGCCGCCGAGGAGAAAATGAGGGCCCGGCCGTCCCGTCCCTTCTTCACGGCCGCCGCGACAAGCGCGAGCGACAGCCAGACGATCGCCGAGAAAGCCCAGGCCGGGACGCTCTGGAGCGCCGCGGGCAGATAGATCCGGACCATGATCAACGACAGGAAGAACGCTCCCCCGAATGCCGCGGCCAGGGCCAGCGCCGTTCTTCGCGCCCTCTCGCGCAGGGCCCCTCCGCTCTTGAGGGCCGCGTAGGTCGACCCGTGCAGGAGGAAGGCGCAAAGACCGAGGAGGCCGAAGACGAGGGGAAGCGGGCGGAGCAGGGTGAAGAAGCTTCCGGTGAATTCCGTCCGTGTGTCGAGCGGCACCCCGACGACGATGTTCCCCAGCGCCACGCCGAATAGGAGGGCGGGCAGGGCGCTGCCGCCGACGAAGGCCGCCTCCCAGAACCCTTTTCGGGCCGGGTCGTGGGCCCGGAACTCGAGCGAGACGGCCCTCAGGATGAGGGAGAAGAGGACGAGCATCATCGCGAGATAGAAACCGCTGAAGACCGTGGCGTAGGCCATGGGGAAGGCGGCGAAGAGGGCCCCGCCTCCGGCGAGAAGCCAGACCTCGTTCCCGTCCCAGACCGGGCCGACGGCCCCGATGAGCGACCTTTTTTCGTTTTCGTTCTTGGCCAGGAACGGGAGGAGCGCCCCGACGCCGAGGTCGAAGCCGTCGAGGATGGAATAGCCGGCGAGGAGGAGACCGATGAGCAGGAACCAGATGTCGCGGAGGATGTCCCAGCTTTCCATCAGGCCCCTCCTTTCCGGCCGCCCGTGTCTTCATCCTCCGGTCCGCGGCGGACCGTCCTGAGGATGACGGCCAGCCCGGCCGCGCCGATGAGGGCGTAGATGACGGCGAAGGCGATGATCGAGAACAGGACATTGCCGGCCGGAACGGACGCCGACACGGCTTCCGACGTCCGCAGGACCTTATAGACCGCCCATGGCTGGCGCCCGACCTCCGCCGCGATCCAGCCGGTCTCGTTGGCCAGATAGGGGAGAGGGACGGCGACGAGGAGCAGCTTGAGGAAGCGGCGGCTCACCGCGAGCTTCTTTCTCGCCTGGAGCCACCCGCCCGCCGCGCCCATGAGGATGAACAGGAGGCCGAAGAGGATCATGAGGTGATACCCGGCGAACGGCAGAAAGACCGGCGGCCTTTCGTCCTTCGGGAACTCGTTGAGGCCGAGGACCCGGCCGCCCGGGTCGAGATGGACGAGCATGCTCAGCATCTTCGGGATGCGGACGGCCAGGTGCACGCGCTCGTTCTTCTCGTCGGGAATGCCGAAGACGGTGAACGGCGCGCCGTCCAGGGTCTCCCACTGGGCCTCGAAGGCGGCCATCTTCTCCGGCTGGGTCTTGGTGACCTGCATCGAGTGGGCGTGGCCGGAGCCGAGCTGGAGGATGGCGGCCGCGGCGAATACGGCGAGCGAGGTTTTCATCAGCGCGGCGGCCGCCGCGGGGGACCGTCCCTTCAGCATGAGCCAGGCCGCGATGGCCATGGCCACGAGGGCCCCGGTCGTCCAACCGCCGAGGATCGTGTGAACGAAGCGGACGACAGTCGAGGGGTTGAACGCCGCCTGCCAGAAGTTGTCGAGGACGGCCCGGCCGCCTTCCATGCGGAAGCCGGCCGGCGTCTGCATCCAGGAATTGGCGATGATGATCCACAGCCCCGAAAGGTGGGCCCCGAAGAAGACGAGGAAGGCCGAGAGCCGGTAGGTCTTCGCGGAGACGCGGTCCCGGCCGAAGACGAGGATCCCGAGGAAAACGGATTCGAGGAAGAAGGAGAAGACGACCTCGGCGGCGAGGGGCGCGCCGAAGATATCGCCGACCGTCCGGGAGTAGGCCGCCCAATTGTTGCCGAAGGCGAATTCGAGGGCGATGCCCGTGGCCACGCCCATGACGAAAACGGTCCCGAGGATCCTGACGAGATAGACGGACAGCCGCTTGTAGACCTCGTTCTTCGTCCTCGCGTAGAGCCCTTCGATGATGACGAGGAGGAGCGACAGCCCGAGCGTCGTCGGCGGGAAGAGGAAGTGGAACCCGGCCGTGAGCCCGAATTGGAGCCGGGCGAGAACGACGGCGTCCATGGCGGAAAATATAGACCAGGCCCGCGGTGCTGTCAACGGCCGCGGCGGCCGCGGCGGCATTGCTCCGGCCGGGCGGCCGTGCTACCATACGGTCTTGCCTGGGACCTGAACACCCATGACCCGCGATGACATGACGGCCATCGACTCGACCCGGAGCGAAAAGAAGCGCGCGGCCCTGAGCTCTGTCATCGCCGCCGTGGGCCTGACCGGCATGAAGCTCGTCGTCGGCCTCCTCAGCGGATCGCTCGGCATCCTGGCCGAAGCCGCCCATTCGGGTCTCGATCTCGTCGCCGCCGTCATCACCTTCGTTGCCGTCAGCGTCTCCGACCGCCCCGCCGACGAGGCCCACCCCTACGGCCACGGCAAGGTCGAGAACTTCTCGGCCCTCATCGAGACCGCGCTTCTCTTTATCACCTGCGCCTGGATCGTCTATGAGGCCGTCCGGCGGATCTTCTTCCGCGAGGTCCACGTCGATCCGAGCCTGTGGGCTTTCCTCGTGGTCATCGTCTCGATCGTCATCGACGTCAGCCGCTCCCGGATGCTCCTGCGGGCCGCGAAGAAGCACCGGAGCCAGGCGCTCGAGGCCGACGCCCTGCACTTCTCGACCGACGTCTGGAGCTCGACGGTCGTCCTCGGCGGCCTCGTCCTCGTCTGGGTCGGGCAGAAGTTCTTCCCCGGCCGCGCCGATCTCCTCGGCCGGGCCGACGCCGTGGCCGCCCTGGGCGTCGCTATCATCGTGTTTTTCGTCAGCTACCGCCTCGGCAAGCGGACGATCGACGTCCTGCTCGACAGGGCCCCCGACGGCCTCAAAGACAAGATCGTATCCGCCGCCGACGAGGTCGAAGGCGTCATCAAT
>Ga0209706_10001479_pt1 | contig 13265 bp, 13 predicted proteins | sample PPLLaktember2015_6_FD_187263 | JGI IMG/M metagenome (GOLD analysis project Ga0209706, IMG submission 187263) | Freshwater sediment microbial communities from Prairie Pothole Lake near Jamestown, North Dakota, USA - PPLs Lake P8 Core (1) Depth... | ecosystem: Environmental > Aquatic > Freshwater...
CAGCGCGTCCCAAGCCACCGGCGTGAGCTGGACGCGGCGCTCATCCTGATGCGTCATCATCGAGCCATCCTTCTCGATTACATGACGACACGTACCACCAATGGTGGTCTCTTTAGATGAAACCTGGCGAATCCCTTTGGTAGCACCACCACCAATCAGATCAATCTTAATGCCGGTTTTCTTTTCATAAGCGGCGGCCATTTCAAACATAAAAGCGGCTTTCGATATGCCACATCCCGCCCAGCTCAATTTCTTGTTATCTGGCTGTGTTGCCGCCATCAGCGACGACGCATTTGCAAATACAAGGAGCGTGCTTACGCCTGCGGCCAGCAGAACTCGGTTTACAACTTTCATATTGTCATCCTCTACGGTTATGACTCACCGTCCCTGGCCGATCTTCCCTTTAATATATTTTGTAAGAGCATAGACCATGCCACCATTCATCGGTAATTAAGCAATCAATCAAATACCAATATTTCAGTGTTGGCGCGGTATCGTCACACACTTCCTGTCGTTGATCTGAACAAGAACAACACTAAACAGACATCGTATTACTCAGAATGCCGTACCCAGCGGTTGTCGTCAGCGTGCAGATGGTCGTCAAAAGGATTACATGGAGCAAGACTTTAAGCTGGATGTACAGGTTGCCGAGGGTATATGCATTCACATGCAGGGCTCAGGGCGCAATTCGAATCTGACTTTGTTGACGCGACCTGGCAACACATTGATCTCGATAACGTCGCGCCTCTGCGCCGTCTTGTGGAACTCAACCTCGGTCACGAAACTCAGCGACACCGCGCGTAGCAGGCGCTGATCCTGCCGGATTACATCGCATCAGCGGCGTGTGGCACCCTTTGCCACACCGAAGTTGCGCGCCTTGATGGCTTGCATCTTGTTCCGTAGAGCAGCGGCCTGCTCGAATTCCAGATTGCGCGCATGTGTGTACATCTGCTTCTCCAGCTTGTTGAGCATGCGCGCCAGCGCATCCGGCGAAAGCAACTCATATTCCGCCGCCTCCTCGGCCGCCAACAGCGCCGCAGGCTCGATCCGTCCGGAACGCGCGTAGGCCACGCCATCGATAATATCTTTCACTTCCTTAATGATGCCTACGGGTGTAATGCCATGTGTCAGATTGTAGGTGACCTGCTTCGCGCGCCGGCGTTCGGTCTCGTCGATTGCCGCGCGCATGGAGTCGGTGATTCGGTCGGCATACAAGATAGCCCGGCCGGTCAGATGACGGGCGGCACGGCCGATGGTTTGGATGAGTGCGCGCTTGGAACGCAAGAAACCTTCCTTGTCGGCATCCAGAATCGCGACCAGCGATACCTCCGGCAGATCCAGTCCTTCGCGCAACAGATTGATGCCGACCAGCACGTCGAACAGCCCGGTGCGCAGGTCGCGGAGAATCTCAACACGTTCCACGGTATCAATGTCAGAGTGCAGGTAACGCACCTTTACACCGTGCTCGGAGTAGTACTCCGTCAAGTCCTCGGCCATACGTTTGGTCAGCGTTGTTACCAGCACACGCTCGTTCAACGCGACCCGTTTGCGAATCTCGGACAATAGATCGTCTACTTGCGTGGTGACCGGTCGCACCTCCACTTCCGGATCGACCAGCCCGGTCGGGCGCACCACAAGATCAATGGTGCCGGATGAGTGTTCCAGCTCGTACGGGCCGGGTGTCGCCGAGGTGAAGATAGCTTGGGGAATCAGCGCCTCGAATTCATTGAACATGAGCGGCCGGTTATCCAGCGCCGACGGCAGGCGGAAGCCGTACTCGACCAGCGTTTCCTTGCGCGAACGATCGCCTTTATACATGGCGCCGAGTTGCGGCACGGTGACATGACTCTCGTCGATAACCAACAATGCGTCCTTCGGCAAGTAATCAATCAGCGTCGGCGGCGGCGAGCCAGCCGCACGTCCGGACAGGTAGCGCGAGTAATTCTCGATGCCGGGACAGTATCCGACCTCCTGCAGCATCTCGATGTCGAGACGCGTGCGGCTCTCCAAGCGCTGTGCCTCGACCAGCTTGTTGACGGAGTGCAGGTTGGCGAGGCGTTCGCGCAACTCGTCCTTGATCGCCTCCATGGCGCCGAGGATGGTTTCGCGCGCTGTCACATAATGGGATGAAGGATAGATGGTTGCGCGCGTAAGCTTGTTCGCAACCTCGCCGGTGAGCGGATCAAATTCGCTTAAACCTTCGATCTCCTCCCCGAACAGACTGATACGGATTGCGAGCCGGTCGGACTCGGCCGGGAAGACATCGATGACATCACCGCGCACCCGGAACGTGGCGCGGTGCAGTTCGATGTCGTTGCGCGTGTACTGCAGTTCGGTGAGGCGCTTGAGGACGGCGCGCTGGTCCATGATGCCGCCGACCCGCAGATGCAGAATCATGCCGTGGTAAGCCTCGGGGTCGCCGAGGCCGTAGATTGCCGAGACCGTGGCGACAATCACCGCATCGTGGCGTTCGAGCAGCGCCTTGGTGGCGGACAGGCGCATCTGCTCGATATGTTCGTTGATCGAGGCATCCTTCTCGATGTAGGTGTCGGAAGACGGGACGTAGGCCTCCGGCTGGTAGTAGTCGTAATAAGAGACGAAGTACTCGACTGCGTTGTGCGGAAAGAAATCGCGCATTTCCGAATAGAGCTGTGCGGCCAGCGTCTTGTTTGGTGCGAGAATCAGCGTTGGCCGTTGCAGCTGTGAAATCACATTCGCAATGGTGAAGGTCTTGCCCGAACCCGTAACGCCGAGCAGCGTCTGGAAGGCCTCGCCGGAGCGCAGGCCGTCGACCAGCGCACGGATTGCCTCCGGCTGGTCGCCGGCAGGCTGGAACGGGCTCTCGAGTCGGAATTCGTTCATGGGCTTTGGTTGGGGCGAACTTGCAGGTATATTACCGCGGCTGAGGAAGGCAAGCCTGCACAAAATTATCCGTAGCTAAGGAAAGCAAGCCTGCACAGAACTATCCATAATTCTAGACAGCATCCGGGAACAAACGTTGAACACAATCCGCCTTGCCGCCCGCGTCGGCCGCATCAAACCCTCCCCCACCCTCGCCGTCGAGGCCCGCGCCAAGGAACTCAAGGCGCAGGGCAAGGACGTCATCTCACTCGGCGCCGGCGAGCCCGATTTCGACACACCGGAACATATTAAAGAAGCCGCGATTCGCGCGATTCGCGATGGCTTCACGAAATACACCGCGGTGGACGGCACCCCGTCGCTCAAGCAGGCGGTGATCGACAAGTTCAAGCGCGACAACGGTCTCGACTACACGCCTGATCAGATTCTGGTGTCGGTCGGCGGCAAGCAGAGTTTCTTCAACCTCGCCCAGGCACTCCTTGAAAAGGGTGACGAGGTGGTGATCCCGGCGCCCTACTGGGTGTCCTATCCGGACATGGTGCTACTTGCCGATGGCACGCCGGTGATTATTTCTACCGGAATCCAGCAAGGCTACAAAATCACGCCTGAGCAGCTCGACACGGTGATCGGCTTCCCGACCAAGCTCGTGGTGATCAACAGCCCCTCCAATCCAACCGGCGCGGTGTATACGCGCAAGGAGCTGGAGGCTTTAGGTGAGGTGCTGCGTAAATATCCGGATGTGCTGATCGCCACCGACGACATGTACGAGCACATTCTTTGGGCCGACGAACCGTTCTGCAACATCGTCAATGCCTGCCCGGACCTGAAGGATCGCACCATTGTGCTGAACGGTGTGTCAAAAGCCTACGCGATGACCGGTTGGCGCATTGGCTACTGCGCCGGCCCCAAGGCGCTGATCGCCGCCATGAAGAAGGTGCAATCACAGAGCACATCCAACCCGACCTCGATTGCCCAGGTTGCCGCCGAGGCTGCCCTCAGCGGTGATCAAACCTGCATGACGCCAATGGTGAATGCATTCCGGAAGCGTCATGACCACGTGGTCGCCCGCCTGAATCAACTGCGCGGCGTGCGCTGCCTGCCTTCGAAAGGCACGTTTTATGCCTTTGCCCTGTTCAAGGACGCCATTTCCAATTTCGAAGGCATTACTAACGACGTGGACATGGCCGAGCTAATACTGAATGAAGCCGGGGTCGCGCTCGTGCCCGGCTCGGCGTTCGGCGCCGAGGGCTATATGCGCCTGTCGTTTGCCACCAGTCCCGAGAAACTGGATCAGGCGCTCGACCGTCTCGAAAAGCTCCTCGGCCGCGCCGACGCCTGATGTCAGCCGGCAGTTCGCAGCGTCTGGCACACATTACTGACCTCTTGCCTTCTAACGGCAGCGCGGCATAATAATTACACGAAGGTTAAAGCAAAGGGTCACTCTGCTCACACCTTCGACCTGATGGATCAGGGACACCTGCCCCGAGATTAAGCGGCGGTGGTAATTTTCAAGGGAGTGAGCCAGCATGATGAATTCATATCAGCAGTCTTTTTTTCGTATCAAATTCCGCCTGCCGCGGCACGAACGCGCCTTCAGTCTGTACGAGGCGCTCGTGACCCTGACCGTCGTCAGCACGGTCACCACCATTGCGGTTCCATCCTTTCAGCAACTCACCACCAGCCAACGCATGTCGGGCGCGGTCAACTCGCTGGTCACGGCGCTGCACCTGGCACGCAGCGAAACCATCAAACGTGGCGAAAGGGCCGTACTCTGTCCGAGCTCGGACGGCCGCACGTGCCGCAACAACACGGTCTGGGAAGAGGGCTACATGCTGTATATCGACCGCAACGGCAACCATGAGTTCGATACCGGCGAAACGGCAGTCCGGATGTTCGACGCTACCCCGGGACTACACATCCGCTCCGCGCACCGCGACCAAGTAACCTACCAGCCAAACGGCATGGCTTCGGGCTCGACCATCACCATCACGTTCTGCGACAAGCACGGGCGAGGTGCCCCGCGGGCAGTGATCGTGTCCAACAGCGGCCGGCCACGCACATCCACCCGGAACGCAAGCGGTGGCGCCATTTCCTGCCCCGCAGTTCCCTGAGCGCTCCATAATTCCCGCCTTGACCCCCCCGGAGGCGGTCAGTAACATACGCGCCTCCGCACATTCCCCGGTAGCTCAGTCGGTAGAGCAAGTGACTGTTAATCACTGGGTCGGCGGTTCGAGTCCGTCCCGGGGAGCCAGATTCGCTTTCTGTCCGCGGTTAATATAACCGCGGACAGCAGGTCGGATGTCCGCGCGTGCCCAATGTGTCTTCTTAAGCCTAGAGAATTTTCAGTCGACAGATCAGTAGGCGACGGCATGTACGACGCCGCCTTTCCACAGCGGCGCCACCACGATGCGTAAACACGCATGTGCTTCACGCAGCGCTGCCTCGGCTTCGGCCGGTGATGGCGCGCGCGCGAAGATAAAACCGAGATAGCTCGCCCCTTCCGGCAGCGGCACAAGTTCGTAGCCTTCGCGCACATCGATCACGACTTCCTCGATATACGGCACGCGCTGCGCCGCCAGCACACCTTCCACGCGTCGCAGGATGCCGGCTTGTGGAATCGGGATCATCAGCACGCCTGCCCCGCCGGTTTCACGGCGCGTATCCGGACGTTTACCGAGGACGTGCAGCAGCACGAGTTCTTCGAGACCATAGCCGGTGCCAAAGCGCAGCAGGCGTCCACAAAGACCGCCGATGGTGCGCGCCGCTACCTCCAGTATCCAGACACCGGCATGGTTGATGCGGCATTCGGCATGGATCGGCCCCTCACGCAGACCATAGGCCGCACAGGCGTCGGCAACGCACGCCGCGATTTGCGCCTGGATATCGGGTGCATGTCGCGAGGGTGTGGTGTAGTAGGTTTCCTCGAAGTACGGACCATCGAGTGGGTCAGGTTTGTCAAAGATCGCGAGAATTTCCAGGTGCCCGTCACGGAGCAGTCCTTCGACGGCGACCTCGGCCCCGGGAATGAATTCCTCGATCAGCAGCGTCTCGCGCTCTTCACGTTCCGGAACATCGGCGAGCATACTGACAATACGCCCAATTGCCTTTTCGAGTTGTGCACGGTCATTGGCGCGAATCACGCCACGGCTCGCGGACAGCGCCACCGGTTTTACCACACAGGGAAATGTCACGCCTGTGAGTTGCGGTGCGAGTGGACCTGTCAGGCCAATCTTCCAGTGGCGGGGTACCGGCACACCGGCGCGCGCAAGATGGCTGCGTGCCAGATCCTTGCGACGCGCGAGGCGCACCGAGAGAAGTGGATTGTGTGGAAGCAGCAGGCGCATGCTGGCCTGCACAGCGAGCTCGGTACTGGCATCGTCAGTGCCGATAACACCCACAAACTGCTGCTCCTGCACTGCCGTGAGTATCGCCTGCAGGGAGGCCGGCGTGTCGTGCAGGTTAACCTGCACGCCGGGCACATCCAACCCGGAAAGGGCATACTTGCCCTCGGAAGCAATCAGGAGATCGACGCCTTGTTTGCGCGCCGCCGCGATGTACGGCGCCGTGCGATAACTGTCGCGCGGCGCGACCAGCAGGACGCGCGGTTTAGCGACCGCAGCCCCCGCCGCCACAGCCGCCGCTGCCGCATCCGCCGCCGCCCACTTTGGGTGCCGTGTAGGCATTACGGAAAACGAATGCCGGGTTGAGACTGTCTGCGGTGAAGTCGATCTCGGCGCCATGCAGGAAATTCAGGGCCACGGCATCAACCACAACTTTTAGTTCCGGCGTCTCGATGACGTGGTCATAGTCGGTTGTCTGGTCGGCGTAGGTCATGCCGTAAGCCATGCCGCCGCAGCCGCCGCCTGATACAAACACGCGAATGGCAGAAGCCTCATCTCCGGCTTCCGTTAACAACTCGGCCAACTTGGTTCGGGCGGAAGCTGTGATTTGTAACAAGTTCTTGGCATTCACATCCGTGCGTTCGGTCTGGGCTAGGGCTGTCATGTGGCGACTCCGATGAGTTGGCTGAATGCAGACATTCTAGCAACCTGTGCCACCATACGCCAACGAGAAACCTGACAGGCTCTCGAAATCAGCGCCTATCCGGTACAATTCAACTAATTGATCTCAGGAAGCCCCTATGTCACGTACTGTCTTTTGCCATGTTCTGCAACGCGAAGCCGAAGGCCTCGACTTTCCGCCTCATCCTGGCCCGCTCGGTCAACGCATCTACGAGAATATTTCGCGTGAAGCATGGCAACGCTGGTTGGCGCATCTCACCGTTTTGATCAATGACAACGGTTTGAGCACCGCCGATCCGGCGAGCATGGCGGTCATCGAGCAACACATGCTCGGGTTTCTGTTCAGCGAGGGTGAATTCGGTAATTTCCCGGCCGGCTACAGTCCACCGAAACGCAAGAAGTAATCTGAAGCCCGCTTCTTTCGTTCTTTCATCCTAACTAAAAACGGCGGTTAGCCGCAGATGTACGCAGATTAATGCAAATGAAACATGCCGATGCAGCGAAGCCATTCATCCTTTTGTTGGTGGGCTGGAGAATACAGGCAGCGCATTGAATATCTGCGTTCATCTGCGGCTAACTGCTTTTTCGCGGTTCATTAAGCCATTCGCCTACCCGGTCGCGAGGGTTACAAACGCGACCGCATGATCTTCCTCGTCCGCAAGGCTCACGTGCACACTGGTAATCTGATTGGCCTGCACGAATTCGGCGGCCTGGTCAGTAAATGCGAGTTGCGGTTTGCCGGCGGCGTCGTGTGTAACGCCAATGTGGTGCAACATGAGGCCGTCGCGGAAGCCGGTGCCCATGGCTTTGGCGGCCGCTTCCTTGGCGGCGAAACGCTTGGCGAGAAAATGCGCCTGGCGCGATTCCTTCCGGAACTCGGAAAGCTCGGTCGGCGTGAGAATGCGCTCGGCGAATTTTTCACCGTAGCGCTCGATGTTCTTCTGCATGCGCGCCACGCGCACGATGTCCGTGCCAATACCGAAGATCACCGCGCGCGCGCCTCGCGCATCAGCCGTTTCATCTCGCGCACGGCCTCCTGCAATCCGCTGAACAGCGCGCGCGCCACGATCGCATGTCCAATATTGAGTTCGGCGATGCCGGGGATGGCCGCGATCGCCTGTACATTGTGATAGGTGAGGCCGTGCCCGGCATTCACCTGCAATCCCAGATCCAGACCCTGCTGCACGCCAAGCTCGATACGCGCCAGTTCATCCCCGCGTTCATCAGCGCTCGGGGCGTCTGCATAACGTCCGGTATGGATTTCGATCACCTGCGCACCGCTGCGCTTGGCGGCATCGATCTGTGCGGCCTCGGCGTCCACGAACAAGGACACGCGCACGCCGGCCTCGGCCAAACGTGCGCAGGCCGCGCTGATTTTCTTCGCATGCGTGACGACATCCAGGCCACCCTCGGTGGTGAGTTCCTGGCGACGTTCCGGTACCAGACAGCACTCCGCCGGTCGCAGATGCACTGCATACGTAACCATTTCCTCGGTCACGGCCATTTCCAGATTCATGCGTGTTTGCAGTATCGAACTCAGAAGCTCGACATCGCGCCCCTGGATGTGGCGGCGATCCTCACGCAGGTGCAATGTTATGGCGTCCGCACCAGCCTGCTCGGCCTCGATCGCTGCCTGCACCGGGTCCGGAAAGCGCGTACCTCGCGCCTGGCGCAATGTCGCCACATGGTCAATGTTCACGCCCAGCCTGATCACGGCTTGCTCCTTTCATCATCTGTCATGGTCTGCGGGTATTCTAGCGCATTCCGTACAGATCGCGGACGAAACAGGCCACGACTGGTCAACGGCCGTTCGCCGAGGTGACGCGCCAGCAGTGCACGCATCAAATGCTTCACCTCACGCAGCGAATTCGCATCATCCAGGTGTTCACGCGCAAGAGCCAGCAGGCTGGCGCCCTGTATGGCAATGCCTTCGCCGTCCGCGGCATGGGCTATCACTGGACCACGTTCTGGAACGTATCGATATAAATGCTCTGGCAGTATGGGCGCGCCATCCTGGACATCATGATCGAGCACCAGACCAAAACCGATGTCCTCGAGCAGGCGCTTCTCGAACACACGCAGTGCTGATTCCGTATCCACGCCTTCGCCGAGCCGGCCCAGCGCTTCGCTGTAGCTTTCGAACAGGCGCTCATGCGGATCATGCCGGTGCAACAGACGCAACAGCAGTTCATTGAGATACAGACCGCAAAACAGCGCCTCGCCAGCAATCGCCGGCGCCGCGCCGGCCGGTTCGGCGGCAGTCAGTGTCGGAAGTTCGCCGCGTCCACTGAAACCCATTACCAGCGGCTGAAAGGGAATGAGCGCGGCGCGCAACGGTGAACGCGCGCGGCGCGCACCCTTGGCAACAACCCCGAGGCGTCCGTGCCGGCGGGTAAACATTTCAAGCAGGAGACTGGTTTCACCGTAATCGTGATGATGCAGAACATAGGCCAGCTCCTGGTTGACGCGCATCAGTCCTCCTCGCTGTGGTAGCCAAGGCTCTTCAGGGCGCGCACGTCATTTGACCAACCTTCGCGCACCTTGACCCATAGTCCGAGGTACACCTTGCGTGCGAAAGCCTTCTGCATTTCAAGACGTGCGCGACGCCCGATCTCTTTCAGGCCCGTGCCGCCTTTGCCGATCAGGATTGCCTTCTGGCCTTCCTTCTCCACCCAGATGACGGCTTCGATGTGCAGATGTTTCGGCTCCTCCCGGAATTCGGTGATCTCGACGGCCACCGCGTACGGTACTTCCTCGCCGATGCTGCGAAACACCTGCTCGCGCACGAACTCTGCAGCCTGAAACCGGTCGCTGCGATCGGTAATCTGCTCGGCATCAAAATAGGCGGGATGTTCAGGCAACAGCCGCAGCAGAATTTTCTCCAGCACGGGCACGTTGTCGCCGTCTTGCGCTGACAGTGGCACGATTTCTGCGAAAGCGTAGTGCTGCTGCATTGCTTCGATCAACGGCAACAGGCGTTCGCGCACCTTCATGCGATCCACCTTGTTGATCGCCAGAACCACCGGGCAATTCGCCTGCCGCGCCAATTCGAGCGCCGGCTCATCGCGCTCTGTCCAGCCGTCTGCGGTCATGACTAGCACCACGGCGTCGACACCCTCCAGGCTCACACGGGCCTCGCGATTCATGAGACGGCTGAGCTGCTTGTCGCTTTCGCCACGGTGCAGCCCGGGAGTATCCACGTAAATGATTTGCGCCTGCGGAGCGTTGTGAATACCGAGAATGCGGTGGCGCGTGGTTTGGGCACGCTGTGAGGTGATGCTGACCTTTTGCCCGACGAGGCGATTGAGCAGCGTGGATTTCCCGGCATTCGGCCGGCCAATGATCACGACGAACCCGCTGCGGAAGCCGTCGGCAGGCGGTGTGAGCACAGACGTGGCCTTAGTCATCAGTTTCGCAATTCAGGAGTTCACAAGCACGCGTCGCCGCCGCCTGCTCGGCATAGCGACGGCTGCTGCCTTCGCCGCGCACGGCTTCCGTCAGGCCCGGCACACGGCATTCCACGACAAAGCGCTGTTGATGCGGCTCGCCACTGAGTTCCAGCACGGTGTAGATCGGCGTGGCCAGGGACTTGCGCTGAAGAAACTCCTGCAGACGTGTTTTTGGGTCCTTGAGAATGCTGTTCGGGTCAATGCTGGCCAGTATTGGTCGATAGCGGCGCAACACCACATCCCGCGCCGCCTCGATGCCGCCGTCCTTGTAGACGGCCCCAAACACCGCCTCCAGGGCATCGGCAAGAATCGAATCGCGGTCGAAGCCGCCACTTTTCAGCTCTCCGCTACCGAGCTCGAGACAGTCACCGAGATCCAGTTCACGGGCAAGTGTCGCCAGGGTTTCACGCCGCACCAGCGTCGCGCGCAGGCGCGTCAACTCGCCTTCGCTGAGTTGCGGGAAGCGGTCATACAGGACATCGGCGATGATGAAACTCAGGATGCTGTCGCCCAGAAATTCCAGACGCTCGTAGTTCAGGCTGCCATGACTGCGATGGGTCAACGCGCGCGCGAGGAGCGTCGCGTCATAAAAAGCGTATCCCAGCTGCTTGGTGAGTTCGTTGCGGGCACTGCTCAACGGACATTGACCTGCGCGCTGTCATCAAACTCGATCAGGGCACTGACGTTGTAGGCAATCGGCACCTTTCGTTCGTAGGCGATGCGAATGGTCATGCTGCCGGGCTTCTTCTCCACAAACAGGTTCTTGTTCAAATCAATATTACTGACATCTTCGATATCGAAACGCCGCTCAAACGCCGCCTTGATCTGGGCCTTTTCCATATCTTTGGTGTCCGGCTGTCGCGAGATATTTTCCAGCGCAGTCTTAACCTTGGCATGTTCCATATATGACGGAAACAGTTTGAAGAAAAGAAGAACGAAGAACACGAACACGGCCGCAACTATCATCAGGCCCCAGATAGTCATGCCATTCTGTTTCGATTTTGTTGTCAGCATCCTGCGCCTCCGATGATATGTTTGGTTTATTGTATTGAACTGCCGATCCGGCTCCAGGACACGCCACCCTTCACCATGTCCCAGCTGAACCAGACCAGAAAAGCCCGACCAACCACGTTTGCCTCCGGCACCATGCCCCAGTAGCGGCTGTCATTGCTGCGGTCACGGTTGTCGCCCATCGTGAAATAATGCCCCTCCGGCACACTAAACTCCAGTACGCCCGGGTTCTGGCCTTCGCCATGCAATATATTGTGTTCCACGCCATCGATTTGTTCTTTGAGTATCCGGGCAAAAATTATGTGGTCACCGGACTCCGTGTAAGTGTAGTCGCCGACTGGCGTCTGCAACATGGGCTGATTGTTGATGAACAGTTTCTTGTCGCGGTACACGATGCGATCGCCAGGCAGACCGATGACACGCTTGATGTAATTGACCGAGAGGTCGCCAGGAAAGCGGAATACCATGACATCCCCGCGTTTGGGCGCACTGAGATCGACCACTTTCCGGTTGATCACCGGCAGGCGCAGGCCATAGGTATATTTATTGACCAGGATAAAGTCGCCGGCCAGCAGGCCCGGCATCATTGAACCCGACGGGATGCGGAACGGCTCGACCAGAAACGAACGCAGCAGGAACACAAACAGAATCACCGGAAAAAACGCGCGCGCGTATTCGACAATAAGCGGCTCGTGCCGCGCCTTGTTCACGGTCGCTTCCGGCTCGCCGGCCTTCTGCAACGCCGCGGCGGCGCGCGCGCGCGCCGGCGCCCAGAAGAAGTGGTCGGCAACCCAGATGAGGCCGGTTGCCAGCAGTGCGATAAACATGATGAGCGCGAAGTCCATGGTCTATTTCTCGTCCACGCGCAGCACCGCCAGGAATGCTTCCTGCGGAATTTCCACCGAACCGACCTGCTTCATGCGTTTTTTTCCTTCCTTCTGTTTCTCGAGGAGTTTGCGCTTGCGCGAGATGTCGCCGCCATAGCACTTGGCAATGACGTTCTTGCGCAAAGCCTTCACCGTTTCGCGCGCAATAATATGCGAACCGATGGCCGCCTGAATAGCGACGTCGAACATCTGGCGCGGGATCAAGCCACGCAACCGGGTAACGAGATCGCGCCCGCGGTACTGCGCCTGCGCGCGGTGCACCATGCTGGACAGGGCATCCACCCGGTCGCCGTTAATCAGCACCTCAAGCTTGATCACGTCTGTCGGCCGGAACTCAAGAAAGTCGTAATCGAGCGACGCGTAGCCACGCGACACCGATTTCAGCCGATCAAAGAAATCCAGCACCACTTCACCCAGTGGCATTTCATAGGTGAGCATCACCTGCCGGCCGACGTACAACATGTTCTTCTGGATGCCGCGCTTTTCCACGCACAGCGCGATCACCGGTCCGATGTACTCGGACGGCAGCAGGATATTGGCGCGGATGATCGGCTCGCGGATTTCTTCAATGAGCGTCGGATCGGGCAGCTTGGCCGGGTTTTCGACTTGCAGCACCTCGCCTTTGACGGTCAGTACTTCGTAGACGACGGTCGGTGCGGTGGTGATGAGATTCAGATTGTACTCGCGCTCCAGGCGCTCCTGGATGATCTCCATGTGCAGCATGCCGAGAAAACCGCAACGGTACCCGAAGCCGAGCGCTTGCGACGTCTCGGGCTCGTAGTGCAGCGAGGCATCGTTGAGCGTGAGTTTCTGCAGCGCGTCGCGGAATGCCTCGTAGTCGCTCGCCTCCACCGGATAGAGGCCGGCGAATACGCGCGGTTTGATCTCCTTGAATCCGGGCAACGGCTGGGCGGCCGGTTTGTCGGCACGCGTCACCGTGTCACCGACGCGCGCGCTGCGCACGTCCTTGATGCCGGCGATGATGAATCCCACCTCGCCGACGCCGAGCGATTCGGTCGGCGTGCGCTTCGGGGTAA
>Ga0209706_10001481_pt1 | contig 13260 bp, 12 predicted proteins | sample PPLLaktember2015_6_FD_187263 | JGI IMG/M metagenome (GOLD analysis project Ga0209706, IMG submission 187263) | Freshwater sediment microbial communities from Prairie Pothole Lake near Jamestown, North Dakota, USA - PPLs Lake P8 Core (1) Depth... | ecosystem: Environmental > Aquatic > Freshwater...
AGTCTTGTAGGGTTAGGTCGGTCTTCGAACGGCAGTCCTCACACATTGACGCGGGGTGGAGCAGTCCGGTAGCTCGTTGGGCTCATAACCCAAAGGTCGGGGGTTCAAATCCCCCCCCCGCAACCATCACAACTTGCAGCGAGAGTTCGCCCGTTTCTGGCGACCTCTTCGCATTTCGGGCGGCACTCAGCATCGCCGCCAGATTCCCTTTCAGCTCGATTTGGAGCTCGCCCTGGTTTGGTGTCAGGACGATGGCGTCGATGAGGCCACGCAGCGCCTCAGCGGCTTCCGTGCGGGTTTCTGGATGCTCAAGGGCCTGAGCCAGCGTGGTTACTTTCTCGCGGTACAGCCCGGCCATCTCCGGGTGTAGGAGCGGCGGTGGCGCGTCGGCGGCAGTGAGTTTGGCTTTCAGTTCCTCGCGTCTGACCGCGTTCGCGTTCAGCTCGTCCCTTACTTCGCTGGCTGGGACACCCTCCATGATGGATTCAACGAGCTTCTTGCGTCGAGCCTCGATGCGCTCGATCTCGCGCTCAGCCGCTGACAGGCCTGCGCGGTGTTCCATCCGAAGCCGGTTCATCTCGCGCGTGAACTCGTCGCAGAACTCTTCGAACAGATCCTGCCGAAGCAGCTTCTCTCGGAGCGCTTTAAGCACTCGCGTTTCGATTTCATCGCGCCGAATGGTCAGGTGGTTGTCGCAGCGCCCCTGGTCGCGGGCGCCAAAGCATCCGAGCCGGTTCTTACCAGACATGATGAATCCCGCGCCACAGACGCCGCACTTCGTCCGACCGGAGAACAGGTACTGCGGCCGCTTCGCCGCGCCGAGGGCCCCCGCTGTCTTCATCGTGTGCCTGGTCTGTTTCTGGCGTGCCTTCGCAGCCGTCCAGATCTCGTCCGGCACGATCCGCAGCTCCGGAACGTCCTTCGACATCCACTCCGATGTCGGATTGAGCCGCGACACACGCTTGCCCGTGTCGGGATTCTTGATGTAGCGAAGCCGGTTCCACACGAGCCGGCCGACGTACAGCTCGTTGTTCAGGATGCCGGTTCCGCGCTGGTGGTTGCCATAGATCGTGCTCGGACTCCATGCGCCACCGAACGGACCGGCGACGCGTTCACGATTCAGGTTCTTCGCAATCTGCTTCGGCGAAACGCCGGCGATGAAGCCCCGAAAAATCCGCTCGACGATCCGTGCCTCTTCCGGTACGACTTCGCGTTCTCCGGTAGTCACGGTTCCGGCGTTCAGTGCCTTGACGACTCGATAGCCGTAGCAGAGACCGCCGGCCGACTTGCCGTCCTCGATCCGACCACGGAGCCCGCGGTGTGTCTTCTCGGCGAGATCCTTCAGGAACAGGGCGTTCATCGTGCCCTTGAACCCGATGTGCAGGTGCGTGATGTCACCCTCGGCAAGTGTGACGATGTTGACGCCGGCAAAGGTGAGACGTTTGAAGAGACCGGCCGTGTCTTCCTGGTCGCGGCTGAATCGGTCCAGCGATTCGGCGAGCACGACATCGAATCGACGGTTCAACGCGTCGCGCATCAACGCCTGAAAGCCTGCCCGCAGCAGCGTCGCACCAGACACCGCGTGGTCCGTGTACTCCTCGCAGATCGTCCAGCTCTGACGCTCGGTGTACGCGCGGCACACCCGGAGTTGATCGGCGATGGACGCGTCCCGCTGGTTGTCCGACGAGTAGCGCGCGTACAGGGCGACTTTCACGGGCCTTCACCTCATTGAACTCGCGTCGATCGCTGCTTCAGCTCCAACTCGAAGCATTCGCGTGCGGCCTGCCGCGCCAGGGCTCGGACGAACGCGCGAAGTGAGGGGTCTGCGCCATCGCCATTTCTCCCGTTGTCCTTTACTCGCGCGCGAGCCCAATACCGCCGGCCGCGTCCCGTTCGTCGCGATCGTCTTTCGGCCATGATACGCCTGCCCATTCCGAGCGTCGATGCCGCTGTTGTTCACTGTGATGGGCGCGCTGAGCGCATCTCCCGACGCATCGACTTCTGACAGGCGTACCGCCGTGGCAGCGTCGTGATGATTGCGACGATGACTTCGATTGCCGGATCTGCACCTGGTCTGAGGCCGAACGGGCAGTCCGGTTCGATCGTCGGTTTGCGGACGTGACGTCGCACGAACAGACGACCAGGATGTGGTTTGAGAAGTGAAGAACGAACCGTGGCCTGAGACCGCCGGTTCGAACATGCTCCACGTCGGGCGATGTGGAGGGGGCTGCGAGTGCAGCCGGCGAAGATGATCAGACAGTAGCGCCGTCGCTCACGGTCGTCAAGCACGTCTGTGTGGCGGCCGTCGATAGTTGCCAGAAACGGATCGCGATTCGCGCGGTCAAGGCCGCCAGCCGCGCGCAGCGCGGGCGGAGCGCAATCGAGGACGCGGGCAGCGCCTTGGGCGCGCGAGGAGTTGTGAGCCGCACAATGACCGCGCGACGGCCGAAGATCTTGACGTGGATCTCCACGCGTTCAACGCTGCCTCCATGCACGAATCTGACGACGACCTTTCCGGCTGAGACACAGACAGCGTGGCGTGAGCGACCACCTCGCTGGCCGCAGGCCTGGCAGACCATGGGGTCCAAAACGGTGGTCGCTCACGCCACGGTACTGCGATTGACCGCTGCGCTGACGGCGCTGGACTGGGCGGGCGGCACAGAGCGCTGCCCGATGCGCGCGTTCAGCAACTCGCAGCGTTGATTGACGTTGGCGGAAGCAGTCGGATGCCGCAGCGCATTTGCATCCACTGCGATTCGTGTGAGGTCCGGTGCCAGGAAGGGGGAACACCTCGCGCGGAGGGGGTGTTCCCCCCTGTGTTCCCCCTCCTGTTCCCCCCTTGTTCACGGCAGCCGAGATCCAAGCATCTGCGCCGCGCTCATCCGGGCTGCGAATCGAACGCACTGTCAGACTGCGATCAAGACGGCGTTCCGATCGGCGATTTAAGGCGTCTGGCGAACGGCTTCACCCGTGCGATCTCGACGCTGACGACGGCGGCGACAAGCGGGGCGTGAGCAACCCCCGGGCCGGGTCCGGGACGGAGTCCGGTAAAAACAGGGGGGTTGCTCACGCCCCGGATCCACTGTCGACGGTGAGTGGCGATAGCAGGCGCGCGGCACAGAACGCCGCGCGGATCGAGGACGACGGACATCTGCAACCTGAAGGTGCTCAGTCACTTGATTGATGGACGAGGATGTTCGGACTTCGTCTTGCCGCGACGCAGTTCCTCGACCCTGGCACTGCGGTCCAAGCGCCAACCCCCGCTTTTTGTCGCGGCCCTCCTCGCGGCGCCAGCAGTTCCCAGAGAAGGGGCTGATTCGACTGCTAAGATCAAGCGATGAAGCGCGACGCCGCCGACATTGTCAAGGACGCACTGGCACTCCCCACCGATGCTCGCGCAACGCTTGTGGGCCAGCTGCTTGACAGCCTCAAGCCGCAATCAGAACGACGAGGCCAGCAGTTCGTGCAGGCGAGACGCCGCGCCCTCAAACGACTTCACGACGGCTTGAATCTCCAGTGGGAGCCAGTGGCTTCCAGGGACGACTTGCACCGCCGCTAAAGAGCGATCCGCCGTTCATCTTTCCGAGCGGCAGCGTTGCCCAAGACACTGAAACCGGCCTTGCGGCCGGTTTCGCACCCGCCTACCGAAGGAAGCGGTGGGATCGATACGTTGGCCTGCTGCGGGATCAGCTGGCGCGCGTCAGCTGTCGAGAATGGGTGATCTCGTGGCCTGTGACCGGTCGAGCCGCGGCTGCCTCCACGGTCGCCACCGCCGCGGTCTGACCATCGAGCGTCGTGAACTCGACTTCGAACGCTTTCCCGTCCGCGTACACGTGAACCACGGTACCCACGTCGCCGACTTCGAGGCCCTCAGCAGGAATGGGCTCCGTCAGCACGATGCGATCGTGTTCCTTGATCATCTCGAAGGGTCGTTCAGGCGGCGTCCTCTTCCTCTGCCAAGCGGATCGGAACCTCGACCCCATCGGCGAACCGTGCCGCGATTACCAGTTCGCCGTTCATCGCTTCGATGAACTTGCGCAACGTGCCGACGTAGAGCTCCGTCCGCCGCTCCATTTTGGACACTTCTGCCTGGCTCACACCAAGCAGTTCGGCCATCGTTTCCTGCGTGAGGCCTCGCGCTTTCCGAAGCTGCGAGAGGTGCAGATCGTCGGACAGGCGTTGCGCCTCGGCCTCGATTCGAGCGCGAATCTCAGGCTTCGCGCGAGCCTTGATGTCAGACCACTTGTGGCGCTTCATGTCAGTCCTTCCCGCTCCAGTTCCCGGAGGTATTCATCGTAAAGTGTGTCGGCAATCGGAACGTGTTCGTCGTACCAGCGATCATTTCCGGTCTTGTCGCCGCCCAGCAGCAGGATCGCAGCTCGCCGCGGGTCGAAGGCATACAAAACGCGATAGGGCCGTCCCTCGTGCTGAATTCGCAGTTCACGCATGTGGCGGTGTCGAGACGTCGAGATGCCTGACGAATAGGGGAACGGCAACGATGGCCCGTGTTCGACGAGCAGTTCGACGACGCGACCGACGCTGACCTGTTCGCTGTCTGCGAGGTCCCCGAACCATCCGGCGAACTCGTCAGTGCCTTCGACTTCCCACGCCACGCTGTATTATGCCATGGAACGCATAATGCGTCTAGGGTTATACTCAGCCGTCGTTTCCCTTTGGAATCCGGCCGTTCTTGGAGACACGAGATGAGCTCGAAGCCCGATGATTTGGAAGCGGTCCGATCCGTTGCCGACACCCTGCAGCCCTTCGCTAATGACGACAGGGAGCGAATCATCCGTTGGGCCCGAGAGAAGCTCGGGATGGGAGCCACGTCCACGCTCATGAACCCCGGCGCAGTGCCTGTCGAGACCACTGAACAGCGGGCCGCCGCCCAGGAGAGCACGCCGAGTGGGACAGACATCAAGAGCTTCGTTTCGCAGAAGGCTCCCAAGAGTGACGTCCACTTCGCAGCGACCGTTGCCTACTACCACCAGTTCATGGCGCCGTTGGACCAACGAAAGGACTCGATCACGAAGGAGGATCTGGTTGAAGCCTGTCGCCAGGTCCCGCGCAAGAGGCCCAAACGTCCCGCCCAGGTGCTTGTGAACGCCTATCAGGATGGCGTTCTCGACAGAGGGCGCACCGGCCACTACAGGTTGAACTCGGTCGGTGAGAACCTCGTGGCCATGGCATTGCCCGGCACCCCCCAAGCGGCCACCAAGACGAAGAAGAAGGCAGCCAAGGCGCCCCGAAGGGCAGGTGGCAAGAAGAAGAGCGCGCGAAAGGGCCGATAAGCACATGGCCGACCTCGTAGCCGTCATCGACGAGGCCGTTGCCGGCGTCACCAAGCTTCGCGCGACCCTTCACAGGGGCATGAATCCGCAAGTTCGCAACGCCGACGAACGCGCACTCATCAAGGCAACGGCGCAGGCTTGGTTCAAGAATCACCGACCGTCCCTTGCCACGCATCAAGCAGATTCGTCGTTCAAGGCGGCTGACCAGGCGTTCGCCTCACTGCTCGAGTGGGCCGACCAAAACACGACGCGGGCGAAGTATCGCGACCTCCTTCAGGCAACCAAGGGTCATCTCGTGAAGCTGCGGTCGAGCGGGGTCATGGTCGTACCGACCATGGAGCCAGCACGGCCCCAATTCCAGTTGCTAATCTCCGACCCGAAGATGCTCGGAATCCTCGAACGCCGCTGGACAGAGACGCTCGCGTGTCAGCGCGTCGGGGCCCATCTTGCAGCGACCGTAATGCTCGGCGGATTGTTGGAGGCGCTGTTCCTCGTTCGAATCAACCGACTGGCCAATTTCGCGCCCGTGTTCACCGCACCCGCCGCGCCGAAGGACAAGGCGGGCAAATCGAGGCCACTCAAGGAATGGGGCCTGAAGGACTACCTCGACGTTGCAAACGAGCTGGGCTGGATTCGGCAGTCCGCAAAGGACGTGGGCCAGGTGCTTCGCGACTATCGCAACTACATCCATCCTGAAAAGGAGCTGTCGCACGGTGTCACCGTCGTTGCCGAGGACACCGCAATGTTCGTGAAGGTATTCAGCAGCATCGCCGAACAGATCATCAAGAGCGCGTAGTGGCAACCACATCGACGGTGCTGGATGCGGAGTCGAACCGGTGGCAGGATTAGATCGCTTCTCCGGCGACCGCGTTGCGTTTTGGGCCGCACTCAGCATGGCGGCCAGATTCCCTCTCAGTTCGATTTGAAGGCCGCTCTCCTGGCCGCCGTTCTCGGCCTGGACTCGACGACCTCGGCGGACGACGTGCGTTTCCAGGGCACCCGCGGCAGGCGTGAGGATGATGGCGTCGATGAGGCCACGAATGGCGTCGGCGGCTTCGGTCCGCGTGTCGGCATCCCACGCAACCATCGGGTGGAGGAAGCCATCCGGAGCGGCTGCCAGGGGCGACTTCGCACCGTTCCATCGTTCTGGTCGACGCGCTTGCCACGCCATACGAGAATCGGCCGGAGCACGTCGATCTGGAGGCCGCTCCAGCCCCTGACGAAGTGGTCCGCGCCACGTTCTGCGGAACCTGAGTTTCGCCCGCCGATCCTGACGTGCTACCCTGCGCGGTTACAATCAACTGCACTGGGCACGTCCGCGTCCGCCAATCGCTCGGTCACCCGGGCCGGAGCCGCCATGATGCGACCGCTCGCACGTTTGATTCTCGGTGCCCTGCTGGCGGTGCTCGGGGCCGCCCCGATGGCGCGCCTCGTCCACGCGCAGGCCAACCCGCAACAGCCGCCACCTCAGGCTCCGCCGATCGTCGTCATCGGGGGCGGCGGCGGTTCGGGCGGGAGCGGCGGGGCCGGCGGCGGTGGTGCCGGTGGCGCGGGCGGAGGTGGCGGCGGGGGCGGCACGTCGCTCTACGACGGGTACGCCGACATCGACTGGGACGGTCCCGATGAGGTGATGCGGTCGCCGCTCATCTTTCAACCGTTCGACGTCCCGTCAGCGATGGAGGCGTTCAACGCGATGACCTCCGGCTTGCCCGGCAGCGTCGCACGCCAGCCGATGACATACGACGAGGCCATCACGCACGTCCAGGCGCTGCACAGCGCCCCGGACGCGGCGCGCACGTTCGACGAACTGCGCCGGGCCGCCGCGAGCGCGAGCGGCGCACAGATGGTGCACGAGTACGGCATCGCCGTGGGGATGGCCGGCAACCTGGAAACGTTGCTCGCCACCGAGTTCGCGCTGATGCAGGCCAATCCCGCCAACCCGATCCACGCCGTCAACGTGTCGAGCCTCCTGGTGCAGCGGGGCATGGTGAACGAAGCCATCGCGCTGCTCGACCGTCTCGGTGCCTCGCAGGCCACGCCTCGGCTCGCGTTCGGCTTCACCCCAGGCGCCGTCGTCGACTACGCACGCGGCTACACTTCGCTGCTGGTCGGCGAACTGGCTCAGGCACAGTCGCTGCTGGGCCGGGCCTTCAACGCCGATCGATCGATTGCCGACGCGAGCCTCGCGCTGGCCGTCGCTCAGCGGGCCCTCGGCGGCGATCCGCGCAAGGCCTTCCTTGAAGGATTTCTTCTCGCCTACGGGGACAAACCGCTCATGTACTGCGGTGAGATGTTCGACCTCGATCCGAAGACGACTGAGGAAGCCGAGAACGTCGGCCCTCCGACCGACGCGCTCTACGATCTCTCGGAGGGCGAGGACGGCACTTTGCCGCCGGCACCGCACCCGGCCGGAGGACCGGCGCTGGTTCGGCTCCTCGAAGAACTTGGAGGTGTTCGCGCGCAGATCCAGGCCGAGATAGTCGCCCACGACAAGAGGGCGACCGATCTTCACACAGTCCTGATGGATCGTCTGGCCAGTTCCACGCCGAAGGACACCGACGCGGCGGATCAGGCGCTCACCGCGATGATCGAGGAGTCCAATGTGTGTCTCAAGCCGCTGCAGAAGATGCGCAAGCAGCGCAGCGACGTGTCGGAGGAGGTTGACGCGCAGCTGCAGGCGCAGCTCGACGCCCTGGTACCGGAATTCATGGAGCTGGCGCGCCTGGGTGATTCGCCTGACGCCTTACCCCTCGCGCGTCGCCTCGTGAGCACGGGCGTGGCGCAGCGCGCGGCCCCGATCACGCGTTGGGAGCAGGCGGTGCGTCTCCATCATAAGTCGTGGCACAAGTATGCGACCGGGCTTGCCTCCCACATCACCGACCCGCAGTGGAAGGAGTATGCGGAGGAGACGATTCGCGGCGCCGACAAGGTCGTGTGGATGGAGATCTATGTCGGCACCATTACCAAGTACTCCGTGTACCTCCCGGCCGGGCGGCAGGCCTTCGCACCGGATCCCCCCAGTGCGACCGGCGACGTGGAGGAGGCGGACATCGTCCTGTGCACGCCGCAGGCGCGGAAGGGCTCGGTCGAAGTTCAGATGCTCGATATCCCACTGGGGCGGGCGCCGGTTCATCCGAAGGTGGGTGTCAGCATGGAGGTCAGCTGCGACAAGATGGCGATCGAGATGGACGCGCAGGTCGGCGTCGGGCTGCCAGGGATGACGTTTCTCGGCGGCGGTGGCTTCCTCGAGGCCTCGGGCAAGCAGGGCGAGCTCACCGTCGCCGGGGGGGCGAAGGCGACCGGGAGTGTCGTGGGGGCGGGCAGCAGCACCAAGGCCGGCGTCTTCATGACGATGAATCGGAAGGGGCTCACGTCGTTCGGAGTCAAGACCGACGGCAGCCAGCGGGTGGGGGGCGGCGTCGGGGCCAAACTGCAGACCTACGGCAGCGACTACGTCATCTGGAGCGCGCCTGCGCGCCCGCAGCGGCTAGAGGAGTATCAGTCCCGCGCCCTGTATCCGACCGTGAGATGAACGGCGGGCCACTCAGCTCCTCATCGTAGGAGTATGATGCGCCGAAGGATGCTCGCGGCGATGTGCAGCTGAGAGCGAGCGTCGGAAATGTCCAAGAGGTGCTCCATGCGGATTCCTCCTCGCCGGCTTTTGCGATTGCTGGTCTTGGCGTTTGCGCCCGTGGTACTGCCGGTCGTTGTCGAACGCGTGGCGGTAGCAGGTCAGAGCTGTGCATTTCGCGCCGCCACGGCCGAAGAACAGAGGTTCTACGCCGACGCATACGCCCAATTTCAGAAGTTCGCACCCCCGGCGCCGGCCGGCTGGACGGCCACCGACGAACTCCCGAACCGTGCCGCAGACGGGGTTGCGAAGGAAGTGTGCGCGGCGCCTGGCAAGAGCGTCTTCTACGCGTCATTCAGCCGCAGCTACAGTGTCCCCGCGCAGGTGCTTCGTGCCCGCGAAGAGGAGCTGCTACGCAAACTCGGGGCGCTGATGAACGAAAACCTCGCGGCAACGAAGGCCGGAAAGCCGGTCGACTGGGAGGCGTTCGAGGCGGCGAAGAAAAGGTTCGGAGCCGAAGCGGAACGCGACACAACCGCCCAGTTCAGATTCTTGATGGGCCACGACGCTCCCAATGTGTCAGCGGCCTTCTCGCCGGTCCAGGTTCCCCTCGGCAGGGGCTACCGACAGCTGTCGACTACTGACAACGGTCTGCGGCACCAGGACTTGATCATCGTGCTCAATCCGGGCAGGCCGGGCAACAGCGCCCTGATGTCCGTCCTGATCAACGGCGATCCCGCGCGCGTTGAGGCGCTGCTCAAAGCGATGCCGTTGCGATAAACGAAACGCGATCGCCCGGCGTGATCACCGGATCAGTTTCACTCGACACCAGAAAGCGCCTGTCGGTTACACGCGCGTACGGCGTCAGCTTCCTCGCCGGTTCGAGCAAGACGAGATTTGATAGGACGGTGATCAGCGACGAATGAGCTGGGCGCGTGCCTCGACAGCGGTCACGCCGCGCCGCTCCACAGCTGCAAGTACCGCTGGTTGCACGCCCCCGCAACCAGCTTTATTTGGAGTAGGAGGTCGCCGGTATCTGGCGACCTCTTGCTGTCTCTAGCCGCGCTCAGCATTCCCGCCAGGTCGCCCTTCAATGTGATGTTCAGGCGCTCGCCATCAGGCTTGAGCACGATCGCCTCGACGAGTGCTCCAATGGCGTCCGCGGCACCCGTGCGACTCTCCTCGTTCTCCAGCGCCAGACAGAGGCTCCCGACCTTGTCGCGATAGACGTCCGCCATGCGCGGGTGCAGTAGCTCCGGCATCTCCGGCGTTTCGAGACGTGACTGCAGTTCGGCCTCCCTGGCTTCGAGCGAGAAGAGCCCGTCCTTGATCGACAACGCAGAGACGCCGTCTTTGATGGCTTGAACGAGCTTGCGGATTTCTCGCTCGACCGCCGCGAGCTCACTGCTGTCCGCGCTCATGTAAAACCGCGTAAATCTGGACCGACATCGATGAGCGCGGCGGCGTGATCACCGCTTCGGTTTCTGCTCCTGTCTCCGCTTCTGCGCCTGCTCGGCCTCCCGTTTGCGATAGGACTCCCCGTCAATCGCGATGATCTCGGCGTGATGCGTGAGCCGATCAATGAGGGCGACGGCACACGCCGCATTCGGAAAGACCGTGTCCCATTGCTTAAATGGTAAGTTCGTCGTGATCACGATCGACTTCTGCTCGTAGCGACGGCTGACGACCTGGAAGAGGAGATCGGCGGCGTGTGCGTCGTAGCCCAGGTAGCCGACCTCGTCGATCGCGAGCAGCGTTGGGCGGAGATAACTGCGCAAGCGGTGCTGCAGCGCGCGAGCGGTGTCTTGCCGCGTGAGGTCGAGGATCAGATCGGCCGCGGTGAGGAAGCGCGCCGAGTGGCCCGCGAGGATCGCCTCGTGCACGAGGTTCTTGGCGATCATGGTCTTGCCGAGGCCGTGCGGCGCGACAACGATCACGTTTTCACGCTGGGCGAGAAAGTCGAGCGTGAGGACGCGTTCGACGGTCGGCCGATGGATCGCTTTGGGCCACTCCCACTCCCAATCGGCCATGACCTTGAAGCGACCGAGGCGGGCGTCTCTGAGGCGACGCTCGACGCGATGCCGGAGCCGCGCCTCGAGTTCCGCCTGCACCAGGCGTTCGAGCTGCACGACGGGACTCCAGCGCTTCTGCGTCGCGCGCGCGATGAAGTCATTGAGCTCGCTGGCGGTGTGGACGAGCCCGAGTTGGCGCAGCTGATCACTCAGTGTCGTCGGAATCGGATCGGGTGAGGTCATCGTAGGTCTCCAGGCGATGGGGCGTCACGTCGAGATCGCGGACGCCCGGGCGATCAGGCAGCGCGATCGGCATCGGGGGCTTGAGCCCGCGCTGCCGACGGCGGGTTTCTAAAATGTGCGCGATGGCGCCGGCGCCGAGGGCGTCGCGTTCGAGCGCGCGGGCGACGGCCGCGGCGAGTTCCTGCGGGCCGTAGTCGTCGAGCAGGGCGAGCAATCGCGCGACGTGGTAGCGCAGCGATTCGCCCCGCGTCGCCAAGCGCTCGAGGAGCGTCGTGATCGCCGGGACGGCGAGCCGTAGTCGGTCGCGCGCACTGGAGGGATTGGCGTGGCGCGTGGCCGCGATGAGGCCGGCGACATGGGCCTCCTGCTCGATCACGTGGCCCGTGTCGTAGCTGCGCGCATGCCGGGCAATTTCCTCGGTGCCGGCGAGCACGCGCACGGTGGTGGGACTCGCGAGCAGCGTCAGCGGACGACGCACGTGGGTATGCGGAATCGAGTAGCTGTTGCGGTCGAAGCGCACGTAGGGCGTCTTGCCGGACACCACCGCGCGCAGCACGTTGGTCTCGAAGGGATGCGCGGGCAGCGGCAAGAGCCGTGGCACCTCCTCGGCCAGCACGTCGGCGACGGTCCGATCGCGCTGCTCAGGATGCGGACGCTGGTGCGCGACCTCGTCGCGCCAGCGCCGAAACTGCGCATTCAGGTCCTCGACATCGAGAAACGTGCGCGCCGCAAAGAAGGCGTGTCGCAGGTACTGGATCTGGCGCTCGACTTTCCCCTTCTCATTGCCCCGGCCCGGCGTGCACGGCCGCGGCGCGAAGTGATAGTGGCCGGCGAGCTCGAGCAGGCGCGGATGAAAGCGAATCGCGGTGCCCGCGCGTTCGAGGACGGCGCTGCGCAAATTGTCGTAGACCAGCGTCCGTGCGACGCCCGGCCACGCGTGGAAGGCCTCGACATGGCCGCGGAGAAAGCTCTCGAGCGTCTGATCAACGGTGAAGAGCGCGAAGACCGCCCGCGAGTACGAGAGCACCATCACAAACCCGGAGAGCGGGCGCACGCCGCGCCCGATCCGGATCGATCCAAACGCGCCCCAATCGACCTGTGCCTCTTCAGCCGCTAACGTCGTGAGCCGGCGATAGACGGTGGCCGTCAGCGCCGGCCGGATCAGGCGGACGGCGCGCCGCAGCTGCACCACCGAGCCGGTGTAGCCACGCGCCTTCACCATCTCGAAGACGCGCGTGGCGCGCAGCCGCGGATACTGTGCGAGCGTGTCACGGATCACGGGCAGGTACGAATCGAGCTGGGTGGCGCGGCAGGTGCCACGCCGCACGCCCTGCGTATCGTTCACGAGGGCCGCCCGGACCGTCTCATGGTGGACGCCGAGGGCCGCGGCGATGGTGCCGACCTTCCAGTGCTCGCCGTAATAGAGCCGCCGAATCTCGGCGTGCTGCTCGGGGGTGATCATGGCGCGTCTCCCCGGACACGCGACGGATCCGCCAGGGCGGTGGAAGAAGCCAGGCGCTTTCCCGGCCACAGACCATGCAGCGCAACGCGCCCGCCAGGAGCGCGGTCGGCACCTGATCCGTCGTCGTGTCCGCCGGCAGTGTGGCAAGCGCGGCGGCGCGCGGGGAAGTCTGATCCCTCACGCGGGCGCGGTACGCGCGTTGATGATCGCGATGATCGAGGCGCCCTTCGGGACTCCGCCGATGACGGTGGCGCGCGGCACGGACCGACGCGTGGCGGGCCGCCGTGCGACACGGCGGCGAGCAGTACGCGTGACCGCGATCACACGAGCGGCAGATCGCAAAGGGTCGATTGCAGCGACGACAGACTTTCTGGCGAAGCGGCGCGTCCACGACGTCGGAGCGGCGGCGCGCTTCGACTGGACACGGCGCTTAAACCGTGGCACAAGAGAGAGGACTGGCTCGGTCCGTCGGAGCATCGAGGCGGTCATCGAGGGCCTGGAGGGTCAAGCTCCAGGCCTTCACCTCAATCCGCCGCAAGCTCGTCAGCCTACAACAATCCGGTGACTTCGGAGGGGCGCTCGGCGGCAGCTGCGCTCCGAGCATCGGGGTGATCATGACGGCCGCCGAGCGCCTGCAGGGCTCTTCGATGACCGTCGGTTACATGAAGGCGGGATTCGACC
>Ga0209706_10001484_pt1 | contig 13250 bp, 9 predicted proteins | sample PPLLaktember2015_6_FD_187263 | JGI IMG/M metagenome (GOLD analysis project Ga0209706, IMG submission 187263) | Freshwater sediment microbial communities from Prairie Pothole Lake near Jamestown, North Dakota, USA - PPLs Lake P8 Core (1) Depth... | ecosystem: Environmental > Aquatic > Freshwater...
CGGCGTCCCGAACGCCGGCAGGTAGTCGAGCGCCTCGGCGAAGGTGCCCACGCCGGCCTCGAGCGCGCCGTGGAAGGCCAGCGCCGTCTCGGTGATCTCCTCCTCGAACAGCGACGGCAGCACGACCGCCGCGGCGCCGGCGTCCTCGAGCCGGCGCAGCCCGTCGAGGCTGCCGGTGAGCGGCGACGACGACGCCACCAGCGGCGTGCGCAGCGCCAGGCCGAGGTAGTCGCTGCGGAGGTCCACGCTCACTCCTCCTCGAAGCTCTTCGGCACGAAGGGCCGCGGCAGCAGCGACGGCGCCTCCGGCACGCTGCGCTCGACGCCCGCCAGCTGCGAGTAGTGGCGCCAGCGCTCGTCGGCGTCGGACTGCGCGAGCGCCAGCAGGCGCTCGGCCTGCTCCGGGTGGCTGCGCAGCAGCATCGCGAAGCGCGCCTCCTGCTCGGCGAAGCTGCGCAGCGGCATCGACGGCGCGCGCGAGTCGAGCTGGAACGGGTGCTGGTGCGGGTCGGAGCCGGGGTGGTAGCGCCAGAGCGGCCAGAAGCCGCTGCGCACGGCGTCGCGCTGGTGCGCCATCGAGCGCGCCATGTCGATGCCGTGGGCGATGCAGGTGCTGTACGCGATCACCAGCGAGGGGCCGGGCCAGGCGTCGGCTTCGAGCAGCGCCTTCAGGGTCTGCGCGTCGTCGCCGCCCATCGCCACCTGCGCGACATAGACGTGGCCGTAGGCGCTGGCGATCAGCCCCAGGTCCTTGCGCGGCACTTCCTTGCCGCCCGACGCGAACTTGGCGACGGCGCCGCGCGGGGTGGCCTTCGACGCCTGCCCGCCGGTGTTGGAGTACACCTGCGTGTCGAGCACCAGCACGTTCACGTCGCGGCCCGAGGCCAGCACGTGGTCGAGCCCGGGCGCCCCGATGTCGTAGGCCCAGCCGTCGCCGCCCACGATCCAGATGCTCTTGCGCACGAGGTCGTCGGCGATCGAGAGCAGCCGGCGCGCGACGGCGGCGTCCGCCCCGGCGGCGGCCAGCGGCGCCAGCCGCGCGCGCAGGCGGGCGACCCGCTCGCGCTGCGCCGCGATCGCGGCCTCGTCGTGGCCTTCGTCCGCCAGCAGCGCCTGCGCCAGCTCCTCGCCGATCCGCGGCGCCAGCTCGCCGACCAGCCGGCGCGCCTCGGCCACCCGCCGCTCCTGGGCCAGCCGCAGGCCGAGGCCGAACTCGGCGTTGTCCTCGAACAGCGAGTTGGCCCAGGCCGGGCCGCGCCCGTCGGGGCCGACGCTCCAGGGTGTCGTCGGCAGGTTGCCGCCGAAGATCGACGAGCAGCCGGTGGCGTTGGCCACCACCATGCGGTCGCCGAACAGCTGCGAGAGCAGCTTCAGGTAGGGGGTCTCGCCGCAGCCCGAGCAGGCGCCCGAGAACTCGAAGAGCGGGAGCCGGGTCTCGGCCGCCTTCACCGTGCCCGGGTCGAGCGTCGCGCGGTCGAGCTCGGGCAGCGCCAGGAAGCGCTCGAAGCGCGCGCGCTCGCGCTCCCGGTGCGGGGGCGCCGGCGCCATGTCGATCGCCTTGTGCTTCACCTCGCTCTTGCTGCGCGCCGGGCAGACGTCGACGCACACGCCGCAGCCGGTGCAGTCGTCCGGCGCCACCTGGATCGTCAGGCGCTGCCCGGGCAGCTCGCGGGAGCGGAACGGCTTGGAGGGCAGCTCCGCCTCCGGCGGCGCCTGCGCTTCCGGGAACACCTTCATGCGGATCGCCGCGTGCGGGCAGACCAGCGCGCACTTGCCGCAGTCGATGCACAGCGCCGGATCCCAGAGCGGGATCTCGTCGGCGAGCGCGCGCTTCTCGTAGCGGGCGGTGCCGGTCGGGAAGGTGCCGTCGGGCGGCAGCGCCGACACCGGGAGCAGATCGCCCTGCCCCGCCAGCAGCCGCGCGGTGACGCGCTGCACGAAGTCCGGCGCGTCGGGCGGCACGGGCGGACGCCGGCGCTGCGCCGAGCTCGCGGACGCCGGCACCGCCACCCGGTGCAGCGCGCCGAGCGCCCGCTCGACGGCGGCGAGGTTGCGCTCCACCACCACCGGGCCGCGCCGCGCGTAGCTCTTCTCGATTCCGCGGCGGATCGCCGCCAGCGCGCGCTCGCGGTCGAGCACGCCGGCCAGCGCGAAGAAGCAGGGCTGCATCACGGTGTTGATGCGGCGCCCCATGCCCACCTCGTGCGCGACGCGGTCGGCGTCGACCGCCCACAGCTCGAGGCGCCGGTCCAGGATCTGCTCCTGCACCTCGCGCGGCAGCGCGTCCCAGACCGCTTCGGGGGGGTGCGGCGCGTTGAGCAGCAGCTTGCCGCCCGGCGCGGCGCGCTCCAGCACGTCGAGCCGGAACAGCAGGTCGAAGTGGTGGCAGGCGATCAGCTCCGCCCGCGTGATCTGGTAGGTGGAGCGGATCGGCTGCGGCCCGTAGCGGACGTGCGACACCGTGACGGCGCCCGACTTCTTCGAGTCGTAGACGAAGTAGCCCTGCGCGTGCAGCCCGGCCTCGTCGGCCAGGATCGCGACGGTGCTCTTGGCGGCGCCGACCGTGCCGTCCGAGCCCAGCCCGAAGAACAGCGCGCGCGCGCCCGGGCCCTCGGTCTGGAAGTCCGCGTCCCAGGGCAGGCTCGCGTGCGACACGTCGTCGACGATGCCGACGCTGAAGTGGGTGCGGGGTGCGGGCCGCGCGAGCTCGTCGAGCACGCCCTTCACCATGGCGGGCGTGAACTCCTTGGAGCCGAGCCCGTAGCGGCCACCGACGATGCGCGGCAGCGGGCGGTCGCCGGCCGCGGCCGCCTCGGCGAAGGCCGTGAGCACGTCCTGGTGCAGCGGCTCGGCGGCCGCGCCGGGCTCCTTGCAGCGATCCAGCACGGCGATCGCGCGCGCGCTCGGCGGGATCGCCGCCAGCAGCGCTTCGGCCGGGAACGGCCGGAACAGGCGCAGGGTGACGAGGCCCACCCGCTCGCCGCGCGCCGCCAGCGCCTCGACGGCTTCGGCGGCCGCCCCGGCGCCGGAGCCCATCAACACCAGCACGCGCTCGGCGTCGGGCGCGCCGGTGTAGTCGGCGAGCCCGTAGCGGCGGCCGGTGCGCGCCGCCAGCGCGGCGAAGGTCTCGGCCACGATGCCCGGCACCGCGGCGTGGAACGGGTTCGCCGCCTCGCGGGCCTGGAAGAACACGTCGGGGTTCTGCGCGCTGCCGCGCAGCACCGGCGCGTCGGGCGTGAGCCGGCGCGCCCGGTGCGCGAGGATCGCCTGCTCGTCGACCAGCGCGCGCAGGTCGTCGTCCCCGAGCAGCGTCACGCGCTGCACCTCGTGCGAGGTGCGGAAGCCGTCGAAGAAGTGCAGGAACGGCACGCGGGAGCGCAGGGTGGCGGCGTGGGCGACCAGCGCGAAGTCGTGCGCCTCCTGCACCGAGGAGGCGCACAGCAGCGCGCAGCCGGTGGAGCGGGCGGCCATCACGTCGCTGTGGTCGCCGAAGATCGAGAGCGCGTGGGTGGCGATCGCGCGCGCGGCCACGTGCACCACGCACGGCAGCAGCTGCCCGGCGATCTTGAACAGGTCCGGCAGCATGAGCAGCAGGCCCTGGGAGGCGGTGAAGGTGGTGCCGAGGGCACCGCCCTGAAGCGCGCCGTGCAGGGCGCCGGCGGCCCCCGCCTCGCTCTGCATCTCCACCACCTCGGGCACGGTGCCCCACAGATTCGTGCGGCCCTGGGCGCTCCAGGCGTCGGCCCACTCGCCCATCGGCGAGGCCGGCGTGATCGGGTAGATCGCCACCACCTCCGCGAGGCGGTGGGCGACCCGGGCGGCGGCTTCGTTGCCGTCGATGCAGGCGGCGGCGGGGGGGGACGGCATCGTGCAATGGGTGTGCAGGGCGTGTGCCAGCCCCGAGGAGGGAGCAGCGACGTCCGCAGGCCGACTCGCGCCTCGGACTGTGGCCTGCTGTCACAAGGGGCGAGCGCCGTCAGTGCGGGCGCGGGTCGTCTCCGGCCGCGTGCGGGCCCGAGTTCGGGAAGCGCTCGCGCGCCAGCAGCGGCAGCGCGCGCCGGGCGATCGGGTCGGCCGCGAAGCGCTGCTGGATCGCCCCGCCCGCGAGGTGGTTGGCGAGCGCGGCCAGGATCATCGCCTGGTCGAGCACGAGATAGGCGTGCACGACCTCGCCCGACGCGGGCGCCACGGCGTCGTAGAAGCCGAACTCGCCGTAGATCGGATAGCGGCGGATCAGCTCGCGCAGGGTGGCGAGCGCCGCCGCGGGATCGACCATCAGCGCCAGCGCGGCCGCATGCGGGGTCACCGCCCCGGCCGGGTAGCCGGCGACCCCGAGCACGCGCGCGCCGAACTCGCGGTAGCCGGCGCCGTCCGGGCTCCAGCTCGGCGACATGCCCCAGACCGGGTAGCCGAGGTGCTCGAGCGCGTAGCTCTGCTGCACCGCGACGTGGATGCGGGCGTTCGAGCCGAGGCTGCGCGGCGCCAGCCGCAGCTCGTCCACGACCAGCATCGGCATCAGCGCCTCGAACATCGAGCCGCCCCACGACGGCACGTAGCGGTAGTCCTGCCACTCGAAGTAGCCCGACGGGGTGCGCTCGGGCGGGACCGCGCGGGCCGCCTCCCGGGCGCCCGGGGCCGGGCCCTCCTCCCCGGGCCGGCCGTTGCGGCTCCAGCGCTCCACCCGGGTCATCGCCTCCCAGTGTGCCTCCGGCACGTCGCCCTTGCCGATCGCCACCAGGCTGCCCAGTCGCGCTTCGGTGTAGAGCATCCCGTAGTGGTACGGCGATCTGCGCAGCGGGTCGACGTAGAAGCCGTGCACCATGAGCCGGTCCTTGCGGTCGTAGAAGTGGCCGAAGTCGCGGCGCGCGAGCATCGCGGTGCAGCGGCGCGCCAGGTCCGGGAACGCCTGGCGCGCCACGATCAGGCCGGTGGCGAGCCACGCGGAGTCCACGAACGAGACGAAGTCGCTGGTGCGCTCGAGCGTGGTGGTGTCGTAGTAGTTGAAGTAGAAGCCCTCGCGCTTCTCGAGCTGGTCGAGGCTGTCGAGGACGCGGCGCACGCGGGCCTCGGCCTCGTCGGGCGCGACCAGCGCCAGCTCGCGCGCCGCCACCACCGCCACGATCCACATGCCGACGTCGGTGGTGCTGGCGTAGTCGCCGATCTTGCTGTGCAGCGGCTCCAGCGAGCCCTTCGGGAACAGCACGTGGTTGAGCGGCAGTCCGTGCTCGCGATCGGTGAGCGCGGCGAGGCCGCGCCAGGTGTCGCGGGCGATGCGGTCGAGCAGCGCCTCGTCGGAGAGCGCCAGCAGCTCCTCGCGGTCCGCGAGCAAGCTGCGCGGCCAGCCCTCGAGCCGTTGCTGGAGCGCTTCGCGGGCGGCCTCCTGGCCGCCGTGCGCCTCTTCCCAGGCCTGCTTGCGGGAGCCGTGGAGCGGCGGCCGGGTGGCGTGCTCCGGCTCGAAGCCCGCGATCTCGGCGCCGGCCGGCGGAGGCCGCGCCGCCGCGACCAGCGCCGCGGCGCACAGGGCCCAGACGATGCGCGCTCGGCGTCGGGCCATCGATGGGTCTCCTCGTGCCAACGCCTCGCGGCACGGGTCCCCCTCCCGACATCAGGGATCGGGCTGCCGCGACCGCGCCTGTAGCGGGACGGGCGCAGCCCGCCGCCGAGCGAGCGGGGGAATAGCCGTGCCGAGACGCCTGCGCGAGCCGCCTGCCTGCGCACGCATGGGGACGCCGGTTGCGGCGCACGCAGGGGACGCTCCTGCGTTCCCGGCCTCACGGCGCGGGCGCGAAGACCTCGAAGCTGTGGGCGGCGAGGAAGTCGTGGGAGGCGAGGGGCCGGTAGCCGGCCTCGGCCATCTCCCGGCGCATCGCCGGCACGGCGACGCCGTGGCCCGGTGGCAGCAGGAGCCACCACGAGGCCCACGACGCGCGCGGCTCCACGATCGCGACGCGCGCGCCGGGCTCGATCGCGAGCGCTTCGAGCACCTTCTCGGGCTGGCTGAAGGCGTCGCGCGAGAGGCCCTGGCTCCAGTCGATCTTCGCGAACGACCAGTGGCCGGCGAGGGCGAGCACGAGTGCGCGAGCGTCCATCCGGGAACCCTCCTCGGCCGAAGAGCGTCGCGCAGCGGCGTTGCCCGCGCTGTTCCGCAGCGTGAAGCTTCGTGAAGCGGTCCGCAGGCGCGGCTTGACGCCCGCCACCCCATCGCCTACCTCGCGGCCCATGCAGCGCGTCTCGCTCGCGGAGAGCGGCCTCGACGTCTCGCCGGAGGAGGTCTCGCGGCTGTTCGCGCCCTTCGTGCTGGAGCGCCACGCGCCCGGCGATCCCGCCTGGGACGCCGAGATCGCGCGGCGCGCGGCCAAGTACCGGCGCCGCTTCTGGCAGCGCCGGCTGTTCGGCTGGCTGCCGCGCTGGCAGCGGCGCGGCGACACCGTCCGGGCCGAGTACTCGAAGGCGTGGGCGTCGATCGACTACGCCCAGTACGACCCCTCGCGCACGCCGCCCCGGCCGAGCCCCTGGGAATGGCGCGGCGAGCGCTACTCGGCGAGCGACCTGGGCGGCACCCGCGTGCGCCAGCTCCTGCTGGTGCGCGTGCTCGAGCAGCTGCGCCCGCGCCGCGTGCTGGAAGTGGGCTGCGGCAACGGCGTGAACCTGATGCTGCTGGCCGGGCGCTTCCCGGAGGTCTCCTTCGTCGGCGCGGACCTGACCCGCGAGGGACCGCGCGCCGCCCGCCGCCTCCAGCGCGAGCCCGCGCTGCCCAAGCCGATGCAGGACTACGCCCCGCTCCCGCTCGCCGACCCGACCGCCTTCCGCCGGGTGGGCTTCGCGTCGGCCGACGCCTCGCGGCTCCCCTTCGCCGACGGCGCCTTCGACCTGGTGGTGACGATCCTCGCCCTCGAGCAGATGGAGCGGGTGCGCGAGCCGGCGCTGCGCGAGATCGCGCGCGTCGCCGGCCGACACACACTGATGATCGAGCCCTTCGCCGAGCTGAACGAGCGCGGCGGGCGGCTGCACTATGCGGTGGCGCGCGACTACTTCCGCGGCCGCATCGCCGACCTGCCCGGCTACGGCCTCGAGCCCCGCCTGGCCCTCGACGACTTCCCGCAGGAGGCCTTCCTGGGCGCGTGCCTGGTGCTCGCGGAGAAGCGCGGGGGCGCATGACGACCTTGCTGGTGCTCGGCTCGAAGCCGGACCCTGCCCTGCCGGAGCGGTCCGCGATCGACGCCGTCGCCTGCGCCAACGCCTCGGGCCGCTCGGCGGCCGCGCACGGGCTTCCCGTACCGGTGCTCACCGCGATGTCGGCGGTGCTGACCTCGGGCCAGGCCTCCGGGCGCCACAACCTGCGCGCGCTGCGCGGGCTGCGCACCGAGGCGCTCCACCTGCTGCCCCGCCACGAACGCGGCGGCAGCGCGGCGAAGCGTCTCTGGCGCCGCGCCCGCCAGTTCCGGATGGAGCCGGCCTGGTTCCGCGCGCGCCTGCGGGCGGCCGGCTACCGCTGGCAGCGCTTCGAGACGCGCCCGCTCGCCGCGTATCACGAGCTGGTGTTGGGCCTGTGCGGCGGCGACCCGGCGCTGCGCGCGCAGTTCGCGCACAAGCACCCCTCCACGGGCGTGTTCGCGGTGGCGCTCGGCCTCGCCGACGGCCGCTTCGACCGCGTGATCGTGGCGGGGATGAGCTTCGAGCTGACCCACGCCTACGGCGCGAACCCGGAGATCGCCGAGCGGGGCAGCGCGGTCAGCAAGCACGCCGACACCGACGTGATGGTGCTCGAACGGCTGGCGCGCCGCGGCGACCTGTTCACGACCGAGCCGATCGTGGCGGAACGCGCCGGCGTCCCGCTGTGGCGGGCGGCCGGAGCCGGTCGGCCGCCCGACGCGCGCTGACCCCCGCCGGGGCCCGGCCCGGCGCCGCCCGCGTCGAGCGCTACGTTGCCCCGGCATGACGCGACCGTTCTTCTCCTGGGAGAATCTCCGGCTCCGCTACGAGCCGTTCCCGATCGGGCTCGCCCGGCCGGTGCTGGAGCCGGGCCTGTATCACGAGATGGTCGACACGTTCCCCACGCTCGACCGCTTCGCCACGCTCTCCAAGGTGGGCGACAAGTTCTCGCTGGGCGAGAAGTTCGGCACGAAGGAGTTCCACGCCTTCGTGCGATCGCACCCGCTGTGGCGCGAGTTCCATGCCTACATCAAGAGCCGCGACTTCGTGGCGAGCGTGCTCGAGGCGCTGCGCCTCCGACACGTCGATCTCGGCTTCGACCTCGACTCCTCGCCGGCGAAGCGGCTGCGCAAGCGGCTCGCCGACGCCCTGCGGGGCGGCTCGCGGATCGGCTCGCTCGAGCTGACCTCGCGCTTCGAGTTCTCCATGCTGCCGGCCCAGGGCGGACACGTGATCCCGCACACCGACGGCTCATCGAAGATCGTGACCCTGGTGGTGTCGATGCTGCGCGAGGGCGAGTGGGACCCGGCCTGGGGGGGCGGTACCGACGTGAACCGCCCCAAGGATCCCACCCGCTACTTCAACCGCCTGAACCGGCAGCTCGCCTTCGACGAGGTCGAGGTGCTCGACACCTTCGCCTTCGAGCCCAACCAGGCGGTGGTCTTCGTGAAGACCTTCAACTCCTGGCACTCCGTGCGCCCGATGACCGCCCCGGACCGCAGCATCCTGCGCCGCACGCTCACCATCAACATCGAGACGCCGAGCTAGACGGAGGACGCGGGCTTCGCGTCCTTCGGCCAGCGGCGCTTGGTGCACAGCCACTGCTCGGGGCGCTCGCGGATCCAGGCCTCGAAGCGCTCGTTCACGCGGCGGGTCATGTCGCGGGCCTGCTCGCGGGCGTCGGCGATCGCGGGGTCGGGCTCGATCGGCGTGTCGAAGACGACCTGGAAGCGAGCCGGGCCGAGCCGCACCGCGCGCACCGGCACGAGCTGGAGCCCGGCGCGCAGCGCGAGCCGCGCCGGCACCGTGGAGGTGAGCGCGGGCACGCCGAAGAACGGCACCGGCTCGCCGTCGTCCTGGCGCGTGTCGATCAGGAAGCCGAGCGAGCGCCCCGCGGCGAGCGCGCGCAGCAGCGCCCGCAAGCCGCCCTGCTTCGCCACCAGCTCGCAGTGCAGCGCGCGGCGATGGCGGCGGATCAGCCGGTCGAGCCAGGGGTTGGAATCGGGCGCGTAGATGACCGAGACCGACACCCCGTAGCGGCCCGCCACCAGGGTCGTCAGCTCCCAGTTGGCGAGGTGCGCGGTCACGAAGATCGCCGGGCGCGGCGGGTCCTGGAGCGGGCCGAGGTCGCCGCGGATCTCGACCGCGATCCGGCGCTCGGCCTCGCGGTCGATGCGGCCGAGGTGCGGGAGCTCGCCGAACACCGCGCCCAGGCCCGCCCACACCTCGCGCGCCACGGCCTCGCGCTCGGCGTCCGTCCGCTCCGGCAGCGCGAAGGCGAGGTTGCGCCGCACGTGGCGGTGCTTGCGCAGGTGCGGGCCGACACGGCGCAGGAACCCCGCCGACAGCGACGACGCCCCCTCGGGCGACAGCCGCCCGAGGACCCACCAGACCGTCGCCAGCCAGGCGGCCTCGAGCCACTGCACGACGCCGCGCAGGGTGGGCATCCGGGCCAGCCGTTGCCGCACGAACTCGGGAGCCCAGGCCTGCTGCGCCATCGCGCCCGCCGCGCTCAGCCGCGCGGCGCCGCAGCGCCGGCGTCGCCGGCGGCGGCCTCGACCGGCGCCGCCTGGCCCTTCTCGAGCCGGTAGACCCGGCTCGCGGCCTCGACGAGGTCGACCTGGTGCGTGACCGCCAGGATCGTGACGGAGCCGCGCAGCCCGCGCAGCGTGTCGGCCAGCGCCGCAGCAGTGTCGGGATCGAGGGCGCTGGTGGCTTCGTCGAGGATCAGCAGGCGCGGCCGGTTCACCAGCGCGCGCGCCACCAGGATGCGCTGCCGCTGCCCCCCGGAGAGCGCCGCCCCGCGCTCACCGACGGAGCTGTCCAGCCCTTCCGGCAGGGCGGCCACGAAGTCCCACGCGCCGGCTGCCCGCAGCGCGCGCTCGGCGTCGGCGCGGCCCAGGGACGGATCGCCGAGCGTGACGTTGTGGAGCACGGAGTCGTGCAGCAGCACGTTCTCCTGCGGCACGTACCCGATGCTGTGTCGCCAGGCGATGGCGTCCAGCTCGTCGAGCGGCGCGTCGTCGATCCAGATCCGCCCCGCCTGCGGCTGCAAGAGGCCGGTGACCAGATCCACGATCGTGGTCTTGCCCGATCCCGAGTGGCCCACCAGGGTCGTGAAGGAGCCGGCCGGGATCACCAGCGACAGGTCCTCGAGCACCGGCCGCTCGTCGTAGCCGAAGCCCACGCCCTCGAAGCGGATCTCGCGCTCGAAGCGCGGCGGCAGCCGGCCCGACACGGTCTCCACGTGCTGCTCGGCCTCTGTGATCGTGCCGCGCAGCGACCAGTACGCGCTCTCGCAGACGGCCACCTCCTGCCAGGAGGCCTGCACCTTGCCGACGCCGTTCAGGATCCGCCCGAGCAGCAGCAGCATCACGATCACCTCGGCCGCCGACATCATCCAGATCGCCGAGCCCGCCCACGCGACGCCCACCAGCACGCCGATCTGGGTCAGCTCCTGGGTGGCCTTCATCGCCTCCTTGGTCGTGACCTCGCGGCGCAGCGCGCGGTTCATCTCCCGGGCCTGGTCCGACAGCACGGCGCCGGCCAGGTCCTGGCGCGCCATCGACTTGAGCGGCTTCACCGACTGCAGCGAATCGGTCATCGAGGCGAGCATGCCGCGGTTGAGGCTGGTCATGCGCCGGCCGGCGCGGCGCGCGCTCTTCACGAAGCGGTTCAGCGGCAGGATGATCAGGGTCGCGATCCCGAGATAGGCCAGGGTCGCCTGCCATTGGACGATCGTCGCCACGATCGCGTAGGCGAGCAGCTGCACCGCGGAGGCGACCACGTTGGAGCCGTGCAGGTACGCCTTCGAGGAGCGGTCCACCTCGGTCGACATCGCGTTGGCGAGCCGGCCGACCGGCTGGCGCAGGAAGTACTCCCAGCGCGCGCGCAGGAGCGCCCGCAGCAGCGCCAGCCGCAGATCGGTCGCGACGTGCGCCACGGTGTAGCCCACGCGCCGCTTGGCGAGCAGCACCAGCAGGCTGCGCGCCGCCATGCCGCCCACCGCGACGAGCAGCAGCTGCCCGATGCTCGGCCGCGGCAGGCCGACCCGGTCGAACGCGCCGAGCACGTACTTGGAGATCGTGCCGCCGGCCGCCGGATCGCCGCCCGTGCCCGCCTCCAGCCACGCGCCGATCGCCGGGATCAGCGCGGTCATGCTCGCGCCTTCGACGGTGCCCGCCACCACGAGACACGTCAGCACGAGCAGGCTCTGCCACGGGTAGGCGCGGGCGAAGGAAGCGATCACGCGCATGGGCGATGAACCCGGTGGGGAGATGGGCCGCGAGGCTGCTGGGGAGGGGACGCGGCGCAGGATAGCGCCGCTCGTCGCCGCCGCGACAGCCGCTGGCGTCGAGAAGGCGCCTGAGGACCCGTGGGAGGCCGACCCGGCTACGCCGCTGCGCGCTGCGGGAGCGGCGGGGTGCGCTCGAGCACCTCGAACGCGTCGTGCCGGATGTGGTCCTGGCGCATCTCGTCGCGCAGCAGCGCCTCGCTCACGACGCCGCTCTCCACGCACTCGCGCAGCAGGCCGAAGAAGAAGCGCTCCTGGGCCGGGTCCGGGTGCGGGAGGTAGCGCTCGGGCGCGCGCCGGCGGCGCAGCGGCCGCAGCCAGGTCGCCGGGTTGAGCGGCTTCAGCTTCTTGCTCGCCGGCGTGAAGTCCACCGGCAGGCCGGTCTTCCACGGCTGGGTCTGGCGCTTGGTGTTGTGGATCATCTTCGTCCGCGGCGTGAGCCGGTCGAAGTCGTTCCACTCGTCCTCGAAGCGGCCGAGCGTCTGCTTCGGCTCGTACTTGAGGCAGATCCAGTCCATGTAGTCGCGCTGGAAGGTGAACAGCTCGGCGAACTGCTCCTCGCAGCGCCAGTGGGTCAGCTTCGCGCAATCGAGCAGCATCACGCTGCTCGCCATGCCGCCCTCGAGGCCCTTGCTGCCGCTGCGCGGGCGGCACCAGATCGCCTTGCCCTCGGTGTCGCGCGAGAGCAGCTCCCACACGTCGCCGACCGCGAACACGTCCGGGTCCACGACGATCGCGCGCCCCTGATAGCCCATCCTCTCCGGCGGCAGGAAGCGCAGCGGGGTGAACGACTGCAGGTTCTCGTAGCGCCAGGGCACGCGGTCGCCCTCGCGCAGGTAGAGCTGGCCGTCGCGCGCGCGCAGGAAGGGATGGTCCTCGGTCTTCAGGAACTCCACGTCGAAGCGGTCGGCGTGGGCGCTGTTGCGCAGCATCGAGTGGCGCGACACCAGCGCGCCCAGCCACTGGCGCTCGTTGGTGTGGATGAAGATGCGCGGCCTGGGCTCGGTCATCTCTCGCCCTCCCGGAAGGGAACCTGCGCGGAGGGTAACGGCCGAGCCCGGGGCCGGAAACGGCGCGGCCCCCGCGGGCCCGCGCTGGTGTGGCGGGAAGGCGTGTGCTTCCGTCCGAGCGATGCCCGCCGGCCCGGATCCGCAGCGCGTCGTCGATCCGACGACCGAGCGCCGCGCGCCGCGTACCTGGTTGCTGCTCGGCGAGAAGCCCGGCGACAACGCGCAGGCCCGCGTGCTGGCCGAGGCGCTCGGCTGGCCGTGCGAGACGCGCACCCTGCGCATGCAGCCGGAGTGGGTGCTCGGCAAGCCGCGCGTGCGGGCGTCGCTCGCGCACGTGGACCTCGCCCGCTCCGACCGCCTCGAGCCGCCCTGGCCCGCGCTGCTGATCACGGTCGGGCGCCGGCTCTCGTCCGCGGCGCTGTGGGTCCGGCGCGAGTCCGGCGGCGCGACGAAGCTGGTCCTGATCGGCAAGCCGCGCCGGCTGCTGCGTTGCTTCGACCTGATCGTGGCGGGGGCGCAGTACCGGATCGGCGCGCGGCCCAACGTGGTGCGGATCGGGCTCCCGCTGATCCGGATCGATCCGCGCGCGGTGGCGGCGGCCGCCGACGCCTGGCGCGCCCGGCTCGTGGCGGCGCCGCGGCCCCTGCTCGCGCTGCTCGTCGGCGGGCCCACCAAGGCGGTGCGCTTCGACGCCGCCGTGGCGCGCGGTCTCGCCGAACGCGCGGCCGCCGAGGCGGCGCGCGCGGGGGGATCCCTCTACGTCTGCACCAGCCGCCGCACGCCGGCGCTGGTGCT
>Ga0209706_10001485_pt1 | contig 13236 bp, 13 predicted proteins | sample PPLLaktember2015_6_FD_187263 | JGI IMG/M metagenome (GOLD analysis project Ga0209706, IMG submission 187263) | Freshwater sediment microbial communities from Prairie Pothole Lake near Jamestown, North Dakota, USA - PPLs Lake P8 Core (1) Depth... | ecosystem: Environmental > Aquatic > Freshwater...
GGACATCGAGGCCCTGTTCACGGCCTTCCCGCCCATCGTCGAAAAGCTCCGGGGCATGTCCCCGCTCTACACCCAATATCTCAAGGACCGAGGTTCCGATGTACAGCGATAAAGTGATGGACCATTTCGCCAATCCCCGCAACGTGGGGGTGCTCGCCGACGCCGACGGCATGGGCCAGGTCGGCAATCCCGTCTGCGGCGACATGATGACGTTCTACATCAAGGTCAAGGACGACCGCCTGGCCGACGTCAAGTTCCAGACGTTCGGCTGCGGCGCGGCCATCGCCGTCTCCAGCATGGTCAGCGAGATGGCCAAGGGCAAGACCCTCGACGAGGGCCTGGCCATCACCAACGATCTCGTCGCCGAGGAGCTCGGCGGGCTGCCGAAGAACAAGATGCACTGCTCCAACCTCGGCGCCGACGCCCTCCACGAGGCCATCAAGAACTACCGGGACAAGCTGGCCGGCCGGGCGCCGAAGGAGGGCGGGGCCGTCGACCTCCACGAGCACGAGGGTTGCGCCTGCCCCTACTGCGAGACGGCGCTCGAAGAGGAGGACAAGACCTTCTGCCGGGCCTGCCGGATCGAATTCGAGGAATGCCCGGCCTGCGGCGGCATCACCAAGAAGGGCGACGCGGCCTGCATCCACTGCGGACGGCCGCTCGGAGATAAAGGCTGAGACCATGGGTCTCCTCGACCGGATCGCCGAGCTGAAGCGGCGCCGGAATGCCGTCATCCTGGCCCACAACTACCAGATCGCCGAGGTCCAGGACGCGGCCGACTTCGTCGGCGATTCCCTGGAGCTCAGCCGCAAGGCCGCCCATCTCGACGCCGACACGATCGTCTTCTGCGGCGTCCATTTCATGGCCGAGACCGCGGCCATCCTGGCTCCCGGCAAGACCGTCCTCCTGCCGGAGATCGAGGCGGGCTGCCCCATGGCCGACATGATCAACGGCCGCGAGCTCCGGGCCTGGAAGGCCGGCTACCCGGGGCTCAAGGTCGTCTGCTACGTCAACACGAGCGCCGAGGTCAAGGCCGAGAGCGACATCTGCTGCACCTCGAGCAACGCCGCCGCCGTGGTCAACTCCCTCGGCGTCGACCGGCTCCTCTTCGTTCCCGACAAGAACCTGGCCGCCAACGTGGCCAAGGAAACGGGCAAGACGATCATCGCCTGGGACGGCTACTGCTATGTCCATCACCGCTTCACCCCGCGGGACATCGAGGAGTCCCGGGCCCGCCACCCGGGGGCCGAGGTCTGGGTCCACCCCGAATGCCCGCCCGAGGTCGTCGCTCTCGCCGACAAGGTCCTGTCGACGGGCAAGATGGTCCTCGAGGCCCGGACGACCTCCTGCCGCGACGTCGTCCTGGGCACGGAGAAGGGCATCATCCACCGCCTGGTCAAGGAGAATCCGGCCGTGGCGTTCCACCCCGCCCGGGAGACCGCGGTCTGCGCCCACATGAAGATGACGACCCTGGCCAAGGTCCTGCGGGCCCTCGAGACCGGCGCCTACCGGGTCGAGGTCCCGGGCGATATCGCCGACCGGGCCCGGGGCGCCATTCAAGCGATGCTCGACATCGCCTGACCACCAAGGAAAGGAGATTTCCCGATGAAGAATATGACCGAAGAGAACGTCAAGGCCGCCCTCGCCGGCGAGAGCCAGGCCCATATTAAAAACGCCGCGTTCGCCTGGAAGGCGTTCTGAGCGGACCCACAGAGGCCCCATGACCATCGACAAGACCATCGCACCCTGGGAGATCCTCGGCGTCGCCATCCGGTCGGAGGTCGACGCCGCGTCGTTCTACACCCGCCTCCAGGGACGGGTCAAGAACGTCCTCCTCGTCCAGAAGCTGAAGTTCCTGGCCCTCGAGGAGGAGCATCACAAGAAGATCCTCGAGCGCCTGCTCGGGCAGAGATATCCCGACAAGCCCAAGGACGTCCCCGGATCGGCGCTCATGCCGCCGATCGGCGTCTCGCTCCCGGCCGACCCGTCGGTCCCGGCCCTCTTCGAAGCGGCTCTCAAAGCCGAAGAGATCGCCGAGGCCTACTACAACGACGCCGCCATGCGGGTCGAGGACGAGACCGGGCGCCGGCTCCTGGCCTACCTCGGGCGGGTCGAGCGGAGCCATCAGGCCATGCTCAGGTCCGAGATGGACCTCATCCGCCGGTTCCCGGATTACTACGACGTCGAGGACTTCCACATCGCCCAGGATCTCTTTCACGTCGGCCCCTGACCGGGCCTGAAGGCGGCCCCATGGATCCCGCGCGGCAGCGCATCAAGCCGATCATCCGGCTGCTGCGGAAGCATTACGGCCAGGCCCGGACGGCCCTCGAGTTCGCCGATCCGCTCCAGATCCTCGTGGCCACCATCCTGGCGGCCCAGAGCACGGACAAGCTCGTCAACACCGTCACCCCGGCCCTGTTCAGGAAGTACCCGACGGCCGGGGCCTTCGCCAAGGCCGACCGGGCCGAGCTCGAGCGGGAGATCCATTCGACCGGGTTCTTCCGGAACAAGGCCAAGCACATCATCGGGGCGGCGGCGAGGATCGCCGAGGTCTACGGAGGCGTCGTCCCGGACTCCATGGAGGAGCTCCTGACCCTTCCCGGCGTCGCCCGGAAGACGGCCAACATCGTTCTCTCGGCCGGCTACGGCAAGGCCGAAGGCATCGCCGTCGACACCCATGCCCTGCGGCTGTCCCTGCGGCTCGGGCTGAGCCGGCACGACGATCCGGTCAAGGTCGAGCGCGATCTCCTGGCCCTCGTGCCCAAGGCGGATTGGCTCGATTTCAACTTCCTTCTCGTCGAACACGGCCGGGCCATCTGCCAGGCCAAGAAGCCGAGATGCCCCGAATGCTTCCTGCGCCGGCTCTGCCCGTCCGCCGTGAAGTTCTTCCCGGAGCTCAAGCGCTCATGATCCGGGAAGCGATGCTCTGGGACCCGGTCGGGGACGGGACCGTCGCCTGCCGGGTTTGCGCCCACCGGTGCGTCATCAAGCCGGGCAAGCAGGGCGTTTGCGCCGTCCGCGAGAACCGGGACGGCCGCTTGGTCACCCTGGTCTACGGCGAGGTCGTGGCGGCCCACGTCGATCCCATCGAGAAGAAGCCCCTCTACCATTTCTTCCCGGGATCCCGGGCCCTCTCCATCGCCACCCCGGGCTGCAATTTCCATTGCGGATTCTGCCAGAACTGGCAGATCTCCCAGTCGCCGCGGCGGATCGGAGGCGGCATCGCGGGCGAGCCGTTCCCGCCCGAGGACGTGGTCCGGGTGGCCCGCGAGGAGGGCTGCCGGAGCATCTCCTACACCTATACGGAGCCGACCATCTTTTTCGAATACGCCCATGATACGGCCGTCCTGGCCCGCGAGGCCGGGCTGGCCAACAACTTCGTGACCAACGGCTACATGACGGCCGAGGCCCTGGAGGCGCTCCGCCCGTCCCTCGACGCCGCCAACGTCGACCTCAAGGCCTTCCGCGACGAGACGTACAAGAAGGTCTGCGGCGCCCGGCTCGAGCCCGTCCTCGATTCCATCCGGCGGATGAAAGAGCTGGGCATCTGGGTCGAGGTGACGACCCTGGTCGTCCCCGGCCTGAACGACGGCCCGGCGGAGCTCGAGGCGATCGCCCGCTTCATCGCCTCGGTCGATCCCGACATCCCCTGGCACATCAGCCGCTTCCATCCCGACTACGAATACACCGAGGCGCCGGCGACGCCCGTCTCGACCCTGCGGGCCGCCGCGGACGCGGGCCGCAAGGAAGGTCTCCGCTACATCTATGTAGGCAACGTCCCGGGCGAGTCGGAGGACACGGCTTGTGCTACATGCAGCACCGTTCTCATCCGCCGGCGCGGCTTCATGGTCGTCGCGAACGTCCTCAAAGACTCCCGCTGTCCCCAATGCGGGGCCGCGCTCCCCGGGCGCTTCGCCTGACCCCCGGTCCCGGACCGGCATCCCTTTTTTTCGGCCGGGAATCCGATATAATGGTCCTTTTCCAGGAGGCCTCATGAACAGCAAGACATGGCTGCGGGCAACTGCCGTCCTCATCCTCGCCGTTTCGATCGGCGCGTCCGGCCGGCTCGCGGCCCAAGGGCGGCAAGCCCCGCCGCCCGAATACAAGGAGCTCGTCTCCGCGGTCCAGCTCAAGGACCCGGCCCTTCGCCTCAAGGAATTCGAGCGGATCAAGGCCGCCTACCCCAATTCTCAGTACCGGGAGGCGATCGAGGCCAGCATCCAGGACGCCAAGGTGGCCCTCGCCGGCACCCTCGACGCCGTGCTCGCCCTGCAGAGGGACTTCCTGGCCGAGGGGGCGGGACCGGCCAGGCTCCAAAAGCCGGTGGCCATGGCCGTCCAGCTGCTCAATCATCCTCTTCTGGAGTCTTTCGATCACGCCAAGGTCCTCGACATCGCTTTAGCCTATCGGGGGGCGGCGCAGAGAGCCGCCGCCGATCCGTCGTCCTATGAAGGCATCCCCCAGGACCAGCGGGACCTTTTCAAGTCGAACATCCTCAGCGCCGTCGAGCTGCTGACGGCCCGAGCCTATCTGAACGCGGGCGACACCGACAAGGCCATGGCCTCGATCGAAGCCTACAAGAAGGCGGGCGGGGCCACGGGGGGGAACTATCATTATGTCCTGGCCGGCGTCCTCGAGAGCACGGGCAAGACGGCCGAAGCCGCGGAGGCCTACCTCGCCGCGGCCGCCGAGGACTACATGGACTCCCGGGCGAAGGCCTTGCGGCTCTACACCGGTCTGCACGGCTCCGCGGCCGGCTTCGAGACCGCGCTGGCGGCCAAGCTCAAGGCCCTGCCGTTCCAGCCGGAACCGTTCAAGGCCCCGGCCGGCTGGAAGGGCAAGGTGGTCCTGGCGGAGCTGTTCACGGGCTCGGAATGCCCGCCCTGCGTCGGCGCCGACCTGGCTTTCGACGGCCTCGTCGAGACCTTCCCCTCGAGGTATCTGGCCGTCCTCGTCTACCACCTGCCCATCCCCCGGCCGGACCCGATGATGAACCCGGCGACCGCGCAGCGGGCCGGCGCCTACGGCGTCACCAGCACCCCGACGGTCGTCATCGACGGCACGAACAAGGCGGTCGGCGGGGGCGGCCGCGCCGCGGCCGAAGCCAAGTTCAAGCAGTACCGGGGCACGATCGAGCCGCTTTTCGGCGCCACCCCGGCCGTGACCCTGAAGGCCCGGGCCTCGATCCTCGGCGACGCGGTCAAGGTCGAATACGATTTCGACCGGACCGTGCCGGGCGCCGAGTACCTGCTCGTCCTCGTTCAGGACGAACAGGAGCACCAGGGCTCGAACGGCGTCGCGTTCCACAAGATGGTCGTCCGCGACCTCGCGGTGCTCGATCCGGCGGCGCCGAAGACCGCCGCGTTCGACCTGGCCGCCTCGGAGAAGACGACAGACGCCTACCTCTCCGAATTCGAAAAGACCTACACGCGCGTCCCGGGCTTCAAGTGGGAGGTCCGGAGGAACGCGATCGCCCGCCAGGGCCTCAAGGTGGTTCTCTTCGTCCAGGAGAAGGCCTCGGGCAAGGTCCTGAACGCCGTCGTCGCCGACGCCAAGTGACCGCCGGACTGGATTTAGCGGACCTTTCGGGTAGAATAGTTCCGGGGGTTTGTCAGTCATGGAAAGGTACCGGATCCTGCCCCACACGGCCGACGGCAAGTTCCAGGCCTTCGGCCGGACGCTCGAGGAGGCCTTCGGGAACGCCGCGCTGGCCCTGGCCTCGCTGATGTGGGATTGGCAGGCCGTCGAGCCGACGGTCCGCCATGACGTCCGCGTCATCGGAGTCGACCGGGAGCAGCTCCTGGTCAAGTTCCTCGGCGAGATCATCTACCTGCTCGAGACGCGGCAGTTCCTGCTCGCCCGGGTGGAACGCCTCCGGATCCGGCGGGAGCCCGGCGGGTTCGCCCTTGAGGCCGTCCTCGCCGGGGAAACCCTCTCCTCCCGTCACGAGCTTTTCGGGGACGTCAAGGCGGTGACCTACAACGAGCTGAAGATCGAGGCCTGCGACGGGTTCACCGTCCAGGTCGTTGTGGACATGTGAGAGGGGATCATGGACCTCCGGAAGATCGACGACAACACTTGGGAGATCCCGGCCGAAGGGGAGATGAAGGTTCCGGCCCGCGTCTACGCGTCGGCCCGGCTCCTCGAGGACATCCGCCGGGACCAGACGCTCGTCCAGGCCCGCAACGTCGCCTGCCTGCCCGGGATCGTGCGCAGGTCCTTCGTCATGCCCGACGCCCACCAGGGCTACGGTTTCCCGATCGGCGGCGTTGCGGCCTTCGACCTCGACGCCGGGATCATCTCGCCGGGCGGGGTCGGCTACGACATCAACTGCGGCGTGCGCCTCCTCCGGACGGATTACGCGGAGACGGATGTCGCCCCCAAGAGCAAGGAGCTGCTGGCCGCGATCTTCGAGGAGGTCCCGGCCGGGGTGGGGAAGGGGGGCGTGACGAAGCTCAGCCGGGCGGTGCTCCGCGACATCCTGACCCGCGGCGCCGAGTGGGCGGTCGAGCAGGGCTACGGCCGGCGCGAAGACCTGGAGCGGACAGAGGAGAGCGGACGGATGAAGGACGCCTCCGCCGAGGACGTCTCCGAACGGGCCCTGGAGCGGGGCATCCCCCAGCTCGGCACGCTCGGCGCCGGGAACCACTTCCTGGAGATCCAGAAGGTCCAGGAGATCCATGACGAGGCCGTGGCCCGGGCCTTCGGTCTCTCCGGGCCGGGCCAGGTCCTGGTCATGATCCACTGCGGCAGCCGCGGGCTCGGCCACCAGGTCGCCACCGATTTCATCGAGACGATGGAGAACGCGTTCGGCGTCGCGGACCTTCCGGACCGCGAGCTCGTCCACGCGCCGTTCAAGTCGGCCGAGGGCCAGCGCTACTATCGGGCCATGGCCGCGGCCGTCAATTACGCCTTCGCCAACCGCCAGATGATCGCCCACTGGGTCCGCGACGTCTTCGCCCGCGTCCTCGGCAGCGCCAAGGGCATGGACCAGATCTACGACGTCTGCCACAATGTGGCCAAGGTCGAGGAGCACGACCTGGGCGGCGTCTCGAAGCGGCTCGTCGTCCACCGGAAAGGGGCGACGCGGAGCTTCGGTCCGGGCCGCCCCGAGGTCCCGACGGCCTATCGGGCGGTCGGCCAGCCGGTCCTCATCCCGGGCAGCATGGGAACGGCGTCGTTCCTCCTGGCCGGGACGAAGGACGCGGAGGCCCTGAGCTTCGGCTCGACCGCCCACGGCGCCGGGCGGGTCATGTCGCGCCACGAGGCCCTGCGCCGCTTCCGGGGCGAAAAGATCCGCGACGACCTGGCCCGGAGGGGGATCGAGCTCAAGTCGACGAGCTGGAAAGGAGTGGCCGAAGAGGCGGCCGAGGCCTACAAGGACGTCGACGAGGTCGTCCGCGTCTCGAACGAGGTCGGGCTGGGCCGGGTCGTGGCCCGGCTCGTCCCCCTGGGCGTGATGAAGGGCTAGCGGCCCGTCTGCTTGACAGGGCCGGGTGTTTTCGCTTATCATCCCCGCCGGCAAAGGGAGCGCTTCTCGAACGGGATGAAGGGGATGACCAACAAACTCCGCGTCGGCATCGTTGCGCACCGTTTCGCGTGCCTGGGCGGGATCCAAACGCTGATCCTCGAGCTCGTCGCCGGCCTCAACGAGCTCGGGATCGTCCCCGAGTTCGTCTGGGACGAGCCGCAGGACTGGCATGTTCTCGGCGATCCGGACGTGAAGGCCGCCTACGGCGGCGGCCGTCTCGGCATCAGCTCCAAAACCCTGCGCGCCCTCCCCGCATCCCTGGAGCGCCGGTTCCGCCCGCTGAGCCTGAGGCACGCGAAGCTCGGGTTGGAAAGCTGCGATTTTGTCTACAGCTTCGAGCCGGGGGTTAAGATGCCGAAGGGGGTGCCGAACCTGTGCTGGGTCGCCGGCCCGGGGTTCGTCCGGCTCCCGGGCGACCGGGTCGAATTGAGCGGGATCCACAGGCCGGGAACGATCAAGCTGCTCCTCAGCCACTTGACCAATCCGCTCACGAGGGTCGACAAAAACTCCCGCTACGTGACCCACAGCGAGTTCATCGCCGACCTCATCGAGGACCGCTGCGGCTTCCGGCCTCCGGTGATCTGGCCGCCGGCGCGCTCGCGGACACTGCCCCCCGCTCCTCCCGACCGCGGCGGCTTCCTCTTCCTGTCGCGGTTCGAGGCCTTCAAACGGGCCGACAGCGTCCTGAATCTCGCCCGGTCCCTGCCCCGGCAATCGTTCACCCTGGCGGGGGCGGTGATCGGCGCGGACCTCGAATACCTCGCCCGGCTCCGGCGGCGCATCGCCGACGAGGGACTCGCCAACGTGACCATCGTGGAGAACCCGTCCGAGGCGAATGTCGCCGGACTCCTCGTCGCCCACGATCTGTTCGTGTTCCCGGCAATGTGGGAACACTTCGGGATCGTGACGGTGGAGGCCATCCTGGCGGGCTGCCTGCCCCTGGTCCACGACACCGGCGGCCAACGGGAGATCGTGCCCTTCGATTTCCTGCGCTTCCGGACCGACGAAGACCTCGTGGACAGGGCCGGGCGGGCGCTGAAGATGTCCGCCGGGGACAGACAGCAGCTCGTCCGGAAGCTCCAGGCCCATGCCCAGCGGGGGACCCCCGCCCACTACCGGCAGGTCATGCTCCGGGAGGTCCGGGACCTTCCGGGACGGGCCGTATGGCCGGGCCCGGGGTCCGCGGCCGGCCTCTGAGGCCAACCGACGGCGGCCGGGCCCGACTTGACAGCCTGTCGGGACGTCCATATCATCCGTCACGATGAAAAACGAGAACGGCGGCGACCAAGGCCTGGCCAGCCGCTCCATCGTCGCCGCGTCCTGGGAGTTCGGGTCGGTCATCGGCCAGGCGGCCATGCAGCTGGCCGTGATGACCATCCTGGCCCGTCTCATCCCGCCGGCGGAGTTCGGCCTCTACGCGATCGTCAACACTTCGATCGTCCTGATCTCGCTCGTCGCCGAGATCGGGGTCGGCACGGCGGTCGTCCAGAGGAAGACGCTCTCGGACCGGTTCCTGGCCACCGCCTTTCTGACGTCGATCGGGCTGGGTCTCGCGGGCACGGTCCTGACCTGGTTCGCCTCGCCGCTCGTCGCCGGCTTCTTCAAACAGCCCCAGGTCGTGCCCATGGTCCGGGCGGCGGGCTTCGCCCTGTTCATCACGGGCTACGTCATGGTCGCGCAGTCGCTCCTGGAGAGAGAGCTCCTCTTCAAGAAGCTCGCGGTCGTCAACATCGTGTCCTACGCCATCGGCTACGGGCTCGTCGGCACGGTCCTCGCCTTCTTGCGGGCCGGCGCCTGGGCCATCGTCGTGGCCTCGCTGTCGCAGAACGCGATCCGGGCGCTGATGCTGCTCCGGATGACCCGGCGCAAGCCGGCCGGCGGTTTTTCCCGGGTCGACTTCAAGGAGATCCTGCGCTTCTGCACGGGCGTCAGCATCGGCAAGATCTTCAACAGCCTGGCATCCCAGATCGACTTCCTTGTCGTCGGCCGGGTCATGGGCGCCGTCGCTCTGGGCCTCTACCAGATGGGCAACCAGATCATGGACCTGCCCCGGCGCTTCCTGGTCGGCGTCATCGACCGGGTGATGTATTCCGCGTTCACGCGCATCCAGGACGACGAAACCCGGACCCGGCGCGCCTACATCCAGGCGCTCGAGCTGGCCAACGCGGTCCTCGTGCCCCTGACCGTGTTCATGATCGTCATCGCCCCCGAGGCCGTCGGCCTGGTGCTGGGGGCCAAATGGAAGGACCTGGTCCGGCCTCTCCAGATCATGCTGCTGCAGGTCCCGCTCCGGGCCTCGGTCCGGATGGGGGACATCACGGGGACGGCCGTGGGCCGGGTCTACACGATCGGCGTCCTGAAGTTCATCTACGCGGGGATGATCGGCCTGGCGGCCTATTCGGGGGTCCGCTGGGGCCTCAACGGCGTGACCATAGCCGTTACCATCGCCGTCGTCCTGAACCTGATCATGATGGTCCGGTTCACCATGAGCTATGTGACCATCTCCGCCGCGGATTACGGGCGGACCTGGATCCCCGGTCTTTCGATGGGGACCGTCGTGGCCGCGATAGCGCTGCCCTGCGCCTGGCTGCTGCGGCGCAGCGCCGGCTCGGACGTCCTGACCTTGGCGGCGGTCGTCGTCGCGACCGCGCTCGTCGCCGGATCGACCGTCTGGCTGCGGCCGAGGACGATCGGCGCGTCCGCGCTCCAGGTGATCATGGATTTCGGCCGGCGGTTCCCCATTCTCTCCGGGATCTGCCGAGCCCTGGAAGGGCGCTCCGTCCGGCCGGCCGGGGACTAGGACCATGCGGGTCGTCCTGGCCGGTTACAACATCGACAGCGCGGTCCTCGAGGAGCTCCGGAAGAGCTCGCCGCCCCGCGAGGACGCGACCCCCGAAACGCTGGCCGCCTCCTACGCCCGCATCTCGCGCGACCCGCGCCCGGTCGACGAGCTCCGGGCCGCGGCCCGGGCCGAGGTCGACCGGACCCGGCGGTCCAACCAGACCATCATCTTCAAGATGGGCCACCACTCCGTGGCCGAGCACGCCGTCTTCAACTTCGACGTCATCGGCGTCAGCCGGCTGGCCATCGAGGAGATCGAGCGCTTCCGGCTGATGTCCTTCACCGAGAAGTCGCAGCGGTACATCATGCTCGGCGACGATTTCGTCGTCCCCGAGGAGGTCCGGCAGGCGGGGCTGGAGGACCTCTTCGTCGGCACGGTCAGGGCCCAGAACGCCCTCTATCACAAGCTGTATGCGCGCCTCAAACCGTTCGTCTTCGCCAAGCATGCCGGGGCGGCGGCCGAGCCGAGGAACCACGCCGTCCTCGACGGCTGGGCCAAAGAGGACGCCCGCTACATCGTCAGTCTGGCCACCGAAGGCCAGCTCGGACTGACGTCCAACGCCCGGAGCCTCGAGCTTCTCATCCGCCGCTTCGCCGCCAAAGGGCTGGCCGAGATCCGGGCCCTCAACGCCCGGCTGTTCGATCTGGCCAAGGAAGCCGCCCCGTCCATCATCCTCTTCACCGACCCGAGCCCCTTCGACGCCGAGACCTATCCGGACCTGGCGGCCGCGGCCGAGGGGCTCATGGCGGGGGGGGCCAAAGGACGCCCGTCGCTTCGTCGGAGCGTGGCTCTTTGCGGAGCCCCCCCCGACGGGGACACGCGCGTCATCGCGGCGCTCCTCCACACGGTCACCCGGCGCCCGTACGGCGAGTGTCTGGCCCGGGCCGGAAGCGCCCGGCCGGCGGTCCGCAAGGACATCGTCCGCCGGGCCCTCGAGCGCATGGAGTTCTACGATTTCCCGCCCCGCGAATTCGAGCACGCCGACCTCGTCTTCGACATCGTCCTGTCCGCCTCCGCCTTCGCCCAGCTCAAGAGGCACCGGATGGCCACTCTGACCTGGCAGCGCTACGACCCCGGACTGGGCGTCACCGTTCCCCCCGCGGTCCGCGAGGCCGGGGCCGAGAAGGAGTTCCTGTCCGTCGTCGACCGGACGAACGACACGCACGCCCGGCTCGAAAAGGAGATCGGCCCGGCCGCCGATTACGTCCTGACCAACGCTCACAGACGGCGGGCCCTGCTCAAGGTCAATGTCCGGGAGCTCTATCACATCTCGCGCCTCCGCCAGGACGCCACGGCCCAATGGGAGATCCGGCGGATCGCTGCGGAGATGGGCCGGCTGGCCGCAAAGACCATACCCCTGTCCTGTCTGCTCCTCGGCGGGAAGGACGCTTATCCGGAGGTTTACGCCCGGGTCTTCGGCCGGCCGCCGAAGATGGCCCCGCCCAAGATCATCAAGTGATCCTGCGGGTCGACTTCGGGAGGGCGGCGGAGAGAGCCGCCAGGAACGCCGTCAGCGCCCCCGCCCCTCGGGCCAGGTCGACAGGGGAGAGGCCATGCCAGGTCAGGGCCCGGGCGACGTCCACGGCGTGGAATGAAAGCACGCTGACGAATGAAACGGCGAGGTAGGCGGCCATCCCGATCCCGGCCCACCACAGGGGGCGGTGTGAACCCCTCCTCCGGACCGCCCTTATAAAGAGGATGAAGAGCCCCGCGGAGGCCGCGGCCACCGCGGCCATGATCGCTTTCTGCGCCGGCCGCCGGAGCTCGTAGACTCCTCGCTCTTCGGCCAAGCGCCGTCCCCATGCGGCCAGCCCGCTCGCGAGCCCGGAGAGCTCGAAGACGGCGCTCACGGCCATCAGGACGGCGAGAGCCAGCCAGACGATCCGTTCGGCCCTTCCTTCCGGAAGGCCGGCCGCCTTCGTCCGGGCCGCCTTCACAGCGGCCAAGGCCGCTCCCGCGATCAGGAGAAGGCCCAGCGCCGGGTGGATCCAAACGGACGGCCGGACCCGCGGCCGACGCGTCCTGGCCCTGGCTTGGGCTTTGGCCGTCTGCTCGGCCGTGGGGTAACGAAAGACCCGCGTCTTCCGCAGGCTGAGGGCCGCCTTCGCCGCCGCGCCGCCCCGCGCCACGGGCATGTACTTCGCGGTCACGGCCCGGGTCCCGTCCTCCCACTTGCCGGTCGGGCTCAGAAAGACCAGGGCGAAGGCATAGGCCGTGTTCTCGCGCTCGGGGACCTCGAAGCGGAACGTCTGGGTCTCTCCGCCCGCGGCCGGCCGCGACGGCCCTGAGGAGGCCAGGTAGCCCCAACCTTTCCTCTCGGAATTGGCCCGGTGAAGGGTGCAGTTGATCTGAGTGGCCTCGACCGACTTCTTCAGCGTGACGCGGATCTCGAGCGGCCGCCCGACGACCGCGACCTCGGGCGCCTCGACGGCGAGCCAGCCGGGGCGGTCATCCGTGAGGCTGAGGACGATCCATGTCGCGGCGAAGACGAAGACGAGCGCGGCGACGGCCGCCGCCCGCGCCGCGCGGCGACTCCGGTCATCAGGCATGCGGAAGCTCCCCGCGAGAGGCCGGGCTCAAGCGCCCGGTTCGAGGATGAAGACGCGCCGGCCCCGGACTTCGAGCCGGCCGGCGAAGTAGAGACCGACGGCCTCGGGATAGAGCTTGTGCTCTTCGACGAGGATGCGGGCCGCCAGCGTATCCTCCGTGTCGTCCTGCAGCACGGGCACGGCGGCTTGGAGGATGATGGGGCCCATGTCGACCTCGGCGGCCACGAAGTGCACGGTGCAGCCGGAGAACCGGACGCCCCAGTCGATGGCCTTCTGCTGGACGTGGAGGCCGGGGAAGGAGGGGAGGAGGGCCG
>Ga0209706_10001487_pt1 | contig 13235 bp, 10 predicted proteins | sample PPLLaktember2015_6_FD_187263 | JGI IMG/M metagenome (GOLD analysis project Ga0209706, IMG submission 187263) | Freshwater sediment microbial communities from Prairie Pothole Lake near Jamestown, North Dakota, USA - PPLs Lake P8 Core (1) Depth... | ecosystem: Environmental > Aquatic > Freshwater...
GCAACGGTGACAGGAAGCGAAGCGGGGAAATCCTCTTTATAGATACAGGCGAAACAGGGTTTATGAGAGACCGCACACACAGGGAATTTTCAGACACGGACATAAGGGACATTGCAGATACCTATCATAAATGGAGGCAATGTCCGCCCTCACCTCAATCCTCTCCCAAAGGGAGAGGAAGTAAAGATGAGGGTGTCGCTGTTTATAGCGACATAAAGGGCTTCTGTAAATCGACGACATTAGCTGAAATCCAGAAGCATAATTTTGTCTTAACGCCGGGACGTTTCGTAGGGATAAAGGATGAAATAGACGACGGAATACCTTTTGAAGAAAAGATGAAGCGATTAACCATCGAACTTGCCGGGCAGATGGAAGAAGAAGGCAAACTGAACAAGGAAATCAGGCGGGAAATGGCAAAAATAGGCTTTTTTGCGGAGTAACGATGGAAAATAATTTTTTTATTTTTTTTATAGACTTTTTGATAAAGATTCGATATAGTGTATACAGTACACCCGCCGGGCCTCTGCCGCAAGGCACGCTCACTTCGGCGGGTTTTTCGTTTTATAGGGGAGATCGGTCGTGAAATACACAAAACCTCCCTTCACACTCGAGCAACAGGCTGATCTTCTTTTATCCCGCGGTATGACCGGAGACAAATCCCTCATAATCAATCGGCTGTCCGTTGTGAATTACTACCGATTAAGCGGGTACTGGTATCCTTTGCGTCAGCCGGACCACAGCTTCAAGCCCGGAACCAGCTTTGAAAGGGTTTGGCGACGCTATGTCTTTGACCGCCACCTTCGGCTGCTGGTTATCGATGCCATTGAGCGAATCGAGGTTGCCGTTCGTTCGCAGCTTGCCTATCATCATTCACATCATGGCGGCGGTCCTTTTGCGTACACAACCAACTCTGCCGAAATACCGGAATTGAAAACAGAAGAGCGAACACGTTTTCTCGAAGAAATTGAAAAGGAGACCAAGTACAGCAAGGAAACATTCGCCGAACATTTCAGGAAGAAATACGGCGATGAGCACCCCTATATGCCAATATGGATGGCCAGTGAGATTATGACTTTCGGATGTATGCTGACACTTTTTCGCGGCTCACCTTATGATATTCGTAAAAAGATAGCGGATGTTTTTAGCGTAACCGATGAAGTATTTAGTTCGTGGCTGCTGACCTTGAACGTCGTTCGCAATATCTGCGCCCATCATGGGCGATTATGGAATCGCGAACTTGGCGTTAAACCAAAAATTCCCCGAAAGCAATTGATATGGCATCAGCCGGTCGAAGTTGCCAATAATCGTATTTTTGGCATACTGACTATCTGCAAATACTCTATGGATAGAATTGCCCCGCAGAGCCGCTGGCCAAAGCGGCTGGGAGATTTACTGGCGGAATACCCGGACGTGCCAAAAATAAGTATGGGCTTTCCCGATGACTGGCAGAACTGCCCGATATGGAAAACACAATGAAAAGTGAAAAACGAAAAGTGAATAGTTGCGGAAATCTTAATAAGGCGATAAAGAATAATCTGGATGGTCTGGGATATGGAATCTGACAAAACAGATAAGGTAAGTAAAGATTTTTACGAATTGTGCTACAGGCAATATGAATTTGAGATGAAAGAAACAGACCAGATTTATCAACGTGTAAGTGTTGTTCTGGTTTTGCTATCTCTACTTGGAACAATTATATTTAAATTAGGTCGTATTGATATTGTCGATCAAATATCGAACCCAATTGTATTTTTATATTATCTGTCCATTTTAATAGCCCTTATATGTTTTGCCCTTAGCATTAGTTTTGCCATTCTTTTTATCATGCCGCGTAAAGGGAAGTATAAGAATCTGGCGAACATGAAAGTTTGGCAGAATTGGCGAGATGAATATAATAATTATTTCAGACAGACCGGCGGTCAGGACAAAATACCGAATGATGCGTTATTGCATGAAATTACCGACAAACTCGCCGAAGCTCAGACGAATAACGCCCCAATCAATGAAAAGCGAAGACAATATTTTTATCGTTGCGTGCTTATGGCAGCGGTTGGAATTGTTCCAGTTGCAATGCAAGCAATATTTTATCTTCTGTTGAGAGTAAAAGGAATCTAAAAATGGCAGATGAAAAACCTAACACCCCAGCACCAGAACCGCAAAAACCTGCTCCGCCTTCGAATCAGTCAATAACGAAAGGGGACAGCGGTACAAGTCGGCCCAAGCCGCCCGCTAATCAAAACATCACGGAGGGCAAGAAGAGATAAAGAGGTAGAATTATAATAACCAACTCACATAACGTTGATTGATTTAAGCCGGAAGTCGGCCTCTGACGAGGCCGGAGTTTAGCGCAGGCTAGCCGTCGGCATATTTAAGGTTCGGCAACACAAAGAAACTATGGCCATGCCGGAGGCCTAATGCGTTAAACTCAAACATGGCATATTCGGAACGATGACATAGGCAACAACTTTTTTTCAAGGAATACCATAATGGCTGACCAGAAACCTACAACTTCTTCCTCCACGGCAACCGACCAAAAGCCACCCCAAAAACCACCTGTTGCTCCTGTTAATCAGGTAACCACCAGAACGGATAGAACTCCATCTACGCGACCCATAGCACCGGAGAATCGGGATCTGACCTTGAGTTTTGACACAGGCAAAAAACCGACCACATTGGTACCTGCTCCTGATTCCGCCAAACCTAAAAAAGAAAAATAAATTATTCCCATGAAACACTGGAAAGAAACGACTCTTGGGGAAGTGGCTGAAGATATTGCGTATGGCTATACAGAAAGCGCGAGCATAGAAGCAGTCGGCCCAAAATTTTTAAGAATAACTGATATTCAAGATGATTTTATTAATTGGGATTCTGTACCTTATTGTCCAATCTCCGAAAAAGACCACAAAAAGTACAAATTGGAAATTGGGGATGTTGTAATTGCCCGAACAGGGAACTCAACGGGAGCAACTGCGACTATAAAGAAAGAAGTAGATGCGGTTTTTGCCTCGTATCTAATCCGATTTAAAATAGATGCTAAAAAAGCCGATTACCTTTTCATTGATTTTTTGCTTCGTTCTGAATATTGGAAGGCATTTGTAAAATCAGTAAAAGGCGGATCGGCGCAAGGTGGAGCAAACGCTAAAAACTTTGCAGAGTTTCCCATTCTTCTTCCCCCGCTCCCTGAACAGAAGGCCATAGCTGGGATTCTTTCAAGTTTTGACGACAAGATAGAATTACTCCGGCGGCAGAATAAGACGCTGGAACAAATCGCCCAGACGATTTTTAAGCAGTCGTTTGTGAAAGATGAAAGTTGGGATGGAAATTTATCTGAATATTTAAAAGTTCAGGGTGGTTATGCTTTCAAGGGCGATGACTTCAAGGAAACTGGATTTGCGGGAATCATTAAGATTACGAATATAACGATGAGTGTTGTAGATATTCACAATTCGCAATTTGTTGGCGAAGACATTGTAAGAGATATTGATGAGGACAAATTCCGAATAAAAGACGGCGACTTCTTGATTGCAATGACAGGGGCTGAGATTGGGAAAATAGGAATTGTTGAAAAAACAAAAAAACAAATTTGGTTAAATCAGCGTGTTGGCAAATTGGTAGCAAAAGTTCCGTACGGAGATATTGCCGGCTTTTTAGCATTAAGATCAAGAGAAGGACAAGAACATATTATTGATGCTGCATCTGGAAGTGCCCAAGCGAATATAAGTTCAACAGGAATTGAAGAAATGGCTTTTGCCACTTATTCAGAAAAAGTTACAAATTCCTTTGGTGAAAAAGTGAAACCATTATTTGAGAAGATAACATTTAATCTATCCCAAATCCAAACCCTCTCAAAGTTGCGAGATGCTCTTTTGCCGAAACTGATGCGGGGGGAAATAAGAGTAAAAAACGGTAGAGGGACATGATGGCCGATAAAATTATTGATATTATCAGATTTTTCTTTAAAGAGAATTTTTCGCAAAAGCGATTGTTCGTAATATTGATATCAATTTTGTTTATGGTTTTTTCCTTTTTCGTATGTCATAAGCAAGGGTGGTTTGGTAATCTAAAAGAAGATTATGGCAATTTAGCTGTTGTAACATTTCTTTCTATTTGCTTTTCAGTGCCATTCCTTATCAGCGAACTGATTTGCAACAAAGTATTCTCCAATAAGCAAGAATATGAAACAAAAAAGAAAAAGGCAGAAACGATTTTTGACACTTTTAACAGACTTACAGATTGGCAAAGATCATTCTTGCTGCATAACATTTTGCAAAAAGGACAATCACAAATCAAAAGCTATGAGATTGGTGGTTGTAAAGCAGTGTGGGGATGTGAAATGGAAGCTTTAATCGCTAAAAGAATTGTCACAGAGATTTCTTATGAAAATTACGAAATAAATCCTGCATATTACGATTATATCAAAAAATATTATGACCCTGAAAGTCAAAAATTAAGGTTGCCGGACATTTGTGAAATAAATAAATAAATAGGAGTGAAAGATGAAGACCTGGACTACTACCGTTGATTGCGTATGTGGCGATAAGCATAGTTTTTATACTTTTGGCGAAGATATTCCTTCGGGACATTTTGTTTACAAGTGTGGTTCTTTGAAAGTTAAGATGGATGCTGGAGCACTTGCATGGTCTGGAAATTCAGCCGTCCCGAAAGGTGCAAAAAAGGTTAACCCTGCTTAATAGAGAAAAGAATGTTACTCACATGACCCCAATCTTCGAATCAGACATAGAGCAGTTTGTTATCGAGCTTCTGGAAAAACAGGGGTTCGATTATCTTTCGCCTGAAAAGCAGGAAGCGGAACGTCTGCCTGCCGTTGGCGCAGATAAACCCGATTTAAGTCAGGTTGTTCTCAAAGAGCGGCTTAAAAATGCCATTGATGAATTAAATCCTGCAATTCCTGACGATGCCAAAGAAGAGGCTCTAAAGCAAGTTCTGAATCTGCCGAGCCAGAATCTTATAGATAATAACGAAGCATTCCACCGAATACTCACCGAAGGAATCGAAGTAGAATATCTGGTGGAAGGCAATTTAAGGGGCGATAAGGTCTGGCTTGTTGACTGGCAGAATATATTAAACAATGAATTTTTAGTATGTAATCAGTTTACGGTAGCAACCGCCCTCACCTTTGATTCCTCTCCCAGCGGGAGAGGATACACAGGAACCAAACGCCCGGATGTGGTGCTATTTATTAACGGCCTGCCTTTGGTGGTGATTGAGCTTAAAAACCCGGCAGATGAAAACGCAACGGTCGCAAAGGCATTTACCCAGTTACATAATTATAAAAACGCTATCCCTTCTCTATTCTATTATAACGGCATTTTGATTGCCTCCGATGGCTTTGATGCAAAGGCGGGGACTATATCAAGCGATATTGGGCGATTTGCGGCGTGGAAAAGTGTTGATGGTGTCCGGGAAGATAAGACAACCGTCCCGCAGATTGAAACGATGATTAAGGGTATGCTAAGGAAAGACATACTGCTTGATTTGGTTAAGCAGTTCATCGTATTTGAAAAGACAAAGAAGGAAGATAAGGAGACCGGGCAAAGTTTTGTTGTTACCGTTAAGAAGCTTGCCGCATATCATCAGTATTTCGCTGTAAATAAGGCGGTCGAATCGACAATTACAGCATCCTCACAAGAAGGAAGCAGGAAGGCAGGCATTGTCTGGCATACGCAGGGTTCGGGAAAGAGCTTGTCGATGGTCTTTTATACCGGAAAGATTGTTTTGAAGCTTAATAACCCGACGGTCGTCGTTGTTACCGATAGAAACGACCTCGACGGCCAGTTGTTCGATACATTCGCAGGTTGCAGAGGGCTACTGCGACAGGAGCCGGTTCAGGCCCAGAGTATCCCACACTTAAAGACACTGTTAAAGACGGCAGGCGGAGGGATTGTTTTTACGACAATTCAAAAATTCTCTCCTGAAGAAGGCGAAACGGTCTATGACCTTTTATCCGAAAGGAAAAATATCGTTGTTATTGCCGATGAGGCCCACAGAAGCCATTACGGCTTTAAGGCAAAGAATATTGAAGACAAAGATGGAGGAATCAGGACAAACTACGGCTTTGCAAAGTATTTGAGGGATGCCCTGCCTAAAGCATCATTTATCGGATTTACCGCAACGCCGATTGAAAAGGAAGATGCCTCTACCCCGGCGGTATTCGGGAATTATATCGACGTTTACGATATCGAGCAATCGATAGCAGATGAAGCGACGGTTAAGATTTACTATGAATCCCGTCTTGCAAAGGTCCACTTAAAGCCGGATGAAAAGGAAAAACTCGATGAGGAAGTAGAAGCCATTACCGAAGGCCAGGAAACAACCGCATCGGAAAAGGCAAAAGCGAAATGGACGCAGCTCGAAGCGATTGTCGGACATAAAAATCGTTTGAAAGATGTTGCGGCTGATTTAGTTGACCACTTTGAGAAAAGGCAGGAAGTCTTTGACGGAAAGGCAATGATTGTTGCAATAAGCAGAAGGGTTGCTGTTGAATTATACGATGAGATTATCAAATTACGACCTCACTGGCACAATACCGACAAGAGAAAAGGTGCGATAAAAGTTGTAATGACCTCTTCATCATCTGACCCTGAAAACTGGCAGATTCACAGCACGACAAAGGAAATAAGAAAAGAGATTGCCGAAAGATTCAAAGACCCTGACGACTGTTTGAAGATTGTTATTGTCTGCGATATGTGGCTGACGGGCTTTGATGTTCCCTGTCTGCATACGATGTATGTAGATAAGCCGATGAGAGGTCATACCCTGATGCAGGCGATTGCAAGGGTGAACCGGATATTCCGCGATAAACCAGGCGGGCTTATTGTTGATTATATCGGGATTGCTTCTGATTTGAAAAATGCCCTTGCGACTTATACCCTAAGCGGAGGAAAAGGGGCGCCGACTTTGGATCAGGAAGTGGCGGTTGCGAAAATGCTTGAAAAATATGAAATCGTCTGCCAGATGTTCGACCCGCCTGCCGCCCGCCTGTCGGACGGGCAGGGACGGGCAGGTAAGTTCGACTATAAGAGATTTTTCGAGGCGGATACACAGCAAAAATTAACCATTATCCTTGAGGCACAGGAATATATATTGAATCTCGAGGATGGCAAAGACAGGTTCACCAAAGAGGTCGTTGGTCTTTCAAGTGCCTTTGCACTTTCCGTGCCTCATCCAAAGGCGATGGAAATAAAAGATGATGTCGGGTTCTTTCAGACGGTAAAGGCGAGATTGACGAAGTTTGAGCCGACAGGAAGTGGCAAATCCGATGCGGAGATTGAAACGGCCATAAGGCAGATTGTCGATAAGGCGGTTGTTTCAGAAGGGATAATCGATGTCTTTGATGCGGCGGGGATAAAGAAGCCTGATATTTCGATTCTTTCCGATGAGTTCCTGAAAGAAATTCAGGGAATGGAAAGAAAGAACCTTGCTTTGGAGTTATTGAAAAAACTTTTGAACGATGAAATAAAGTTTCGGACAAAGAAAAATCTGATTCAGAGCAAAAAGTTTTCTGAAATGCTCGAAAATGCGATAAAGAGGTATCAAAACAATCTGCTTACAACGGCGCAGGTTATCGAGGAACTAATCCGGCTGGCAAAGGAAATAAGGGAATCTGACAAAAGAGGCGAGCAGTTTAAACTTAGCGATGATGAACTGGCATTTTATGACGCCTTGGCAAATAACCAAAGCGCAAGAGAGGTTTTAGGTGATGAAAAATTAAGAGATTTGTCAAGGGTTTTGGTTCAACGGGTCAAGGCCAATACTTCTATCGACTGGACAATAAAAGAAAATGTTCGAGCTAAATTGAAGGTAATCGTAAAAAGACTTCTTCGCCAGTATGGTTATCCACCCGATATGGAACTGCTGGCCACGGAAAACGTCCTGAAGCAGGCCGAGCTTTTAGCTGATGATTGGGTAAGTGAAAGTATGTGAAAAGAAAATTGCCGACAAGATCGCGTAAGACTGGTAAGCTGTCGCGGATAATAAATTTTTGCTAACGATGTAAAAGGAAAATATAAGACAACTTCCCCGCAAAGTTGCGGGGGGGAAATAATGGAACATTTTTTTGAAAGAGATTTTACTATGGCAAGTGGGAATTTAAGGTGTTGGATGATCCAAAGAATATTTTCGATGTTGTAATTTAGCCGCCCATAGTGGCTGGCAACGGAAACGGTATTGAAGCAAGCTGAACTGATAGCAGAAGAAATAACAAAAATATAAAATATCAAAATATTTTTCCCACACAGTGAAGGAGTGGTTTTAGCGATTAAAAATCAAGTTGTTTCGGTAAACAAAAAAAGGATTAGATATTATATCGGTTGGAAGAATCGATCAGGATTGTTTGCTTTGTAGATATTCACAATTGGCTATTCTGGGAATCGAAAGGAAAAAAAATGGCGGAAGAAAAAATTGGCCTGGCAGAGATGATCGGGAATTTGCGTGAGGAATTGCAGACGGCCAGGGATGAAGGTGTGGGTGAACAATGGCGGTTTGGCATTGAGGAAGTCGAACTGGAGCTCCAGGTGGGGATCACCAAAAAAGGCAAAGGCAAAGGCGGGGTGAAATTCTGGGTGTATAATGCCGAAGTTGAAGGGGAACTGGCATCCCAGAAACTCCACAAGATCTGCCTAAAGCTCAAGCCGGAACATATTAGTGGAGACGATACGATAGCGGATACGGATACCATGCCACAAGATTAGTCGGTTGATATTAATCGATACTATTTTTATATGGAATAAGGAAGTCAGCCAATGAGTATGGATAAGGATTTATTAGTAGAAATCTTTGTGCCGACTGGGTCGGGTGGAAATGAGGGGATGATCGCGACGGGGTATCCCGTGGCACCCGGGCGGATATTGACCGCCGGGCATGTGTTAGGGAGCAATCCGGAGCCAAGCGTCATCAAAGTCAGGTGGTATAATCAGCAAGGGGCAGCGCGTGAATGGCAAAGCATCAATAATATTCTCTGGCAGGGCGATGAGGGTGAAGACGGATTAGATGCGGCGGTGTTGGATTGTACGTTTCCGGAAAATGTCACTGGCTTTGGCGTTTTATCGGCCCAGCGAGCTAGAACGGAACAACGCTGGGAAAGCGAAGGCTTTGCTCGGGCCGGGAAAAAAGGAAAAGCGCGTGAGCCGGTAGGTTTAAAAGGGGCGTGTTATTCGGTAGCGACAAATGTCAAAACATTTGGATTGGGTGTGGCTGATTGGCCGGATGGCAAAGAGCAATGGAAGGGTGCTTCCGGTGGACCAGTTTTTGTCAATGGTTCCATAATAGGGGTAATCAAGTCTTGCCCAGAGAATTTTTCTGGACGTAGATTGAATGCGACCGCAATCTGGCCATTATTGGAGATCAAGGCGTTTCGTAAAGCGGTTCTTCGGGAAACAATTGGATACAAAAAAATTCAAGAATCATTGTCCAAAATACTCGGCGAATTGCAAGAACTTAGGGATGCTTTAGGTGATAAACTTGATATCGAACATATAGGAACCAATGAGGATTATTCCTGGAGTATCGCAGCCGCGCTTACTAACCTTCCTTGCTATAATGCAATAGCCGCTTTAGATTCTCTACACAAGGATTATTGTGTACAGGCAAGCAAGAGAAACGCTGATACTATAAGGAAAATTGTCAATATGATTCTTCCGGCGATTTATAGTATTGAAGCTGTTGCCGAGGTGATAAAGTGTATTGACCGCGGGGATGTCCTGCTGATTAATCCCAGGATATTTAATCATACGTGTGCTGAGATTATTATGGCTGGCGTGGATGGGCGTGATACGAGATTTTCAGAGCCATCTGGTAAGTTCAATTTTCTGTATGGCGAATATAGATTAGCTTCTATTCCGGAACCAGGATTAGATCGACAACATACTAACTTTAAGTCTGCTTTGGAACGTTTTGTTATGGAAAAGTTCTTATCGCCAGAAGACTGGCAGGATTACAAATCGTATAGCAGACTTAGCAGAGAACAGGCTATTAAGAAAACTTGCAGTCGCCTTAACTATTTGGCAGATGATAACAATATAAGATATTATTTCATATTTCGTTATCAGGTAGAAGATAGTAAACAGGATAATTTCTTGAACGTTTTGGGGGAATTAAAAGAGTCTTTTCCCGCACTTGTTTTTATAAATTTAACCAAAGAGGAAGATGTCTCAATTCAAATGGGAAAAGTGTTTTTTATATTATATGACATGTATGTACGGCATAATGATACTTTTAAAAGAAAAAATGGCAAGGAGTAGCAAATGAACCTGATGCAAATAGATAAAGGTCATACGGTTGAGTTAAAAACCACCTGCGGGATGCCGGAGCAGGTTCATGTTTTTGATAAGGATAGTATCAACGCTGTGAATGCGGCCCTGGCGGCGGCTCGGCCACTACTTGTACGAGGTGAACCGGGTACTGGCAAGAGCCAATTGGCTCGCGCTGCAGCCAAGGTGTTGGGGCGGGTGTTTGTCTGGCATGTAGTGGATTCGCGTACGGAGTCGAGTGACCTGCTGTGGCGATTTGATGCAGTCAGTCGTCTGGCGGACGCCCAGTTGTTTGGCGTTCTGAAAGAGTCATCCGTAAGTGTCCAATCCAGGCTTAAAGAGTCCAATTATGTGACACCGGGACCATTATGGTGGGCGTTTGATTGGACCGACGCCGTGGAACAGGCAAAAAAAGTTAAGCAGGAACCTCATGATTCTCCAGATGGTGGCAACCCGGGAAATGGATGCGTGGTGCTTGTCGATGAGATAGACAAGGCCGAAACGGATGTTCCCAATGGTTTGCTTGAGGCATTGGGGGCCGGGCAGTTTACACCCATGGGGCGTAAGAATCCGGTTATGGCCGGAGAGCCTACGCCACTGGTGGTTATCACGACCAACGAGGAGCGACGGCTGCCGGATGCGTTCGTCAGACGCTGCCTGGTACTTTATCTGCAACTGCCGGCGAATAAGGATGAGATGATTAACCTGCTGGTTAGCAGGGGTAAGGCCCATTTTCCCAAGGCAGGTGGGGAAGTGTTAAAGCAATCAGCCGAGTTGTTAGTAGATGACCGGGAGTCGGCACGGAAAGAACGTTTGCCAATGCCGGGTCAGGCGGAATATCTCGACTTGGTGCGGGCGGTAGTGAACCTGGCGCCTGGGGATGAGAAAAAGCAGATCGAGACGATCAAGACCGTGGCGGGCTTTACGTTCAAGAAACATGGAGACAGGAGATAAGAAATAAAAGGCTCCTAGCGAAATATTATATAGAAGAATAACTTGGATTTTTAATTGCTAACTTTCATTTTGCAACCGGCTCTATCTTAAGATAATGGACAACTATAAAACAAATCGTAGATTAACAATCCATTGTACCGCATTATCCGGTCGGGCGGATATGGTTCGGGCGTTGGGTGAAGGGGGAGAATCTCTGCTTGCATCAATGGCGGAATTGATTGGATATGAACAAAAGGTAGTACAACCTGCGGAGATAGTTATCGAGCCACCGGAATTGCATGGATTGAAGGAAACTGTTGATGAGAAAGATCGGGATTTGTGGCAGTTGGAACAAGGCCAGCCCGTCGTTATGGAGGATGTTCCGTTCTGGCGGCTGGAGTATCGTCGGTTTATCGAGCCGGACAAAGACATAAAACAGAAATCCCAGAGTAATGAACCACCGCCAAAGGAACACTCCAAACCATATTATGCGCCGCTAGCGGACAAGGCCTCGTTGATGATGGAGTTTCGGCGTCATGTCGCAGGAGTTTTTCCGGGGCGAACTTTGGATGTCGCCGCGTTAGTACAGCGGATAAGCCGGGGACGGGAGATCAGCCATCTGCCACGCCGGGCTGTGCGCTCGTGGGGACGGAGTGTGCAGTTGATCGACGACCACAGTAACCGATTGATCCCCTATTGGCGGGACCAGGATTTGGTTTACAGCTATCTCAGGGATATGTATCCATGGGGGGGGCTCTATTGTGCTCGTTTTATGGACGGCCTTCCCGAGTTATTACCTTCGGATGAATCCGAGCCGGACCGTCGCTATCGGATGCCCCAGGCCGATACTGTGGTGCTGGTATTGAGTGACCTGGGTATTCTGGATCATCAGAGTCGAGATACGGTGCGATTCTGGGTGGAACTGGGTCGCCGGTTGCGGGATAACGGTAACCGGCCAGTGGCGCTGGTGCCTTGCGGGCCGGGGACCTGGCCGGCAGAGTTGCGGCGGGTCTGGACTATGATCTATTGGGAATGTTCCAGGCATACCCGCCTGGAACCGGGGCTTTCGGAGCGTGAACTAAAAGAATCTTTGGACCGGTTGTTCCGTATGGTTTCGCCGGCCGTCTGGCTGGAGCCGGGATTGCTACGTTCGATTCGGATGTTGCTGCCCGGTTGTGACGCGAGTCTGGAGGCGGAATTATGGCAACATCCATTTTTGGTAAGTAATTCCAGTGTCGCCGCTACGATCGATCCGGAGCAGCGTAAAAAATATCAATATGAATTTAACCGGGAGGACTGCGAGTTACGACGGAAGATACTGAAGTTACTGTTCGACTGGCACAAAGACCCAAAACGTGTGCCCAGGGAGATACTGTTGGAGGAGATGCTTAGTCTGGACTCCGCTTCTCAGGTGCTGATTCCCGAAAGCGGCGTTCTTAACGAAGCAGTACAATTTATCGAACAACTGGAACGAGAATGGCTGGAATTGGGGCGATCCGGTTTGTTGGCGTTTCAGCGTAACTGGATGCGCCGGTTGCGAGCTCGGCTGCCTGATCGGGTCTGGAAGCATGCCGAACTCGGTCCGCCCCTGCAACGGATGTGGAATCTGGTTTACGGCGGTGAAGTAGATGCCGTCCCGCCGGCCCATTTCGATCCGGCCCATATCAGCGATCCATCCATGCCTCCGCAAACACTGCAACTTTATCAATCCGGTAATCGGCTGGTCTTTTATCCGGAGAACATTACGGAAAAAGCTGCCGGTAGCCCGATGGCCGGGTTCCGCTGTGGCTATAGATTGATTTCAATAGAATCGACGCGCTTTTGGAAGAGCGGCCGGCCACCTGCCTGGGCACTAGACTGGGGCCAGGATAGCTTTGGATATTGGTCTGAATTTGAGTATCAGGGTATCAGGCAGAAGATGCGTTGGATTGCTCCGGGGCAGTTTCTGATGGGTTCGCCTGACAATGAGCCAGGGCGGTTTGATAATGAAGGTCCGCAACATTCGGTCACTCTGACGCAGGGCTATTGGCTGTT
>Ga0209706_10001494_pt1 | contig 13212 bp, 10 predicted proteins | sample PPLLaktember2015_6_FD_187263 | JGI IMG/M metagenome (GOLD analysis project Ga0209706, IMG submission 187263) | Freshwater sediment microbial communities from Prairie Pothole Lake near Jamestown, North Dakota, USA - PPLs Lake P8 Core (1) Depth... | ecosystem: Environmental > Aquatic > Freshwater...
GCGGCTAAGCCGCGGCGCCCAGGCGCCCATTCTGGACGATCAGCGGGCCGGGGCGCTACTCGCCGTCGGCTTCAGCCGCTTGTTAGGCTACCGTAGCATTAATGTGCTACATTCGCAATATGACCAAGGAAGTCACGTTGCGGCAGGCGGGCGGCTCAGTCAGCGCGACCCTGCCCAAGGATATGGCCGACCGCCTTCGGCTCGAAGCCGGTGACCGCATTCTCGCCGTTGAAACCGACCGGGGCATTCTCCTGACTCCCTATGACCCCGAGGCGGAACGGGCGCTGAAAGTGGCCGCCAAGGCGGCCAAGAAGTATCGGAATGCCCTTCGCGAGTTGGCCAAGTAGCCGTGGCCAAGCCCACGCGTGAGCCGCGGTGGCTGGCCCGGATGGTGGTCGACGCCATTCACAGCGATCAGCTTCGCGAGCACGGCGGCCTACCGGGCGTGCGCGACGAGAATGTTCTGGAATCGGCGCTGGCCCGCCCCCAACAGAAGTGGCACTACGGGGAGGAGACCGACATTCCGGTCTTGGCGGCCGCCTATGCGTTCGGGCTCGTCCGCAACCATCCGTACCGCGATGGTAACAAGCGCATCGGCTTCCTCGCGATGGTTACGTTCCTTGGGGTCAACACCTACACCTTCGAGGCCACCGATGCCGAGGTGGTGACCACATTCCTGGCACTGGCGGCTGGAGACGTGTCCGAGGATCAACTGGCGGCCTGGATCCGCGATCATTCTCGACGATCGCGCTAATGATGTTGGCAGCCTAACGTTGTATAGGCGGAACGCCGTCACTGCAGGATACGCCCCGCGAGCGCTCGCGCTGATCCCCACGGGAACGGCGTCGCCCCGTCCTCACACTGCCGCCATTCTGGTGGCCGCCCGGCTCCCAGTCAACCCACACCTCCACATCGGGTTGGGCGCCACCCACGGCCGGCGGTCAGCCAGCACGGTGGGCGGGAGATCCCGTGGTAATCGGGATGGGCCGCGAGCGGCTATCCCTCGACACGAGCTCAATCCGCGTGGCCCTGCTCGGTGGCACGGGCATTGCCCCTCGGTCGACCCGAGGTGCCCCATGCGCGAGCTCGAGTCGTCCCTCCAGCAGTTCGCTGAGTTTCTCCTGAAAGCCCGATTCGTCCACGAAACCGCGGCTCCCCACTGCGTGCGCCACGTCCGCCAGTTCCTCACGCGGCCCGCCACCGAGGGCGCACTCCAGGATCGGGTACGCAGGTTCTGCGAAGACCTGGAGCGCGAGGGATCGCAGGATTGGCAGGTCCGCCAGGCCGAGCAGGCCCTGCGCCTCTACTTCATCGACTTCCTCCGCCGCACCGACTGGAACCAGGCACCCGCCAACCCCGCCATCGACCGCCAGGGACAGGTCACGCCGCTCACCGCGCTCGAGCAGTTGCGCCTGCGGCTGCGCGCGCGCCACTACGCCATTCGCACCGAGGAGAGCTACACCCACTGGGCCCGCCGCTTCCTCGACTACCTGGCCGAGCGCCAGGGGCAACCCCGGCCCGGCGTCGACGCCCAGGCCGTGCGCGACTTCGCTACCCACCTCGCCGTCCGCCAGCGCGTCTCCGCCAGCTCGCAGAACCAGGCGGTGAGCGCCGTGCTGTTCCTGTGCCGCGAGGTGCTGCGCCTGGAGGTGCAGGGCCTTGAGCTCTCGGCCCGCGCCAGGCGCGGCGCCCACCTGCCCGTCGTGCTGAGCCTGCCCGAGACCGCAGCGCTCCTCGACGCGATGCACGGCACGGCGCGCCTCATGGCGACCCTGATCTACGGCGGTGGCCTCCGCCTGTCGGCGTGCTGCGAGCTGCGCGTGAAGGACCTGGACTTCGACCAGGGCCTCGTCTTCGTCCGCGGCGGCAAGGGCGACAAGGACCGCTCGACACTGCTCGCCGAGTCAGGGAGAGAGGAGCTACGCGCCCATCTGTCGAGGTCCGAGGCGCTCCACCACGCCGATCGCCGCGCCGGGCTCGCCGGCGTATGGCTGCCCGACGCGCTGGAGCGGAAGTACCCGAACGCCGGCCGCTCGCTCGGGTGGTCCTGGGTGTTCCCCAGTCACACCCTCTCCACCGATCCGCGCACCGGCATCGTCCGGCGCCACCACGTCCACGAGACCGTGGTGCAGAAGGCGGTGAAGGAGGCCGCCGCCCGCGCGCGCATTCACAAGCCCGTCTCGGTGCACACACTACGCCACTGCTTCGCGACGCACCTGCTGCTCAACGGCGTCGACATCCGGCAGATCCAGGAGTACCTGGGCCACGCACACGTCGAGACGACGATGATCGACACGCACGTCGTCAGGGAGCTCCGCAACCCCGCGAAGAGCCCACTGGACCTGCTGAACGCGTCGCGACAAGCCCGAGAGCGGGAATGACGGCTGACCGAGTCGGTTCACCCGCCGCACCCGCTCCCCTACCGGGAAACCTTCTGCAGCGCCTGCGCCGCCTCGTTCACCTGCGCGGCCAGCGCGTTCACCGCCGCCGACACGGTGCGCACGCCGCCCTGCGCCTCGTCGTAGCGCTTCTCCTCCAGCCCCTCGCGAATCTGCGGCATCGTCTTCACGCCGTAGCCGGTGTAGAAGCCGGGCGCGTAGATCTGGTGCTTGAACCAGTCGCGACGCGGCAGGCCGTCGCTGTTGCCGAGCTTGCGCTCCGACTGCAGCAGCAGCGTGTTCAGGGCACGAAGTTCCGCGCGGCCGACCAGCGAGCCAGACGAGGCGCGGTCGACGCTCGCGTACGCCTTCTCGAAGGCCTGGCCGGCACCGCGGAGCGACTCCACCGCGGCCCGGACCGGGGCGAGGTCCAGCTTGGCGTCCTTCTTCTCCGCCGCCAGCTTCTCGAGCTCCACGACGTAGCGCATCAGCGTGTCGGCCGTATCGGTGAACTGGAACGGAAGCACGGGCGCGTCGGCCAGCCGCAGCACCAGCGTGCCGGTGAGCTGCGAGAGCGTTCGACCGTACGAGAAATCGCCGTCGGAGTACTTCGTGTACCAGTTCATCGTGTCGAAGACCGAGTGGTAGACGCCGCCGCTGCTCTCGCCGCCGAAGCCCACGTTCAGGGCCGACAGGGTGAGGTGCTGGAGGAACGGGGTGAAGTCGGAGCCGGAGCCGAGCGGATCCAGGCGGATGGCCGCGTCCTTCTCGCGCTCGCCCCGCTCGGCCTCGGGCGTGTTCATCACCTGGCGGCGTCGCGATTCCTCGGCCACGGGCTTCCCGCTCCGCGGATCCATCACCTCGCGCGCCACCTCGTTCATCAGCTGCTGCAGGCCGTGCGACCCGCCGGCGTTCAGCCACCCTTTTCCGCTGCTGTCGGTATTGATGTAGACGGCCGCCTTGTCACGCAGCTCGGCCGCGTGCTTCTCGGCCCATTCGGTGGAGCCGAGCAGTCCCCACTCCTCGCCGTCCCATAACGCGAGGATGATGGTGCGCTTCGGCCGCCACCCGGTCTTCAGCAGTTCGGCCAGGCCGCGTCCTGTCTCCATCAGGGACACCGCGCCGCTGATGGGATCGTCCGCGCCGTTCACCCACGCATCGTGGTGGTTTCCGAAGATCACCCACTCGTCCGGGAACGTCGAGCCCTCGATGCGGACGATGACGTTGTGGAGCGGGCGGGACTGCCAGTGTGGAGCGGGCGGGACTGCCAGTCGAACGCCAGCTTCACGCGGGCCTGTGCCGGGCCGGGACCGACGTGATAGGTCAGGGGCAGCGCACCGCGCCACTCCGTCGGCGCCACCGGGCCGCCGAGCGCCTTCAGCAGCGGCAGCGCGTCGCCGTAGGCGATGGGCAGCACGGGAATCTTCAGGATGGTGGCCGCGTCGGCCTGCGCGAGCTTCTTCCCGCCAGGCTCGGACGCCCAGCCCGGGCTGAGCGGATCGCCCGGGTGCACCGGCATGTCCATCACGCTGCCGCGCTGCACACCCTGCTCCGGCCGGTAGGGGCCCCCCGGATACACATCTCCCTGAAAGTACCCATCGTCCCGCGGATCGGAGTAGATGACGCACCCGATGGCGCCGCGTTCCCAGGCCACCTTCGGCTTGATGCCGCGCCAGCCAGCGCCGTAGCGCGCGAGCACGATCTTTCCCTTGACGCTGATGCCCATCTCGTCGAGGCGGACGTAGTCGGCCGGCATGCCGTAGTTCACGTACACCACCTCGCCGGTGACGTCGCCGTCGGCCGAGTAGGCGTTGAACGTGGGCGTGTGGTCGGCGTCGCTCGAGTCGGGGTCCTCGGGGATGGCCACTTCCTTGATCACCATGGTTGCGCGGGTCGGCGCCACCATCTCGACCACGCGCTCGGTGGGCCAGGGCATCAGCGCCTCGAAGCTCTCGATGCGCGCATCGAGGCCCCACGACTTGAACTGGGCCAGCGCATAGTCGGCCACCTTGCGCGAGCCCGGGCGCCCGGCCACGTGGGGCTCCCCTGCCATCACCGTCATGTACTCCTTCAGCTTCGCGCTGTCGGGCACCTTGCGGAACTGCTCTTCGCGCTGGCGCTGGGCCGTCACGGCGTCACTCGGAAACCCACGGATCGCGCCGGACTGCGCCCGGGGACTTGGCGCGAGGAACAGGGTGATGGCGAGGGCAACGAACAGTGAGCGGGCGATACGCGGCATCGGTCGATCCTTTACGCGAGTTTCCGGAGGATGAAGCACTTCAGGTAGTAGGTCTCGGGCACGCCGAGCAGCACCGGGTGATCCCGTCCCTGCATGCGCTTCTCGACGACCGTGACCGGGGTGTGGCTGTCCACGGACGCCTCGTAGAGCACCTGGCCGAACATCGATTCGTCCACGTTGTACGAGCAGCTGCACGTGACGAGGTAGCCACCGGGGTTCAGCAGTCGCAGGGCCCGGAGGTTGATCTCCTTGTAGCCCGCCAGGGCCTTCGGCACCGACGCCTTGTTCTTGGCGAAGGCGGGCGGGTCGAGCACCACCATGTCGTAGCGGGCGCCCTCGCGTTCGAGCAGGCGCAGCGCGTCGAAGACGTTGGCCTCGCGGGCGATGATGTTGGCGAGCTGGTTCTTCGCGGCATTCTGCCCGATGCGCGCCACCGCGTCGGCCGAGCTGTCGATGGCCTCCACCGTGTCGGCCACCGGCGCGAGGCGCAGGGCGAAGCCGCCGTTGTAGCTGAAACAGTCGAGCACGCGTCCCCGCGCGTAGCGCGCCGCCGCTTCGCGGTTCTCGCGCTGGTCGAGGAACAGCCCGGTCTTCTGTCCGTGCCACGGGTCCACGTCGTAAAACACCGGGCCCTCGTGCACCGCAATGGTGGGGGGCACCTCGCCGTGCAGCGATTCGACCTTCTGCTCGAGCCCCTCGAGCAGCCGCACTTTCGGGTCATTCCTCGCCAGCACGCCGCGCGCGCCCGTCAGCTCCACCAGGACCGGCACGAGCGTGGGCAGCAGACGGTCCATCCCCTGCGACAGCGCCTGCATCACCAGGTAGTCGGCATAGCGATCGACGATCAGCGAGGGCAGGAGATCCGCCTCACCATGCACGAGCCTGAGCGCCGTGGCGTCGATCCCGAGCGAACCGCGGAACTCGATGGCCGCGCTCAGCCGGCGCCGCCAGAACGCATGATCGATGGTGGCGTCGGCCCGCGCGATCATCCGCAGCGCAATCTGCGACCGATCGCTGTAGAGCGCATAACCGAGCGGGCGGTCCTTGGGCCCCAGTACCAGCACGACGGCACCGGGGCCCGCGTCGGCGTCGCGGACGTCGGTGCGGTAGATCCACGGGTGGCCGGAACGGAGACGATCTTCGCCGCGAGGCGCAATGCGGGCAGTGGCTGGCACGATGGTCCCGACACTATAGCCCGTCCGCAACGCCGGCCGCTTTCCCTTGGAGGTACAATTCGGTCTGGCCTCGATGCAACAGCCGTCGTCCCCGCCTGGCCACGAGCGCGCCGCCGCCGCCCATGCACGCCTGGCACGCGGCGTCTATGCGGTGTGCCTCGTGGTGGTGTGTTTCCTCGTTCTCGCGACACACGTCCACCTCGGCTTCGAGCGCGTCCGCTTCCGCATCGTCGCGTCACCTCGAACGGCCGACGAGGCCACACTTACGGTGTCGCTGCCCGATGTGGCACGCCTGAGCGGCTCGCCCGCGGCCATCATCGCGCGCGTGCGGGGCGCAGGCGAGGCGACGCGCCTGACCCTGGCCCTCGACGACGTGCAGCTCACGTCCGTTGTCGCGCCCGCGAACGAGCAGGTGCGGATCGACGCGTCCGCGGTGCCGGGCGGAGGCGAGGGGCACGAGCTGACGCTGACAGGCGATCGCGCGGGCTGGCAGCTCGACTACCTCGAGATCGCCAACGTTCACGGGTTCTCCAGCGGCCTCTTCAGTTTCGCGATCGTCCCGCGGGGTCATCCGGGCAATCCGCGTGTGCCGTTGTGGCTGGCCGCGCTCGTCGGCATCGGTCTTCTTGTCCTGAGACCGTGGCCAGAGGGCAGAGATGAGCCAGGGCTGGAGCCCCGCGGCGCCGTTCGCGTGTGGCTCGTGGTGGCAGGCGTGGGTGCAGCGTTCGTCCTGCTCCTCTTCGGAGCCGTCCTGCTCGCCGACTTCGTGACGCCGTACCGCATCCTGCTGTCGCCCGCCACCTTCCTGCTGGCCGCGGCCATTCTCTACGTCCACCCCCTCGCGCGAACGATTCCTCCACTTCTCGCCCGGCTCGCGGCCGGCGTGATCGTGGCGGCGACGACGACATGGCGGGCCATCCGCCTGGGCGCGGCGTTCGTCTACCGGAAGGGCTGGCTGGCGCTCGTCCCCCACGTCACCGTCGGGATCCTGGTCTTGTGGAGCGTCGCGGCGTTCTACCAGCCGAAGTACGGCTTCACCGTGTTCATCATGTTCGGCTCGGCATTCGAGCCCCGGGCCGTGCCAGCCCTCCGTGCGGTGCCGCACGCGGTGGACTCGACCTACGGCTACGACGGACAGTTCTACGCGCAGCTCGCGCTCGGCCCGCTGCTGCAGTCGGTCTCGGCATCCCGTGGCTTGTCCTCCAGATCTATGCGCTCCTGAACGTCGCCTCGTGGATGGGACTGGCGTGGGTGCTGCTGCGGTGGTTTCCGCCCGGCTCGGCCTCCGCGACGGCGGCGTGGGTGGCCTGCGTGCTGGGAAGTGGCGTGCTGGCCTCGATGCGACTGGCCCTGCCCGACGGCCCCGGCGCGCTCCTGCTCGCTCTCGGCATCGCCGCGCTGCAGGCGGACCGCCACTGGATGGCCGCGGCCATCCTCGGCGTGGCCGGCCTGACCCGCGAGACGAGCCTGCTCGGCGGGACTGTCCTGTTTCCCTCAGAGATACCGAAGGCCCGCCGGCTCGTCACCCTCGCCGTGCAGGGCGCGATGGTCGTGGGCCCCCTTGCGCTCTGGCTGGTCTACCTGGCCTCGCTGGGGCTGCCTGCCGACGCGGCGGGAGAGAGGAATTTCGCGGTGCCGTTCTCCGCCTACATCCAGAAGTGGATCACCGCCGTCGGCGACGTGCGACTCGCCGATGCGGGGCGCGACGCGTGGTTCACGGTCGCGGCGCTCGTGGCGCTGACGACGCAGGCCGCCGCCTTGGCCTGGTGGCGCGCGTGGCGGAATCCGTGGTGGCGCGTCGGGATGAGCTACGCGGTCCTGCTGTTCGTGCTCGGGCCGGCCGTGTGGGAGGGTCAGCCCGGTGCGGTGACACGCGTGGTCATTCCGATGACGCTGGCCTACAACGTCCTGCTCCCCCGCGGCCGATGGTTCTGGCCGTTGTGGGCCGTCGGGAACGCCAACCTCGCGCATGGCCCGATGGAGCTGGGCCTGAACTGGTTCCTGGGGTGAGCGACGCGAGCCTCGATGGGATGGCCGAATCCTGGGAACAAGCCGACGCAGTTACTATGATGCAGGCAGCATGCCGCGCGTCGGGCCCGAACTTGCCGCACGCCTCCACCAGCGTTCCAACGCGCAGCAATGGACGGTGGCCGTCGCCGACTTCGCGGCGGCGCTCGAGCGAGCCGCGGCGAAGATCGGTGCCACGGATTCGGACGCGCTGGAGCAGCACCTCGGCTCACTCCATCTCGAAGACCTCGCATTGGCCTGTGCGTGCGAGCAGGGCCACGAGGGCGCGTGGGAGCACTTCGTCCTCGAGTGCAGGCCGGCGCTGTACCGCGCCGCGGCCGCTATCGACCCCTCGGGAGGCGGGCGCGAGCTGGCCGATTCCCTGTACGGGGAGTTGTACGGATTGAAGGAGCGGGACGGCGAGCGCCAGTCGCTGTTCCGCTATTTCCACGGCCGCAGCAGCCTGGGCACGTGGCTCAGGGCCATCCTGGCGCAGCGCCACGTGGACCGGGTGCGCACGGCTCGCCGCCTCGATCCGCTGCCCGAGGAAGGCTCCCCGGATGCACCGGCGGCAGCGCCGGCCGAGCCGGACCCTGATTCGCGCCGGTTCGTTGCGCTCATCCGCGCCGCGCTGGGCGCCGCCGTGGCGCGGCTGGACCCCAGGGACCGCCTGCGCCTGGGCTGGTACTATGCCCAGGAGATGACGCTGGCCCAGATTGGCCGCGCGCTGAAAGAGCACGAGGCTACCGTGTCCCGGCACCTCAGCCGCACGCGCAAGGCGCTGCGCGGAGACGTCGAGCATCAGCTGCGCGAGGCCGGGCTGGGACCGGCCGCGATAGACGAGGCGTTCGCTGCCGTCGTGGGGGATTCCGCCGACGTGGACCTCACCGAGATGCTGGGACCGGAGGCGACCCGCAAGAACCGCCCGCTCGAACGTTCTCTGGATGAGGAGATGAGGTGACCACGCCGGATCCGCGCGATCGCGCCCTGGACGGCCTGCTCCGCCGACACCTGCCGGACGCCGCGGAGGCCTCCGATGTGTGCCTCGATGCGGAAACGCTGGCGGCGTGGGTGGACGGCGGGCTGGACGCGCAGGCGCAGACGCGCGTCGAGGCGCACGCCGCCGGGTGCGCGCGATGCCAGGCGCTGATGGCGGCGATCGTGAAGAGCGAGCCGGCGCCGGCGACGGCCGCCGAGCCGTGGTGGAACCGCTGGTCGTTGCGGTGGCTGGTCCCGCTGACCGCCGCAGCGGCGGCAGCCACGCTGGTGTGGGGGATTGTGCCGGACCGCGGATCGCGTCCATCGCCAGTGGAACAGGAACTCACGCAGGCTCGTGCGGAATCGACCGCACCAGCCGCGCCCGCTGACGCGCCGCTCGCGCCGCCCACTGCAGGCGAGGACAAGGCGCCCGCGACGCCATCCACCCAGGCCTCCGGACGGACGGCGCCGGCCGCACCGGCTGCACCCTCCCCGGCCGCCCCCACCGGGACGGGCCCGCCTGCGGAGACCCCGGCCGCCATCGCGGCCGCACCGGCCACCCCGGCGGACGCGCGCCAGGAGATGGCCAAACAGGTCGCGGCCGAGGCGCCTGCCGCGCTCAACGAGACGGTCGGCGGGGAGCGGCGTAGCGGCGAAGCGGCGGCTCGAAAGACGGCACCAGCCGCACCGGCGGTGACGGCGCCAGCGGCAGGCATGGCCGCGACCGCTCGCGAGACCTTCGCGGACAGCGCCGTTGCCCCCATCATCAACTCGCGCGATCCATTCGTGCGATGGCGACTCGCGGGGCCCGGGGTGGTCGAACGCAGCACTGACGCGGGCGCGTCCTGGTCGCGGCTGGAGACGGGCGTTGTCGCCGGGTTGACGGCCGGGGCCTCGCCGTCAGCGTCGGTCTGCTGGCTGGCGGGCAGGAACGGCGTGGTGCTGCTGACAACCGACGCGCGCGCATGGCGGCGCGTGGCCAGCCCCACCACGGAGGATCTCGTCGCAGTGGACGCGACCGATGCGAGCACCGCCACCGTGCGCGCCGCAACCGGCGCGGCGTTCCGCACCACAGACGGCGGAGTCACCTGGATCGCGACGCCCTAGAACGTCCTGTCGGATCTCCGGTTCCCGACGGCGCCAGCCCGCCGGCTCGGTGCCTGCCCAGGAGCACGGGCCGGCGATTCCCGGGGACAACCATGGTGTCCTTTCGGCCCGCTTCTTGCTCCGTTACCTCCTTGAGATCGCCCGGTTCTCGCGGGGGTGCGTCATGTTCCGCGTTCGAACCGTCTTCGTCGTCGTCGGGACGGCCCTGCTGACTGCGGCGTGCGGCGCGGCGCGGGCGCCCGCCACCTCGTTCGAAGCGCTGCCCTCCAGGCTGGAGATCGGGAAGTCCGTCGTGGTGGACGATGCCGCCGGCCAGCAGCACCGCGGCCGGCTCGTGCGCATCACACCAGACGCGATCGCGTTCCGGGAGGATAGCGTCGAGAGGTCCCTGGCGAGCGCGGATGTTCGGCGTGTTCACGCCTGTTGCGACTCGCTCGGCAACGGCGCGGCCATTGGTCTCGGAGTGGGCATGCTCGCAGGAATCCTGACTCTAGGTAAGGTGCTCAATCCCTTCGAGGCCACCACCGACCAGGTCATCGGAAGCCTGATTCTTTTGGGCGGCTTCGGGGCAGCCGCCGGCGCCGCCATCGATGCCTCCAATCACAAGGACGAGCTCGTCTACCTGGCGCCCGGGGTGACGGCCAGTGTCGGCGGCGGGCCCAAACGCCCGCTGCTGACCGTGACCGTCACCTGGTAGGTTTCGTGCGGGACACTCGCGCTACTTCGCCAGCGGATCCGGCCGCAGCTGGAAGTGCGCCGCGAGCGGTTTCGATCCCTTGCCGCCCTCGATGAGCCACGGCGTCCGATCGCCGTTGGCCGCCCACAACCCGCGCCCCTTCCACCCCGCATTCGCATCGTCGATGCGCCCGTCGAAGCCCTTGGCGTAGAAGCCCATCGGGTACGGCACGCGCAGGACGATCATCTGCCCATCCTTCAGCGCGATGAGGCCGTCGTTCAGGTTGCCCGTGGACATGGGCACGTCCTGGCCGAGGCCGAACGTGTCGTGCTGATCCACCCACGTGTAATAGCTGGACTCGGCGCTGTTCTCGCCAATGCCCTGGAAGCCGGGGCCTGGATACTGGTGGAATGACCAGCCCTCGGGGCAGTGATCGCCGGTGGCCTTCGGGCCGTTGAGCGGCGCCTTGCATTTGCGCCGGTCGAAGCTGCCCAGGTGTCCACTGGCCAGCGACACCCACACCACACCCTGCTTGTCGATGTCGGCCCCGCGCACGCCGAAGCCGGGCGCGGGCACGTTGTAGACCTCGGCGATCGCAGTCGCAGGCGGATTCGCCCCCGGCTCGATGCGGACGACGCCGCTGGTGGCGCCGCGGAACGAGCCCCATACCGATCCGTCCACAGGGCTGGGCATCACCGCGTAGAAGCCCGCGTTGATGCGTTTGTCCCGCGCGGGGTTTACGGGCTGATCGGGCTCCACGTAGGCGTCGCGCCTGCCGTTCCCGTTGGTGTCGAGCACGATCGCGGTCCATCCCTGCGACTTCGCGGCATCGCCGGTCTCGTCGAACATCTTCGTGTTCAGCCAGCCCACCACCGGCCCGCCGCCGCTGGTCCACAGCGTCTCGTTCTCGTCGTACCCGAACTGCAGGTGGTGGGTGCCGAAGCACGTGTCGACGAACGTGTACTTCTGCGTCTTGGAATCGAAGACCGCCAGGTGACGGTTCGTGCGCTCGATCGGAAACAGCTTTGCGGACGGATGGTCCGATCCCGCCTTGCAGAACGCGGGGTTGTCGGGCCCGCGCACGGCGGCCGCCAGCCAGAGCCGCCCGTCACGCCCGAACATCGAGTTGTGGTTGTTGACGCGCGTGTCCCAGATGCGATCGCTGCCCCAGTAGGCTGAGGGGTGCAGCGCATCGAGCCCCGCCGCGTGGCCGGGGCCGAGGCTGAGGGGCATGTCGGCATCGCGCACGGGGGCCTTGAAGGTGGTGGCGATGTTCTTCACGGGATCGAGGATGGGGATGTCGTCGGAGCTGTACTCCGGAGACCCGAACAGCGGCCCGTAGGCGTTGACCGTGGGATAGCGGCGATCGCTCGCAATCAGGTCGTGCAGGTACTGCTTCTCGTTCATCCAGTCGCGCAAGGTGACGACGATGTTGCGTTCCACGCCCTGCGGGCGCTGGGGCTTCGCGTGCGGCAGCTCGCCCTTCGCGATGCGGTCCGTCCAGTCACCATAGAGCTGGAACGACATCGGGCCGAGCGCAGTGAGCTGGTTGAGCATCATCTGGCCGGATTGCCCCGACTGCACGCGACGACGCCAAGCCTCTGCTCCTGACGCGAACGTGCCGAGCTCCTTCGGGATGGTGCGGGTGGACTCCTGTCCGAGCTGGTGGCACCCGATGCAGCCGTTGCTCTTCATCGCGTCGAGCCACCGCGTCTGGGTGATGTTCTTCCCGATGTCGGAGTGCGATCCGAACTGATCCGCGGACGGGAGCTTCAGCATCGAGTACCAGTAGATGGCCGGGTAGTACTTCGCCGCGGCCGCCTCGTCTGGGGCGGGGACCGCCGTGAGGTTGACGTGCGCGCCGGGGCGGGCCTTCGCCTTCGCGCTATCCACGAGGCCATAGCCGCGCGCCCAGACGTCGTACTGCGCGGCGGGCAGGTCGGGGATGACGTAGCGCCCCTGGTCGTCGGTGACCACGCTCTTGATATGGCGGACGCCGAGGTCGCGCGTCTCGGCGATGACCCAGACGCCGGCCTCGGGGCCGTTCGGCCCAGTCACCGCGCCGCCGATGTCGTCGGAATCGATGGGCACGCTGTCGCCGGGATTCGGTGACGAGCAGGACGCCGCCATCAGCGGCAACATCCAGGTGAAGACGATGGCTGCCCGGGCGGCCACGATGCGGGGGGAACGACCTTCCATGCGGGACGACCTTCCATGCGGGAGTCCTCCATGACGCTCGGCCCGCGCAGGGGCGCGACGGCGGGAGGGTAACACGACGGCGCGCGACGCGCAGATGAGGTTAGTATCGTGGCGGTCATGCCATTGCCAGCCGCCCCCTTGCGCGCACCAGGTGTCACCGCCACCGACGACACGGGCATGTTCGCCTGGTGGCGCGCCGCCGACACGCGGGCGCGGCGGGCGTTCATCGCCGCCTCGCTCGGGTGGATGCTCGACTCGTTCGACGTGATGCTCTACTCGCTGGTGCTGGCCTCGCTCATCCAGGACCCGGTGCTGCAGCTGTCCACGACGGTGGCCGGGCAGCTGGGCGCGCTCACGCTGCTGGCCGCGGCCGCGGGCGGCGTGGCCTTCGGCGTCATCGCGGACCGCATCGGACGCAAGCGCGCGCTGATGGCGGCCGTGCTCATCTACTCG
>Ga0209706_10001495_pt1 | contig 13204 bp, 9 predicted proteins | sample PPLLaktember2015_6_FD_187263 | JGI IMG/M metagenome (GOLD analysis project Ga0209706, IMG submission 187263) | Freshwater sediment microbial communities from Prairie Pothole Lake near Jamestown, North Dakota, USA - PPLs Lake P8 Core (1) Depth... | ecosystem: Environmental > Aquatic > Freshwater...
GTTCATGTTCAGGTAGCCGAACGAATACGATACGGTCCCGTCCGGATTGTTGTACCAGCCCTCGAGGAATGGCGCAACGACCCGCCCGATCTCCGACGTGGGCTGGAGGGGCCACCGCCCTTCCGGTCCCTGCGCGGTGAGAGGTGCCGGCCCAAACGAGGCGCTCCCGAGCAGCAATCCGAGAGCCACCCCACCTACGGTCATGCGTGCCTTCATCGTCAGCTCCTTCAGGTGAAACGTCGTGCTTAGGACGGGCAGGTCTTCGTCTTCGTCGTGCCTACGTCGTGTCGAGAAGATGATGGGGACCGGAGAGTGCCGAAGGCGCCCTCCGATCCCCATCTAATACCTCACTACTTACCTCCGGTTCAGGCGGTTACTCCTGATCGGTGATCCGGCGCTCCTGATTCGCCTCGCGCTGCTCGATCAGCTCCTGGTAACCTTCCTCGTCGAGGTGGGTCACCGCGATCCAGGCGTGCGACATCTCGTCCGCCGTCCGGCTACCGCCGTCCACCCACATATCGGGGTCGATGACGTTCGGGTTACCGGCCGTGTTGTCGTACCACTGCTTCATGATGAGGACCGCACCCGCCGGAACGAGCGGGGCCGCGTCCGGCGCATAGATATGGCTCTGGTGCCAGACCGCGCTCCAGTTCGAGACCATGCTGACGACCTCGATCCGACCCGTCTCCGGATACAGGATCTCCAGCGAAGCCGACCGCAGGCGCAGATGGCCATGCGGCTGGAAGCTGTCGATACGCACCGGGTGGTCGAACGTCTGGAAGCCCTGCGTCATGGCCGTGCCGTTCGGCTTCATGATCAGCTCGCCCTCACGGATGCCGTAGAGCGCGAGATCCTGCTTGTACTCGTACTGGTAGTCCTCGGGCCACAGCCACAGGCCCATCTCGACCACGTTGTCCTCGACCACCGCGTTCGCAGCCGCGGCGCCCAGACCACCGGGGAAGAGGTGGATGTCCCAGGCGACGAACGAGTTCGCCGGGATGATGCGGCACACGCCGTCGGGGATCAGCTCGCCGAGCTTGCCCATCGCGTACTCGCTCGCGCGGTCGCCCGTCGATTCGAAGCCACCCTCCGCGTCCGCACGCTGGAACGTCGAGTTCGCGTGATGGACGACGCCCTTCGCGTTACCCGCGGGCTTCACCTGGATCGCGCGGATGCAGCGGTCCTGCGTCACGCCCGTGGGGACGATCGGCCGGTGCCACATGTCGAGGCCGTTCGCCGGAATGTCGATCGGCGTCGAGCGAACCACCACATCGGGTTGGCCGAGATCGGGCGTGAAAACCCACTCTTCCGTGTCGATGAGGTTCGGAGTAGGCGGCATATCCGCGGGATCACCCAGCGGCGCGCCCTGATCGACCCACGCCACCACGGCGTCGATCTCTTCCTGCGACAGACGCCAGTCGTGCTCCAGCTCCTGGATGCCGATGTCGTTGTCGTAGTAGTAAGGAGGCATCAGACGGTTGGCCACCTGCTCGCGGATACGCCGCGCATAGCGCCGCGCATCCTCATAGGTGACGAGGTCCATCGGACCGATACCGCCCGGACGATGGCAGACCATGCAGTTGTTCTGAATGATCGCCGCCACGTCCTTCGCGTAGGTCACCTCCGCGACGTCTCCCGACGACGCGAAGCTGACTTGCGCGTCCACGCCGCCCGCGAACGCCGCCGTGATGGCGAGCGCGCCGAGCCAGCGTGCCGTGCGAGTCTGCAGCTCCATGTTGATCTTCTCCACCGTGCGAGTACGAGGGCTACCCGGGTTCCCCGCGACTTCCCCTTTTTACAGGGATTTGACACTGGGGGCAATCTAGATGTTGAGCGGAAATCCGCGCAATGAGGCCCCTGGAGGGGGGTTCGGGCCCGAATCGGGGGCGGAGAATGGGCGCTGCTGGACTCGAACCAGCGACCCCCTGCTTGTAAGGCAGGTGCTCTAACCAGACTGAGCTAAGCGCCCCGCGGAAAGGCCGCCTGCAGGCCCTTCCTACCGGATGATGGCCAGGGGGAGCAGAACCACGTAGGCCAGCACCAGCAGGATGGGCGCGGCCGTGATGGAGCCCCGGGCGAGGAGCCAGTACCCGAGGGCCAGGCAGAGGACGCCGGCCGCCCCCAGGAGGGCGTTCTCGCTGGTGAACCGGAGCGCGGGCGCCGGCTCGTCCTTCTTCTTGGTGGTCTTCGCCATGGGTCGGAACCCTACACGCGGCCGCCGCAGGAGGTCAATCTCCAGCCTCGGCCCGGTGCCTGGCCACCTCGTCCTCGCTGATGCCGAGAAGGCCGGCCGCGGCGGCCGTGTCTCCACCCGCCCGATCCAATACCGTGCGGACGTGGCGGCGCACGACGCTCGCCAGCCTCAGGTCCGTACTGCGTTGGTGGTTGTCCTCGAGCACCAGGTGATCGGGCCCGATCACGGTGCCTCGCGCGACGATCGCCGCCCGCAGCAGAGAGTTCTCCAGCTCGCGAACGTTGCCGGGCCACTCGTAGGACGTCAGCCGCGCCATCGCGTCGTCGGAGATGCGGCGCACGTCCCGGTGCGTCTCCTCGCGGATCCTCCCGAGCATGGCCGTCGCGAGGATCTCGATGTCTCCCTTACGATCGCGCAGCGCGGGGACATGGATCTCGACGACCTTGAGCCGGAAATAGAGGTCCTCGCGGAACCTCCCGTCCTCGATGAGCCGCTCGATCGGCTGGTGCGTCGCGGCGATCACGCGGGCCTTGGTGGTTCTCGGCTCCTCTCCACCCACCGGATAGAAGCGCTTTTCCTGCAGGACCCGGAGAAGCTTCGTCTGGAAGTCGCCGCTCGTGTCCCCGATCTCGTCGAGGAAGATCGTGCCCTGCCCCGCGAGCTCGAAGTAGCCCTTCCTGGCTCCCGCAGCTCCCGTGAACGCACCTTTGACGTGCCCGAAGAGCTCGGACTCCAGCAGCGTGTCCGTGAGCGCGGTGCAGTTGACGGCGATGAACGGCTCGCCGGCGTGCTCCGAGTTCTCGTGGATCGCGCGCGCGATCACCTCTTTACCGGTGCCGGTCTCTCCGCGGATCAACACCGTGGCCCTCGTGGTCGCGAGCACGCCGATCGTCTTGTAGATCTCGATCATGTGCGGGTCGCGGCCGACCATGATCCCGCGCCGGCCGGTGTCGACCTCCGTGGCCCCCCCGTCCTCGACGACGAGCTCCCGCTCCTTCGCAAAACGCTCGGCGAGCCTCACGAGCGCCTTCGGGTCGACCGGCTTCACGAGGAAGTCGAACGCGCCCGACTTCATGGCCGTCACGGCGGTCTGCATGTCGTCGTGCGCCGTCATGACGACGACCTCCACCGAGGGCATCGACGTCTTCACCCGCGTGAGGAGATCCAGGCCCGTCATGCCGCCCATGCGGACATCGGTGACGATCATATCGGGGCCGAACGCCTTCAGGCGGGCCAGCGCCTTCTCGGCGGACTCGGCTGTCTCCACGTCGTAGCCGGCGTGCACCAGCCGGGTCTTGAGCACGGCGAGGCCGTCCACGTCGTCGTCGACGACCAGGATGCGGGCGGGCTTGGTTTCGCTCATGGCGGATTGCTAACCCCCCTGGGGGGGCACGGATCCGCTGTCGACCTCGGTCCAATAGGCGGGGTCGTCGGGGGGCTCGGTCGCTCTCAGGCGCGCGAGCTTCTCGCGGTTGCGCCTCCGCCGCACGGCCACGAGGAGGAGCAGCACGACGGTGAGGACCAGCCAGAAGACGGACGAGTGGCTGAGCACGACGAGCCATCCATATCGGTCGCGCACGTGCGCCTTCCAGTCCTCCTCGAACTGACCCGGCGTCACGCCGTAGGTCAGGCGGAGGGCCCGGTCGAACGACCGCTCCGCTCGCCAGCGCTCGAGGAAGACCGCGAGGCCGCGCTCGCCGCTCGCTTCGAGCAGGTAGGCGACCGCGCTCGCCGACAGCAGATAGGCGACGCGTGCACGCTCCAGCTCCGCGGGCCAGCGCAGGCTGAGCGAGTCCATCGAAGGGGCCCGGTCGAACGCGAGCAGCACGCGGAGTCGCCAAGCCTCGGATGCGTCGAAGCCTCCCGAGGCCCACTGCGCATAGCCTTCGTCGAACCAGCGCGGTACGCGCAGCTCGCCCAAGTGGCCGTGCAGGCCGAGGTGCGCCCACTCATGACGGAGGGTTTGACGGCCCGCTCCCTCGACGACGCTCGGTCCTTCACCGGCAGGGATCACCATCAGATTCGCGGCGGGCAGCGCGACACCCGCTCGCCACTCGGGGACCGCGCCGCCGATCAGCTCGTCGAAGGCCGCGACTCCGTGCGTGACGACGACGTCGACGTCCGCGGGAACGTCGGGCGGCAGGCCCGGAAGCGGCGGCTGTCGGTCGACCAGCTCCAGCAACCGCACCGCGAGCAGCGAGTCCTCTCGCGCGAAGTGGATCTCGGCCCGGGCTCCTACCAGAGACTGATACGCCTCGCCCGCGAGACGCTCGGGGATCTGGGCGCTCAGGGGGACGGCCCCCCCGAGGACGGCGATCAGCGACAGGACCCGACCCATCCCGGTAACAACCCGCCCGGTCACTCCCCGGCGAACATCTCCAGGTTCGCCTTCACGGCCTCGTTGTGCGGGTTCAGGTCGAGAGCGCGCTGCCAGAGGAGAAGGGCCATGTCGCGGTCGTTGGCCTTGTAGGCGAGGGTCCCGAGGCGCAGGTACACGTCGTCGCCCACACGAGGGGAGAGCTTCACGGTCTTCTCGTACTGCGCCTGGGCACCCTGCATGTCCCCGTGCGCCCACGCTTGATCGCCGAGGTTCTTGTGGGCCTGCGGCGAGGGCGGCGTGAGCCCCGTCGCGCGCTTGTAGAGCGCCGCCGCCGCATCCACTTCCCCGCGGCGCTCGAGCACCGCCGCCAGGTTCACCAGGATCGGGCCGGAGTCCGGGTACTGTGCCGTTCCTTCCCGGCCGACGGCCACGGCGTAGTCGAGATCCCCGCTCACCGCCGCCGCGAGGACCGTGTACGCGTAGTACCGTGCCGAAGGCTTCTTCACCTTCGGCGAGGTGCGATAGTGCCGTAGCGCCTCCATCGCGCGGGGCACGTCCCGCAGCTTGAGGTGGATCACCGCGCGGGCCAGGTGGACCTCGTGGTCTTCCGGCCGAGCGATGAGCGCGGCGTCGAGCTCGCGGAGTGAATCCTCGTATTGCCCCATGAGCTCGAGCGCGAGCGCGGTGTTGCGGTGCACGCTGTAGTCGCCCGAGCCGGGGGGCATGGAGCCGAAGTGCTCGAGCGCTTCCCTGAGCTTACCCCGTCGGAAGTCGATCAGTCCCATCATGAAGTTCGCGCGCGCCTGGCGGGGCTCGATGCCGATGGCCTGCTCGAACTCGCGCTCCGCATCCTCGAGCATCCCCGAGCGATAGAAGGCGATACCGACGTTCAGGTGTTGCTGCAGAGCCTCGTCGCCGTGCGTCTCCTCCTGCGTGCTGCGCTCGCCCGCGCGGGACACGAAGCCGGCCTGGATCAACCCGAACAGCGCCTTACCCGTCTCGAACTCGACGAGACCCGCCTCGTTCATGATGTCGTTGGCGGTGCGCACGCCGTCGATGTACGGCAGCACCTTCCGCTGCTCCTTCGTCAGCTCGACGTTCTGGCCGGACTCGTCCGGGTTCTTGTCGAGCTGAAAGACGACGTCGAACGAAGGGATCTTCTTCTCGATCAGGCTCCACTCGTCGACGCGGCGCGCGCCCTCCATGAGGAGCGCCTCGGCCGGGATGTTCACCAGGTAGATGCCTTCCTCGTCGGGCATCTGATCGGTGTCGAAGTGGAACGAGCCCTGATCCCAGGTGAAGAGGTGGTAGACCGCCTCCTCGATCTGCATCTGGATGAAGCGCTGCAGCTCTCCTTGGCTGATCGTGCCCTGCTCGACGAGGATCTCGCCCAGGCGCTTGCCGCGCGACTGCGCCTGGAGCTCCATCGCGTCGTTGAGGGCCTTCCTCGTCATCACGTGGTTGCGGACGAGGAGCTCTCCGAGCCGGTCCTTACGGTTGAGCACCGACGCGTAGATGATGCGGCCCTTCTCGAAGTAGATGTAGCCGAAGTTCGAGCGATCGGTCAGGCTCAGGCAGCCGGTCTTCATGCCCATGCCGAGCAGCTGGCAGATGTCGGCGAGGCTGACGTCCTGGAGGGCGCCTTCGATGGCCATCTAGCTCTCCATCCTAGTCGAGCTCCTCGATGAGCAGCTCGTCGATGCGCGGCCAGTGGATCACCACGTTCTCGGGGCTCGGGAACCAGGCGCCGCCTTTCGTCGGCGGTTCGGCGATCACCGGCACGGGCTCCACCGTGCGCGACTCCGAGCGCCCGCCCTTCGCCTTGAGATCCGGCACGAAGATCCGGTCCGCGGTCTGCGCGGCCGCGCGCTCCACGAGGGTCGGCTCGGAGATCGTGCCGGCCTTCACCTCGAGCACGAGCCCGCCCTCGAAGCGGGAGCGCAACCGGTCGTCGATGCTCTCGATGGCCGACGGAGCGCGGTCGGCGATCAGCATCATACGCGCACCGCGCCGCTTGAGCGCCTCGAACAGGTGGAAGAACTCGTCCTTGGCTCGCTCCAGGTTGGCGAGCTCCTGCAGGCCGTGGATGAGGAGCAGATCGACTGTCCACCAGCGCTCCCTCCAGGCGCCCGCCACACCTTCGCCCAGCGCGCGAATGAAGTCCTCCGCGAAGCTCGTGACGGAGCCGACCGCCATGCGGCCCTCGGGGAACGTCTCCTGATGCGTCCGACCCAGGGCCCCGAGGAGCGTGCGGGCCATCCCCTCGTTCTTCGACCATAGGAAGAGGGGATTGTACTCGGGCTTCTCGACGGCGACGAGCTGCGCGGCGGCTTTCAGCACCATCGGCTCGAAGCCCTGTAGGTCGTGCAGCTGCGGGCCGGGCCCCAGCTTCGGAAAGGCGCGCTGCCGCTCGCGAACCGACGCGAGGAGCGCTTCCGCCTCCTCGAGACGGTCAGGATCGATGAGGACGCCGTGCGCCGCCTCGGGCCACGGATTGCCGAGGTGCTGGAGCTCGTTGTCGATCTCGTGCAGGCGCTGGATATCCGCCTTGTACGAGTCGAGGATCTTCTGCCAGCCCTTGGGCTCGGCGCCGCTCTGGAGGGCCACCAGCCGCTGCACGGAAAACCCTTGGCGATCGGCTGATTCGATCGTCTCGCGGAACGCCTTCCGCCAGGGCTCCTCCGTCTTCTCCACGACCTGAGCCACCGTCGACGCCAGCTCCGTCAGGAAGGAGCCGAACTCGTCCTTCGCGTTGCCTTTCTTGGTCGCGTCGGACTGTTGCTGCAGGAGCTTCGTGATCTCGGCCGGCGTGACCGTACGTCCCTCGAGGTCCTGGGTCGCGAAGATCTTGTTGAGGACCCCTCCGAGCTCGCGTACGTTCTTGAACGGCGCCTTGGCTACGGCCTCCGCGACGCCGTTCGCGAGCTTGTGGCCTCGCTCCGCGGCTTTCTTGCGGACGATCGCCACGCGCGTCTCGTATTCGGGAGGACCCAGGTCGACGATCAGGCCGCCGGAGAAGCGGGACAGGAGCCGCGCGTCGAGCCCGTCGATGTCCGCCGGCGGGCGGTCGCTCGCGAGCACGACCTGGCCTCCCGCCGCCGTGAGCTGATCGAGAGTCTTGAGGAGCATCTCCTGCGCCTGAGGTTGACCCGTGAGGAACTGGACATCGTCCAGCAGCAGGAGATCGAGGTCTCCGTAGACACCATCACGATGGCCGACCTGGAGCGAGCTCTCGAGCTTCTCCAGGTACTCCTCGAGCGCCATGTACTCGACCTTGCCCGCCTTGGCCTTCGCCGAATGGTGGGCGATGGCGGTCAGGATGTGCGTCTTGCCGAGTCCGGGCGCCGAGTACAGGAAGAGCGGGTTGTAGCTCGTCCCGGGCGATTCGGCAGCGCGCCGCGCGGCCGCGGAAGCCAAACGGTTGGCCGGACCCACCACGAACGATTCGAATGTCAGCTTTGGATCGAGATCCGACACAGCTCGCGGTCCGGGTGAGCCGGGGGCGGGAGGCGCCGGGCTCGGTCGAGTGACGTGGAGAACCCTAAGTATCAGCCAGACTTCAGGCTGGGAAAAGGTCCCGAGCCCACTCCGCCACCGCCGCCAGATCGGGCGGGAGCGGCGCCTCGAATCGCATGGCCGCCCCGCTGACGGGATGCTGGAAGCCCAGCTCGGCGGCGTGGAGGAACAAACGCGGGGTTCGGCGCGCGAGCTCCTTGGCCCACGCGCGCTCCGGCCCGCCCATGCCCCGCTCCCATCCCGAGCCGTACAGCGGGTCGCCGACCACCGGGTGGCCGATGTGCGCCAGGTGTACGCGGATCTGGTGGGTGCGCCCCGTCTTCAGGGCCACGTCGAGCAGGTCGGCCCGCACCCAGCGCTCGCGAACGCGCACGCGCGTGATGGCGGCCCGGCCCGCCTCCGACACCGCCATGCGCTTCCGGTCCTTGCGGTCGCGTCCGACGGGCGCGTCGATGGTCATGGGCGATTCGCTCAGGTGGCCCCAAGCCGCGGCGAGGTAGATACGCTTCACCTGGCGTTTGCGCAGCGCATCCGCCAGCCCGACGTGCGCGGCGTCGTTCTTGGCCGCAACGAGCAGCCCGGACGTGTCCCGATCGAGCCGGTGCACGATCCCGGGACGGAGCCGGCCGCCCACGCCCGACAGATCCCGAACATGGTAGAGGAGCGCGTTCACCATCGTGCCCGTGCGATGACCGGGAGCGGGATGGACCACCATCCCCGCGGCCTTGTTCACCACGACGAGATGCTCGTCCTCGAAGACGATATCCAGCGGCAGGTCCTGGGCCGGGATGTCCACCGCGACCGGCGGCGGCACGACGACGTCGATGCGCATGCCCGGCTGCACGGCCTCGGACTTCCGCGCCTCGCGCCCGTCGACCTTCACGCGGCCTTCGGCGACGAGCGTCTGGACGCGCGTACGGGACATCTCCAGCCGTTCCGAGACGAAGCGATCGAGCCGCCCTTCCTCTCCGGCCTCCACGACGAGCGCGTAGGCGCGCTCGGTCGTCGCGTCCATGTCGGTCGAGGTTCTTATGTGCTTGCCGGACGCAGCCCGATCGTGGCCGGCGTGCCGTCGATGTCGACCTCGCGCACGTGCGGGAAGTCCCGCTCCACTACCGGTCCGTTGACACTCACTCCGATCGCGAGCGTCTCACCGCCGATGAACGCCTTGTGACGCTCGGCGGCGGCGCGAATCGTGTCGGCGCCGCCGATGGCGAGCTCGATCCTGTCGGTGATCTCCAGCCCCGCGTCCTTCCGGAGACGCTGGATGCGGTTCACGAGCTCGCGCGCTAGGCCCTCGGCCAGCAGCTCTTCGTCGATGGCCGGATCCAGCGCCACCGTGTAGCCGCCCTCCCCTTTGACGATCAACCCGGCTGCGGCCTCCTGCACCACCTCCAGGTCGCCGGCCTCCAGACGTCGCGTCTCGCCGTTCAGCTGGATGTCGACGTCCCCCCCGTCGCGGTAGCGGGCGAGCGCGTCCTGCGACAAGGAGCGGATCGCGCCCGCCGCCGCATTGGTGTCCTTGCCGAAGCGTGGACCGAGCGCGCGGAAGTTCGGCCGCGCAACCAAGGTGACGAGCCCCTCGGACGAGGCCAGGAAGTCGATCCGCTTCACGTTGAGCTCGTCGCGGACCACTGCCAGCACCTCTTCCGGGAGCGCGCGACCGCCCGGCACCACGGCGCGCACCGACCGCAGCGGCTGGCGGACCCGGATCTTCACGTCCTCGCGCGCCGCGCGGCCGAGCGACACGAGCATGCGCGCGGCGTCCATATCCGCCTCCAGGCGCTCGTCCACGAAGTCGTCCAGCGCGGCGAGGCGCTCGCCGGCGAACCACCACTGCAGGTGCGCGCTCTCGCCCGTGAGCGCGCGGTGCAGCCAGTCCGACGCGAACGGGACGCACGGCGCGGCCAGGAGCGACACCTCGCGCAGCGCTTCCCACAGCGTGCGGAACGCGGCGCGCGTATCGGTGGCGTCGAGGTTCCCCCAGAAGCGCGGACGCGAGCGTCGCACGTACCAGTTCGAGAGATCCTCGACGACGAAGTCACCGAGCGCACGATACGCGCGGGTGAGCTGGTACTCGTCGAGCTCGGTCGAGACCCGGCGGATCAGCGAGGCGAGGCGCGAGAGCAGCCAACGATCGAGCAGCGGTCGCTCCGCGGGTAGCGGATCGGCCGCGCTCGGTCGCCAGTCATCCGCGCGCGCGTACAACGCGAAGAACTTGTAGGTGTTGAGCAGCGTGTCGAAGAACTTGTGCGCCGCCTCCGAGACTCCCGCGGGATCGTAACGCTTGGGCACCCACGGGCTCGAGGACGTCACGAGGTACCAGCGCACGGCGTCGGCTCCGCTCGCCTCGATCGCGTCCCAGGGGTTCACCACGTTCCCCTTCGACTTGGACATCTTCTGACCCTCGGCATCGAGGATCAGGTCGTTCACGAGGACGTTCCTGTACGGCGCCCCGAGATCGAGCAACGTGGAGATCGCGAGCAGCGAGTAGAACCAGCCCCGCGTCTGGTCGAGCCCCTCGCAGATGAAGTCGGCCGGGAAGTGCGACTCGAAGTCGTGCTGATTCTCGAACGGGTAGTGCCACTGCGCGTAAGGCATCGACCCCGAGTCGAACCACGCGTCCACGACCTCGGGGGCGCGACGCATCGTGCCGTCGCACTTCGGGCACGGCCACGTCGGCTCGTCGATGTAGGGGCGATGCGGATCGAAGTCCTTCGGCAGGCCGCCCGCGTATTCGGCGAGCTCGGCCAACGACCCGATCCAGCGCACGTGGCTCTCGTTCTCGTCGCAGATCCATACCGGCAGCGGCGTGCCCCAGTAGCGGTCCCGCGAGAGCGCCCAGTCCACGTTGCCACGCAGCCACTCGCCGAAGCGCCCCTCACCGATTTCGGGCGGATGCCAGCGCACGGTAGCGTTGTTGCCGAGGAGATCGGCGCCACGCGACGAAGTCGCCAAGAACCACGAGTCACGCACCACGTAGAGGAGCGGTGATCCGCAGCGCCAGCAGTGCGGGTAGCTGTGCACCACCTTGCCGATGTCGAATAGCACGCCGCGCCTACGGAGCTCGGCCACGAGGATGGGATCGGCGTCTTTCACGAACTTGCCGCCGACCAGCGGAATGTCACCCATGAACCGGCCCGCTTCGTCCACCGGATCGAGCAGCGGCAATCCATGCCGCTGGCCGGCCGCGTAGTCGTCGGCGCCGAACGCCGGCGCCACGTGCACGATGCCCGTGCCGTCGGTCGCGGTGACGAAGGCCTCGGCCACCACGGTCCAGCCATTTCGTGGATCCTCGGGCTCCTCCACGAGGGCGAGCGGGCGGCGATAGCGCCAACCGACCAGGTCGGCACCGCGATGGCGACCGACCACCTCGTGGTCCTCGCCGAAGAGCGCGACGGCGCGGTCCTTGGCGACGATGAAGCGGCGGCCGTCCTTCTTGCCGACTTCGGCCACCTCGACGTACTCGAGGTCGGGATGGACGGCGAGGCCGGCGTTGGAGGGCACCGTCCACGGCGTGGTCGTCCAGGCCAGGAATGCGCGCCTCTGGGCGTCCGGGTTGCCGTCCTCGTCGACCACGTCGGCGATGAACACGAGCGACGGGTCCTCGACATCGCGGTACCCCTGCGCCACCTCGTGCGACGAGAGCGCGGTGCCGCAGCGCGGACAGTACGGCACGCTCTTGTGACCCCGGTACAGAAGACCCTTGTCGGCGAACGTCTTCAGGATCCACCACACCGACTCGATGTACCTCGGGTCGAGCGTCACATAGGGGCGGCTGTAGTCGAGCCAGTAGCCTATGCGCTCACTGAGCTGCTCCCATTCTTCCTTGTAGCGGAACACGGACTCGCGGCAGACGCGATTGAACTCCGCGATGCCGAGCGCCTCGATCTGCGGCTTGCCGCTGATGCCGAGCGTCTTCTCGGCCTCGATCTCGACCGGCAGACCGTGCGTGTCCCAGCCGGCGATGCGCGTGATGCTGTGGCCGAGCATGGCGCGGTGTCGGCAAACCAGGTCCTTGATGGTCCGGCTGATGACGTGGTGTAGACCGGGGCGGCCGTTGGCGGTGGGCGGCCCCTCGTAGAAGACGAACGGCTTTCGCCCCTCGTTCGCGGCGATGGTCTTCTCGAAGAGGTGCTCCTCGCGCCATACGCGGAGCATGCCCTCCTCGATGGCCCGCAGGCCGTCGGGGAGCTCGGGGTAGGTCATCGGCTAGCGACCCGCGTCGTCGGCATCCGTGTCCAAATAGAGGAGCAGGTTGTCCTGCCGGTGGGTCTGCGGCGGAGGCGGCGGAGGCGCGGCCGGCATGCCGGGCGGGACCGCAGGCGCGGCCTCGCGCTCCGTCGGAGCGGCTGACTCGACGCTCCGGGGCTCGACCGTCCGGGACTCGTCCCTCCTGCGCCCTCCCAGGTCGAGGTCGATCGTGCGCTCCTCCATGGGCTCCCGGGCCTCCTCGACCGACACGACGTCCATCTCGCGCTGCAGGAGCTGCCGGAACTCCTTCAGGAAGCGCAACCGGCGGCGATCGAGCATCTGGATCGCGTCCTCGAGCTTGTCGAACTGACGCTCGGCGTCGCGCAGCTTCGTGCGCGCCTCGGCCTCGGCCTCGGCCACCATCCGCCGGCCCTCGGTCTCCGCCGACTTGACGACGTTCTCCGCTTCCCGCTGCGCCTGAGCACGGATGTCCGCCCGCAGCTCCTGGGCGGTGACCAGCGCGGCCTGCACGGCCTGCTCGCGGTCGGTCTGCGAGTTCACCTGCGCCTGGAGAGCGCCCGAGCGCTCCTTGAGCGCCATGTTCTCGCGCGTGAGCGCCTCGAGCCGCTCGGCCACGATCTCCAGGAAGACGTCGACCTCCTGGGGGTCGTAGCCGCGCATCAACTTCTTGAAGTCGCCGCGTTTGTTGCGGACGTCGAGCGGTGTCAGGTCGATCATGGCGCTGCATCCCTCTCACCAAAGAGTGCCGTTCCGATCCGGATCATCGTGCTGCCCTCCCGGATCGCGATCTCGAGATCGTTCGTCATTCCCATCGAGAGCTCGGGCCCCACACGGGTGGTCACTCGCCGGAGCGATTCGCCGATCTCGCGGAGACCACCGAACGCCGCGTGCAGGACCGCCTCGTCCGCCGCGAACGGGGCCATGGTCATGAGGCCCTCGACGCGCAGCCCGGGCAGCTC
>Ga0209706_10001496_pt1 | contig 13203 bp, 10 predicted proteins | sample PPLLaktember2015_6_FD_187263 | JGI IMG/M metagenome (GOLD analysis project Ga0209706, IMG submission 187263) | Freshwater sediment microbial communities from Prairie Pothole Lake near Jamestown, North Dakota, USA - PPLs Lake P8 Core (1) Depth... | ecosystem: Environmental > Aquatic > Freshwater...
TCGGCCTCGTGACCATTAAGAAGAAATAGTGACCTTTTGCCCTTTTTTCCCGCAGATCACTTCCGAGGCGGCGAGGGAAATCGCCTCGCAGATCCCCGTCCGTGGAGGGGGGACCCGCGAAGCGGGGGGAACCGGACGACTGGTTCCCGGGGGGCCGGGGAGCTAGAGGCGATTCCCGAGCAAAGCCGGAGAGAAGGATCTGCCGGCCCTATTTCGTGAACAGCTTCTCCAGGGCCGGGATGAGGTCCATCGTCTTCTCGAACTCGACGAGGGGGATCTTTTTCGACTGGGAGATGACCGTGAAGCGGCCGTCCGAATTCCCTTCTTTGAGGACGAGGAGGATGTCCGAGTTCGGAGCCACGGCGTCGATGGACTGCTCGTCGGTCGTGTCGCCGGCCGCCGCGCCCTGGGAGCGGCGCTTCATGCCTTCGATGTGGGCGCCGATGATCTTGACGCCCGATTTGCGGGCCTCGGCGATGAGGGCGGCGGCGCGGGCCAGCTCGTCCTCGATCTCGATGCCGGCCGCGCCCATGCCCTTGAGGCTGGCCCCCATGGTGATGATGAGCGTCTTGTAGGGCGTGCCCGCCTTGGCCTTGGCCTGGAGGGTCTCGGGGGTCGCCAGCGGGTCGATGTCGTAGGTCATCTTCAGCCGCTGCAGCACGACCTTGATCGTCGTCGGGCCGATGCTCTGGCCGCAGGACGTGACGAGGACGGGCAGCTCCGCCTTGGCCTCCTGGGCCTGGGCCGTGAAAGCGGCGGGGACGAAGGCGAAGACGAGGGCGGCGAGGGCCGCGGCGGATCTATGGATACTTGGCATGGACGGACTCCTTTCTTCGGTGCGTGCGGCGCGAGAGCACATGTTAGGCCAAAGGCCCGGCGCGGTCAACCCGCCGACGGCGGCTCGAGACGCCGATAGGGATCCGGGGACAGATCCTCCCGCACATGTCTCCGGCTTTTATGCTATATTTTGAGCCGGAAAAGTCACCTCGCACGGGAGGAACCATGAACGCCCGAAGCCGCTGGATCGGTGCAATGTGTATCGTGGCTCTGTCCGGCCTGTGGTCCTGCCAGGGCTCGCCGGGCCGGATCGAGCCCGTGACGGTCGACGAGATCGCGGCCCACATCCGCAATCTCTCGAGCGACCAGATGGAGGGCCGGGCCGTCGGGACGCGGGGGATCGAGATGGCCGCCCGCTACCACGAGGACTACTTCCGGACGATGGGCCTCGAGCCCGCCTTCGAAACGAGCTACAGGCAGGCCTTTCCCCTCAAAGGGTCGAAGCCCGATCCGCAGGCCTCGCTCGAGATCAGCGGCCCCGCCGTCGCCCTCGCGCCCGCGCTGTGGGACGAGTTCGTCGTCCGGACCGAGCGCGAGGACGCGCCGGCCGAAGCCTCGGGCGAGCTCGTCTATTGCGGCCATCTCGTCCAGGCGCCCGAGCGGAGCTGGGACGACATCAAGGGCGTCGACCTCACGGGCAAGGTCCTCCTCGTCGAGGTCAACGAGCCGGGCAACCGGCCTGGCGGCGTCTTCGACGGCGAGGACATGACCTACTACGGCCGCTGGCCCTACAAGTACGAGAAGGCCGCGGAGCTCGGCGCCGCGGGCGTTCTGATCATCCACGACACGAAAGGCGCGGCCTACGGCTGGGACGTCCTGCGCGCCTCGTGGGGCAACGAGAGCTTCTTCCTGCCCGACCGCCATCCCCGGCTCCTTTTCGAGGGCTGGATGGGAGGGGAGACGGCCGGCCGCATCCTGGCGGCGGCCAAGCTCGACCACAAGGCCTTGCGCGCCGCGGCGGAGACGCCGGACTTCGTCCCCGTACCGCTTGGGCTGAAGGCGACCGTCCGTCAGCACCGCATCTTCCGGACGGTCGAAGGCGTCAACGTCGCCGGGATCGTCAGGGCCAAACACTCCGCCGCGAAAGGACGGACGATCGTCCTCTCGGCCCACTACGATCACTTCGGAATGGACGAGACGCTCGAAGGGGACCAGATCTATAACGGCGCGGTGGACAACTGCTCCGCTTCGGCGGCGCTCCTGGCCACGGCCGGCTATTACGCGCAGAGGCCCGACAAGCTCAAGGACGACCTGTGCTTCGTCGCCGTGACGGCCGAGGAACAGCTCATCCTCGGCTCGGATTATTTCGCCCGGCACCTTCCCCCTCTCGTCAAGACGGTCGCCGCGGACATCAACTTCGAGATGACGAACGTCTGGGGGGAGACCGAGGATGTCTTCGCCATCGGGGGGCGGCAGTCCGACCTCGACGGCGTCTGCCGAGAGGCCGCGGAGAAGCTCGGCCTCCGCTACATCCCCGAGCGCAACGGCGAGCTCGGGTTCTTCTACCGGTCCGACCAGCTGAGCTTCGCCCGGGCCGGCATCCCCGGCGTCTGGCTGAGCCAGGGCGTCGTGTCCCGGGGGCCGGACAAGGGCCTTATCCAGAGGAAATTCGACGATTACCGGGCCACGAAGTACCATAAGGTCACGGACGAGATGCAGCCCGACTGGGACCTGCGCGGAGCGCTCCAGATCATCGCCTGGGCCCGGGAGATCATCGCCCTTCTCCAGGAGCGCGAGACCCTGCCCCAGTTCGCGCCGACGAGCGCGTTCAAGCGGACGGCCGTATTACCTTCCGTAAAATAGGTTTACGGCGGTGGCTATTCCGGGCCGAGTACGACGCGGGCGCCCCGAATCGGGCCCCGGCAACCATAACGCGATCAAGATGATCACGGAGCTCCAAAGATGAGGCCTCTGGGGTCCAGGATCTGACGAGTCTGAAGAAAGGTCCCGTCATACGAGGAGGATATTGCGCATGAAGAAACGCCCGTTCGTTCTCGTTCCGCTGCTGGGAGTCGCCGTTGTCCTCGCTTCGGCCGCCGGGCCGGGGCGCGCCGGCTCGCCCGGCGCCAGCGCCGGCGATGAGCTGAGGCAGATCGAAAAGGCCATCCACGCCTGCATCGGCTGGGCCAAGACAAAGGATTTTGGGCTTCTTTACGGCGTCATCGCCAACGACGCCGATTTCCTCGAGGTCCATCCCGACGGGAAGGTCGTCAAGGGTTTCGAGGAATTCAGGAAGGCCGAGGCCTTCTGGGGCAGCCCGGATTTCAAGGCGGTCCGCTACGAGATCCGGGACCTCAAGATCAAGCTCTCGCGGTCCGGGGACGTGGCCTGGTTCTCGGCCATCCTCGACGACATCAACGAGTGGAAAGGCCGGCCCGCGAGCTGGGAGGACACCCGCTGGACCGGCGTGCTCGAAAGGCGGGACGGCCGCTGGGTGATGGTCCAGCAGCACTTCTCCTTCGCCGCGGCGAAGCCGGCCGGCCAGGCCGCGTGACGGGCGTACTGCGCGCGCACCGGGCATTGCTTTTCTTTCCCGGTGTATGTTAAGATTTCGCGGCATGGAGAATAAACCCGCTCCTCATCTATCCCGATTTTCCGATTACCTCAAGCCCAACCAGGTCGTCTTCGACCTCAAGAGCAAGGACAAGGTCGAGGCCATCGAAGAGCTCCTCGACGTGCTGGCCAAGCAAAAGCTTATCGACAACAAGAAGCTCATCCTGACCCGCATCATCGACCGCGAGAACCTCGTCTCCACGGCCATCGGCTCCGGCGTCGCCCTGCCGCACGCCCGCGTCGACGCCGAGGGCGAGATCGCGGTCGCCGTCGGCCGGTCGGAGAAGGGCATCGACTTCGACGCCCACGACGGCCAGAAGGTCCACCTCATCATCCTCGTCGTCTGGAACCCGACCCTGCCCGGCCTCTTCAACCATCTCTTCGCGGGCCTGGCCCGCTTCCTCATCCGGCCCGAGAACCGCTGCCGGATCCTGGCCGCCAAGGACAAGGCCGAGCTTTACGACATTCTTGCCGGGATCGAATTCAAGTTCATCCACGAGGAAAAGATCGTCAGCCGGGCCAGGATGCTCAAGAAGCTCCAGGAGATCGAGCTGCGGAAGAAGAGAGCCACCAAGGAGCAGCAGAAGGAGCTCCAGAAGCATGCGGCCATGATCCGGGAGGAGTTCGACCGCGACGTCCTCGCCCGCTTCGACCGGCTGATGGAGCGCTACGGCTTCGCCGTCGCCGACGCCTTCGAGGGGGTCTGCCAGAGCTGCAACATCAACATCTCGACGCAGATGTACTCGGCCATGGAAGACTCCAACGACATCTACGTCTGCGAGAACTGCGGCAAGTACCTCGTCTCGGCCAAGAAGAAGAAGAAGTAGGCGGGCCCCCCTTCCATCACGGGGCCTCAGGGCGACATCCCTTGCCGCCTCACGTCGGCTCTGCCATGGACAGCAATTCGGGGCCGGGTTTCACCGACAAGGGGGTCGGAAGCGCTAAGATCAGTCGATGGCCTCGGCCGCTAAGTTCTGAGGGGTGAATAACTTATAGACGGGGTAGGTTTGAACTCCCCGGCCCCATTGGGCGACGATGTCCCGGTCGAAGAAATTCCAGACGAGAAGGCCGTCGTCGCTTTCCGGCTCCAGGAGGTAGGCGGCCAGCCGCCCCAGGGGCTGGGCCGTCCGGACGAGAAGGGTTCCCTTGGGGAAATCGCGCTTTTCGACGGCGTACTCGCCCTTGACGGCGTTGGTCCGGTGGCCCTGATAGAGGCGCTCGGCCCCCTTGACCTCCTTGAGACGGAAGGCCTCCGTCTCGAGAGCGGCGGGCGCCGTCAGGCGCTCGACGGCGATGCCGTGCTGGCGGAGCTTTTCGGGGATCTCCGTGCCCGCGACGGGGATGAGGTAGGCGTAGGCGATGCGGACCGAGCGCTTGGCCACGAAATCGGCGTAGTAGGGCATGACATAGGTTTTCGAGCGGTTGGTCGGCCTCATCCGCGGGAAGGGCCCGGGGGCGGCGCCTTCGGCGGGCGGGGTCGGGGCTTCCATCTCGTAGCCGAGGATGGAGATCTTGCCAGGGAGCGGCTGGACGTCGATGTCGAGGCCGAACGTGTCGGCTTCGGAAGGGGCGAGGCCGCTCTGGACCGTCCGGGCGTCGGCATCGGCGACGAGTTTTTGGAGCTCGGCGGCGTTGGCCGCGACGTGATCGAGAAGGCCCTTGAGGAAGTGGTAGTTCCCGGCGACGCGGGTCTGGAAATCGGCGTAGTTGTAGTTCTCGATGAGGACGGAGAGCCGGCTGCGCAGGCCGATGTAATTGGTCATGTAGCGCGGCTGGTGGCCGAACGTCCGCCAGCCCTTCTCCATGTCCTTGAAATCCATGGGATCGCCGTAGGGGACGGACAGGGCGCCGTACTTTTTCTCGACCGCGGCGTCGACCGCCGGAAGCATCTTGTCGCGGGCGTATCTCAGGATGGCCGCGTCGCCGTTCGGGCAGAGCGGCCAGGAGTAGGTCACGGGCTCCTGGTGGTACGAGCCGTCGGTCGTGTGGCAGTCGACGAGGAGCAGCGGGTCCCAGCGCAGGAGGACGTTGCGGACGAGGCCCCGCATCTCCGGGCTCTCGAGCTTCATGGCGTCCCGGTTGAGGTCGAGGTTCTGGCCGTTGTGGCGGACGCCCGAGCCTTTCTCGGGCCCCACCTGGCCCCTGCGGTTCCGGGGGTCCATCTTGTCGTTGCCGTCGGCGTTGAAGATCGGCGCGATGAGGAGGACGGCCTTGTCGAGATACGGCAGCTTGGGGTCGAGGACGATGTCGCGGGCGAGCATCAGGGCCGATTCCTTGCCCTCGACCTCGCCGGCGTGGATATTGGCCTGGATGTAGACGACGACGCGCTTGTCGTAGCGCAGGGCCAGCGGGTCCCGCGGGGCGGGCTTGCCGATGACGAGCAGAGGGATGGCCCGGCCCTCGGTCGATGTGGCGATCGTCTCGACGCGGACGAGGGGCGAGAGCTTCTGGAGGTCGCTGATGAACGCGAGGACCTCGGCGTACGTCGAAGTGGCCTTATAATTCGTTGATTCGGCAGTCGTTATGGGCCCGGACGCGGGGGCCGCGGGAGGCGGCGGGACGGGGGCTACCGGGGGCGGTTGGATCGGAGGAGCCTGGGGACGCGCGGCCTGTCCGGGAGGCGGAGTTTGTCCCGGCGGAGTTTGAGCCGCGACGGGAAGGGCGACGAGGAGCCGGGCGGCGGCGAGAACGGCCAGGGCGAAGAGGAATCGGGGTGTCGGTTTCATGAGGACCTCCGTTGTTTTGACGCCGGAACGGCCAGTTTATTCCACTTTAGATCGGGGACACAATACCATTGCTCCGAAAACTCCGCTTCCCGCCGGTCCCCGGATCGGGAGCACCGGGCTACTGGAGCGACATGTAGATCTCTTTCCGGTGCCCGATCCTGATGATGAGGATGAGGAGTTCCGCCTCGTTCTTCTTGAAGATGACTCGAAAGCGGCCTGCTCTCAGGCGGTACAGGTCCTCGATGTCCCCCTTAAGTCTTTTGATATTGTTTTTGAGGGCCTCGGGATTCTCGGCCAGGATGAGGAGCTTCTCCTTGATGATCCTCTGATGGGGGCGATCGATCCTGGTGAGATCGTCGACGGCCCGGCCGAGGAAGCGGAGCTTGTACACCCTAGATGCCCAGCTTCTTCCAGACGCCTTCGGCGTCATGCACCCGGTCGCGGCCGGTCCTGAGATCTTCCAACCGTTTCTTGGCCAATTTCAGGTCCAGGAGATCGAAATAAGTCTCCAGGGCCTTCTCGATGAGGGCGCTCTTTTTTTCGCCGAGCTCTTTGGCGGCGCTCTCGAGCTCCTTTGAAACGTCCTCGTCAATTGTAATGTTATGTCTCACTTGCATGTTCCGGCTCCTTTCCTATGCACTTATTATACACAATATAGGTGTATAATCAAGGAGCCTTTCATGATCTCTCTCATCCAACCGGCGCGTCTCTCCTTGCCCTTGATAGACGAACGTCTTTCGGCAAGACTCTCAGGTCCGGGAATTCGAACCACCCCACGGGCCATTCTTCATGGCTCTCTCCCGGATATTTCCCGGAATAGCGGCTCCGGGCCACTGCGCCGCCATTCCGATTGTCGCTCCGAAAACTCCGCTTCCCGCCGGTCCCCGATTTGGGCTACCATAAGGACATGGCGACATTCGGCGTCAGCCCCGATAAAGAGCAGGCCCTGGCGGAGCGGATGACGGAGCTCGGCATCCGCGAAGAGGACATCGTCGAGAAGTTCATCCGCTCGGGAGGCCATGGCGGTCAGAACGTCAACAAGGTCGCGACCTGCGTCTACCTCAAGCACCTGCCGACAGGCACCGAGGTCAAGTGCCAGCAGGAGCGGTCCCAGTCCCTCAACCGGTACCTGGCCCGCCGCATCCTGACCGACAAGATCGAGACGGCCATTCTCGGCAGGGAGAGCGCGGAAGAGCAGCGGATCGCCAAGATCCGCCGTCAGAAGCGGAAGCGCTCGAAGCGGGCCAAGGACAAGATGCTCGCCGACAAGCGCCGCGTCTCCGAGAAGAAGAAGGGCCGGACCTTCAAGCCCGACCTTTCGGGCGATTAGCGGCCACCCCCGCGCCTGTCCTCCAGGGGCTCCGGTCGCTCCCGGGGCGACGGGGAACCCGCTCAGCGGTTCTGGCGCATGCCCCCCGAGACGCCCGATTGATCCAAAACTGGCCAGACCTTGGATAGGATGAGGACGTTGTCCTTGAAGACGACGCGGATGACAGTGTATTTCTCGAGGCGCAGGGTCAGGTCCTTACCCGCAGATCTTCCCGCCGAATTGACCTCTCCGATGGCCGTCGAATCCGTCCCGACGAGCTTGTTGTAGATGACGACCCGGTAAGTCCCCTCCGGACCGAAGATAGCCGCGATCTCCTTTTTCGAAAACCTGATCTTATTGCGGTTGTGCTTGACGACGTCCCGCGGAGTCGGGTCATCGGCTTCCCAGGCGTCGAGGCACTCGAAGTCCCAGTCCTCGATCGCGGCGATGACCTTCCCGAACGGCTGGCCCGTCATCCCCTGAAGGCTCGATTCGTATTGCCTGGCTTGTTCTTTGGGCTTCTGCGGTTCGCGGGCGGCCATCCCGGTTCCGACGATCACAAGACCGGCGACGAGGGCCGCGCCGATCCTGGCCTGCAGACGGTCTCTCATGTCGGCCCCCCCAAAGAGAACAGCCCGTCCCGGCTTGCGCCGGGACGGGCTTTCGTGCTTCTGCGTGTGTGCTGCTTCTGCTTTCTGCTTAGAACTCGAAGCGGACGCCGAACCTCCAGATCCTGGGATTGAGGATCTCGTAGAGCTGGTCGTTGAGCGCGTAGGCGGAGGAGCTGTACTGCTGGAAGGTGCCGTTCACATCCCGGAAGTACGCGGTGCCGGGATAGCGGCTGTACTGTCTGTTGGGCATGTTGGAGTTGAGGAGGTTGAAGACGTCGGCCATGAGGAAGAGCCGTCCGGCGCCGATGTTGACCCTCTTCTCGAGCCGGAGGGTGACGTTGTAGAAGCCGGGCAGGCTGTCCGTCGTGATCGGTCTCGTGTAGACGGTCGCTGAGTGGTCGGCGGCGTAGTTGGGGACGTCCCTGTCATCGATGTTGAAGTAGTTGGGGATCTTCCACCCTTCGCGGGCGTTGAACGTCCCGGAGACGTTGAAGCCGAAGGGGAGCTGATAGAGGCCGCTGACCTTGAACATCCAGCTGGTGAACATGACGGCGTCGAGCTTGCCGCTCTGGGAGCCCGACGGCTCGGCGAAGGTCTTGCCGTCCTGGTTCCACTGGTTGGTGGGATCGAACCAGTTGGTGCCCCAATGGGTCCTCTGGTCCTGCCACGTGAAGGAGGCGTTCATGAACCACTTGTTGGAAAGCCTCTTGTTCAGGACGAGGTCGATGCCCGTGTAGCTGAACCAGGCGTCGCCGATGCGGACGAGGTTGTAGCTGGTCGAGGTCGTGGGATAGTCGGGGCCGGCGACATAGTAGGGCCGCCCGCCCGCGTCGCCCGAGGAATACGTGGTGCCGCCCGTGTTGATCCAATTGCCGAGGGCGTCCTGCGACCACGTGCCGCCGATGATGTAGCTGTCGGGGATCGTCCCGCCTTCGACCCACCACGTGCCGCCGCCGGGCGGGGCCACCTGCGGGTCGATGATCTCGGGGCCGGTGTAGGCGGGATACTCGGAAGAGTGTTCGGCGGGGTAGTATCTCAGCGAGACCGTGTTGCGGTCGTACTTCCGGTAGGTGAAGTTGACCTGGGCCGAGAAGTCGGGGATGATCTCGCGTTCGAGGGTCAGCAGGGCCTCGCGCGTCCGGCTGTCCGTCTGGGCGCCCTTGTTCAGGAAGTAGGTCGTGATGCCGCTTGTGTAGTCGAGGTCGATGGGGTTGTTCCAGTCGAATCCGGAAACGTAGCCCGCGTAATAGGCGTCGCTGTTCCAGATGCTGGCGCCGCCCATCGCGGCAGTGGACTCAGGCGTGAGGGCGCCCGTGTCGGTGAAGACCCGGTAGGGCTGATAGATCGGGCCGACGGTGCCGCGGCTCGAGTAGCCCCAGAACATTTCGTCGAATTCCATTAGGCCTCTGCCGTCAGCGACGGACTCGGCGGTGTTGTCGTTCCACCAGTAGCCCATCGAGCCGCCGGTGCCCCGCGGCAGGGCCGACCGCCAGCCGGTCCCCATGACGTCGCCGTACTGGGACAGGGCCAGCTTGGCGACGGTCCTGCCGTCGCCGGTGACGTCCCAGGTAAAGCCGATGCGGGGCGAGAAGGTGTTCCACTGATAGGGCCGGTCCGGGCCGTTGACCATCTGGCCGATGCCCTCGACCGGTTCGGTCGTGACGTCGGGAAGGACCGCGTCGAGGGTGCTCGAGACGTTCGAGGCGAAGACCTTGTTCCAGGCCGTGGAGTAGGGGTCTTCGGGGTTGCCGTAGATCGCTCCGAACGTGGTCGCGCCCGCGCCCGGCCACTGCTTGTCGTAGCGCAGGCCGAGGGTCAGGGTGAAGTTGCCCTTGACGATCGTGTCCTGGAAATAGGCCGCGAACTGCTCGGTCAGCTGGCTGAAGCGGGCGTCACGACGCATCGTGACCCATTGCCAGCCGGCCATCTCGGCGGTCGTCCTCTCTCCATCCAGGTTGGCGTCGAGCTGCAGGCTGTTGTAGTTCCTGTTGACCGTGAACCCCTGGAAAGTGCCCGACTGGCCGGTCTGGATCTTGTGGGAGTATTCCGCGCCGACCTTGATCTCGTGGGCCAGACCCAGGAGGGTGTCGTTGAAATACGTGGCCTGGGCCTGGTAGTTGTTCCGGGGCCGGGAGACGAGGTAGGAACCCCAAGTGAGGTTCTCGCCCGAGGCATAGGGAACGTACTTCTGTGCCGTGACATCCCAAGTCGAGGGGGAATTCAGGCCCTCATCGGCGATCGGCCGCCAGCCGAAGCCGGCGTCGTTGAACGAGTACTTCAGGGAGACGAAGAAGTTGTTGCCGAAAACGTGCTCGTCCTGAAGCTTGACGATGGGGCTGCCCCAGTGGTACTTGCCCGTCTGGTGGTCGCCGCCGGGCTGCGAGACGCTGTCGTTCCGGCCGAACTTTTCCTTGGCGCCCGAGGTCAGCAGGAACTCGAAGCGGTTGTTCGGCAGGATCTGGGCGTTGAGCTTGAGGTTGTAGTTGTTGAGGAGGGACTGGTCCTTGGCGCCCGTGAGGGTGTAGACGAAGATGTCCTGGACGCCGTAGGCGCCCCACCACCACAGCTTGTCCTTGATGATCGGGCCGCCGGCGTTGAACCCGTAGTCCTTGATCTGCTGGATCTTGTTGGTGCGGACGATGCCCCGGGCTTGCAGCTCGGGGGTCAGGTTCTCGGCCTGGAAGAAGTTGTCCGTCAGATAGAACCGGCCCGCCAGGCTCATCTTGTTGCCGCCGCGGCGGGTGACCATGTTCAGGGCGACGCCACCCGTCTGGATGCTCACGTCGGCCGCGCCACCCGTCTGGATCTGCAGCTCTTCGAACATGTCGAAGTCGTAGTACCCGGCGGAGCCGCCGAGGGCCGACGGGTCGGTGACGTCGATGCCGTCGACCGCCCAGAGGTTGTTGGCGCCGTCATTGCCCGAATAGCGGGCGCCGGTGTTGTCGCCCTTGGTCAGGAACGCCGACTGCTGGCCGGATTCGTTCCCGCCGACGTTCTCGCGGTCCATCATGATGGATGGCGCCAGCTGGAGAACGACCCACGGGTCCCGGGCCGTGGGCAGCGACTGCATGGCCTCCTTGTCGATATTCGCCCCGACCGTCGTCTTCTTGGTGTCGACGACGGGCGTCTGGGCGACGACCGTGACCTGTTCCTCGAGCGTCCCGACCTCGAGGACCAGGTTGATCTCAGCGTTCGTCCCGATCTGGACGATGATGCCGACCCGGGTCTCTTTCTTGAACCCGGTGAGCTCGGCCGTGAGATCGTACGTGTACGGAGACAGGGATAAGAACCGGTAGATCCCCGTCGGGCCCGAGACGGTCGTCAAGGCCCCGATTTGCGAGCTCGTCAGCATGATGCTGACGCCGGGAAGGGGATTCCCTTCGGTGTCCGTCACCTTCCCGTAGATCGTTCCCGTTCTGACCTGTGCCGTCAATGTGACGGCGAGTAGCAACAGGGACAGAACAATGAGGGACTTCTTCATGAATGATACCTCCTGTCCGATTAAAACGCCTCCATTCTTGAGCAGCTTTCCACTCTTCCCTCTCCAAAAAGCGATAGTGCCCCTACCTCATTAACACCTCCGGAGTTTATTGATAAGATAATAGTTTCCCTCCGTTTTTTGTAAATCATTGCAATAACTATGCCAAAAAATCTGCTCCCGGCGAGGTGTGTCAGATATCAGATATTAAAGGATTTAAACGACAAAGGGAGGGATGGAAAGAAGATCGCGACTCCAAATATTTGAATATTATTCAAATATTTGGATGGCGCGGCTTATTTTTCCAGATCTTCGACGCGCTTCTTGATGGCGGTCTGACCGGGGTCGAGGGTCAAGGAGGCCTTGAACGCGGCCAGGGCGTCGGCCTTCCTTCCCAGCCGCTCATAGCACGTTCCCAAGGCGTTCAGGACGTTCGTGTCGCTGTTGTACATCCTGTTCGCGAGCAGGAGCTCGGCCAGGGCCGCCTCGTTCTTATCCTGGCCCATGAGGGCCAGGCCCTTGATGACCTGGTACGGGAACTTCCGCTTCTCGTCGGCGCGGAGGTGCTCGGCGACCTTGAGGGCTTCTTCATAGGCCCCGACCTTGTTGAGGAAGCTGCCGTACCTGACGACCCCTTCGCCGTAGTCCGGGTTGAGCTGATAGGCTTGCTCGTAGAGCGCCCGCGCCGCCTCGGTACGGCCCATCTTTTCGGCCTGCTGGGCCAGCATGTAGCGGTAGAGGAACTGGTTGGAGAGGGCCAGGCCCCTGGCATTGGCGATGGGGTGCCCCAGGGCCGGGCTTGGCGAGACGACGAACGCTGCCGTCTTCTCGTCGATGACCGAGCCGCCGGCGTCGACGAGGCTGACATGGATCTCGTAATAGTCCGGCTCGAGATCGGACGCGGGGATGGTCTGGGCGATGGGCAGGACCTTCCCGGCGGGATGGGCGGAAAGCCGGAGGGAGTAGGACTTCTGGACCGGGTTGGCTTCCCTGAGCCCTTGGACGACGATCCTGGCCTCGCCGTTCTGGAACAGGTCCCCGGTCGCGTTGAGGACGCTGAAGAGGACGGCGATCTCGTCCGACCTGGCATAGGTCATCCTGGGGTCGATAACGAGTTTCCGGTCGTCGACCTTGAACGGGTAGTGGACGTCGCGCGGCAGGGTCTCGAACCGGTAGCCGAGGAAGGGCCCGTCGATCGACGGCGAGGCCTTCACGGGCGGGATGACGATGTCCTTTTCGAGGACGCTGAACTGCTTGCCAACCGTGTTGGTCAGCAGGATAGTCAGCTTGAACTTGCCCTCGATGACGGGGAACGAATCCTCGATGGCCAGGCCGTTGCCCTTGATCCGGCCCCAGTCGCTCTGGGGGAAATAGAGGGGGAACTCCCGGCTGTACTGGAAGACGATGTCCTCGCCGCTTCTCAGGCTGACGTCGGCCCGGAAGTTGCAATAGAACTGGTTCTTCGGCTCGTAGGTGTCGACGTTGACGTCGGCCGGCACCATGGAGAAATGCAGGAACCGCAAGCCGGTCTGGGGGTCCTCGATGAGGGCCGTCGAGGCGTGGCTCTCAACGTAGTTCGTCAGGTATTCGGTCGAGACGACCCCCTTGTAGTTGAGGAAGTGCGAGGCGTACGACGGATTGACGTCCTTTTTGGGCGAGGTCAGGATATTGGCCAGCAGGATGGCGTTG
>Ga0209706_10001497_pt1 | contig 13201 bp, 6 predicted proteins | sample PPLLaktember2015_6_FD_187263 | JGI IMG/M metagenome (GOLD analysis project Ga0209706, IMG submission 187263) | Freshwater sediment microbial communities from Prairie Pothole Lake near Jamestown, North Dakota, USA - PPLs Lake P8 Core (1) Depth... | ecosystem: Environmental > Aquatic > Freshwater...
GAGGGACTGAGGGACTGAGGGACTGAGGGACTGAGGGACTGAGGGACTGAGGGACTGAGAGACGAAGAGACGAAGAGACAAAAAAAGCTGTCCGTATCAAAACCGGACAGCTTTTTATCATTAAGACTAAACAGCTTTTAGTTATTTGGAGTCATAAGCTTGTTGTAGTTGAGTTCGCTAGCCGGAACGGGCCAGATATAAGTTTGACCTGAAGAAGGGACAGCATCAATAAATCCCATATCAGCGGTACCTTTGGCGGGAATAGTCAAACCAAGCCTCATTAAATCCATGTTACGGATGCCTTCACCGAGGAATTCAATGTTCCTTTCAAGAAGGATTGCATCGTAGAAAGCTGCAGCATCCGCGAAGCTTGCCGGGGTATAAGCGCCGGTCGCAAATGACCTGGTCCTCACGGCATTCAACAGATCAACAGCCTCCTGGGTAACAGCGCTGCCTGACCGTACGATTGCCTCAGCGCGATTGAGAAGGACTTCGGCATATCTTATCACAGGAGCATATTCAGCTCTTTCGGTTTGGTCAACCCACTTGGTAAGATAAACCTTTCCATCGACAGTTGACAACATCACCTTTCTTGCATCCGTGACATCCATGGTTGCATAAACAGAACCGGGGACCTGTACAAGATGATAAGATTCACCTGAACCGGAAAAATAATAATGCGACAGGTTATTCTGTGTACCCGGGTTGTTAGTTGCTGTCATCGGCATCGAAAGTATCGATTCCTTAGTGGTGAAGGGAGTAACGAAAATCCCGGCATATGAAGCATTCAATGCATTAGCCACTCCGCTTGTGGCTGTGAACGGGGCTGCTGACGATACAATCTTGGCAGATTCCGTAACAACCTGTGCCCAGTTTTGCATGTGCAGATAAACCCTTGTTTTCAATGCAATAATTGTATTCCTGTGTGCCCTGGTGACATTAAGGAGATCGTCATCATAATCAGCTATTGCAAGCGGTTCAGCATCATTCAGGTCTTTAAGTATCTGGGTGTATATTTCAGCCACCGTACTCGGTGCAAGGTCGTTCTCCTCGGCTGACTTCATGGCCTTGAGCCTGAGAGGCACACCCTGATTGGCGCCATTGCCAATATGATATGGTTTTGAATACATCTGCATAAGGTCAAAATAGCAAATTGCCCTCACGGTATAGGCTTCGCTGAGGTATTGATCAAACTCAGTCTGCGAGATAATACCATCAAGCTTGCCTTCTGTCATTGCAGCATTAAGTCCGTCGATGAACACATTAACTACGTTGATAGTCGTATAAATAGCTCCCCACAGGTTCTGAACCTCGTTGGTTGAGCTTAACACTGTATGGTTCCAGGTCTGATAATTAGTAACGCCATTATTACTGTTGGGTATGAAATTATCACATCTTACGTCATTATATACCTGGAATCTTCCGCCCAGATGAGCTCCGGACTTGAGCGATGCATACATTCCATTTACCTGGGCAATGATTCTGTCCTTTGTATCAAACACTGTAAGGTCGGAAAGCGACGTTACTGGTACCGGATCCAGATACTCCTTCGAGCATCCGGTTATCAACAATATAAACGCAAATATTATTGAACCTCTTAATATATTTTTCATATCTGTTTCTTGATTAATTAGTTAAAAACTTACGTTTATGCCAAAGGAATATGTCCTTGCCTGTGGGGCAGTGTTCCTGTCAATTCCGGGTGCAACGTTGGAATCAGAGTTTGTTGAGACCTCAGGGTCGGAACCGGAATAGTTGGTGAATACGTATGCGTTGAATACCTGGGCATATACCCGGAGCCTTTCAATATTAAGTACGCCCGGCAGCACATTCTTAAATGAATAGCCGGCAGATATGTTCCTTACTTTTACATAATTGCCTTTTTCGATGTTCTCGGTTATAGGAATTGAAGATCCGTTTGAAACGTTATCGTTTATTACCGGCCTTGGGATGTTTGTGATGTCCCCGGCCTTTTTCCATGCTGTTTCATAAACTTCAACCGAGTTGTTCCACCACCTCTGGTCCCTGAGCCCTGCCTTTGATCCGCAATAAACATAGAAACCAAGTGCATAGGTAAGGTTAACTGCAAGGTCAAAATCTTTATAAGTAAAGCTGTTATCAAGTCCGCCATACACTTTTGGAAGAGGCGAGGCCCATGCTTTGCCATCGGCTGCCAGGGTGATCGGGCTTGCAACTTCTCCGTCTGACCTGTAGGTCCATTTATTTGTCGCAGCATGATTATAGAGAATCTCATCACCGGCAGCATTTACAAATACTCTTTGTCCGGTCTGGGGATCAACACCCCGTGTTTCTACGGCCAGCAGGTTACCTACCGGTTTTCCAACGACGGTAATGTTTGTTGTTTCTAGATCACCGGTTGTTGAACGCAACTCAGGCACACCAGGAGCCAGTTCCGTGACTTCATTCTTCAGCATTGTAATATTAAAGTTGGTAGTCCAGCTGAAATTTGTCTTTGCAATATTGTAACTGGTCACTGAAAATTCCATACCTGTATTATACATCGATCCCACGTTGGCAGGGATCGAGTTCCCGGGAATACCCTTCGACCGTGCCTGAGGCACATTAAGAATAAGGTTATTGATATCATTGTAGAACCAGTTAATGTCAGTCTGAATCTTATCGTTCAGTATTCCGAAGCTCAGACCCAGATCATACTTATCACTTGTTTCCCATTTAAGATCAGCATTTCCTGCCTGTGAAAAGGCGAGAGTGGCCTGGTCTCCATAAAGGCCCGAGCCATAGAGAAACAGAGAACTGTAGTTTCCGATTCCGAACATATTACCGACGCGGCCGTAACTTGCCTTGAGCCTCAGGTCAGAGAAAACGGAAGCGAGTCCTGAATTTGCCACGAACTGTTCATTAGAAATATTCCACATAATGGATCCTCCTCCGAAAATTCCGAATTTATTGCCTTTTGAAAGACCGCTGAATCCGTCACGGCGGATACTTGCCTCAATGTAGTATTTCTTGTTCCAGTTTGTATTGATACGTCCGAAATATGAGATAAAATAATTCTCGCCATAACCGCCTCCACCCATTCCTGCAGTAGTCCACGAACCCTGATATGTTGTAAAGAACGGGTCAGCAACATTTGTCATCTGTCCATCCCACGATGAAGCCACAGTTCTCTGTTCTTCTGTTCCTGCAAGGAAGCCAATATTCAGTTTTTCTTTTATTGACAGGCTGTAATTAAGGGTATTTGTCCAGGTCCATCTCTTGTTACGACCCATATAATTATAGGCATAACCATTGTATGAATACCCGTCACCTGTAACCGGAGACCAGAAGGTTGTTCTCTCCGTTCCCATATTATCGAGTCCGAACACGGATTTAAGGATCAGACCTTTTACTGGTTCGATAGTTCCTGACATGGTTGCCAGGATCCTGTCGGTTTCTGTGGTATGCTTGTTCAGGTCGAAAATAGCTGCAGGGTTATGATAGCCGAGCGAGGATGCAAGACCTGTTCCCATACCGCCAATCCCCGAACCATATATATTATATGAACCATCATTAAGGTACGGACCGATAATGGGAGGTAGCACGAAGGCGAGGCGGGCAGCGCCTGCAGTCGCAAAGGAGGCCCCGGTATTCGGAGACTCGGTATATCCATTTGTATACCCGACTGTTGCTCCAAGAGTGATATACTTGTTCAGCCTGTGTTCAACATTCATCCTGGCGTTCTTCCTGTTATAAAAGTTCTTTATTACCATACCGTCCTGATCGCTGTAACCGACCGAAAGGAAGTATGTAGTGGTAGGAGTTGAACCAGATACCGTAATTGCATGATTTTGCTGGAAACCTTTCCGGTAGATCAGATCTGACCATTTGGTGTCAATAGGAACACCATTGGCATCATTGACCCTGTTCAGCCTGAATGTGGAACCGGAGTTCTCATACGCCAGGTTCTTATGCTCAAGATACTGTTCGGCATTCATAAGATCAAACAGCCTGTACGGTTCTGTCCAGCCCGCATAACCTTCGTATGTTACGCTCGTTTTTGCACCTGAGCCTTTTCTCGTAGTAATGATAATAACACCATTCGCAGCCCGTGAGCCAAATAGAGCTGTTGCAGATGCATCCTTTAAAACCTCCATTGATTCGATATCGGAGGGGTTAATATCTGCAAGGGCATTCTGGATTGCCGTACCTCCAACATTGCCGGTGAATACAGGTACTCCATCAACCACAACCAGAGGATTTGAGGAGGAGGTGATTGAATTGAATCCCCTGATTCGAATGACCGGCGGGTTATTGAGCACACCGTTAGGCATGGTTATTGAAACACCGGCAGCCTTTCCCTGCAAAGCCTGGTCAAAGCTTTGAACAGGAACGCTCTTAATAGCGTCGCCATTAACTGTGGAGATGGCACCTGCTATATCTCTCTTTTGCTGGGTACCATAAGCAACAACAACAACTTCCTCAACGTTGAACAGGTCCTGCTCAAGAACGGCATCGATCCTGGCCCTGCCCTGGATCGCGATGTCCTGTGTTCTGAAGCCGATAAAACTGAATGTTAATGCCTGTGCGTTGGAGGGAACTGAAATGGCATATCTGCCATCCGCATCGGATATTGCCCCGATTGTCGTTCCCTTAACAGTAATGTTCACCCCGGGTAATGCCAGTCCGTCGTCCGAACTTGTAACAGTACCCGTAATCTGCACCGTCTGGCTCATAACAAGCGTGCCTGTTATAAGAAACAGTGAAAAAATCAACAGGATTTTTTTCATAAATAATCAGGTTTAGGTTAAAAAAAATTGGTTGGCTAATATATTCATTAAATTTAAATGATAAAACTCAGGATTAAAAATTTTTAACATTTCTGTTATATATTTTATAAAAAAGGACTGATTTTACCTTCTGAAAGATCAATCTTAAGAAAATATATATGAATATCTAATATTTGAACAGGTATCTGACTACTTCGATTCGGATTTGTTAAAGTGCGTTATGTCGCTTCTCATCCGGATTCAGATGTTTAAAAACAGGTTTTGACCGAAACATTAACTCCTAAGCTAATTCCCCGGCTGCCTCCTGATTTTGGCTTCAGCATTGGAGATTGCGGCCTTTTCCTGTTCTACCGCTTCCGATTCCAAAACCTGCGCTTTGTTCAGAAGTTCTTCCACAAAGTGCATGTCATCAATGGCTGCGGCATTTATCCTGACATTGAGTCCGGCACCCCTTATGCAAGCCAGCAAAGCCAATGCTCCAACAGCTGCATCACTTACCGAACCCGGATTACCACTCTCGACCATAGTATTTATGAGTTCAAAACCTGAGTAGGCGGTCTCCATCACCTTAAGCGGAACCAGTGCAGCGTTTTTTGTAGCTTCCTGTATCCCCGCCTTCCTTATCATTGATTCTTCTCCTGTTTTTTTCGGCAAACTGTATGCATCTAAAATTTTATTGAATGCATTTGTATCTTCATCGACAAGATGGAGCAACTGATTCTGAATTGTTTTACCCTTCTGTGCCCAGTCTGAAAACTCCCTCCACCTGTCATCCCATCCACGTTTATGGGCTGAAAGATTGGCAACCATCGTTCCCAGTGAAACGCCCAGGGCACCAATGTATGCGGAAACCGAACCCCCACCTGGCGCCGGAGATTCCGAAGCGGTCTCATTCATGAATTCCCTGAGATCCATATCTATCAACCTGGATACCTTTTCCTCCATAACGTATTCAATAATTTTCTCCCCGGGTTTAAAAGGATGTACATCATTAAGTCCCAATGATTTAACTGCGATCTTTATAATTTCGTCATCCGGAATGCCTGTTGAACGCTGCTGTTTTTCAAGGAAATATCTTCCGGCATCAAGGATTGACCTGAGAGGGATCAGACCCACAAGCTCAGAGCCGGTAACCCTCACTCCCCTGGCTTCCGCCATCCTGCAAACTTCATCAAAGGCAATATGGACAGGAGTAACCGAAATATTGGTCAGGTTCATTGAGATCTGGGCTATGCCGTATTCTTTTATGTACCACCCTATCGCCTTAACAGATTTTAATGACCCGGGTATCATGACCGGGTCTCCTGTTTCATCTCTCACAATACGGCCGTTTGACTGATCACCTTCCCTTTCTGGTCTTCCCTTTTCCCGGACATCGTATGCAATTGCATTTGCCCTCCGTACCGATGTTGTGTTCAGGTTTACATTGAATGCAACCAGAAAATCCCTTGCGCCTACTGCGGTGGCACCTGACCTTTTATTGAAAACGGCAGGGCCGAAGTCGGGTTTCCATTCCGGATCAGCAAGTTTTTTTTCAAGCCCCTCATACTCGCCATCCCTGCAATTTGCGAGATTCCTCCTTATCTCCCGGGATGCTGCATTCTCATAGCAGTAAACAGGTATTTCAAGCTCAGTGCCTATTCGTTCTGCAAGTTTCCTGGCATAAACAGCAGTTTCATCCATCGAAATACCCGAAACCGGCACCAACGGACATACATCGGTTGCACCCATTCTGGGGTGTTCCCCGTGATGTTTCGACATATCAATCAGTTCAGCTGCCTTTTTTGCAGCAAGGAAGGCTGCTTCACATACAGCCTCAGGTTCACCGACAAAGGTAACGACTGTCCTGTTGGTATCACGCCCCGGATCAACATCCAGAAGCCTGACTCCTTCAACGGATTCAACTGCATCTGTAATTTGTTTAATTATTCCCGTGTCCCTGCCTTCGCTGAAATTAGGAACACATTCAATAATTCTTTTTTCCATAATCGAGAATCTATCTTGAATCACCTCTGTGGATCTCTGTTATTTCTTTGCGTCCCGATAGCTATCGGGACTCTGTGCAAGTTCTTACCAAAAAAAAAGTTACACAGAGTTCCACAGAGAAGGCACAGATTTCCACAGAGTTATGATATTATTTTGCCTTTTAATATAATTTTATCAATCAAATTACTCCCGTAAGCGTATGGTAAATATTCATATGAGGGTATGTTTTTGGTAATAAACACATTAGCCACCTTTCCCTTTGCAACTGACCCATGTGTTTCTGACAATCCCATTGCATAGGCTGAATTGATAGTAACAGCATTAATAACCTCTTCCGGTGTCATTTTCAGCCTTATACATCCAAGCGACATTATCAGCTTCATATTCCCGGAAGGGGATGAGCCCGGATTGTAATCGGAAGCCAGAGCCACAGGCAGTCCTGCTTCTATCATCTTCCGGACAGGCGGATCGGGCAGGCCAAGGAAAAATACAGAACCGGGAAGAAGGGTTGGCATTGTCTCCGATCCCAGAAGCGCCCTTATCTCCTTTTCGCCCGTCCTTTCAAGATGGTCTACCGACACGGCATTATACCTGACACCGGTTTCGACACCCCCTGAAAAACCAAGCTCGTTGGCATGCAGCTTTGGTATGAGCCCGTATTTCAGGCCCGCCATCAGTATCCGTTCAGTCTCTTCTACACTGAAAAAGCCGGTGTCGCAGAATACATCTATATAATCAGCCAGCTCTTCAGAAGCAATGACCGGGATCATTTCGTTTATTACAAGTTCAATATACTTCTCCCTTTTATTTTTATATGCGGCCGGAATCGCATGAGCTCCGAGGAATGTGGCTTTTACTTCGACAGGTGAGTTTTCCCTGATCCTTCTGATAACCCTGAGCATCTTAATTTCATCGGCCGTGTTAAGACCGTAACCACTTTTAATCTCAACCGCACCGGTCCCGAAGCTTATAATTTCGTTGATCCTGGTAACTGACTGATCAAACAACTCATCTTCAGATGTTTCATGCAACAATTTTGCAGAATTAAGAATCCCTCCTCCCCTTCCGGCTATCTCCTCATATGACATACCCTTTATTTTATCGGTGAATTCCTGCTCACGGCTCCCGGCATAAACCAGATGGGTGTGCGGATCACAAAATGACGGAAAAACAAACCGGCCTGAAACATCTATTACCTCAACAGGATCATCTGCCATACCCGGGGCTGGCATATCAAGGTCCGGCATCGGGCCGAAATCGCTGATGTATCCCCCTTTTATTAAAAGATACGCATCCTTTATAGTATCCAGAGATGCCATACTTCTCCCTGAAATCATTGGTTTCGGAGTTTTTTCCGTCTGTACCAGGCAGCCGATATTTTTCAATAAGAGGGTCATAAGAGCAATTTTCGGGGATACAAGAAATAATCCGTCAAAGGTAATGCTTATGCTTGTTAAAGATAATCAGTCTTTTCAACTCATCAAAAATGATAAGCTTAATTGAATACATTTTTTCAACTTCACGGGAGTTCAATTTTATTTATGTAAAAGCTGATTATAAAATGTAAATAACTACATTTGTTTTCAGCTGAAGATTATTAATGCGATTAAGTCAATTTTAATTCATTTTCCGGTCCTGATTGCAGTAAAATTTGTAAAACAATACCTGATGAAAAGACTAAAATTTATCCTGTCGGTTTTTTTATTGGTTGCAGCAGGTTTATTAGCATTGTTATTTTCAGGAAAGAAAAACTCAAATTCCGGATTATCAATAAATTACCCGTTCAACAATGCTCTTTTTCCGCCCGAATTCCCCGCACCTTTCTTTGAATGGAAAAGTGATAATCCGGATTCACAGGTTTGGGAAGTGACGCTCTCCGCCGGCAACAGGAAATATAAAATAAAAGACGAAATTACAGGAACCAGATGGACACCGGGGAAGACACAATGGGACAGCATTAAATCGATGTCAGAATTTGGCAGGATCTATTTCACAGTCGGCAAAAAGGGAGATGAAAAAAGATCTGACCGGATTTTAATCAGGATCAGCAGGGATAGCGTGGGCGCCCCGATATTATACAGGCAGATGCCTATACCATTTGCTCTTGCGGAAAAACAACTTGAGTCGATGAACTACGTGCTGATCGATCCGGGCAGCAACGACCCCCCACATGTTGCCATGAGAGGATTCCCGGTCTGCGGTAATTGTCATTCGTTTAGTGCTGACGGCAGCACCATCGGACTCGATCTCGATGCAGGACGCAGGGATAAAGGTGGTTATTTTATTTCTGAAATTCATGACACTATTCTCTTTGACACAATCACATACATGTCGTGGTCGAAGTTTGAAAAAAGAAGCACTTTCGGCCTCTTCTCGAAAATTTCCCCCGATGGCAGGTATGTTGCAACAACTTTAAAGGACAGGGTTGTTTCGATGAGCCCTGAATTAACCTCTCCTGAAGGTTTTATTTTTTCCCTTCTTTTCTTTCCCGTAAACGGAATCCTGGCAGTATATGACAGGCAGTCGAATGTGTTAAAGGAACTTCCCGGGGCTGATCTTGAAGAATATGTCCAAAGCAATGCATTCTGGACACCAGATGGGAAAAATATTATTTTTTCGAGAGCGAAAGCTTTGCCGAGGGACAGTGATATCTATAAACTTACCGTAGATGATAAGCAACTTCTTAAGCAGTTCGAAGAGAGGAAAATGCCGTTCAAATATGATCTCTACTCGGTCCCTTTCAATGGCGGTAACGGGGGAAAGGCTGAACCGGTAAAAGGAGCCTCGAACAACGGCAAAAGCAATTTCTTCCCGGCAGTATCTCCCGACGGGAAGTGGCTCGTCTATTGTCAGGCTGATAATTTTATGCATCTGATGCCTGACAGCCGTTTATATATAATTCCAGCGGGGGGCGGGAAAGCCAAAATGTTAAAATGCAACCTCTACTCAATGAATTCCTGGCATGCCTGGTCACCTAACAGCAAATGGATAGTATATTCCTCCAAAGGATTGAGTGTCTTCACAGATATGTTCCTGACACATATTGATGAAAAGGGCAATGCATCTATACCCGTGGTTCTTGATAAAGCAAGGGTGCCCGACAGGGTAACCAACTACCCCGAATTTGTAAACAGGAAACATGATGATACTTTTGTAATGGAATATGATTACGTTGAACTGGCCCACATCAGGATGGCATTAAGAGATAATGACACGGAAAAAGCCAGGCAGCTGTTCTACCGGTTCATGGACCAGCAACCCTTTCTTTTCAGCGAGGATTATGCAACTCTCAGCGATTTCCTTTACAGGATGGGATTAGCTGAAGAATCAAAAAAATATGCCGGACTGGCAAAAACCTCAGTTAATTCATTTGTACCTGAATAGCTGATCTGCCTGGCATTGACAAGAATTATTTTTACCCTAAATAATCATGAAAGTAAATTTACTCCTAATTGCGGCATTGATTACCGTGTCATTTAATATCGAAGCACAACCCGTCAAATTTCTTTTGCATGACAGTTGGAAGGCAAAAAGGGCAATTGATGTCAAAATTGACGGCACCGAAATCACTGACCCTGGTTTCAAGCCCACGGGATGGCTTGATGCAGTTATCCCGGGAACAATCCTTACAACTCTGCTGCATAATGACCTGATCCCGGATCCATTCTTCGGGATGAACAACAATCTGATCCCTGATGTGTATGAGACAGGAAGGGATTATTATACCTATTGGTTCTTCAATGAATTCGAAATTCCGGCTATTCGGGAAGGACAGGAGGTTTGGCTGAATTTCAGGGGAATAAACTACTTCGCGGAGATATTCCTTAACGGGAAACGGGTAAATACAAGTACGCATGAGGGAATGTACCTGAGGGAAAAATACCCCATTACTTCGCTTATCACAAAGGGTGGCCTGAATAAGCTGGCAGTGTGGGTTGCACCTCCCGATCCGGCCGGAAATGCAGCAGCCGGACAGGGCGGTGACGGGACCATTGGACGCAATGTAACCATGCAATGCACTGCAGGTTGGGACTGGATTTGCCCGATACGCGATCGGAATACTGGTATATGGGATCAGGTATCAGTCGAAATTACCGGAGCTGTAGATCTGAAAAATCCATTTATCGCGATAAGGGTTCCCGGAACAAGAATTCCCCGGCAAAAGCAGGATCCGGCCTATGTCACACCATCAGCAGAGTTAAAGAACGTATCGTCACAGAAAATAAACGGTGTATTAAGAGCGGAATTTGAAGGTTACAAGAATAGTGTGAAAGTTACACTTAATCCCGGGGAAGAAAAGCTGTTCACATTACCTGAGATGAAAATTGAAAATCCTCAATTATGGTGGCCTAACGGTATGGGCGGCCAGCCGTTATTTGAAATGAAGATGGACCTAATTTCGGAGAATGGGTCAGATCTGGACTCAGAAAAAGTAGTTTTCGGGATCCGGGAGACGGGTAACTATTTCGATGAGAGAATCAAGGCAAGGGTTTTCACGGTAAATGGTCAGAAAGTATTCATCAAGGGCGGAAACTGGATAGCATCGGATGCCCTGCTACGGCTGTCAAAGGAGCGGTATGAAGCAGAGATAAGGCTTCATGCCGGGATGAATATGAACATGATAAGGGTGTGGGGAGGCGGATTGACAGAGCGTCCTGAATTTTACGACGCGTGCGATAAGTACGGCATACTGGTGTGGCAGGACCTCTGGATCTCCGGCGATTGCAACGGGGAATGGAATGATGCCACTAAAAAGGACACACAGGCAAGGCGAAAGGCTTATCCCGACAACCACGATCTGTTCCTTGAATCAGCAATTGATCAGATCAGGATGCTGAGGAATCATCCAAGCCTGTATTTATGGTGCGGCGGGAATGAAACCCTTCCTCCCCCGGATATTCTGAAAGCCCTTAAAAGTGATGTTTTCCCGGTATATGACCCCGGAAGATTTTTTCTTGACATGTCCACCTCCCCTCTCCTTATGACGAACAGCATAGGAGGTGTCGGCGACGGACCTTACGGTATCCGGGAACCTGAAAAAATATTCACTGAAAGGTCATTCCCCTTTAATCCGGAGACTGGCTCAATAGGAATTCCTAATTATGAGGGCTTAAAAAAGATCATCCCCGAAAACGAGATGGCACCACCCCAGTCGAACAGGGCCGGGAGATCATGGACATATCACAAATATCTGTCTTTGCAGGATTTTCCTGACCGGTACGGGAAAGTCAGGGACATCCAGGACTTCTGCCTGAAGGCCCAGATTGTCAGCTATGAGCAATACCGTGCCCTGCAGGAAGGGTTTAATTATAAAATGTGGGACTGGTATTCCGGAATGCTTGTATGGAAGAATCAGAATCCATGGACGGCTCTCCGCGGATTCTTTTACGACTATTTTCTTGATTGCACCGGCGGTTACTTCGGATATATGCACGGTGCAGCCCCGGTGCATATACAGCTTAACCTTAACGATTCAACGGTCTGTGTACTTAACCAGACAGCCCTCCCGGCAAATGGTATTACAGCAGGTATCCGGTTATATGATCTGCATGGTAAACTGGTCGCAGAACAGAAAAAGGAGGTAAATCTGAATGCGCATGACCTGGTATTGCTTGAAAAGATTAATCTGCCAAAAACAGGCAGTGAAGTGTTCTTCCTGAAGCTGAATCTTACTTCGGCCAATAAGGTTCTTGATGAAAACCTGTACTGGCTCTCCGGCAAGCCCCGCTCGTATGAAAAGCTCAATGAACTCCAAAAAGTCGAAGTCAGAAGCGTAATCAAATCAGGCGACGGGAAGAAAGCAATAATCGGAGTTTCTAATCCCGGCAGCGAAACCGCTTTCTTCATCAGACTGAAAATAACGGATGACAATGGAGACCAGGTCCTCCCCTGCTACTTTTCCGATAACTACTTCACATTAATGCCAGGCGACGAAAAACAAATTGAACTTGATTACAGTTCGATAAACAATAAGGATAAGATTGATGGATTAAAGTTTATGGTCGAAGGTTGGAATGTTCTTCCCAGTGAAACAGAACTATATCAATTTGGGAAATGACCGTTTAATCAGCAGGCCGCCAAAAACAATTGCGGCGCTGCCCCCGATGATTATTACAGGCCAGTTTCCGACAAACGCGGCATTAGTTGCCATTACCAGGCCGAAACATGCTATTATGCCGATGATGCAATTGAATACCTGCGACCACAATTTATCGTCGGGGCCCGGCAGTGCGGGGTACTTTAACCTCAGCTTCTTCCATCCTGCCGGCGGACGACAGCGCAGATAAAAACGACTAAGAGTCTCATCAGACTCAGGCGGAGTGATGATTGTAACAAAGCTTATAACAAGCAATGCTATTAAGAACAGCATTCCTGTTCCCTGCCATATCGGCTTGTCCTGGAAACCGAGTATGAACCAGAAAAGGACTGTCAGGGGGATACCCGATACTGTTGCCGTCATTTCGCCC
>Ga0209706_10001500_pt1 | contig 13196 bp, 11 predicted proteins | sample PPLLaktember2015_6_FD_187263 | JGI IMG/M metagenome (GOLD analysis project Ga0209706, IMG submission 187263) | Freshwater sediment microbial communities from Prairie Pothole Lake near Jamestown, North Dakota, USA - PPLs Lake P8 Core (1) Depth... | ecosystem: Environmental > Aquatic > Freshwater...
GTGCGTGACAATTCCGAGGCTGCGTTCGAGTTTCATTTTTCTAATCTGGACCACGCTCAACGATTCGTCAATCATGGTGCGCGGCAGCGCGCTCCAGCCGAGGCCGATGGCGGCGAGCATCTTGAGCACTTCCAGATAATTCGTCGCCATGCCCACAGTAATCTTCTCGCGCCACGGGCCGAGGGCTTTCAGGATGATCTCGCGCGTGTAGGTGCCGGGGCCGGGCAGGATCGCGGGATAATCGAGCAACACCTTGGGCGTAGCGGGCGCAGCTCCGGCGAGTGGGTGCGTGCGACTCACCACGATATCGAGCGGGTCATCCCAGATCTTCATGGTTTGCAGCGGCGCGTTCACCACCGGGGGAAGTGTGACAATGGCGAGCTCGATCTCGCCTTGTGCGACCGCGCGGCACGCCTTTTCCGAATCCATGAAACGCAGATCGAGACGCACGCCTGGGTACGTTTCGTGGAACTGCTTGAGCGGCCCGGGGAGCCGGTGCAGTCCGATGTGGTGGCTGGTGGCGAGTGACAGTTCGCCTGTGATCGCGCCGGCGAGATTGGCGATGGAGCGTTTCACGTCATCGAGTTCACGCAGGATAGCGCGTGAGCGGGTGAGCAGTGCCTGGCCGGCAGGCGTGAGCTGGATGGTGCGCCCGATGCGGTCGAACAGGCGCGTGCCGAGACTCGCTTCGAGCGCGGCGATGCGTTTGCTGATAGCCGGCTGGGTGAGAAAAATGCGCTCGGCGGCGCGTGAAAACGAGCTGGTTTCAGCGACTGCGAGGAACGCCTGTAGGGCGGCTATATCCATAACATACTGGAATCCATTGCATGCAAAAGATGAATTTGTGTTATTTATAAACCTTGCCTAGGATTTACGCAATTCTTCGGGAGTACTGAACGCCATGGCCGGGAAAACGTTGTACGACAAGCTCTGGGACGCGCACGTCGTGCGTCAGAACGAGGATGGCACCTGCCTCCTCTATATCGACCGCCATCTGGTGCACGAGGTCACGAGCCCGCAGGCCTTCGAGGGCCTGCGGCTTGCCGGCCGCAAGCCGTGGCGGGTGGATGCGAATCTCGCCACCGCCGACCACAACGTGCCGACCACCAACCGGGCGCAGGGCATCGCCGATCCGGTGTCGCGCCTGCAGGTCGAAACGCTTGATCAGAATTGCCAGGACTTCGGCATTGTCGAGTTCCGCATGAACGACCCGCGCCAGGGCATTGTGCATGTCATCGGCCCGGAGCAGGGCGCGACCCTGCCGGGCATGACCGTGGTATGCGGCGATTCGCACACCTCGACGCACGGCGCGTTCGGCGCGCTCGCCTTCGGCATTGGCACCTCCGAGGTGGAGCATGCCTTGGCAACGCAGTGTCTTATCGTCAAGAAGTCGAAGAACATGCGTGTGCGCGTGGAGGGTGATATTCCGCCGGGCATCACCGCCAAGGACATCGTGCTCGCGATCATTGGCCGGATCGGAACCGCTGGCGGCAACGGTTCCGCCATCGAATTCGCCGGCACGGCCATTGAGCAGCTCTCCGTGGAAGGCCGCATGACGGTGTGCAACATGGCCATCGAGGCCGGCGCGCGCGCCGGCATGATCGCGGCCGACGACAAGACCTTCGAGTATTTCCATGGCCGCCCGTATGCGCCGAAAGGCGAGCTGTGGGACAAAGCGGTGCAGGCGTGGCGTACGCTCAAGAGCGATGCGGATGCGAAGTTCGACAAGGAAGTGGTGTTGAACGCGGCGGAGATCAAACCACAGGTGAGCTGGGGCACTTCGCCCGAGATGGTGGCGGCCGTGGACGGCGTGGTGCCGGATCCCGAGAAGGAAACGGACTCTGTCAAACGCACCGGTTACCGGCAGGCGCTTGTGTACATGGGGCTCAAGCCGGGCACGCCGATCCGCGACATCGCCCTCGACAAGGTGTTCATCGGTTCCTGTACCAACTCGCGCATCGAAGACCTGCGCGCCGCGGCAGTCGTAGCGAAAGGCAAGAAGGTGGCGAAGAACATCAAGCTCGCCATGGTCGTGCCGGGTTCGGGTCTGGTGAAGACCCAGGCCGAGCAGGAAGGTCTCGATAAGATATTCAAAGAGGCGGGTTTCGAGTGGCGCGAGCCCGGCTGCTCGATGTGTCTGGCCATGAACGCCGATCGGCTGGAGCCGGGTGAGCGCTGTGCCTCGACCTCGAATCGCAATTTCGAGGGTCGCCAGGGGGCCGGCGGGCGCACCCATCTGGTCAGTCCGGCCATGGCCGCGGCGGCGGCGATCGCCGGGCATTTTGTCGACGTGCGGGAGATAGGCTGATGGAAAAGTTCGTAACCTTGACGGGTTTGGTGGCGCCACTCGATCGCGCCAATGTCGATACCGATGCCATCATCCCGAAACAGTACCTGAAATCCATCAAGCGTACTGGCTTCGGGCCGACCCTGTTTGACGACTGGCGCTATCTTGACCCGGGTGAGCCGGGCATAGATCACAGCAAGCGCCGTATCAATCCGGACTTCGTGCTCAACCAGACGCGCTTCCAAGGTGCGCAGATCCTGCTGGCGCGTGATAACTTCGGTTGCGGCTCATCACGCGAGCACGCGCCGTGGGCGCTGGTGGATTACGGTTTCCGGGCGATTATCGCACCGAGCTACGCGGATATTTTCTACAACAACAGCTTCAAGAACGGCCTGCTGCCGATCGTGCTGGAGCGCGATGCAGTGGACCAGCTGTTCAAGGAGTGTGTGGCTACGCCGGGATACAGGCTCACTGTGGACCTCGTGGCGCAGACAGTGATTTCGCCAACAGACACGACTTTCAAATTCGAGATCGACGCCTTTCGCCGGCACTGCCTGCTGAATGGGCTCGATGACATCGGCTTGACGCTCCAGCATGTCGCGGAGATCAAGACCTACGAAGAGCGGCGCCGGAAGGAAGCGCCGTGGCTGTTTGGCAACTGAACAAACCAAGGCAAAGATTGTTGGAACCACAGATGAACGCAGATTGATTAATATGAAATTAATCTGTGTGCATCTGTGGCTACCGCCTTTCTCTTATTTGAGAATTTAGAAATTCAGGATTGACGATAAATGACCAAAAAGATCGCAGTATTACCGGGTGACGGCATCGGCCCGGAAGTGACGGCCGCAGCGGTGAAGGTGCTGGAGCGCCTGCGCCAGGATTTCGGCCTCAAAATCGAAATGGAGACCGCGCCGGTAGGGGGCGCGGCCTACGACCAGCACAAGCACCCGTTGCCCGAATCGACGCTGAAGCTCGCCAAGCAGGCGGATGCCGTGCTGCTCGGCGCCGTGGGCGGAACACAATACGATACGCTGCCGCGCGAACTGCGACCGGAAAGGGCATTGCTCGGTTTGCGTTCCGAACTGCAACTGTTCGCCAACCTGCGTCCGGCCATCCTATATCCACAGCTGGCTGCGGCCTCGACCTTGAAGCCGGAGATTGTTGCCGGGCTCGACCTGCTGATCGTGCGCGAACTCACCGGCGACATCTACTTCGGCGAACCGCGCGGTGTGCGCACCCTGGCGAATGGTGAGCGCGAGGGTTACAACACCATGAAGTACGCCGAGCACGAAGTGGAGCGGGTGACGCGCGTCGGTTTTGAGGCAGCGCGCAAGCGCAGCAAAAAACTCTGCTCGGTCGAGAAGGCGAATGTGCTCGAGACCTCGGGCCTGTGGCGTGAGGTGGTGATTCAGGTGGCGAAGGATTACCCGGACGTGGCGTTAAGCCACATGTATGTGGACAACGCCGCGATGCAGCTGGTGCGCGCGCCCAAGCAGTTCGACGTGATTGTCACCGGCAATATTTTCGGCGATATCCTGTCGGATGAGGCGGCCATGCTCACCGGTTCCATCGGCATGCTGCCCTCGGCCTCGCTGGATAGTGCCAACAAGGGCATGTACGAACCGATTCACGGTTCGGCGCCGGACATCGCCGGCAAGGGCATTGCCAATCCGCTGGCCACGATCCTGTCAGTGGCGATGCTGCTGCGCTACACCCTGAACGAACCGGCCCTGGCGGAGCGAGTCGAAAAGGCAGTGTCCAAGGTGCTCGATCAGGGGCTGCGCACCGGGGACATCTATACCGACGGCATGCGCAAGGTTGGCACGGTCCAGATGGGCGACGCCGTAGTGGCGGCGCTGTAAACTCACGAATTCAGAATCATCGAGGTAACGGGAAATGAAGCGGGTTGGTCTGGTGGGTTGGCGCGGCATGGTGGGCTCGGTGCTCATGGGCCGCATGCTGGAAGAGCAGGATTTCAAGCACATCGATCCGGTGTTCTTCTCCACATCGAATGTTGGCGGCAAGGGCCCGGCGATTGGCAAGGACGTACCGCCGCTCAAGGATGCCAAGAGCATCGATGAGCTGAAGGCGATGGACATCATCATCACCTGTCAGGGCGGCGACTACACGTCCGAGATTTTCCCGAAGCTGCGCGCCGCTGGCTGGAAGGGCTACTGGGTCGATGCCGCTTCGACGCTGCGCATGGATAAGGACGCGATCATCATTCTCGACCCGGTCAACATGGATGTTATCAAGAATGGCATCAAGGCCGGAGTGAAGAACTACATCGGCGGCAACTGCACGGTGAGTCTCATGCTCATCGGTCTCGGTGGCCTATTTCAGAAGGGGCTCATCGAGTGGATGACCTCCATGACCTATCAGGCCGCTTCAGGAGCGGGTGCGCAGAACATGCGCGAGCTGATCAGCCAGATGGGCGCCATTCATGCCTCGGTCAAAACGAAGCTGGACGATCCGGCCTCGGCCATTCTCGAAATCGACAAGACTGTGGCCGACACCATTCGCTCGGCCAGTTTCCCGAAGCAAAACTTTGGTGCACCACTCGCGGGTTCACTGATTCCCTGGATTGATAAACAGCTCGATAATGGCCAATCCAAGGAAGAATGGAAGGGCCAGGCCGAGACCAACAAGATTCTCGGGCGCGAGGCCAGGCCGATTCCGATTGACGGCCTGTGTGTGCGCATTGGCGCCATGCGCTGTCACAGCCAGGCGCTGACCATCAAACTCACCAAGAACGTGCCGCTCGACGAGATCCACGGCATGCTGGCCGAGGCCAACCAGTGGGCCAAGGTGGTGCCGAACGACCGCGACATCTCCATGCGCGAACTCACCCCGGCGGCTGTCACCGGTACACTGACTGTGCCTGTGGGTCGGCTGCGCAAGCTCAACATGGGGCCGGAGTACCTGACTGCGTTCACCTGCGGCGACCAGTTGTTGTGGGGTGCGGCCGAGCCATTGCGCCGCATGCTGCGCATCCTGCTCGAAGCCTGATCGACCGTCCTCGTTGGTTCTGTACACACGTCCACCGGCGAATTACCGGCGGACGTGTGTTTCCTAATTTTGTTGTTCTTGCTCCCGAGGTATTCCCATGAGCACTAGCTGTAATGTGGCCATTGTCGGCGCAACCGGGATTGTCGGCGAAGCCTTGCTCGCCATCCTCGAGGAGCGCGGGTTCCCGGTGGGTGAGCTTTACCTTTTGGCGAGTGCGCGCTCGGCGGGCGGCAGCCAGGAATTCAAGGGTCGGCATTACCGCATCGAAGAACTCGGCGGCTTCGACTTTTCCCGCGCACAGATCGCCTTTTTTTCCGCCACAAGTGCCGTGTCCAGGGAGCATGTGCCGCGGGCCGTTGCTGCCGGTTGTGTCGCCATCGACTGCAGCGCGGCGTTCCGTTACGAACCGGATGTTCCGCTGGTCATCCCGGAGGTGAATCCGCAAGCGATCGCCGGGTACCAGGACCGACGGCTCATCGCCAACCCCGATCCCGCCACCATACAGATGCTGGTGGCCCTCAAGCCGCTCTACGATGCAGTCGGTATCGAGCGTATCGAGGTTTGCATCGGGGAGGCGGTATCCGGGCGCGGCAAGGCGGCGATTGAGGAACTGGCCGGCCAGACCGCCGCGCTCCTGAATGGCCAGTCCATCGAGCCGCAAATTTTTCCGCGCCAGATCGCATTCAATTGCCTGCCGCGCATTGATGTCGTGCTGGACAACGGCTATACAGAAAATGAGATGGAGGTTGTTTGGGCGACGCGTCGAATTCTGGCGGATGATGCGATCCAGGTGAACCCGACAGCATTCCTGATGCCGGTGTTCTTTGGGTACTGCACCGTGCTGCATGTCGAAACCTCCCGCCCGCTCGACGCTGCTGGAGCGCGGCGCCTGCTGGAAAAGGCACCCGGAGTGGTGGTCATGGACGGGCGTAAACCGGGCGATTTTCCAACCCCTATCGGCGCCGTCGGCACGGATTCGGTCTATGTGGGCCGTATCCGCCAGGACATTTCTCATGCACACGGTCTTAATATGTGGGTGGTCGCGGATAACGCCCGCAAGGGGTCGGCCAAAAATGCCGTCCAGATTGGGGAAATATTGGTGAAAGATTATTTGTAAGCTATAGTTACTTGTGCTTCATAATGATTATTACTACTATAGTTTTATAACTCCAAGTAACTAAAGCCTATCTTGAACGTGTCACAGGACGAAAACGGGGGAAAGAGGCCGATGCATCAAGCGCATGGTGGTGCTCGCTTGACACTGCGTCTTCTATTTACGGTGGCGATGATCGCAGCCCCGATGGCGGTTCAGGCGCTGGGCTTGGGACGTCTGACGGTGATCTCCGGTCTGGACGAACCGTTCAACGGCCAGATCGAACTTGTTTCTCCGACCGTGCAGGAGATCAAGACGCTCAAGGCTGCGCTTGCCTCGCGCGCAGACTTCGACATTGCCGGAGTTGAACGCAATGTGTTCCTGTTTGATATCACTTACACGGTAAAACAGCATCCCAACGGCCAGTATTATCTCAAGCTTGCCACCCACAAACCGGTGCGTGAGCCGTTTCTGCATTTTCTGATACAGGTCGATTGGAGTGGTGGTCACCTGATTCGTGAGTACAGCGCCTTGCTCGATCCACCACAGTGGGTGTCAGGTGCCGCTGCCGAGATCAATGTTCCGGCAACCTCAGCTCCTGAAACGGCCCCTGTTGTCGAAGCCGCGCCAGTCGCGGACGCCGCGCCGATCGAAGAATTGCCGCCCATCGGTACAGCAGCGGAACCGAAAGCCGAGGCAGTGGCGGCCGAGAAGACTGAGTTGGCGGTAAGCGAGCCCGCTACGACGGCTGAAGTACCGGCTGTCGCACCGGCTGAAGTGCCGCTGACAACCCAGGTTGAGTCTGCCCCTGTGCCGGCCGAGACATCTGCGACAGTCGAGCCCATTCTGCCGTCAGCCGCTGTAACAGCGAGCGAACCGACACCGGCCGTGGTGAGCGAGCTTGCTCCGGCGCCAGTTGCCGAGATACCTGCCGCTGCCACTGCGGAGGCGCTCGAGTTTGGTCCGGTCAAGTCGGGTGAAACGCTGTATCAGGTGGCGCAAAAAATAAATGTCGATAAAAGCCTGACCCCCCAACAGGTGATGCTCGCGCTACTACGTGCCAACCCGTCGGCGTTCTACAGGAACAACGTGAATAACCTCAAGACCGGCAAGATTCTCACCGTGCCGGATCACGAGACCATTGCCGCGATTCCCAAGTCCCAGGCGGTGAAAGAATACAGCGCTCAATATGATGCTTGGCAGGAGTACAAACTGAAACTTGCCGGTGCGGGTCGTGCTGTTGCGGTTGCCGAGACCGAGACGCCTGCGGTGGTTGCGAAGTCCGAAGCGAAAAAAGACGAAACGAAAAAATCCGAGAAAGCGGCCAAGGACGCAAAGGCGGGTAAAGACAAATCAGCGGCAACCGGCAAAGCGGTGCCGGTCGATCTGCTCAAGATCGTGCGCGCCAACCTCGAACAGGATATTCCTGAAGAATCTACAAAAACGCCAGGCGTCGAAACCAAGAAGGATGCCGGCAAGGAGCAGCGCGTCCTGACGGAACGTGTGGCCACGCTCGAAGAGGCCATCGAATCCAAGCAGATGCAGAACAAGGAGATGCGCGAGCGCGTCGGCAAGTTGCAAGAGCAAGTCAAGAATACCGAGCGCCTGGTCGATCTGGAGAACAAGGATCTCGCGTTGGCCCAGAAACAGGCTGCGGAGAAGCAGGCTGCCGAAGCCAAGGCTGCGGCTGAGAAGGCGGCACAGGAAAAGATCGCGCAAGACAAGGCGGCTCAGGAACTGAAGGCGGCTCAGGAACAGGCAGCCAAGGACAAAGCTGCGGCGGATGCGGCCAAGGCCGCCGCCCAGACTGCGAAGCCAGTGGAGGCTCCGAAGCCGGCAGGCGAGGCGGCCCCTGTCAAAAAACCCGTGGTCGCGGCAAAGCCGGCGCCAACCCCTCCTGAAGACAGCTTCCTGGATGGAATCCTGGCCAGTGTCATGGATAACCCTCTCCTCCTGGCACTGCTTGGCGCGCTCGGCGTTCTGGGTGTGGGTGTGGGCGGGATGTATGCCTATCGCCGTCGCCGTGCCTCTCAAGAGTTCTCCGAGAGCATTCTGAGCAGCAGCAGCCTCTCCTCCGAAGCCAGCATTACCGCTGGAAGCAGCCAAGCGGCAGCCAGCGATACATCGTTCTTGAGCGATTTCAGCCAAGGTGGCATGGGGAATATCCATACGGATGAGGTGGATCCGATCGCCGAGGCCGAGGTGTATCTCGCCTACGGGCGTGATGAGCAGGCCGAGGAGATTCTCAAGGACGCCATCGTCAAGGATCCGGCCCGCCATGAACTCAAGGGCAAGCTGCTTGAGATCTATTTCCAGCGCAACGATGTTGCCGGTTTCGAAACACTGGCCGAAGAGCTGTATGCCGCGCTCGAGGGCATGGGCGGCAAGGTCTGGGATAAGGCCGAAGAAATGGGCCAGAAACTCAGCCCCAATAATCCCATGTTCCGAGGCGGAAAACCCGCAGCACGCGCCGCCGCCGGCCCGACTACGATGCTGGTGGACGAGGCTTCTGTGCCCCCATTCACTCGCAGCGAGGATGCACTCGAATCCATTCATTCGACGCAAGGATTGGAAACGAGTCCGGCAGCGGCACCGTCCGGGCTTGATTTCAATATGGATTTTGACGCGTCGCCATCCAAAACCAGCGAAGCGCCGGCAGAGCCGTCCTTTGACATGTCCTTCGACATGGACGCAGGTACCGCGCCTTCAGCACCTCCTGCCGCTGAAAGCACATCCAGCTTCGATATGGACTTCAACATCGGCACACCCAAGACGGCCGACACCTCATCCAACGTGATTGATTTCAACACGTCGGGCACGCAGGAACTCACGAGTGGGTTGGATTTCTCGACTTCCGAAGGCACGCAGGAACTCACGAGCGGGTTGGATTTCTCGACTTCCGAAGGCAGCCCGGCAGCAGGCGGGGACGTCGAGTTTTCGCTCGGCGGGATGGGTGATTCTGTTGCTGAACTGGATAGCGCTGCGGCTGAAGGCGGGCTGCCTGGCTGGGACGAAACGGCAACCAAGCTCGATCTCGCCAAGGCCTATATCGACATGGGTGACGCCGAGGGCGCGCGCAGCATCCTCGATGAGGTCATGGCCGAAGGCAACGATAACCAGAAACAGCAGGCGCGCAGCCTCGCAGCACAGATTACTGCCTGATACCTCGATACAGCTTTCCCTGTGTTGACAATGCGCCTCGGTTCTCAGGACCGGGGCGTTTTTCTTTCCAGCGTCAGGAATGTGCAGGAGTATGGATTCTTGTCATCGGCTGGATGCACGTCTCGCTGTATTTCGTGCCACATCCCCAGGTCAAATTCCGGAAACCAGGCATCGCCCTCGGCATCTGTTTCTACCTGTGTCATGTAGAGACGATCAGCACGGGAAAACAATTGTGTGTACAGTTGCTCGCCGCCGATAACGAATATCTCGGGATCGTTTGGCGGCACATGCAGTACAGCCAGCGCCAGCGCCTCGTCCAGCGAATGCGCCACGAGGCAGCCTTGCGGCGTGTAGTGACGATCGGAAGTGATAACGATGTTGGTACGGTTCGGCAGCGGCCGGCCGAGCGACTCGAAAGTCTTGCGTCCCATGAGCACGGGATGACCGGTCGTCAGCTCGCGGAAATGCTTCATGTCCGCGGGCAGGCGCCAAGGAAGCGCGTTGCGGCGGCCAATGACGCGGTTGCGCGCCATGGCCCAGATGAGCGCGATGCGCGGTCGCGTGGCTGTCACCTTGGAAACTGCTCTTGCGTTTGTCCCCGGGGGGACGGCTTCGCGCCCTGTATTCCCGCCATCAGTGAATGAGGCTTTCTTCACTGTCATACCGCGACCGGCGCCTTGATGGCCGGATGCGGGTCGTAATTCAGCAATTCAAAATTATCAAAGTGAAAATCAAAGATCGAGCGCACTGCAGGATTGAGGCGCATGCTGGGTAATGCCCGCGGTGCACGCGCCAGCTGCGTGCGCGCCTGTTCGAAGTGATTACTGTAAAGGTGTGCATCGCCCAAGGTGTGGATGAATTCCCCAGGTTTGAGTCCGGTCACCTGCGCCATCATCAGGGTAAGGAGGGCGTAGGAGGCGATGTTGAACGGCACGCCGAGAAAAATATCGGCGCTGCGCTGATAAAGCTGACAGGAGAGCCGCCCATCCGCCACGTAGAACTGGAAGAAGGCATGGCACGGGGGTAACGCCATGCGATCGATCTCTCCCACATTCCAGGCACTCACAATCAGGCGACGGGAATTCGGGTTTTCGCGAATTTCACGTACCAGTTCGCTGATCTGGTCAATGTGCCGGCCATCCGCGCTCGGCCAGCTGCGCCATTGTGAACCGTACACCGGCCCGAGTTCTCCGTTCTCATCCGCCCACTCATCCCAGATGGTTACGCCGTTCTCGCGCAGGTAGCGGATGTTGGTGTCGCCACGCAGGAACCACAGGAGTTCATGAATGATGGACCGGAGGTGCACCTTCTTGGTCGTGAGCAGCGGGAAACCCTGTCCCAGATCGAAACGCATCTGGTAGCCGAATACGCTCTGGGTACCGGTACCGGTGCGGTCGCCCTTGCGGGCGCCATGGTCCAGAACATGTTGCATGAGATCGAGATATTGGCGCATGCCGGCATTCTCCCCGATCCGTCGACGGATGTTAAGGCAGGTGTTTTGAATCTTTTTCGTGCCCGGGTCGGCGGGGTACCGCCGTCCGTCGGGAAATAGGTACAGACCACGCAACCGGGCATCGCTCTTGCGCTGATTCCGGAAGTAGAATCGGGCGCTTGTATGAAGAAAGGAAGGGTTCGAGGAACTATCTTGATGGAAAATTATTTTTTTATGCGTACCGTGCTCAACTGGCTAGCCGAGCCGCGTCGGTTCAATCGCATGCTGGCCATCACGCTGCGCGTTCTGGCCACGCTCATCGTGCCGTTCAGCCTGGTAACTTTCTTCAAAGCTGGCAAGGTGATTTTTGATCTGCCGGCGAGCGGCATTCTCGGCGGCATTGTGTTCCAGGTGTTTTTCGTACTGGCAATCTACGCCGTGGTGCATGGCCTGTTCATCCGCGCCCGCAACATCGACGCCTTGCCGGGCGGGGAATACAACATGTTCCTTCTGGCCGCGATCCTGATTCGAGCGGCAGGCGAAGCGATTGCGGCGTTCGTCAGTCTGGTCGCCGTGGGCGGGGGGATATATGTCTGGTTCACCGGCAAGGGAGTCGGCACCATTCTTAACCCACCACCGAAATTCCTGCCACTATTCGGCGACACGACTTTCATGGGCGGTATTGAGTTCATGGTAGGAGGTGTACTGAGTGCGATCCTGGTGCTCGTCATCACTTATCTTGCCGCCGAGGGGCTGCAGCTTCTCACTGAGGCGGCCGGGCGGATGCAGGCGTCCCGGCGCACAGCGAGCGAACCCAGCGAGCCAAGTTTGCCTAGCGAGCCAAGTCTGCGGTTACGTTCCGGCTTCGGCTCCTGACATGCAACCACGCCTTGCGCTCCGGCGTGAAAGTCTAGGGAATGCGTGACACGTCGTCGAAAATTGCGCGTACATCTTTCTCCCAGACTCCAAAGCGTTTGAGCAATTCCGGTTTGTTGAAGAACTCGCCGAGTTTGAGCGGGTCGGTCGCAAGTACCAGCGTGTCATCGCCCTCTGCAAACACGACGATCGTGAGCGGCAGATAGGGGATGAGTTCCGGGTAGGCCGCGGACAGCTCGCGGATCTCCGCCTGCTTCCCGAAGAATACGAGGCGGTACTCCGCCGTCTGAAAACCGCTGGACGTCAGCCCCACATCCACGCGCTGCACGCGCGACACCACATAGCCCTTGGCGCGAATGGTCTCCTGGAGGTTATTCATGGCCTCTGGAAACGGTTGGGTGATGCGCGCCATCAACAATTCATCGGCTGCCGCTGATACGCCGAGGCCAAGCAGAACGAACACGACCAGCATCCGCAACCGGTTCACAGGACGCTCTCCTCAAGTATCTCTACGTACACTTTGTACATCTGTTCGCACAGGTCATTGAGCTCGGCGTTATTAAAGATGCGGCTCAGGCGTTTAGGGTTGATGGTCATGACCTGCACCTTGCCGGCATGCCGGATCACGGTCACCCGGCACGGCAGGAACAGGCCGACGCGCGGGTCGACTTTCAGGGCCTCGTTCAGGAAACTAAAATCACATGAATACACGATGGTCTGGTCGTGGTTCTCTTTGCCGTCCGCAACAAAGCCCTGGTCGAGCGTTTGCACGCGGATCAGGCGCATGTTGGCCGCGCCGACCGCGGTCTTGACCTTCTCCACGGTTTCTTCGACCGAATAGGGCGATACGCGCACCAGCACGGGTGACTCGCTTTCCAGCACGCGCGCGCCAGGTGGCGGTGAGAGTTGCTCGAAGCTGCGCACGTAGGCCACGATGTCGTTGATGTCCCGTTCCTTGAGCCCCTGCTTCAGGAATGAACGCATCGGCGTGCCTTCGCGGCCGTTCAGTAGTGTCGTTTTAATCAGGGTATCGGAGGCGGCTGCCAGGAATCCGGGGTTATTCAGGGCTGGGGCCAGAATCGGCGCGCTGCGCGGTCGCGACAGGGTGACACCGGTGCCGTGCCCGCCTTCGCCGTGGGCGCCATGGCAGGCGGCGCAGTGGCGCGTATAGAGCGTCTGACCGTGTGCGACGTAGCCGGCGATTCGGTCTTGCGGGGCTGTCTTGGGAGGCTTCTGTCCCGGCCAGCTGCGGATATGGGCGATGATGGACTCCAGCTCGGCATCGGCAAGTTGAGTGAAGGCCGGCATGACCCGTCCCGGGCGTCCAAGGCGCA
>Ga0209706_10001501_pt1 | contig 13186 bp, 14 predicted proteins | sample PPLLaktember2015_6_FD_187263 | JGI IMG/M metagenome (GOLD analysis project Ga0209706, IMG submission 187263) | Freshwater sediment microbial communities from Prairie Pothole Lake near Jamestown, North Dakota, USA - PPLs Lake P8 Core (1) Depth... | ecosystem: Environmental > Aquatic > Freshwater...
TAGTATTCTTTAATCAGGAAACGGGTGAAATCGTCGACTCACGTCGTTTCGAAGTAAAACCAAGCGGCATTGGTTTCCGCAATTTCTGGGCAAGTACCGTTTATAACATTATGAAAGTCTGGCTGAAATCAAAATAAAAACTTCACAATCATGAAAAGATTTGCACTCATAGTATCAGCGCTTTTTTGCTTTTTCGTTTCAGGAGCACTGGCCAATAAAACATCAGTTGAGGTCAAGGCGCCCGCAGAAATTAAAGTGGGAACCGAAGTCACCATTACCATTAATGTTATGCATTCAGGAAATTCAAAAGGGCACCATACCGATTGGGTACTATTGAAAATAAACGGTAAAGAGGTGCAGCGCTGGAGCTATACTAAAGAAGAATTGCCTCCTGATGCAGTCTTTACCGTTGAATATAAGATTACCGCTACAGAGGACATGAATATAGAAGCCCAGGGTAACTGCAATATTCATGGATCCAGGGGCCCGCAAAATACCATAATCAAAACAGCAAGATAGAGCCTGTGGAAAGAAGTATCCCCCGCTGGCGGGGGTAGGGGGTGGAATTGCAGAATAAACTTGTCGAGATGTCATAACACATATTGGTCCGTGATTATATTGTTTAATAATTTTTAGTATTATTCAAATCCACCCCCTTACCCCCGCCAGCGGGGGATAATGCATTTTGACATTTTGATTTTCGGATTACAAGAACAACAACAATATCAAACAATTCCTATATTTACGCCCCGCTATTGAAAACAATACGGGGTTTTTCTTAATTAATAGTTGTGAATATGGATGAACTGGTTTGCCGTACCACAACCAGGGTGCGATTCAGTGATGTGGACTCGATGGGTGTAGTATGGCACGGAAATTACATAAAACTTTTTGAAGATGGCAGGGAAGCTTTTGGCAACCTGCACGGTATAAATTACATGGATTTTTACAGCAGAGGCATTCTAATTCCTTTGGTAAAGGTAACCTGTGATTTTAAGAGACCATTAAAATACGGCGATACTGCAGTTATCGAAACACGATTCGTGAATTGTGAAGCCGCCAAGCTGAGTTACGAGTATACTATTTTTAGGAACGAAACGGAGGAAATAGTTGCTACCGGGTCTTCCATCCAGGTTTTTCTGAACCTCGACATGGAACTTTTGCTTGATTTTCCGGCATTCTACCTCGAATGGAAGAAAAGGTACAATCTGATCTGAACTGAATTAAATTGAAACCTGTATACCTTGCTTCGGATAATATTATTTCCTCACTCGGTTTTAATACCGATGAGAATGCCCGTGCAATAACGCAAGGTCAAACAGGCATAAAACTGCATAATGATGCACGTCTGGCGCCGGTACCTTTTTGGGCTTCAGTATCCGATCATGATAGACTTTCTCAAGGCTTTTCGCAATATGCTGATCCTTCTCACTATTCACTCTTTGAACAACTGGTAATTAGCTCGGTAAAGGATGCACTGAGTAAAACCGGAATAGTTGTTCAAAGCGAAAGAACTCTTTTCATTCTTTCTACTACAAAAGGAAACATTGATGTCCTGGATCCGGATAACGCCTTCCATAATGATCCTTCACGGATGTATTTGTGGAATACGGCACGTTTAATTCAGAATTTCTTTAAGCTGTTTCATACACCCGTGGTGGTATCAAATGCATGCATATCGGGCGTTCTGGCAGTGCTGATCGGTGCCCGGATGATCCGTACCGGAAAGTTTGATCATGTTGTGGTTACGGGAGCCGACCTGGTTACAGAATTTGTACTTTCAGGCTTTAATTCGTTTTTATCGCTGTGCGAAGGGCCCTGTAAGCCTTTTGATAAGAACCGTACAGGCCTGTCTCTTGGCGAAGCTGCCGGAACCATAGTTCTTACGGCCGACAGGAAACTCACCGGTAAGGATGAACTTCAGGTTCGCAATGGTTTTTCAAGCAACGATGCCAATCACATTTCAGGACCGTCGCGCACCGGCGAGGGCCTTTATATAGTCATAAAAAAAGTCCTCGAGCCGGATAGGAATGTCGATTACATATCTGCACATGGTACGGCCACTCCCTATAATGATGAAATGGAATCCATTGCCCTGTCGAGGGCAGGGCTCAGCGCTGTACCGGTTAACAGCTTCAAAGGTTATTGGGGCCACACCCTTGGCGCGGCAGGCATCATTGAAATTGTTGCCGGTATGTATTCCATGCGTAATAATATCCTTTTCAAAACGCTGGGATATGCAGAACCCGGAACCAGTCAGCCTATATCCGTAATCGACCATAACACTAAATCTCCGGTAAATACTTTTCTGAAAATAGCATCGGGGTTTGGCGGAAGCAATGCCTCACTAGTAATTACAAAATGAGCAGGATGAATTTCCATATCAGCGATTATTGCCTGATCCGCCATCAGAAGATATTCAGAAAAGGAGAACTGTTATTTACCGGAACTGAACAAAAACCGGTACCCTTTTTTACTGAGGCCTATAAGCACTTCGGCATTAATTATCCGAAGTTCTATAAGATGGATTCACTGTGCAAACTGGGCCTGCTGGCCTCTGAGATAATTTTACAGGCAAAGGATATGCCCTGCCGGGGAGAAGATATTGGTATAATCCTTTACAACGCAGCATCTTCGGCAGATACCGACCGGGTGCATCAGCGGTCTATCAGCGACAGGGAGACCTATTTTCCGAGTCCTTCCATATTCGTTTATACTCTTCCCAATATTGTCATTGGTGAAATCTGCATCAGGCAAAAAATCTTCGGAGAAAGTACGTTCTTTATAAGCGAAAAATTCGATCCGCATTCGTTATACGAATATGTAAGCCAACTGCTGGAAGAAAATGTGATGGAATGTTGCCTTACCGGCTGGCTCGAGTGTGAAGGCGATAATTATGACGGTGCATTGTTCATGGTTGAGAAATGCACGACCATTGAGGATGGAATTGTTAATTTTGACGAGGAGAAAATTAAAGAAATTTATTCACAGTGAACCCATAATATGGAACAACTGATAGCTAAACTTAAGGCCGAGATTATTGATGCGCTTAATCTCACTGAAATTACTCCCGAGAGTATAAATGAAAACGAACCGTTGTTCGTTGAGGGACTTGGACTGGATTCAATTGATGCCCTGGAACTGATCGTATTGCTTGAAAAGAAATACGGATTAAAACTCGGAACAGCCGAGGAAGGGAAAAAGGTACTTCGTTCCGTAAAATCTATGGCTGAATTCATCAGAGCCAACAACAAAGGATAAAATCCACGATCGTGCCAAAGGTATTCGTAACCGGAATCGGAATCATTTCAGCAATAGGGTCCGACGCTGAAAGCGTCAGGAACTCGTTGCGCAATAAACATTCCGGCATCGGAAAGATTTCGCTTATCGATACCATATACAAGGACGAGATACCTGCTGGTGAGATAAAGGCGACGAACGATCAGTTATACGAGCTGGCCGGAATTAACAGGAAATCCTTTTTAACGCGCACTGCATTGCTTGCCATTATCGCAGCAAAGCAGGCGGTTGTTCACGCCGGACTTTCGGGCAAATCGCTTGCGGATGCCGCTGTCATATCCGGTACAACCGTAGGCGGAATGGACCGTACTGAAGTTTTTTTTAAGGAATATCTGAAAAACAGGTCGAAAGGTAAGATAAGGGAAGTAGCAGGACATGACTGCGGCGACAGTACAGAGCGCATTGCGGATTACCTGGGGATTTCCGGATTTATTTCGACAATTAATACCGCTTGCTCATCTTCGGCAAATGCCATTATGCTTGCTGCCCGCCTGATCAAGCAGGGAAAAATAAAACGAGCCCTTGCAGGAGGGGCTGACTCCCTTACCAAATTCACCCTGAACGGATTTAACAGTCTGATGATTCTGGACAGGCAACAATGCCGCCCGTTTGATGAAAACAGAAACGGCCTGAATCTGGGTGAAGGATCGGCATTTCTTTTGCTGGAATCCGAAGAAATAACCGGCAATAAAAAAATACTGGCTGAGGTCAGAGGCTACGGGAACACGTGTGATGCCTATCATCAGACCGCCTCGTCACCCGAAGGCCATGGCGCTTATCTGGCCATGCAACAAGCCCTGGAGGTGGCCCGGCTCAATCCGTCAGAAATTGACTACATTAATACACATGGGACAGGAACTAAAAATAATGACCTTTCTGAGGGTATTGCAATCCAGAGACTTTTCGATTCAGGCATACCGCGGTGCAGTTCTACAAAATCCTTTACAGGGCATACTCTTGGTGCAGCCGGTGCAATTGAAGCAGTTATAAGCATACTTGCACTCCAGGATCAGTGTATCTACCCTAATCTCAATTTCACCGAAAGAATGCATGAACTAAATTTTTCACCTTCATCTGAATATATTCCTGATGCTTCTCTTCAGCATATCATGTCGAATTCATTTGGTTTTGGAGGCAACAATTCATCGCTGATAATTTCAATTAACTGAGATGACAGCATATATCCGGGGCGTTGCGATACTATCACCACAGAAGACTTTTGGAGATCAGGGTTTCCCTGATGATATTGTTGTGCATTCCGGGCATGGCTTTATGAAATGCATTGAACCTGCTTACCGCGACTTTATCGATCCAATGGCAGCCCGCAGAATGAGCAGGATTGTTAAAATGGGAGTAAGCAGTGCTTTGAAATGCCTGCGCGATTCGGACGTTCCGATGCCCGATGCAATAATCACCGGTACAGGCCTTGGATGCCTTGATGATACTGAGAAATTTCTTGCTTCAATTTTTAGCAACAAAGAAAAGCTTCTTAATCCTACACCCTTTATACAATCGACACATAATACGGTTGCAGGAGCAATAGCTCTGGCCATCAAATGCCATGGTTACAATGCAACCTATACGCAAAGAGGATTTTCATTCGAAAGTGCGCTTGAAGATGCCCTGTTGCAGCTTGATGAAAATCAGTCAAAGAATATACTTGTGGGTGGTTTCGATGAGATTACCGAAACATCTTATTCACTGACATCCAGGCTTGGGTTGTGGAAAAACCATATGGTGGATGGTACCAAACTGTATGAATACAATACGAGAGGTAGCCTTCCCGGTGAAGGCGCCGCATTTTTCATGCTTGGCGGTTCAGCTATTCCTGGGAACAGCGTCAGAATCAGGATGCTGAAATTATTTTATGAAGCAGACGGGATTGATGACATAAATGAAAGGATAAACAGGTATCTTACTGAAGATGGGATTGATCCCGGCAGCATCGATCTGATCATGCTTGGCTTCAGCGGAGATAACCGCACAGACCATTATTATTATCATCTTATGAGTGGTATTTTCAATGATAAGCCCGTGACCGGATTCAAACACCTGTGCGGTGAATATGACACGTCGGCTTCTTTTGCCCTCTGGTATGCCTGGCATATTATCAGAAATCAGAAAGTGATGGTACAATTATTGAAAGAGAATCCCTTAGGCGAAAAGATAAACTCCGTATTGATCTACAATCATCTTCGGGGTAAATATCATTCGTTATACCTGCTTGAAAGATGCTGAATTTCAGAAATACCATCATTACATTTACAGTCTTGCTGTTGATTATACTGGCAGCTGATTACCTTATTCCTGTGAATAAACTGGTCTACGCCGGCATTATTCTTGTATTTGTTTTATTGCTGGCATGGGGATCAAAGAATATACGATCGGATTTTTACGTAAAGTCAATCAGTAATGGCAACAGGAACATCAAACAGGTAGCCCTTACTTTTGACGACGGCCCCGATGCACAGGTTACACCAATGATCCTGGATATCCTGAGGAAACATAATGTGAAAGCCGCATTCTTTATAGTGGGCAGCAAGGCTGAAATTAATCCTGAAATACTAAAGCGCATAGACAAGGAAGGGCATATAATTGGCGGGCACAGTTATTCGCATCATTTGTTCTTTGATTTCTTCTCATCAAAACAGATGGAAAAGGAAATGATCAGGACTGATAATGCTGTTTATTCCATAATCGGGAAGAGACTCAAGCTTTTCAGACCACCGTACGGGGTTACCAATCCAACCATTTCCAGGGCAATTGAAAACATGCAGTACCAATCGATAGGGTGGAGCCTGAAATCGGAAGATACTGTAATTAAGGATGAATCAAAACTTTTGAAAAACATTACATCAAAACTCAAATATGGCGATATTATTCTCTTCCATGACAACAAACCCTGGAATGCCAAGGCACTCGATAAACTGATTGAATATCTCAAGGAGAGGGAATACAAAATATCGCGATTGGATGAATTTTTAACAGTTCAAGCTTATGTTTATTAGACTAATACTACTCAGCTTATTAAATTTTACATCACCGGCAGTATCGGCACAAAATCCCGACCGCCCTTTAAAAGATGTGCAGAGTTTCAAAACAAAACTGGAACTCATGACCGGTAAAGTAAATACTATTGAAAGTGATTTCGTGCAGGAGAAAAATCTCAGTGTTCTTTCCAACAAAATTGTTTCAAAAGGTCATTTTTGTTATAAAAAGGATAATAATATCAGGTGGGAATACCTTCAGCCTTATAAATACCTGATCATCATCAGCAACAACAAAATATTCATAAAAGAGGACCAGGGTCAGAAACAGTATGATATTGAATCGAACCGGATGTTCAGGGAAATGAATAATTTTATCAGCGGATGCATACAGGGAGATATACTGAAAAACGATAAGGATTTCAACACCATGTACTTTGAAAATGAGCGTAATTATTTTGTAACACTTGTTCCCAAAGCTGAATCGATGCGAAAAATGCTCAATGAAGTTCAGATCTGGTTTGATAAAACCGATCTCACCGTTTCCCGAATAACGATGGTGGAGGCGGGAGGTGACTATACAAAAATTGATTTTGTAAATAAAAAACTGAATACGGAAATACCGGTTGAGAAATTCAGTTTCAAATAGTGTTACGGTTCTTCTTAGCCCGGCTTCAATGTCCTTTCTTCTGAAGAGCGGATGTAGTGCTTTATTATTGCTTTTTTTGATCACATCATGCTCGGTACCTTTCCGAAATCAAAAACCATTGTCCCCGGAAACCTATGAATCCCCTGTGTCATGGTTCGGTGCAGATACAGGCCACTATCTTTTTAAATCTGCAATCGACCTGATGAAAAATCATTTTAGCGGCATTACAGTTGTCAAGCCTGTGGGTGAAGGCATTTTCAGGATCATTATGATGACTGAAACCGGTTTGAAGATTATGGACCTTGAGTTCTTTCCTGATTCATTGCCAAAAGTGCATTATATCATGGAGGGGATGGATAGAAAAATCCTGATCCGCACTCTCACAAGGGATATCAGCCTTATTTTAATGAATCAATTAAAAAATGAATCACCTGCATGGTACATAAATTCAGACGATCCGACTGTGAGAACAGCATTATATAGTATTAACAAAGAACAACATCAATACATTTTGAAAGATGATATGAGAAAACCTTCCGGAGCAAAACTCGCAAGGAAAAATAAAATAAAGGTTGAGGCTGAGTTTTTTGGTAATGATCAATGCGGTCCTGATTCTGTGAAATTATTCCATAATAATATAGACTTGTCGATCCGATTTATCAGAATTCATGAATAGACGCTTACTATGGATGGGCTTTATAAAATAACTTTATTTGATTATGATCCTGATGCAGGAATTCTGAATTCCCGCATTGCGCTTAATAAGGACCATCCGGTGTTTGAAGGGCATTTTCCGGGCAATCCTATACTACCGGGTGTTTGTACGGTACAAATTGCAAGGGAACTGATTTCTAAAGCTTTAAATGCGGATTTCAGGCTTGCAAAAGCAGGCAATATCAAATACCTGGGTTTTGTCAGTCCAATCTCACATCCTGCTTTGCAGTTTCAAATTACGTTAAAACAAGCAGCCGATCCGGCCGCCATAATCTGCAATGTAATCGTAAAAACCGGAGAAAATGCCGTATGTAGTTATAAAGGAGAATATGTTCAGATCTGAGTTTTTTTCAGACTGATCTTCATATTATCCGAAACGGCCACCTTTTTGTAAAAATCCACAAGTTCATTATAGGTTTCGGGTGAATACCGACATTTGTTGGTTTTTAGGCTCCTTACACAAAGGACCTTGTTATTTGCGATTGCGGTGGTTTTCAAAGTATAATTTCCAAACTTTGATTCTGCTTTTGCTTCCGATGGCATGGATTCGGGAGTATAACCTTCAGGTAAAAACAGAATTACCGAATCAACCGACATGACGGATCTTTTGATGACTACATCAGATTTCCTGAAAGTGACTTTTTTTGGTACATCATGCATACGACCTAACGGAACAAGTGACACAAGCATGCGGGAACCGGTAAAAGTCGCATATCTCGGGATCTCCAGTTCCAGCTTTTCTTTTATTGCAGGTATTCTTTCATGGACCTCATCGTAATCAAACTTCTTTAAAAGGCAACCCGGAATATTTATCTCATCATGAATCATCCTGGTCTTGTCCTCAGTACCGGCAATGAAAAACCTTAGCTTGTCATCATACAGCACCCCTCTATGAACAGCGCTACTGTTCAGTAGAGCATTTCCTTCATTATCCAGTAAGATTGTCGATGTTCTCTGGAGACTGTTGTCGTCGAACGAGTAACTGCAAGTATGCACCAGCTTTGCCCCGGCTTCATCCACCATCAGGGCATTGCGGTCATCGGTAAACTTTCCGGCATAGCCGAACGGAACATGCTGGCTTGTGCATTCCAACCAAACTGTGTCATCAGCGAAAGGTACACAAAGGATGGCATGATTGAAATTGTTAAAAGGAAAATCGGGAACAATGTCAATTTCATTCGAACCGGCCCGGATGAGCGTGTAATGTGCCTTTATACCAACGGCTTCGAGTAATGATTTCATATAGTTGGATAATGCCTTGCAATCGCCGTAACCTAACCGGTCAACTGTTTCAGCAGGAATAGGCTGCCATCCTCCAATCCCAATAGCAATATTCAAGTAACGGGTTTTGTTTTGCATGAATTCATAGATCTTTCTTGCCTTCTCCATATCGGTTTTGCAATCCTTTACCAGTTCCTTCATGGCTGAAATCGTTTCTTCAGATAAAGTGCCGCGATCTTTATTTAATGTTCCAATCCATTTGCCAAAATCATCCCAGGTAGTAAAATGACCAATGTAACCTTCAATTTCAAATTCAGTAGGGCACACATGAACCACCGGACAGAACGTTTCGATCGGACCGCTGAATGGTTGTTCTTCAACCGCTGGTATGTTTTGCAATTCCCATATATATGTTGCTATTCCTGCTTCCTTATTAATTACAGGCTCGCAGGTATATTTATTGATATAATAACGTATGCTCAGATTTTCAGGACAATTTATCCTGTAAGTACTTTTCTGGACTGATATATTATAGCCCGGCACCGGATTCCAGGATGGCAGGTTGAATAAACCGTCAAATTCAATATTAAAACTGTATTCCACAGTGAAAGGATAAGCCATTGTCCGGGGCCTGAAGTATTTTACCCGGCTGTCTTCATATAGTGAATATCCAGCAATCATGCTCTGGTCAATTATTTTATCCTGGACCAGATTTTCCACTTTTTTACCAGAAGCATCATAAATTACTCCCTTTATATTGTTTATACGGTGCAATTTCTGTGCATATGCCTGAATAAATGCCGCCTGGCGAAGTCCGTTTTCATTAAGTATGGTGATGGCATAGCTTATTGAATACGTTCCTCTACTTATAGACTTGATATCGAAAACTTCCTCACTATAGCGTATTACAGCCTTAGCATTAGCTTTTAAGCTATCGGGAATGTGGTTCACCGGATACTGTGGTTCATCTGCACACCAACTGGTGTGCAGATAAGACAACAACAAAAGGATAAAATTAAGTTTTTTCATACCTGCGTGAAAAGGTTTTAAAAAATTCAGAGTTTCTGTTTAAGTAGGATAACTTCCTTTTGTTTCGATATCACCTGGTTATAGAATTCCTTTACCATCTCGTATTCCGATTCCACAAAAAGTGTTTTGTTAACACTGAAATTGCAGGTCATCTGAATGGAGTTCCCGTTAATGGTGGTATTGTATGTGAACTGAGCCGATTTTTCGGGGAGGATTAAATTACATGGCTTCGGAACTTCCAAAACTTCATACCCTTCGGGAAAGACCAGATTCATAACGATTCGCTTTTTAATTGAATGACCGAAATCAATAGGATATTTTCTTTTTTCCAGCTTAAAGGGATTGGTGTCCATCCGTTCGATCATCAGCGGATTGATGCTTATCATATCTCCGATGATATCTGAGTATCCTGAAAGAGAAACGTTATAGGTTTCAATAACAGGTTTTTGAATGCTGTCCAGATCTTTATACTTGCAGTTAATTATTGTGAGTCCCGGGAATTTACTTTCAATCTCGTTCAGATATTCACTCTCACTGTTATGGCTCTTATAATCCTTTCGGAAATAATAGGCGTCATAGTCATTTTTTGTGTAAGTAATAAATCCGGTCAATTCACCAAATTCATCCACTTTCATGTCAAAATATGCTGTTTCTTTCTGATCGCATGGAGGAACAAGGTCTATCCAGTTGGAATACCGTTCATCTATAATACGTCCTCTTCCGTTAAGAACCCGGAAAGGCAGCATGCCTGCAGGAAGATAGGGGTCGGTGGCGTCAAAAAGGTAATCCTTCCCATTATATTTCACACCGGCTATAACATAATTAAACTTATTAATTGTCGGAAAGGAAGGAGAAATAATGCCGTTTTCCCTTGTGCTTAAGGCAATCGGAAATGCATCAAAACCGATTTTTTTTAACAATTGCACCAAAATAATATTAACATCGGCCGAATTTCCCGAACCTTTTTTATAGGTAAAACCGGTTTCGCTGGTTGTAAAAACAGATTCGATTTCATTCCATTTTATCCTGCGTCTTACCGTGTCGCAGGCTGCCTTCATTTTTTCAAATTCAGGAATAGAAAGAGACTTGATCGACTTGGCATCATCGTTCAGAAACAAGCCCAATCCCTTTACACTTTCTCCGAAATACTTGTGTTCGAGTAGAAAAATATTAACAGCTTCCCATGTTGTCGTTAAATAAAACCAATAACCGGGAATATCGATGCTGGACAGCTCTATTTCAGCGCGATTCAGGTAGTTGACCAATGAGTTTATATATGGCTCGGGCCTGAGAGCAGGCATGTTTTTGGCCACCCAGCGTCCGGTTTCATTGACGGAGAGCGGTTCAAAACCAAAAAATGCTTTCTGAATAGTAAAATCTGCACTTACCGGTATCCTTAATTCACTTAATCTAACCGGAACTCTATCCTGGAAATTCCATTCCATAGGCAAACCAGTGAATGAATATTGAACTTCAACAATCGTTCCGACTCTCACATCCGGCATTGTGATCCGGTACCTATACCTTCCCGGTATTACCTCCTCCTTAAATATGGATTCGTTTTTAAGTTTACTTTCAATGATCTGCCCATCAACTAAATTGTATGTACATCCTTTTACCGATCCTAAACCATTAATATGATAAGCACGATTTACAACGTACGAACCTTCTTTTTTAAGGATCTTAATTCTTAAAAGCCTTTGGAATTCGAATGTGGATGGATTGAATACACCGTAATCACATAGAATAACTGCCTCAGCTGTGGTATCTCTGTCATATACCTTCATTTCGATATCGGCCATATCAATTTTACCATATTTAGCCGGGGCGGGCTGTCCTGAAAGTTTAAAAAAGCAGAATATGGTTACTGCTGCAATAAGAAGGGTCTTGGTCATGATTAAGATTATTTTGAGTGAGAATTTTCATGAACCTTACTTCAGATGGTATGTATTTACGAAAATATATACCAGTTGGTTTTCATCAATTGCCCGCAAGAATCCTCATTTCACATTCTGCCAATATCTTATTCCCTAAATATACCTTGCCTGTTATAATGGTGAAACCTACAATTTCATTTACAACTTCGATCTCCGATCTTATTTCAGACGGAACCGGAGGAAGATCATGAACGATCAGATTTTTAACAGCACCGATATAACCTTCCTTAACCGGCGTATTGTTTACTGCACTGTTATATCCGGTGTATGCAGCAGCAGTCTGCGCTATAAACTCAATAAGGGCGGATTCACTCAGGTTCCCTCTTAGCGCAAAAACATTATCTTCTTTAATAAAAAGACATCCTTTTGCACCACTTTCGCTTACCGATACAAGCCTGTCTATCATCTGCATGGGCCGGCGCTGTGGGATCAGGGCGGTTATTTCATATTCAGACGGATCCATCAGTGCATCATTCTTTCGTATGTTCAATATACCAAAAATTGTAATAATTAAACCACTGAAAGGGATATTTATGAATTTTTTCTTCAACTGATGCAATGTATTCCGAAATTATTTTTTTAAGCATTTCATCCCGTCCGGCTAATGACGACTGTTGTGCGTACATTACCGGCTCAGTGGCATAAAAATGATAATGTCTCTTTCTGTCCTTCATGGCAAAAACGAATGAAACGGGAACGGCAAACTTCATTGCCAGATAAAACGGGCCTGACGGAATCCTGGCATCCTGGCCCAGGAACTTAACCGTAACGGATTTACTTCCCGGCAGGAACCTGTCGCCATGCATACAGACTAATTCGTGGCGTTTAAGTGCCTCGCTTATGGAATAGATATGCGAATGATCGTTGCCTATTGGAATAATAGTAAAGCTTTTTCGGGTAAAAGATGAAAGATATTCCTTAATCTTTTGATGTTCCGCATCCAGCATGAGAATATTCACCTTTGTATCCAATCGTTCAAGCATATGTCCTGCCATTTCAAAATTTCCAATATGAGCACTGATCAGCAACCCTCCCTTACCCGCGGCGACCATTTGACGAAGGTATTCTTCACCTTCAAAATCAAATGAGAATCTGGCGTCAAACCCTCCCATGGTGGCGGTTTTATCAAGAATAACCTGTCCGAATTGATAGTAATTGCGGTAGACGGCGAATACCGATTTGATGAAACCGAATCCAAGGCGTTTCCTGTAAAAGTAAAAGATATGCCTGAACGACCCGGGTGCAAAAATGAAAAAATAAAGGGCAACAAAATAAAGCAGCAGGTAGGCAAACGGTAGCCCCGGGTTTTTGAGGATGGCGATGAATATTTTATATCCTGTGAGCCCACC
>Ga0209706_10001507_pt1 | contig 13175 bp, 10 predicted proteins | sample PPLLaktember2015_6_FD_187263 | JGI IMG/M metagenome (GOLD analysis project Ga0209706, IMG submission 187263) | Freshwater sediment microbial communities from Prairie Pothole Lake near Jamestown, North Dakota, USA - PPLs Lake P8 Core (1) Depth... | ecosystem: Environmental > Aquatic > Freshwater...
GTGGACGAGGCGAGCTACGTCAACCGCTTCACACCTCGGAAGCCCCGCAGCATCTGGAGCCGCGTGAACATCGCCAAGGTCGAGGCCCTCATCGCGCGCGGCGAGATGCACCAGGCCGGCCTGGACGCCTATGCGAAGCGCGACGACGCGCGGTCGGGCGTCTACTCGTTCGAGAGGCGCCCCGAGGCCTTCCCGGCGGCCATGGAGCGCCGGTTCCGCGCCAACCGCGCGGCATGGTCGTTCTTCGGCAAGCAGCCGCCGGGATATCGTCGGCTCGCCATCTGGTGGGTGACCAGCGCCAGGCGCGATGAGACGCGCGAGCGGCGGCTGGCACAGCTCATCGACGTGTCGGCCCGGGGCATGCGCCTCGGCGTGCTCTTCGGGCAGACGGGCGCGGTGCCCTCGAAGCCGACGAAGAAGGCCGCGAACAAGCCACGCGCATCGGCGAAGACACTCTCCGCGGCGAAGAGCCCGGCCGCACGGACGAAGGTGACGGGCGGCGCCACCAGGACGCCTCGCTCCGCGAAGACGAAGGCGCGCCGATGAAGATCGGCGTTGACCTCGGCGGGACGAAGATCGAGGCCGTGGCGCTGGCGCCGGACGGCCGCGAGCTGGGGCGCGTGCGCGTGCCCACACCACGCCGCGATTACGACGGTACTCTGGACGCCATTGCGGACCTCGTGCGGCAGCTGGAACAGGCACACGGCGCGCCGGCCTCCATCGGCGTGGGCATCCCGGGGGCCATCTCCCCGGCCACCGGGCTGGTGAAGAACGCGAACTCCACGTGGCTCATCGGCCGCGCGTTCGACAGAGACCTCGCCCGGCGGCTCCGGCGGCCCGTCCGCATGGCGAACGACGCCAACTGCTTCGCGCTCTCGGAAGCCACCGACGGGGCGGGCGCGGGCGCGTCGGTCGTCTTCGGCGTGATCATCGGCACCGGCGTGGGCGGCGGCCTCGTCGTCGGGGGCCGGCTAGTCGAGGGCGCGCATCGGATTGCGGGCGAGTGGGGACACAACCCGCTGCCGTGGCCGGGGGACGAAGAGCGGCCCGGGCCGCGCTGCTACTGCGGGCGCGACGGGTGCATCGAAACGTTCCTGTCCGGGCCCGGACTGGCCCACGATTTCGCGGCCGCCACCGGGCGGAGGCTGGAGGCCGGGCAGATTGCGGGCGCCGCGCTGTCGGGGGATGTTGGTGCGGTGGCGGCGCTCGCGCGCTATACCGACCGCATGGCGCGCGCCCTGGCGACCGTAATCAACCTCCTGGATCCCGAGGTCATCGTCCTCGGCGGCGGCGTGTCGAACATCGAGGCGCTCTACACGGACGTGCCCGTGAGGTGGAAGCCATACGTGTTCTCCGATGAAGTGCACACGCGGCTCGTTCGCGCGCGATACGGGGACGCGAGCGGGGTGAGAGGAGCGGCCTGGTTGTGGTGAAAACACGAAGGTTCAAAGCACAACGGGTTCACGCGCGCTTGGACCACGACGCGCGTTCACTGGACGCGTGAGACCTGCTGCAACTCGGCGATCGCGGCAGCGAGCGCGGGGCGCTGGTCGCGGGGGACCAGGTCGCGGGCGGACCAGAGCATCTTCGACGCGGTGTCCCAGTCGTTCAGCAGCAGGGCCACCGACGCGAGGCCGACAGGAGCGCAGCTGTTCTTCGGCTCTGCCTTCTGCACCGACAGGAACAACTGCTGCGCCAGGCCGGTCTGATCGATCGCCAGGGCCATCTGCCCGGCCGCGCACTGCGTGGCCGGCTTGGCGTCGGGCAGGAGGGCGGCCGACAGCGACTGCACCGCCTCGAGGGCCCGGCCCTCGACCACCAGCGGTGCGGCCGCCTTGATCGAGGGATGCTCGTCGGCCGGCACCAGATTGAGCGGCAGCGGCCAGTTGAGCTGTCCGCCCTGCGCGCTCTGCATCTGGCGCTGCGCGAACTTGATGGGCAGCACGATGACCGCCGGGAGCCGGTCTGGCGCGCTGGCCATGAACACCCAGACGCCGGCAGTGAGACCGAGGAGGTTCCACTCTCCCTTCTCGTTGGCCTGCACCGAGAAGGTCTTCTGCCCGGCGAACTGCTCGCCTCGGAATCCAACGGTGGCTTCCGCCGAAATCGTGGCCGCCAGAGGCGTCTCACCTGTACGTGTGGTGCCCTTCAGCCGGTACGCCGTCTGCGCGGACAGCGGGACACGAACGGATTGCACGACGACCAGCAGGACCACGAACGCCCAGACACGAACGCGCATTGGCACCCCCCTGTCGAGATAGACGGCAGTACGTTCAAAGTTACGAGAACTTCAGCCCTGAGCGCCTCACCACCTCAGCGAAGGTCCAGACTGTATACCGCCACCGGCCACACCTGCCGCCCCTGCCGTCGCGCCAGCGGGCCGGGCGGGCGGGTGTCGGCCGGGTCCACGCGGGTGACGCCCAGGCTGCGGAAGGCCACCTGGTTGAACCCTCTGCGGAACAGCCGGCGCGCGGTGTCGGCGGGGACCGTGATGACCGCCGTGCTGGCATCGGGCACGCCCGGCAGGAACCGGCCCACCTCTTCGCCGTTCACGTCCAGCGCCATCGACGCCTGCATCACCGGCTCTTCGAAGCGCGTCCGCGACCGCACCGTGATGGTGACGTCACCTCCGTCCTCCAGCGCCAGCGGCACGGCCAGCACCGCGGGCGTCTGGCCAATCCACCAGGCCGCGCCCCAATCGTCGCCCCCAGCAACATCCCATCCCCCGAGCAGGAACTTCTCGGCAGTGCGATCGAACGTCAGGCTGAACGAGGCCCGCGGCGTCTCGGGCGACAGCACGTCGTACTTGTCCACCGGTACGCCCTCGCGCCACGCGAACCACACGTTGGCCGGAAACGCGAACGGATACCAGTAGGGCGACCGCGTGTGCAGTTCGGCCTGCTGCCGGACGATACGGCCGAAGCTGACGGGCTCGTCCTTGGGGAGCATCCCCGCGGTGTATTGGACCATCAGCAGGTGGTTCCACCACAGGGCGCCGACCACCAGCGGCGCCAGCGCGACGAGCGGGCGGCGCAGCACGAAGCCGATCACCACCGCCAGCCCGGGCGCGAGCATCACCAGCGCGCTCGAGAACCGTCTGCCACCAAACGACCATCCGCCGGCCCAGTCCTGTGTGGCGCCGTTCACCCAGGCGGTGATGAAGAGGATGAGCAGCGCCGACAGCGCCCAGCGCCATTCGCGCCGCAGGTAGGCGACGGTGCCGATCACCGCGATGTAGGCCACCGGCGTCCACGACAGGAAGCCGTGCCACGACGAGAACAGCGTATCGATCCAGCGCGAGCGCAGCGGGTTGAAGTAGCCGCCCTGCCCCAGCAGGTCGTACTCGTAGCGCGTGAAGAGGATGTAGCTGTGCCCCAGTTGCAGCAGAATCCACGGCAGCGCGCCGAGGAACGCCCACAGCGCCAGCCGCATCGTCCGCCGGATGCGCTCGGTCCGCGGCACACCGACGGCGCTCAGTGCGAGGATGCCGGGATAAAAGGCGAACAGCGACTCCTGCGACCGCGCGAGGAAGGCGAGCCCGATGAACGTGCCGAGGATCAGGCTCTGCTTCACCGTCGCGCCCGGCGGCACCCAGCGCGCGGCCGCCACGACGAAGAGCGCCACGAAGCCGAACGACGCGGCGTGCGTCATCGACGGCTCGTAGACCATGTACCAGTCAAGCGGGGTGGCGCCGAAGGTCAGCAGCACCGCGATGAAGGCCACCGCGCGCGGGAACTCGCGCCGCAGGTGGCGCAAGAGCGCCATCAGGCCGACGGCGCCGATCGCGAACGACGAGATGAGCACGGCGCGCACGTACGGCAGGCCGAGGCCGAGGGCGATCGGATCCGCGGGTGCCGGCCACAGGCCCACCCAGCGGCCGAGCGCGTCGGCGACGGTCACCATCAGGTAGAGCGGCAGCCACACGAGCAGGGGCCCGATCGGCACCACGTGATTCGGGCGCGGCGGCTGGCCGAGGAACGCGTACTCCGCCGCGATGTCCAGATCCCGATCGAAGATCACGCTGCGAAGCTGCGTGAAGTACGTCACGCCGTCGGTCGTGATGCCGTGCGCGTCGGCCATCTGCACGCCAAGCGCGTAGAGCAGCACCAGGGCCAGGGCGTGCACGTCCTTCGTGTCGCGGACGAGCGCCGCCCACGGCACGCCGCGGCGCCGGGCCCAGCGCCACGACGCGAGCGCGACCACCGGCAATCCCGACGCGAACACGAGCCAGGGCGAGGGCCGGGGCGGCAGCGAGAGGAGGAGCCCCAGCCAGAGGATGACGAGCGGTGCCAGCACCGCCCCCGATGATACATTCAGCTGTGATCGATCCACGCACCCTCGCGGGCAATCTCGATCTCGACGCCGACGGCCTCTGGTGGCCGCGCTCGCGGTCGCGCGTGGACTATCCAGACGAGGGCAACGCGTTCTGCTTCCAGGTGGAGGACCAGTCGTTCTGGTTCCAGCACCGCAACCGGTGCATCCTGGCCGCGGTGGCGCGCTTCCCGCCCGCCGGCGCGGTCTTCGACATCGGCGGCGGCAACGGCTTCGTGGCCCGCGCCCTCGTGCAGGCCGGCCATCCGGCGGTCGTGGTCGAGCCCGGCGCTGTGGGCGCGCGCAATGCCCGGGCGCGCGGCCTCGCACCGGTCATCTGCTCAACGCTGGACGACGCGGGTTTTCGTCCCGGGTCGCTCCCCGCCGCGGGCCTGTTCGACGTGCTCGAGCACATCGAGGACGATGGCGGCGTGCTCCGCCGTCTCGCCACGCTCGTGCAGCCGGGCGGCCGCCTCTATCTCACGGTACCGGCCTACCAGTGGCTCTGGTCCGGCGAGGACGAGCTCGGCGGACATCACCGGCGCTACAGCCTGCGCGCGCTCACCGGCGTGGTGCGCGACGCCGGCTTCGAGGTGGAGTTCGCCAGCTATTTCTTCTGGCCGCTGCCGCTGCCCATCCTCCTGGTGCGCGCGCTGCCGTGGCGAGTGGGATACCGTCCGCCCGTCGATCTCGAGGCGATCCAACGGGAGCTGAAGCCGCCCAGGGGCCCGGCAGTAGGCGTCCTGGTGGCGCTGCTCGGCCTCGAGCGGAAGTGGCTGGAGCGGGGTGGACGCCTGCCATTCGGCGGCAGTTGCCTGGTCGTCGCGCGTCGCCCCTGAACGCCGCCGCCTTCGCCAGGGCTTCGGCGGACAAGCCCGACTCCCGACTCCCGACGAGTCTACTGACGATAACCCGCTCCCCGCACCACCTGCCCCGGCCGCGCGTCGGTGATCTGGCCATCTGCGACCACGGCCTGCCCGTTCACCAGCACGTGCCGGATGCCCTCGGAGTAGTGAGTCGGGTCGGTGAAGGTCGAGCGGTCGCGCACGGTGGCGAGATCGAAGATGGTGATGTCGGCCTTGAAGCCCGGGCGCAGCAGGCCACGGTCGTGGATGCCCATGCGCGTGGCCGGACGGGAGGTGAATCGCCGAATGGCATCCTCGAGCGGGATCAGCTGCTCGTCGCGAACGTAGGTGCCGAGGATCTTCGTGAACGATCCCCACGCGCGCGGGTGCGATTTCGAGATCGAGAGCGGCCCGTCTTCAGCGCGGGCCCCCGAATCCGTCCCGATCGACACCATCGGATCCGCCAGCGCCGCCCTCACATCGTCCTCCCGCATGATCGAGATGATGACGGAGGCCTCGGCGCGATCGGCGATGACGAGGTCCATCGCGGCGTCGCGCGGATCCTTCCCCATCTCCCTGCCGATCTCCTCGAGCGTCTTGCCTTCCCACTTGCGCAAGCTCGGGTCGAGAACGGACGACAGCAGCACGCCTGACGCGCCGCCCGAGCCGTACCACTGGTTCTCCCAGTCCTTCGGGCTCGGATCTTCCATGTCGCGCTTGACGCGCTCGCGCTGGGCCGGGTCCTTCAGGCGCGCCAGCAGGGCATCGGTGCCGCCCTCGCGCACCCACAGGGGCAGGCACGCGTCCAGCCCGTTCGAGGCGCGATCGTAGGGATACATGTTGGCGGTGACATCCAGCCCGCGTGCGCGCGCCGCCTGGAAGTGCTTCAGGATCTCGGGCATGCGGCCCCAGTTGGCGCGATAGGCGGTCTTCAGGTGCCACACCTCGGTGGGGATGCGCGCGCGTTCGGCGACGGCGAACGCCTCGTCCAGCGAGGCGATGATCTGGTTCGACTCCGAGCGCTGGTGCGTGAGATAGCGTCCGCCGTGCTCGGCGGCCACCTTCGCGAGCTCGACGATCTCGTCGGTGCTGGCGAACCGGTCGGGCACGTACTGCAACGAGGTGCTCAGGCCGAGCGCGCCCTGCTCCATGGCCTGGCGCACGAGCGTCTTCATCTGCTCCAACTCCTCGCCGGTGGCCGCGCGCTGCGAGTCGCCGATCACGTACGAGCGCAGGCCGCCGGCCCCGACGAAGGTCCCCACGTTGATCGCCGGCTTCGAGCGCGTCTCGAGGCGGGTGAAGTACTCGCCCAGCGTGCGGAAGTCGAGCGCCACCTTGAACGAGTCGAACTGCGCCTTGGCCTCTGCAGCCAGCCGGTCGTTCAACGGCGCGATGGAACTGCCCTCGCCCGTGATCTCGGTGGTGATGCCCTGCGTGATCTTCGACGCGGCACGACTGTCGGCCAGGATGTTGAACTCCGACTGGCCGAGCATGTCGATGAACCCCGGCGACACGTAGGCGCCCGACGCATCGATGGTGCGCCCCGCCAGGCGCCCCGCCAGGCGCCCGACGGCCGTGATCTGATCGCCGACGATGCCGATGTCACCCTCGAACCAGGGGGCGCCGCTACCATCCACGATGCGACCGCCGGTGATGAGGAGGTCGAAATCGGTCGTGCGGGTTGGTGTGGAAGGCGCCGGCGGCGTGGTCGTGCAGGCAGCGGCGAAGATGGTGGCGAACAACAGCGTTCTTTTCACGGCCCGGATTGTACAATCACCGCTTCATGCAGCGTGCCTGGCCCCTGGCGGCCTGTCTCATTACCGGCGCGGCGCTCTATGTAGGCCGTGGCGTGCTCGACGCCGTGCTGATGGATGGGCGGCCGGTCCGCGTGGCGCTGCTGCCACCGTGGGAGTCGCTGGCGGGCTTCCTCCTGCTGGCGGGCCTCGCGTGGTTCCTGGTCGATCGGCTCAATCGCGTGCGAGCGGGCTCCGCCGGGCGGGCGCCGGTGGGCGCGCTCGTGGCGCCGGCCACCGCCCTCGCGGTGCTGCTGATCCCGTTCACGCCGGTCCTTCCCGATCGCTGGCCCGTGCTGCAGGTGCTGGCCGGACCCATGAGCCTGCTGGTGTGGCTGTCGGTTGCCGGCCTGCTGATCTGGACATGGTGGCAGCACCGGCTGGTGGCGGCCGGATTCTTCGCGCGTCGCAGCGTGGCGCAGGTGTCGGTCCTGATCGGCCTGGCCACGGCGCTCGTGAGTGGCGCCGCGGCGGCGCGGCTGACGAACACGGTGCTGTTCCCCGCGGGCGACGAGCCGCACTATCTGGTCATCGCGCAGAGCCTGTGGCGCGACGGCGACTTCAAGATCGAGAACAACCACCAGCGCGGCGACTACCGGGAGTACTTCCCGCGGGATCTCGACCCTCACTACCTGACGCGCGGCGCCGACGGGGAGATCTACTCCATCCACCCCGTCGGCCTGCCTGTCGCCCTGGCGCCGGTGTACGGCATCGGCGGCTATGGCGCCGTGCTGCTGGCGCTGGTCGCGATGGCCGCGGTGTCCGCGGGGCTGATGTGGCGGTGGGTGGCCACCGCGCTGGGATCCCCTGGCGCCGCCACCTTCGCCTGGGCCGTCATCGCCGGATCGGCGCCGTTCCTGTTCAACACGTTCACCGTTTACCCGGAGATTGCCGCGGCGCTCGCGGTGATGGTGGCGCTGACCACCCGGCACCCGGTGGTGCTCGGCCTCGCCTGCGGCGCCCTGCCGTGGCTGAGCACCAAGTACGCACCGATGTCAGCAGTCCTGCTGCTGACGGGGGCAGGCATGATGCCCCCCCAAAACGCTTCCGTTTCGGCGATCGCGAAGAGCGTCGGGCCGTATGGCGCGCTCCTGGTGGCCTGGTTCGGGTTCTTCTACTGGATCTGGGGATCGCCGTGGCCCCAGGCGCCCTACGGCGCGATGGTGCAGACCACGCCGTGGAACCTGGTGTTCGGCGCGCCGGGCCTGCTGTTCGACCAGGAGTACGGGTTGCTGCCCTACGCGCCGGCCTACATCCTGGCGGCGACCGGTCTCTGGGTCCTGTGGCGAGCCGGCGGTCATCAGCGCTGGACCGCCATCCGCATCGTCCTGGTCTTCGGCGCCCTGCTTGGCACCGTGGGCGCGTTCCGCATCTGGTGGGGCGGATCGGCGGCGCCGGCCCGGCCGCTGGCGTCGGGCCTGCTGGTGCTGGGCCTGCCCATTGCGGCGGCGTTTGCCGCCGCGCCCCTCGGCTCGGCCCGTCGCGCGGCACAGCACCTGCTGATGTGGCTGGGCGTCGGCATCGCGCTCACGCTGACTTACGCGCAGGAGGGCCTGCTCATCGCCAATGGCCGCGACGGCACGTCCAGCCTGCTGGAGTGGTGGTCGCCGCGGTGGGAACTGTGGACGCTGGCGCCCAGCTTCATCCACCACGAGGCGCCCACCGCGCTCGCCCACTCGATGGCGTGGCTGCTCGTGGCGGGCGTGGCGGCGTGGGCGCTGGCGCGCTCGCGCACACGGAGACCGGCGATGGCCGCCCTGGGCGCCGTGATGACGCTCGGCGCCGCGCTCGCCTCGGTGTCGCTGGTCATGCCGCTGCTGCCGGACGACCCGCCGATGCCGCGAGTGCACCTGCAGGCGCGATCGCGCCTCCCCGCGCTGGACCATTACGACACGCGCGCGCGGCCGGCCGCGGTGGTCTTCGACCCGCTGCGCAAGACCAGCGCCGCGGAGCTGCTGCCGGCGATGACACTGGGCGTGGCGCCGGGACTGCGCACTGACCCGCAGCCCGTGCGCGTGCTGCACAACGGACGCTTCTCGCTGCCGGCCGGCGACTACCGTGTCGATGTCGCCTTCGCGCCAGGAGAGCCGTCGGCCGGTGGCGAAGTGTCCCTGCAGGTCGGTCGCGTGGGCCCGCCCGTGCAGACGTGGCCGGTGACGCCAGGCGCGGGCACGATCAGCCACACCATTCACCTGCCGCTGGACGCGGGCTTCGTCGGCTTCCGCGGCACGCGGGAGATGGAGCAGGCCATCCAGGCCATCACGGTCACGCCCACCGCCGTGGTGAACCGCGGCGAGCGCGTGCAGGCACCGCCGGTTCTCGGGGCGGCGCAGTACGGCGCGACGATGGTGTTGCTGCACGACGACCAGGTGAATCCCGAGCCCACGGGCTTCTGGGTGCTCGGGCGCCGGCGGACCGTCGTGAGCGTCGCACCCGCGTCCGAGGTCACCGCTCCCGCAAAGCTGCGCCTGCGGAGCAGTGTGAGCGCAAACGAGGTGACACTTCGGACGCGGGGATGGGAGCAGGTGGTGATTCTCGACGCGGACACCCCGGTGGACATCACCCTCCCCGCGCCGGCTCACGGCCTGGTGGAGTTGACCATCCTCGCCAGTACCGGGTTCGCCCCCATCGACCGCGACCCGGCTTCGCGCGACCGACGGTTTCTGGGCGTATGGGTGGAGGTGGTCCAATGAGCCAATTGAGTGATTGCGCGATTGCAGATTGGCGATTCATTGGAGATTGAGGGATTGAATCGGCCCGGGATCGTGGGAGGGCGGGTTATGTGACTCAGGCCACTGAGACCTGCTGATAATAGTTCGCTTCATGCTCAGCCGGCGGCACGAAGCCGATGGGGCCGAGCAGGCGACGATGGTTGAACCAATCGACCCACCGGAGCGTGGCGAATTCGACGGCCTCCAGCGTCTGCCACCGATCACGCCGTCCAATCACCTCTGTCTTGTACAAGCCAATCACCGATTCGGCCACCGCATTGTCGTACGCGTCCCCACGACTGCCGACGGACGGTGCGATGCCGGCGTCGGCCAGGCGCTCGGTGTACCGCATGGACACATATTGCACCCCGCGATCGCTGTGGTGCACCAGGCCCTTCATCTCGTCGCCGCGGTGATGCAGCGCTTGCTCGAGCGCATCCAGGACGAAGTCGGTCCGCATCGCGTGCGAGACCTTCCAGCCGACGATCCGGCGCGCGAAGACATCCAACACGAACGCCGTGTAGACAAATCCGTCGGCGGTCGCCACATAGGTGAAGTCCGACACCCAGAGTTGGTTCGGTCGGCTCGCCGTAAACTGGCGGTCGACGAGATCGGGCATGACTATCGCGTCGTTCGGGCGCGTCGTCACGACGAACCGCCCGCCGCGCACGACCCCGCGGAGCGCCAGGGCCTTCATCAGCCGTTCGACGGTGCAGCGGGCGGCGGGAATCTGCTCGCGCCGCAGCTGTCGCCACACCTTCTCCGCGCCGTAGACTTGCTCCTGCTCGTGCCACACGCGCGTGATCTCACCCTTCAGCTCGTCATCGCGCTGCGCGCGCGCCGAGCGCCGCGTCGGATCGGCCTGCTGCGCTTTGTGGCGCCAGTACGTCGACGGGGCGATCGGCAGCAGGGCGCAGATCGGCTCGATCCCGTGGGTGTCGCGGTGCGCGTCGATGTACGCCACCATTATTTCAGTCGGCGGTCGAGCTCCGCCTGGGCGAAAAACGCGGACGCCGTGCGCAGGATCTCATTCGCGCGCTTCAGCTCGCGATTCTCCCGCTCCAGCTCCTTGACCCGCTGCTGATCGGCCGTCGTCGGGCCGGACCGCTGTCCGGCATCACGCTCGGCTTGGCGCACCCAGCGGCGTAGGACCTCCGTGGTGCAATCCAGTTTCTCAGCGACGGACTTGATCGTCGCCCACTGCGACGGGTGCTCACGCACGTGCTCGAACACCATCCGTACCGCACGCTCACGTAACTCTCGGGGATACTTGCTCGGTCGGCCCATGGGCTCCATCCTCTCTCTGAATGAGCCCTCCCGCAAAGCCGGTCCGATTCAGATTGCAGGATTGGGCGATTAATCGGGTCATTGCGGGATTGATGATTGGGGCATTCATTCGGTGACACGCTGAATCGCTCAATGCTGCAATCGACCAATCGCTCAATCAATCGCCCAATCGCCCAGCCGCCCAATCTCCAATCAATCGCCAATCTGCAATCACCAATCGCTCAATGGCCGCCGCTCGCGGTACACTCTTCCCATGTCACTGGCAGACATCCGCCGTGAGTACCGCAGCCACTCGCTGGTCGAGCACGAAGCGGCCGACGACCCCATCGAGCAGTTCCACCGGTGGTTCAACGAGGCGCTCCGCGCCGAATCACTGGAGGTGAACGCGATGACGCTGGCGACGGTCACGCCCGGGGGCGATCCGTCGGCGCGCACCGTGCTGCTGAAGGGGTTCGACGAGCACGGCTTCGTGTTCTACACGAACTACGAGAGCGCCAAGGGGCAGGACCTGGCCGCCCATCCGCGCGCGGCGCTGCTCTTCTTCTGGGCGGAGCTCGAGCGGCAGGTGCGCATCACCGGCGAGGTCTCGCGTGTCTCACGCGAGGACGCCGCCGAGTACTTCCAGTCGCGCCCGCGCGAGAGCCAGATCGGCGCGTGGGTGTCACCGCAGAGCCAGACGATCCCGCACCGCCGCGTCCTCGAGGAGAACTTCGAATCGCTCACCGCGCAGCACGAGGGCGCCTTCGTCCCGCTGCCGCCGTTCTGGGGCGGCTACTGCGTGTCTCCGGAGCGCATGGAGTTCTGGCAGGGCCGTCCGAGCCGATTGCACGACCGCCTGCTCTACACGCGGACCGACGGCGGGTGGAGCCGCGTGCGGCTGGCTCCGTAGGAGGGAGACGGAGAGAGCTGGGTGCTGCGTGCGGCCTCCATTGAGCGATTGGCGATTGCAGATTGGCGATTGATTGGGGATTGGCGATTGAGGGATTGAGGGATCAATTGGGGGATTGTGAAATTCATGATCCGGGGCATTCGCTTCGTTCACCGGTGGTGAATCACTGAATCGCCCAATCCCCCAATCTCCAATGAATCGCCAATCTGCAATCGCCAATCGCTCAATGAAGCGCCGCACGCAGCACCCAGCACTCCCCCCTCCTACTCCACCTCAATCCTCCCCTCCCCCACCTTCACCGCCTTCCCTCCTACCTGCACGCGCGTGATGGCGTTGGGGGCCGCGGCGTGGATGCGCATGTGGATGCGACTCGGCCGCTTCATGCGCACGCCCTGCAGGCTGACCATGTCGTGCCACCGCTCGGCCGGCACCAGTTCGTGCGCCACCAGGTAGGAGCCCAGCGGGCCGCTGGCACCACCCGTGGCCGGATCCTCGGGCACGCCCAGGCCGGGCGCGAACATGCGCGAGTACACGGTGACGTCTCCTCCGGCGGGCTCGAGCGAGAACAGGAACACGCCGACGAGTGGGGAGGCAAACGCGCTGGTGAGGCGGCCCAGCGCGCCCACGTCGGCGTCGGCTCGATCCACGTCCGCGCGCGAGGCCAGGGGCACGTAGATGAACGGCACGCCGCAGGTCACCTCCTCGATGGGCAGCCCGGCATGCCGCGCCTCGCGGCCGACGCCAATCGCGCGCAGGATGTCGTCCTCGGGGGCGACAGGTGTGCGGGTCTCGGGCGTGCGCTGATCCATCCACGCGAAGTTCAACACAGATGGCGCAGATAGCGCAGATGACGCCGATGGCCGCCAAACGAGCTCGACCGGCGTGGGTCCCACGCCGAGGCCGAACGTGAATCGCTCCGTCCCCGGCTTGATCACGCCCGAATCCGCCAGCGCGAACGTCGTGCCGATGGTGGGATGGCCCGCCATCGGCAACTCGGCCCCGGGCGTGAAGATGCGCATCCGGATGTCGGTGCCCGGCGTGTCGGCCGGCAGCAGGAACGTGCACTCCGAGAAGTTCATCTCGCGGGTGATGGTCTGCATCAGCTCCGGCGATAACCCGCGCGCGTCGGGAAACACCGCCAGCTGATTGCCCTCGAAGGGGCGGTCGGTGAAGACGTCGTAGTGGAGGTAGTGGATCATGTCAGGAGTCAGGAGTCAGGAGTCAGGAGTCAGGAGTCAGGAGTCAGGGAATCAGCAGTCGGGAGTCGGCGGAAACCGGAGACCGGACACCGGCTACCCGATGTCGTGCGCCATGCGAGAGGGCCGCCACTGCAGGCCCA
>Ga0209706_10001509_pt1 | contig 13161 bp, 15 predicted proteins | sample PPLLaktember2015_6_FD_187263 | JGI IMG/M metagenome (GOLD analysis project Ga0209706, IMG submission 187263) | Freshwater sediment microbial communities from Prairie Pothole Lake near Jamestown, North Dakota, USA - PPLs Lake P8 Core (1) Depth... | ecosystem: Environmental > Aquatic > Freshwater...
CGCAACCGCGTACCACGCGATCCACGCGATCGCGCCGCGGGCGCCGGACGGCGGCCGCGCGCAGGTCGGCTTCGCGGGCGCGTACCAGAACGTCGAGCCCTATCACGAGCGCGGCCCGCTGCGCGCGCTCGAGACGCCCGTCGCGCGCATCGTGGCCCAGTCGAGCTTCCGGGCCTGGGACGAGAGCGTGCGCGACGGCCGCGTGCGCTGGCCGTTCCGCTTCGGTCTCCCCTTCGGGAGCGGCCGGCCCATCCCGGGCCTCGCCGGCAGCGTCGACTTCGTCGGCGTGAACTACTACATGCGGATCAGCGTGCGGCTCGGGCTCGGTACGCTCTCGAACGTGAAGAGCGGCGGCTACGACTGTCCGCCGGGCATCGAGCGCACCGAGATGGGCTGGCAGGTCCATCCGCCGAGCTTCCACGCGGTGCTCCTCGACGTGCACCGCTTCTTCGGGAAGCCGATCTACGTGACCGAGAACGGCTGCTGCGATTCCGGCGACGAGATGCGGCGCCGCTACCTGCTGCAGCACCTGGCGCAGGTGCAGCGCGCGATTGCCGACGGCGCCGACGTGCGCGGCTACCTGCTCTGGACCTTCCTCGACAACTTCGAGTGGCGCGAGGGCTTCGAGAAGAAGTTCGGGATCGTCGCGGTCGATCCAGACGACCCCGACCTCGTGCGGCGGCCGAAGCCGAGTGCGGAGATGTACGCCGAGGTGATCGCCGCGAACGCGATCACGCCGGGCATCGTCGCGCGCTTCGCACCGGGCGCGCTCGACCGCTGGCCCCTCGCCGCGGGCGCGCGCGACGGCGAGGGAAAGCCCTCGCATCCGGCGGACGCGGCCGGCCGTATCGGAGGCAGCAGCCGCTGAACCGCGTTCCGCGTTTCCTTTCGGAGGCCGGGAGGCTACAAAGGTGACGGGTCCGCCACGCGAGAGTCCCGATGCGCCACGAGAACCCGGAGCTGCTCGAGATCCTTGCGGGCGAGTACGTCCTCGGGACTCTCCGCGGCCGCGCCCGCCGCCGCTTCGAAGCGCAGCTTTCGGCGGACCTCCGCCTGCGCCGTGCGGTCTCGCGCTGGGAGGCGCGCCTCGCCCCGCTCGCCACGGCGGCCCCGTCGATCGCTCCGCCGACACGCCTGCGCGACGACGTGGTCGAATCCGTCGCCCGCGGCGCGATGACTCCCGCGCGCCGCCGCGCGGCGCCTCCCGACGTCGGGCTCTGGCGCGGCCTCGCGCTGGTCGCGAGCGCGGCGGTCCTCGCGCTGGTGCTGCTGCGTACGCCTCCGCCCGCGCCGGCCCCGGCGCCGTCACCGACGTACGTCGCCGTGCTGCTCGATCCGAAGAGCGCAACCCCTGCCTTCGTGCTGCAGACCGGCGCCACGCCGGGCGTGCTCCGCGGGAAGCCGCTGCACCCCGAGTCGATCGCCGCCGATCGCGCCTTCGAGCTCTGGCTGCTCCCGCCGGGCGGTGCCGCGCCGCGCTCGCTCGGCCTGCTCTCGGGGACGGAGGCCTGCACCCTGCGGCTCCCGCCCGAAGTCGAGGCCCAGCTCCGCGATGCCGCGGGGCTCGCGGTGAGCCTCGAGCCCGCCGGCGGCTCGCCGACCGGCGCGCCCACGGGGCCCGTCCTCTATCACGGGCCCGTCGTCTCCACCGCGCTCTGATCCCACCGCATCCAGGCTGCATCCGTCCCGCGCCGAGCCCGCGTAGTCGGGATCGAGACGCGCGCCATCGCGGCGCGCGACCGAGTCCCGGGCCCGTCGAAGGGCCCACCTGGAGGACCCACGATGTCCGCTTCCTTGCGACGCCGCGCGAAGCGCGCGGCCGCCCTCGGCCTCGTCTGCCTGCCCCTCGCGGCCGCGCCCGTCTGGAGCGCGAGCCACCGCGAGGCGCCGCTCATGACCCTCGACCCCGGCGCCGACATCAGCGACGTGTACGCGTTCGTCTCGTACGACGCAGCCAACGTCGCGCGCGCGCCCGGCTACCGGTACGCCACGCTCGCCATGAACGTGGTCCCGAGCCAGGAGCCGAGCTCGGGCCCGAACTACTTCGCCTTCGACGACGACGTGCTCTACTCGCTGAAGGTCGACCAGGACCGCGACGGTCGGGACGACGTCTCCTACGAGTTCGACTTCTCGACCCGTCTCGACACCCCGGGCCAGTTCATCGCGACGGTCGGCGTGCCGCCGGTCGAGGATCTCGACGGGCCGCGCGCCGCCGGGCTCTCGCGCAAGCAGAGCTACCGCGTGTACGAGGTGCGCGACTGCGAGCGCCGCGAGAGGGACTGCGTCCCGCGCCGCGAGCTCTTCAAGGGCCGCGCGCTCTTCGCCGTGCCGTCGAACATCGGCCCGCGTACCATGCCGGACTACGAGGCCCTCGCGGCCCAGGGCGTCTACGAGGATCCGCAGAGCGGGATCCGCGTGTTCGCGGGCCAGCGCGCGGAGACCTTCGCGATCGACCTTGGCGCGGTCTTCGACACGCTGAACCTGCGCACCGAGACTCCGCCGGCCCGCGCGCTGCCCGTGCTGTCGCCGGCCGAGGATGCCGACGACGCGAACAATTCCTTCGGCGTGAACCACTTCAGCGGCTTCAACGTGAACACGATTGCGATCGAGCTGCCGCTGCGACGCCTCACGGCCGACGGCAAGGCGCCGAGCGACGCCAACAAGTGGATCGGCGTCTACGCCGCGACCGCGCGGCGCGCGATGACGATGCGCCAGGGTGAGCCCGTGCTCAAGCGCAAGACCACGACGGACCAGCTCAAGGTGGACGTCGGCGGCTGGCGCCAGGTCTCGCGCATGGGCAACCCGCTCGTGAACGAGCTCGTGATCCCGATCGGGCAGAAGGATCTCTGGAACGCGACGGATCCCGCCGACGAGGCGCGCTTCGTCTCGAACTACCGGAACCTCTCGGTGGCGGGCGCCCTCGAGCTGGTGTCGGGCGTGCCCGTGACGCCGAATCCGCGCGAGGACATCGTGTCGCTGCTGCTGCTCTATCCGGGGCAGACGCTCGGGCAGCCGCGCGTGCGCCTCTCGGAGCTGCTGAGGCTCGACCTCTCGGTGCCGCCGACGCCGACCGATCGGATCCGCCGCCTCGGTCCCTTCGCGCAGGACGCGCTGGGCAATCCGACGCCGGACGCGGCCGGCTTCCCGAACGGGCGCCGCCCGAACGACGACGTGACCGACCTGGTCGTGCGCGTCGCCGGCGGGCCCAACTACATCCAGAACCGCGTCGGGGACGGCGTGAACGTCGCCGAGAAGGGCATCACGCCGGAGTTCCCGTTCCTGCCGACGCCCTTCGACGGCCGGAACCGCGTGCACCGCGACACGGTGACGGAGCGCTAGCCCGGGGGACCTCGGGGGCGTCGCCGCGCGCTGCTGCGTTCGGCGCGGCGGGCGCCCCCGGGAGTCTTCCTGCGCGGAATCCCGAGCGACACCGGAGAGCAGCGATGTGCCACCCGTTCTTCCTTCCGCTTCTTCTCGTTGCGCTCGCCGGCGCTGTGACGGCCGGTGCCGTGCCGCGCGTCCCCGGCGACGACGCCGAGGTGCTCGAGCGCGTCGAGGCGCCGCGCGCGGCCTACATCGCGGAGCTGCGCGCGCTCCGCCTCGAGCTGGCGGCGAATCCGGACGACGCGCCGCGCGCCTTTGCCTTCGTGCGCCGCGCCCTGCGCGCGACGCGGACGAGCGGCGACCCGCGGCCCCTGGGTCAAGCCGAGGCGGTGCTCGCGCCCTTCGTCGCCGTCCCCGAGCCCGCGCCCGAAGCGCTGGTGCTGCGCGCGACGCTGCGCCAGGGCCGTCACGACTTCGCCGGCGCGCGCGCGGATCTCGATCGGGTGATCGCGCTCGCGCCGCGGCGGGCGGATGCGCGCCTTGCACGGGGCCTGATCGCGCTGGTCGAGGGCCAGCCCGACCCTGCGCGCCAGGACTGCGCCGCGGTGCTGGCGCTCGGCGCGCGCCTCGAGGCGACGACCTGTCTTGCGCTCGTGGCCGGCCTCACGGGCCGCGCCGAGGAAGGACGGCGCTGGCTCGGCCGGGAGCTCGCGGCGAGCGATCCCACCGACCCGGAGACACGTCGCTTCGCGCTCTCGGCCCTGGCCGAGCTCGCGCTCGCCGCGGGAGATGCGCTCGCCGCGGAGCGCGCGCTGCGCACGGCGCTCGCGCTGCCCGACCCGGAGATTGCGCTTCGCGCCGCCAACGCCGATCTCCTGCTCGCGACCGGGCGCGCGGCGGAGGTGGCGGCGGCGTTGGAAGGGGCGGAGCCCGGTGACGATCCGCTGCGCGCCGACGCCTTGCTCCTGCGGCGGTTCCTCGCCGCCCAGGCGCTCGACGAGCCCGGCGCTCCGGAGCTCGCAGCACGCCTCGAAGCGCGCTTCGCGATGCTGCGCGCGCGCGGCGAGGCCTTCCACGCGCGCGAGGAGGCGCGCTTCCGCCTCACGCGCGGTGCGCATGCCGAGGCGCTCGAGCTCGCGCGCACGAACTTCGCGGTGCAGCGCGAGGTCGCGGACGCCGCGCTGCTGCTCGAGGCCGCGCGGGCGAGCGGCGAGCCGGCGGCCGCGGAGCCCGTCAGGCGCTGGATGCGCGAGACCCGCATCGCCGACGCGCGGCTCGCCGCGCTCGAGGCGCGGCGGTGAGCGCCGGGCGCGTCCACTCGCGCACGGCGGTGCGACTCGCCGGCTGGCTCTTCGCGCTTCTCCTGCTCGTCGCGCTCTGCTTCGCGGGGCGTGCGCACGCTCACGCGGGCAGCACCGCGTCGCTCCGCCTCGCCGTACAGGAACGCGCGGTGGATGGTGAGATCGCGCTCGCGCTGCGCGACCTGGATCTGTTGCTCGCGCTCGACGCCGACGGCGACGGCGCGATCCGTTGGGGCGAGCTGCACGCGCGCGAGGTGGAGCTGCGTGCGCTCGTCGCCGCGGGCCTCGTGCTCGAGGCCGACGGCGCACACTGCGCGGCGGTCGGCGCCGGCGAGACCGCCGACCGCCCGCTCGCCGTCGACGCAAGCGACGCCGGCACCGACGTGATCGTTCCGCTCGCCTTTCGCTGCCCTGCGACACCGCACGCGCTCACGCTGCGCTACGCGCTGCTCTTCGATCTCGATGCACTGCACCGGGCCCTGGTGCGCCTCGACGCCCACGGCAGGAGCCAGGCGGCGGTGCTCGCGCCAGAGGCGCGCGAGCGGCGCTTCGCGCTCGACTTGCCCGGCCCCGCGATCCTGCCTTTCCACCTGATCGCCGAGGGCGCGCGCCACGTCTTCGGCGGCGCCGATCACGTCGCGTTCCTGGTGACCTTGCTCCTGCCCGCGGTGCTGGTGCGCGAGCGGCGCGGCTGGCGACCCGCGCCGCGCTTTGGCGCCGCGCTGCGCGCGACGCTCTCGATCGTCACCGCCTTCACCCTCGCGCACTCGCTCACGCTCGGCCTCGCGGCGCTCGGCGTGGTGCGGCTGCCCGTTCGCCTCGTCGAGTCGACGATCGCGGCGACGGTCGCCCTCGCCGCGCTCCACAACCTGCGCGCCTTCCTGCCGGGGCCCGCGGCCGGCGTCGCCTTCGGCTTCGGTCTCGTCCACGGGCTCGGCTTCGCGAGCGCCTTCGGCACGCTCGAGCTCTCGGCGGGCGATCTCGTGCCCGCGCTCCTCGGCTTCAACCTCGGCGTCGAGCTCGGGCAGCTCGCGATCGTGGCCGTGCTGCTCCCGCTCGCATTCTGGCTGCGCGGCTCGTGGCTCTACCAGCGCGGCGTGCTGGCGGGCGGCTCGCTCGCGATCGCGCTCGTGAGCGCCGTCTGGTGGCTCGAGCGGATCGGGCTCGCGTGAGCGCGCGCGCCGCTCAGAAACCTTCGTGTGCGTGGAGGCCGAGGCGCAGGTAGAAGACGGCGCCCCCGTGCGTCGTGATGGAGGGATGCTGCGCGCCGACGTGCGCGAGGTGGTAGTCGCCGGGCGCGAGCGTGAGGTCGCCGATCCGAAGGTCGCCCTCGAGCACCAGACACTCCTCGGCGACGCCGTGGCCGTGGCTCGGGATCTCTCCGCCCGGCGCGAGACGCGCGAGCAGCGAGCGCGTGCCGGCGGCCTCGTCCACGAAGAGCTCGCGGATCTCGAGGCGCGGCGTGAGGCGCACCCAGCCCCGGGTGTCTGCGCGAAGCGTCATGAAGTCGCGCGGGGCGCGCTCTGCCTCCTCGCGCACGCGCGCGAGCACGCGCTCGCGCAGCGCCACGGGGGGCGTCGCGGTCGGCACCGCGCGGGCGAGGGCCGCGAAGGCCCGGGCCTCGAGCGTCGCATCGTCGCGCTCGCCGTCGTCGGGCGGATCGGGTCGCCGGCTCATCGCTCGCCCCCTTCGCCTGGTCCGAGCGCCTTCGCGAGCGCCTGGAGCGCGCGCCGCAGGTGGCTCTTCACGGTGCCGAGCGGGAGGCCCGTCTCGGCGGCGATCTCGGGATGGCTGAGCCCGCGGTAGAAGGCGAGCTGCACCATGCGCTGCTGCGCGGCGCTGAGCCCGACGAGAGCGGCCTGGACGGCGCTCTCGCTCTCGCTCGCGAGGAGCCACGTCTCGGCGTTGCCGCCGGACGGCGGATCGACGGGCTCGGGGACGTTCGCGACGGGCCGCGCCTCGTCGCGCCGCCGCAGCCGGTCGAGGGCGCGACTGCGGGTGATCATGAGCAGCCAGGCGAGGGGCGACCCGCGCTGCGGATCGAAGCGCGCCGCCTGCCGCCACACCTGAAGGTACGCATCGCTCACCACTTCTTCCGCCTCGTCGGCGGCGCGGGTGATCTGGAGCGCCAGGCCGTAGACCCGGGAGCTGGTCGCGTCGTAGAAGGCGCCGACCGCATCGGCATCGCCGCCCGCGATCTGCTGCACGATCTCGACGAGGCGCCGGTCGTCCATGGCCCGAGCAGTCTACCCCGATGCCTGGGACGGCGACCACCGCGGAATGCGCCGCGCGATGCCCGCCCAGCCGAGGCGCGCGAACAGGGGATCGACGAGCGTGCGGTGCGCGCCGCGCCAGGCGACGCTCGCGGGCGTGACGCGCACCTCGGGCACGCTGCGCACCACGGTCGCGAGCTCGCGGATCCCGAGCGCCCGCTCGCGATGCGCCGAGAAGGCGCGCACGAGCCCGTCTGCACCGCGCAGACCTGCCGCGCTCCACGCGCTGGCGTCGTCCGGAATGCGATCGAGCGCACCGAACGCGCGCAGGAGCTGCGACGCGCGCTTCGGCCCGAGGCCCGGCACGCCCGGCAGGTCGTCCACGCTGTCCCCCACGAGCGCAAGCCAATCGGGAATTTGCACCGGGTCGACGCCGAACTTCGCGCGCACGCCATCCGCGTCTACCCGCACGTCCTTCGCGATGTCGTGCAGCACCACGCGTCCGTCCTCGCGCACGAGCTGCGCGAGATCCTTGTCGCTGGTCACGATAACGACGTCGGCGCCGGCGCGCAGCAGCTGCTCGGTCGCCGTTGCGAGCAGGTCGTCGGCCTCGTACTCGGCTCGCTCGAGCGCGCACACGCCGAGCGCGAGCGTCACCTCGCGCGCGAAGTCGAACTGGGCCTCGAGCTCCGGCGGCGGCGCGCCTCGGCTCGACTTGTAGCTGGGCAGGATCGCGTTGCGGAAGCACTCGAGGGCCGCGTCGAAGCAGACCGCCGCGTGGTCGAGCCGTGCGATCGCCTTCAGCAGCGCCGACGCGTAGCCGTAGGCGGCGCCGGTGGGCGCGCCGTCGGGCGCGGGCATCTCGGGCAGCGAGTGCCAGGCGCGAAACAACAAGACGTGGCCGTCGAAGAGATGGACGATCGGGCGCTGCTCGCGATCATCGTCGGGCTCGCTGTAGCTGTCGGCGTCGTCGGGCGAGGTCATCGGCTAGGCTGCGGCCTCCGGAGGTCGACGGGAGCGTGCCGCGATCGGAGCGGGTGCGCCCGTGACGTTGGAGCCGTTGCCCCCGGTCCTCGGGCCGATCGTCGCTAGGCTCGCCGTGGAGAACGACCAGGAGGCTGCCTGCGTGTCGCTCCGCCCGCGACTTCGGGGAATCCGGCCGCTCGGGATCGTCGCACTCGCGGCGCTCTTCGCCTGCGCGCCCGGCCGGCCGCCCGGCCCCGCGCCGAGCGCGCGGATCGCGAGCCTCGAGCCGCGCCTCGTCGGCGGCAATCTGGTCGTCCGTTTCGAGATCGTGAACGAGGGCGAAGTGCCGATCGCCCTGATCGACGGCCTGGCTGCGAAGAGCGCGGATGGGGACTCGGTGTCGTTCGATCCCCGGCTCGAGGCGACCCCGGCGCCCGACGACGCTGCGACCGTCGAGCTGCGCAAGGGCAACCTGCCGACGGGCTGGGATCGCTTCTTCCTCGCGAACGACGTACCGGTCCTGAAGCTGATCGCCCCGGGCGAGCGCTTCTCCGACGTCGCCCGCGTGACCGCCCCCACCGCACCGTTCGAGCGCGTGCGCCTCGTCGTCGACGTGGTCGCGAACCTGCCCTTCGCCACGACACCGACCGCCGACGGCCCCGTGCTCTCGGCGCCCCTCGCCTCGGTCTCCGCCGCGCGCTGGCGGCTCACGTCGGATGCGACGCCGCTCGTGGGCTACGAGCCGATCGGGATCGGAGGCGAGGGGGCGGATGCCGCGGAGTGACGCAGCCTACAAGGCCCCCTCGCGCTCGAGGCTCGTCCGAAGCGCCGCCGGCAATGCGTCGTCCGTCGCGCTCAGGAACAGCAGCGGCTGATCCCCTCGCCACGCCTCCGCAAACCCTTCCTGCCACGGATACCGCTTCGCCGGATCCGGCCAGAAGAGCTGCAGCGCGCGGAAGTCGTCGCCCTTGTAGTGCCACTGGGCGTTGCCGAGGAAGACGGCGTACCAGCGCCGATCGATCTCGCGCACCGCACACGCGTAGCCCTCGACCAGCCCGTCGTAGGTCGCGCCGGGCTCGAAGCGCCAGCCCCGGCGCACGGCGTCGGCGGCGCGGTTCAAGAGGCCGAGGGCGAGCTCGTTGTCGAGGCCGAAGACGACGAGCTCGGGATGCCGCAGCCGCTCTTCGAGGCCGATCGTGAACGCCCAGCCGACGGCGCCCGGTGTCGCCTCGTCGGGCGGCACCAGGGCCACGTGCCAGCCGTAGCGCTCGATGTCGGCGCGGACGCGGAGGTCGCTCTCGTCGAGCTCGTCGCTCACGGCCGCCCCGTGCGCGGCGGGCTCACGGCTTGGTCTTGAGCTTCGCCGCGTTCTCGCGCAGGAAGGCGCGGATGTCGTCGGCCATCTCGAGCAGCTTCTCCCACTGCTCCTTGTAGAGCGTCACCGGGAAGCGTCCGAGGCCGTAGACCGAGACTCCTCCCTTCTCGCTCACCTTGAGGCTCACCGCGCGCGAGCTGCGCTGCTTCAGCGCCTCGTTCTCGGCGCGCAGGCGCTCGAGCTCGGCGCGGACGTCGTCGTCGGACTGGGACATGTGGATCTCCAGGGGGACCGGGGGAAGCGTCGCTAGCCGCGCTCGTCGTCGGAGCCGTCGCCCTCGGCGTTGCGCTTGCGCTCGCGCAGGGCCGACATCGTCGTCCACACCGCGGCGATCGCCCAGACCGGCGTCAGCCAGCGGTTGAAGGCGAGGGTGCCCTCCTTGCCGGGCACCATGAACTTCTCGCTGATCCAGCCGTCGTAGGCGAACCAGAGCGCGAAGGCGGTAAAGAGGATGGGAAGGAGCCAGGGGTTGTCGAAGGGCGTCGAGGCGGGGCCGTCGTCGTCCTCGTCGGGGCCCCCCGGGCGCGGGGTCTCGTCGGGGCTCGTCATCGCCCCATCATAGATACGCCCTGCCGGCGCGGCTACGGTCGCGCGATGGCCCTGCGCGCGATCGTCTTCGATCTCTTCGACACCCTCGTGGACGTCCATCTCGACCGCCTGCCCATGCTGCCCTTCGAGGGGCGGCAGATCCCCTCGACCTTCGGGCTGCTCCACGACACGGCGCGTCGCCACGGCGCCGGCGTCGACTTCGAGACTTTCTCGCGCACGCTGATCGCCCTCGACAAGGACTACCGCCATCGGATGCACGTCGAGCGCGTCGAGGTGCCGACCCTCGAGCGCTTCACGCGGCTCGTGGAGCGGCTCGGGCTCGAGGCGCCCGCGCTCCCCGAGGCGCTGACGCAGACGCACATGGGCGCGATCGAGGCGAACGTGGATGCCCCGGTGCATCACCCCGAGGTGCTGGCGGAGCTGCGCAAGAGCTACCGGCTCGCGGTCTGCTCGAACTTCACCCACACGCCGACGGCCCACCGCGTGCTCGCGGCCGCGGGGCTCGCGTCGCTGCTCGACGTCGTCGTGGTCTCCGAGGAGGTCGGCATCCGCAAGCCGCGGCGCGAGATCTTCGAGGCGACGCTCGCAAGGCTGGGCGTCGCGCCCGGCGAGACGCTCCACATCGGCGACAACCTCGGCGCCGATGTCGGGGGCGCCGCGGCCGTGGGCATGGGCACGGGCTGGATCACGCGGCGCGTCGCCGACCCGCATCGCGCCCTCACGAGCCACGACGGCCCGCTGCCCGAGCTGCGGATGCGCGATCTCGCGGAGCTGCCGGGCCTGCTCGCCGCGCGACGCTGAAGGCGCGGGCTCAGGCGCCCTTCGCCCGCTCGGGCAGGCGGATGCGCGGGCTCTCGGGGCTCCGGCGATAGAGGATCACGGTGTGGCCGATCACGCCGGCGAGATGCGCGCCGGTGCGCTCGGCCAGCATTTCGGCCATCGCGTGCTTGTCCTCGGGCTCGTGCAGCCGGACCTTCACCAGCTCGTGGTCCGCGAGGGCCTGGTCGGTCGCGGCGATCACGCTCTCGGTCACGCCCGCGGCGCCGACGTGGACGATCGGGCGGAGCGGGTTCGCGAGGCCGCGCAGGTAGCGGCGCTGGAAGCCGGCGAGGGCGGGGGCGTCGGTCACGGGGCCTCCGAGGGGCGAGGGGGCAGGGCGGGGGCGGAGCATACCCGCGGCCGTCCGCGGCGCCGACGTCGCGTCGTTGACCGCGCCGCCGACGTCGGTTTAGGCTCGCCCGCATGGCTCAACCCACCTCCCCTCCGGCGCCCGAGAAGCTCGACCCCGACAAGCTCAAGTTCTTCGCGAAGCACGTCTTCACCGCGCTCGGCGGCGCGATGACCTCGGCCATGATCTGCCTCGGCGACCGGCTCGGCCTCTACCGCGCCCTCGCGGGCGCGGGCGCGGTCACGAGCGCGGAGCTCGCGCAGAAGGCCGGCCTCGACGAGCGCTGGGTGCGCGAGTGGCTGCACCAGCAGGGCGCCGCGGGCGTGCTCGAGCATCGCGGCGAGGGACGCTTCGCGCTGACGCCCGAGGGCGTGGCGGTGCTGGCGAACGAGGCGCATCCCGCCTTCGGCGCCGGGATGTTCGCGAACCTGCCGGAGACGATGAGCGTTCTCGACAAGCTGCCCGAGGCGTTCCGCACCGGGCGCGGGCTGCCCTACGATGCGCTCGGCGCCGAGGGCGCGCGCGGCATCGAGCGCGGCCTCGCGCCCTGGTTCAAGGCGCTGCTCGTGCCGGTGGTGCTGCCGAAGCTTCCCGGTGTCGTGCCGGCGCTCGAGGCCGGTGCATTGGTGGCGGACGTCGGCTGCGGCGCCGGCGCCGCGCTGCTCGCGATGGCGAAGGCCTTCCCGAAGTCCGAGTTCCACGGCTACGACGTGTCGGAGCACGCGCTCGAGCGCGCGGAGCAGAACAAGCGCGAGGCCGGCGTCACGAACGCCACCTTCCACCACGCGCGCCGCGACCCGCTCCCCGCCGACGGCCGCTTCGCCTTCGTGACGACGATCGACTGCCTCCACGACATGGCCCATCCCGATGCGACGATTCGCGCGATCCGCGCCGCGATCCGCCCCGACGGCACCTGGCTCGTGGTCGACATCAAGGCGCACGACTCGTACGAGATGAACGTCGCGAAGAACCCGATGGCGCCCCTCATGTACGGGACGAGCGTGATGACGTGCATGTCGTCGGCGCTCTCCGAGCCGGGCGGCCTCGGCCTGGGCACTCTCGGCTTCTCGGCGAAGAAGGCCCAGGAGATGACGGCGGCCGCGGGCTTCACGCGCTTCGAGCCCGCGGATTTCGGCCACCCGGTGAACGCCTTCTACGTGGTGCGCCCTTGAGCGCAGGCGCGGCCCGTCCCGAGGAGGCTTCGCGCGGAGAAGCCCCGGACGCCGCGCCCGCTCTGCCCGCCGCTACCGGCGCGCGGGACACCGCTCTGCCCGCCGCAACCGGCGCGCGGGACACCGCTCTGCCCGCCGCAACCGACGGGCGGAGCACCACTCGGCTCGCTGAAGCCCACGCCCGCCGCCCGCTCTGGATCCCGCTCGTCGAGGGCTCGGCCCTTGCGGCCTTCGCCGCGCTCGCGCTGCACGCGCTGGTGCGCGTCGCGCGCGCGCTCGAGCTCGGCGACCTGCCGCTCCTCGGTGTCGCGACGGCGGCGGGCCTGCTCGCCGCCGACTTCGTCTCGGGCTTCGGGCACTGGCTCTTCGACCGCTACCTGACCGAAGACGCCCCGATCCTCGGACCCCTCGCCGTGCGCCCGTTCCGCGAGCATCACGCCGACCCGCAGGAGCTGGTCCGTCACGGCTTCATCGAGCTGAACGGCGACACCGCGCTCGCCATGCTGCCCTTCCTCGGTGTCGCGCTCGCGCTGCCGGAGCCCGCCGCCGGCCGGGCCTGGCTCGCGCTCCACACGGCGCTGGTCGCGATGGTGACCTTCCTCGTGCTCACGAACTCGCTCCACCGTCTCGCCCACGCGCCCGCCGCGCCGCGCGTCGTCGCTGCGCTCCAGCGCGCGGGGCTCCTGCTCTCGCCGGAGCGCCACGCGCGCCACCACGCGGGCGGCCACGATCGCGCCTACTGCATCACGCTCGGCTGGTGGAACCCGCTCCTCGACCGGGCCGGCCTGTTCCCCGCCCTCGAGCGCGGCCTCGCCCGGATCGGCCTCCCACCCGACGCGGCCTGATCCAAGCCACCGTTCCTACGCCGAAAAACCGAGTCCCGGCAGCCGCTTCGACAATACGAGCGATCACTCTTAGAATCGTCGCATGGACTATCGGATCGAACAGCTCGCCGCGCGTTCGGGCCTCCGGGTCGACACCATTCGTTTCTACCAGGGCAAGGGCCTGCTGCCGCCGCCCCGGCGAGAGGGGCGGGTCGCCGTCTACGACGACGCGCACCTCGAGCGCCTCTCGCGCATCCGCGCCCTGGTGC
>Ga0209706_10001510_pt1 | contig 13158 bp, 16 predicted proteins | sample PPLLaktember2015_6_FD_187263 | JGI IMG/M metagenome (GOLD analysis project Ga0209706, IMG submission 187263) | Freshwater sediment microbial communities from Prairie Pothole Lake near Jamestown, North Dakota, USA - PPLs Lake P8 Core (1) Depth... | ecosystem: Environmental > Aquatic > Freshwater...
TAGATGACGTAAGATATATTGCGGTGTAATCGATAATCCGTCATATCTTAAAATACGTTTTTTAATTTGATAGCCCGATTCCCGGCGAATCAGCTGGGCCAATTGACCAGTCGCATTGCTTTCAACGCATATGACCTGTCTTGCTTGTTCTAAATGTTTGATGAATCGATCCGGTATCATTGGCCAGATTTGTGAGAAATGGAGAGTCGCCATTTTCTTCTTCTGAGTTCTCAGATGGGATGAAGCCTCTTCTGCCGATCCTTTGGTGGACCCCCAGGAAACCAATAATAGGGGAAATCACTTCCGATTTTATCCCATCTCCTTTCCTGAGACGTTTATCAACCATCTTTGGCCGGATTGAAAGATTCTCTGTCATATGACCATCTTCTGTATGTTCATGACTATCAGCCACCACAAGATGTTGACTCAAACCGGGTAGCAGTCGAGGGGAAACTCCCTTCTCAGTAATTCGATAACGAAGGTATGGACTTTCTACAGAAGAAGAATCCGCTCCAGGTTTTACATAAGAAAGTTTCGAAATATCTATAGGCTCCACATCCCGGTAGGAATCAGCCAGGAAATGGTCTGTCAGGACAAACATGGGACCCTGAAACTTCTCTGCCAGCTCAAAGGCTTTCCGAGTGAGATGGAAACATTCTTCTATTGTTCCTGGAGTGAAGATGGCTCGTGGAAATTCACCGTGGCCTGCATGGAGGATGAACCACATTTCTCCTTGTTCCGTACGCGTTGCCAGTCCTGTTGCCGGCCCTGGTCGTTGTCCCACAACGATCACAACTGGCGTTTCACTGACCGCCGATAGGCTGATCGCCTCCACCATCAGTGCAAACCCACCCCCTGAGGTCGGCACCAGGCTTGGAACACCAGCATAAGAGGCCCCGATCGCCATGTTGATTGCACCGATTTCATCCTCTGCCTGATCGACGATCAAGTCCATCTCTTTTGCGTAATTGATTAAGGTCTGAGCAATGGAAGTAGAGGGGCTCATGGGATAAAAGGCACAAAATTTCATCCCTGCAGAGATAGCGCCCAAGGCGACAGCTTCATGCCCATCCATCAGCAATCGTCTGGGTGGATTCGAAACAGCAGGCAACGGTTCATATCTAAAAGTCTGTCCTTTGATCCATTGATAACTCGCTTCAAGAACCTTACGATTCGCTTCAAAGCGTTTCTTTCCCAAACCATCTTCTATTGCCTTCGCGACCACTCCTTCATCAAGGCCTAAGAGACACGATGCAACACCCATTGAAGCTGTATTCCAATAAATTTCTTCTCCAAACTCCTTGAGTGGGACTCCGATCCAATTCTTTTCTGTTTTTTCCCATTCGGCATTACCGATGATATAACCACCGTCTGTAACTTTCTCTTTGTGTAGGTCTATGGTCTCCTCATTAAGTGCAATCAGAATATCGATGGCTTCCTGACCGGCCATCACTTTCTCTGTTCCTAAGCGAATTGAAAAGGTATTATGTCCACCCCGGACTCGGGACTCATAAGTTTGTGTGACATGGACAGATAAACCGCTTCGCATTAAACTTTTGGCAAAGAAGGGACCTACCGTCTGCAGCCCCTGTCCGGCCTCCCCACCAATGAGAATATTTACAAATCTATTTTTCATGGAATTTAACCCTCATTTTTTGTTGATCCTCTATTCTTACCTTTTCAGTCTTCAACACATTGGAGTTAACCCTTCCGGGATCGAAACCCCTTGCCTCTTTTAATCTCCTCCTTGAAACTCTCAATAGATTGCATTGTGAGATAGGTTTTATCTTGTTTAAAAAAACCTTTTAACACCAAATAATCCTCCTGAACTTCCTCAAGAACTCCCAAATAGGATTCAACGCCGGAAATGGTGTAAATTCTTAAGGTTTTGCCAATAAAACGTTTTAGCAAATCTTTCATATACATTCCTCCTTAATTTATAAGAAATATTTCTTTGAGATAAGGAACTTCACATTAATCCGGTATCTTCTTCATTCCACTCCATTTCCGGAAAGCGTCAATCTCTTTCTGAAGTTGATCTGCCAGCCCCCCACCGTGAGAAGCCACTAATAGCCTGTACATCTCGATGGTAGTACCGGCTAGTTTGTCTTGTGCCCGTAAAATAAAAATAGGCTCGCTTTCACCAATTTTTGGGATATTCACTTTCCCATATTTTCCTGAAATAGCCATCTTTTTTACCTCCTTGATGATATTTTTTTCTATACAATTAATGTAATAAACAAATAATATGCCAATGATGCGATCGAAGTATTTTTTTCTATAATTTCAATAAATTGAAATATTTTAAGGGAATTTAGGTGAGTAGAAAGAAAGGGGATTTGTCCTGTAGTACGGGACTAAATCCTCTGGAACAGGAATTTGTTTCCTTGAGCGGGACTAAAATAGATAAATTAAATATTAGATGATTATTTTTAATAATGGATAACCCATTTTATAGGAACCCAATCCATATTTAAAAATCTTATCAAACCTGTCATAATTATATTAGGAAGGTAATTTGATGCGAGGTTATTTAATTAACAAAAACTTATGCTTCTATTACTGGCTCAAGAAAGGGTTTGGGAAAAGAAGGGCCTTGGAGGTTGCAAAGGGTATAGAAAAGATCATTTTACTCTTTGGGAGGGAACCGATCTCCTAAATACCCTCCCTCTCTTTAAATACAACTTTTCATTGCAGAAGAACTTATTTCTATGAACCTAAAAGGAATATTCCAGATGGATCTTTCACTTGATCCGAAAAGTCCTTTATGGCCCTCTTTAAAAGGTCAGTAAAATTATTTCTCCTCTCTTTTTTCCTTCTCTCCGTCACCCTTCCAAGAAAAGTGACAGAATGGGTGATTCGGTTTCTCCAATAGACCTTAAATTCAGAAGTCTTCTTCTCTATGAACACTGGTCCCACCTCCAATCCCTGAAGTAAAGGATGCAAGAAAACCGGTCCGTCATCTCTTTGAAAGATTTCTTCTAACTTATCCAACCTCTCTATTTCGCAGCTCTCTCCTATTATTTCGGAGACACAAAAATTGAAATTTCTATAACGAAAGTGGAAACGACATGTATTGTTAATAATTATACATTTTTGGATTTTTTGGTTTGTTGCCATCTTTAAGAGCTTATTTATCCCCATTCGCCGCAATTCGCCTCTTGTACTATAGAAATCCATCAAATTAAACCCAAACTTTCAAGCGAATAAATTTCCCCGAGAAACTTCAAATACCTACATTTTATAATTCCTGTTGTGTGCTCAAGCCTAATTTCTTTTTCAGCTTTTGTAGGGCCTCACCTTCAATCTGTCTCACTCGTTCTCTTGAGAGCTTAAGGTGCTTTCCAATCTCTGATAACGTTAAGGGTGAATCAGCCATCACTCTATTTTTTATAATATATTTCTCTTTCTCACCTAAACTCTTTACGGCATCATGGATGATTTGCTCCCGAATCTTTTTTTCTTCTTCAAGGCCCAATCTCTCCTCTTGATCAGGAGAATCTTCTCGCAAAAGATCGAAGTGCGTCAACTCATCACCTTCATTAAGAGGTGCACTTAAGGAGAGATCTCTTGAAGACATCCTTTGTTCCATTTCGATGATATCCTTCTCCCTGACATCCAGATCACGAGCTAGAATCTCATATGCTTTTTTATCCTTTTCGTCAGACTCAAGAGCTTTTCTTACCTTTCCAATCTTATAGAATAGTTTCTTCTGCGCTTGTGTTGTTCCAATTTTTACGAGACTCCAGTTCTGCATGATAAAATTTTGAATATATGCCCTAATCCACCAGATAGCATAAGAAATAAAACGATTGCCTCTGTAAGGGTTAAACCTTTTAAGAGCCATCATCAAGCCAATATTTCCTTCCTGAATGAGATCGGGAAGTTTAAATCCATAAGATCTATATTCAAAGGCCACCTTCACAACAAACCTTAAGTTGGATGTAATTAATCTATGAGCCGCCTCCTTATCCTTCTCCTTATAATAAGCAGCAGCAAGCCTAAACTCCTCTTCAGGGGTTAAGAGCGAAAACTGATTAATTTCAATCAAATATGATTCTAATGAATTTTTTACAACCGGTAGCTTCAACACCTTACCTCTTTAGAATTAGACTTGCCCATTCCATTAATCCCCTCCTGAATGCCATTTCGCCATGTGTTCCGCATGGGTTCTGAGGTAGGCGGACGGTTTGAAGTAATGGTCATAAAACTCCAGGTCTATGTGATGGGCTTGGAGATATATAAAAACTAAGATCGTTGGAACCGTTCCAGGAAACTTTCCAAACCGCTCCAAAATATATTCGGCTTGGGTAGCAATACACGCTTGAAATTCCTCATTATGTACCTGAGCGCTCCCACGTACTTTCGCATTGTCTTTCCAGGGACCAGGTGTTTGTTCATGGAAGGGACCTCCAGGGCCGAACTTTTTCTTTACCACTTCCTCAATAGCGGTTTTCATATCAGGAAAATGGGGAGGACAGTGGCCTTCAAACACCCCCTGTAACCCAGTAACGTTGGGAACTGCCCAGTCCTCTCGTTGATCATATCGGAATCCCAAACCTGGAACTTCGGGATCTCCGCTTGCGCCCAAGATCGAATAAGGGTTGACTCCGTTAAACATCCATCCCCCAAGTCCCATGGCCTGGAGCATCAAAGCCCCAGCATAACAAGAGGTAACAAGTTCCGTAGTGGCTTCAGTAAGTGAATAACGTTCAATGAAACTTAAAGGCAGGAGATTGTCGGGATCGTACATGTGCTTGAACTTCTCAAGACCTCCAATCTTTTCTCCATGCACATCATCATAGAGGCAGTAACCATTTTGCAGGTAGTAACATAGATTCAATATATTGTGGAGGGCCACGTCCGCAGCAGGAAATATAAATAGACTCCCCGGCCGATTGACGACCCAGTGGTTATGACTTTCTATGTGGGGATCACGGGGAGGAAGATTTAGGCGTCCGTCAGCAATCTTTCGGATGCGTGAACGATGGTTTTTCAGCGTTGCCTGCAAGTCAAGAGAACCATCCTTTTTCATCATTCTCAGGTCAAAAACATCTCTTGTCTGAAGCATATACACACCCTCATCATCGGTAAAAAATATCTCGCTGATATGAAATCCTGCCGCTGAAGGAAAGGTACGCCCCCCTGGCGCAGAAGCATAATTAGGCAAGTGCGGTGCATATCGGTCGTTATACGGAATAAGGAAGTTCCAACCAGTGTTCCCAACCGCAGCAGATAAAACGAGCAGTTTTTCCAGTTCGGTAAGGGGAAGGATTTTATGTCTTGATGTGTATGCAAATGCACCTTCAGGTATTTCAGCCCCTCTAAAGAACCTGCGAGATCGACGGCCTGTGAGCGCCTCAATAAAAGGAAATTTTTGCATCTCTTTAAATCCAGTAGGAAATTTGACTTTTCTCATATGAACCTTCTCCTCCTTTGTCATTCAGTGGTTACAACTCCACTCCAAGTCGTTCCCAGACCGATTCTCCTTCCCGAATCTCTTTCGCCTTTAGATGACGGTATGTTCTAAAAATAAAGTAACCGAGAGGAATTACCCCTATCACGATGATTGTCAAGTCAGGAATGATACGAACTGTCCCTAAAAAAGAAACGACACTTCTCTCAAAGAATGAGGCATCTCGAGCTGCCCAAAGACCCTCCTTATAGCTCGTCCAGGCCTGAAGAACACCCACCGGAAAAAGCGTCCCCAAGGTGAGAAGAAATAGACCAATGTTAAACCCAAAGAAGGAGACTTTCAGAATCTTGTCGTTCCAGTAAGCCTTCTGAACCAAACCTCTCCAAGAGAAGAGGAGGAGACCAATAGAGAGCATTCCGTAAACCCCGAATAGAGCTCCGTGAGCATGATTCATGGTTAGATAGGTCCCGTGTTCATAATAGTTGACAATGGGCAGGTTGATGAGGAAACCAAAGACCCCCGCCCCCAAAAAATTCCAGAAGGAAGAGGCGACTAAAAAATAGAGGGGCCATTTGTAGGGAAACTCTTTCCCCTCCTTTCGGATTGATTTGTATTCCAGCAGGCCCCGGACTACGAGACCGAACAGCGGAATTGGTTCCAGGGAGGAAAAAACAGCCCCTATCCCAAGCCAGAAGGAGGGACCTCCGAACCAGAAATAATGATGTGCCGTTCCCAGAATCCCGCTGAAGAAAACAATAGATGCCGTAAAGTAAGCCACCATTAGAGCCCCCCTGGCCGTGGCTAACCCCATGCTCACCAGAAGCAAGGAGATGATTGCAATCCCAAAGAATTCAAAGATACTCTCCACCCAGATATGGACGACAAACCATCTCCAATAATCGGCAAGAGTAAAATGAGAGCCTTTGCCATAGAGCATTCCAAATCCAAAAAATCCTACGACGAGAATGGCGCTGAAAAGGTAGAAGATCACAAGAGCGCTGAACTCATTTTTTGGATTTCTTTTTAAATGCTTTGCCAGGGGGCGATAGACAATCAGAAGCCAGGCAATCAGTCCAAGGAATAACAGGATTTGCCAGAGACGCCCCAACTCCAGAAATTCCCAACCCTGATGACCCAACCAGAACCACCAATCTCCTAAGAATCCCTTAATCCCGGCTATTTCACCAAGCAAGCTCCCTCCTGCCACAACAAGGATAGCAATAAAAAGAATTTGAACAAGAGTGGATTGCCTCCTGGGTTCCACTCCTCCCACGATAGGAGCCAGATAGATAGCAGACCCAATCCAGGTGGTGGCAATCCAGAAGATGGCAAGTTGCAGATGCCAGGTCTTGGCCCAGCTGTAAGGAATGATCGCGGCGACAATTGGAAAATAAAAACTGGCGGGATTAATCGTATAATGAGCTAACAATCCACCAAAACTGGTCTGAACTAAAAACAGAAGGATGACGACCAGAAAGTATTTCGCTGCGGTAAACTGACTCGGAGTGAGAGGCATATCGATCATCTTCTCTGAAAGAGGGACGCCTTTTGCCGCTCCATACCATATTCCATAGTGATGGATGAAAAAGATAAAAATTCCCAGGACAACGAAAAGTGCAAAAATGCCTCCGAGCGTCCACAGGTAAGTCTCTGCCGTGGGAACATTTCCCACACTTCGGTCGGCTGGCCAGTTGTTGGTATAGGTGGAATCCTCCCCCGGCCGGGTCGTAGAAGCCACCCAGGCTGTCCAGAAGAAGAAGCGGGAGATTTGAAGCCGTTCTTCCGGTGATCGAATTGTGCCCGGCAGAAAGCCGTACCGTTTCTGTCCATCCGCAAAGGTTTTCTCCCAGAATTGAGCAATTGTTTCCAGACCGGACAACTGTGCGGGAGCCAAAGTCAGTGTATCTTCAGCAGGATCGTACCGGTTTGTCTTCACCTCTTTAATCGTTTTCAGATCAACGATCTCTTTTTCAAGCTCACCGAGAGTTTCATAGGGTCTCCCGTAATCCTCTCTGGCGAGATAGGTTCTTACCGAATTGCTGAGGAGATGAAGCGTTGTCGCGGAAAACTCCATGCCTCTTTGTGAACCATGCCCCCACACGCTTCCATGATCCATCAGGCCATAGCGCTGATAGATATCCTGTCCGGCGATAATATCCGATTTCTGGAAAAGAGGCTTTCCCTGGGAATCTACAACTTTTTCAGGATATGGAGGCAACCTGTCTCTCGCGACATAACCTCCTCCAAGCAGTATTACAAGAGAAATAACAAAGCTGATAATCGCCGCCCATTTCAGTCTTTTTAAGGACATGTTACCTCTCCTTATTGGATATGAAGGTTCTTGGCAACCGTATCTAGCGAGATTTTTGAATTCATAATATTCTTTATTTTTCAAGCCTTCGGGGAAAAGTGGTCAAGGCGATTGGACCACCTGAGCCGACGACTACAGTATCTTCTACCCGAACACCCTAAGGGATAGATAGCCTCGATACGAGAGGTTCCTTTTTCACCATCTCTTTCCGAACCTCTTCCTGTTCTTCCTTCGAAAGAGGTTCCCCATCCATATTTACCGGATTCCCTCATGAGTCATAGACGACTCCAAAACTGACATTGTGAGTCCCTTTATGCATATGACAAGTAGCACAATGAGGAGCCGTGAAATCCTTACCCATTGCCCATGGAATGGTATTAAAATTCCATCCCTTTCCTAAAATTGCGTCTTGTAACCAGTGTATGGGATTGGTTGTTTGTGCCTGCCTGATCTGCATCAAAAAGGCACAGGGTAGGCAGGGGGATGTACCTACCTGAAGAAATTAACTTCGAATATACTTTTAGACACCATTTCGCCGCTCCTTTTTTAGATTCCAATACTATCCTACTAAAGGGCTCTCATGAATTCTACAAGGTCCTTCTTTTCCTGCTCAGTCAATTTGAGTTCAAGGATCAGATTGAAAAACTCTACTGTATCCTCTATTGTCAGCAATCTTCCATCATGGAGATAAGTAGGAGAATCTTTTATGCCCCGCAGAGGGAAGGTCTTAATGGGACCATCCGCACTGGCCATTCGACCATTGATCATTTTGGGCTTGTAGAAGCGCTCCACTTTCAGATTGTGCATGAGATTGTCCGTGTAGTAAGGAGCGGGGTGGCAGAGGCCACATTTCCCTTTTCCAAAAAAGATCTCCTGTCCCTTCAATTCGGCTTTGGCTGCTTCTCTGGGATCGAGCATCCCATAGACATTGAGTTTGGGGGCCGGTGGAAAGTCGAGAAGGGCCTGAAACTCAGCCATGAAGTGTACCTGACTTCCGCGTTCAAGGATGTTAACTCCCTTTTTTGTCGCAATTACGGGATCACCGTCAAAATATGCCGCCCTTTGTTCAAATTCTGTGAAATCTTCGACCGATTTCAGTGCCCGCTGGGATCCGAAAAGCCGCTGGATATTCACTCCCCGGAGGGGAGGTGTGTCAATGCGATGCCTAAACTCCTGGGGTCGAATATCTCCAACTAAGTGAGTGGCTGCATTTGTATGTCCGTTAGCATGGCAATCAAAACAGGCCACTCCCCGGCTTGGCTTTTCAGAGCGGCGATCTTCAGTCTGGTTGAATTGTTGTTGTGGGAAGGGAGTGACCAAAAGTCTAAGCCCTTCAAGCTGCTTTGGATTCAGGATCCCATTAAACAGCTCATAGTAGTTATCGATGGTCACCAATTTTCCCTTAGAAACATCCCCGAGGTCGGGGCGCGTGGTCAAAAAGATTGGGGCTGGGAATTCAGGCAGAAAATGATCCGGTAGATCAAAGTCGAGGTCGAAACGGGTGAGGTCACGACCCTCTTGCCTTTTGATCTCCTCAATATGGAATTTTGGGAAAACCATGCCACCTTCTGGGTGATTAGGGTGGGGCAGGGGAAAAAATCCTGCTGGAAAGAGGTCCTTCTGCCGGATCTCTTCAGGGCTCATTGCAGCCAATTTCTCCCCGGTCATGCCTTTAGGAAGCTTAACTCGGATCCCTTCCTGGACTGCTTTCCCTCGGGACATCGTTACTCCTTTGGCCGGTCGGTTGCTCAGGTCGTAGCGTTCACTGAGTAAATCTATGTGTCTTTTCATTACAGCGGGTTTGTCTGCCTTCATCCGATTCATGATCGCAGCAAAGTCTTCCGTGATTGCTACAGGAGCATAACTTGACACCTTCTTGCCTGATCCCTGGGCATAGACCAGGCCTACGATAATGAGAACTGTTAAGAGCATAAACAACCCTATCCATCTTTTCTTTAGTCCTCTTTGATTCATGTTTTTACCTCCTTTCTTGAACGGAAATCTTTGTGGCCTTAATGGGGTTTTTCATCTTTTTTTTGTTTTGCAAACGTTCTTTAAAACGTTGACTAATCATTTTCATGCTCCACATAGCTCTTTATCTTCCTTGACAGGTATAATGTTGATAAATCAAATTTTACGCCTCCAGGGATTTCCATGATTATGATTCTTTAACATCCGTGTGTGGAGCGTGGCTGAAAATTAAAACATCCTTCACTCGAATGACTAACCGTCTCTCAACCTGAGGCAGTGTTGATTTGACATCTAACTTAGGATCATATCCATTCATCATGGCCACATCTTCCACTTTTACCATCTCCCCCAATAACTGGTAGCCCTTGTCCGCATGGGAATCCCATATGATCAACGAAATCAATGGATTTTGTTTTAAGTTAATGAGAGTGGTCGGGCAATACCAGGCCTCAACTTCAATATCCCCATCATTAGAAATCAAAGTCATCTTAACCGCAGCAGCGACATGTGGCAATCCATCATCATTAGCAGTAGCTGCAAACACATGCCCAATCTTTTGGGCGAGAGCGACAGCGTTTTCAAGTGTCTCTTGGTTCATCCTTCACTCCTCCATTGGAACCTCTCCGATCCTTTTTGAATGGTAAGTTCAAAATTCTACACACCAGGGATGCACCCGGGGGCTCGTACCATCAAAACGGGGACGCATGAAGAGCGCAGAATGCGATCTGCCACACTCCCCCATACCCAGCGGCTCATTCCGGAACGTCCATGAGTTGCGATGATGATCAGATCTGCGTCTCCTTTCGCTGCATACTCAGCGATGCTTTCGGCTGCTCTGCCGTGGATGACTTCCCGCTTGGTCTTGACACTGTTGTATCTGAGTCTCTGAACAAGCTCCCGAAGGTAACCTTCTGCTTCAGAAATCATTTCTGCATTGATACGGTTTATTTCTTCCAGACTAAAAACTTGATAATCCCCTGCAACCACGCGATTGAAGGGCTCCACCACTCGCAGGAAGATGATACTCTCCACTTGACATCCCTTTGCAAGTGTTTCCGCATGGGGAAGAACACACTCGGCCAGCTTCGAACCATCCAATGGGACGATAACTGTCTTATACATTTCCCTTACCTCCTAATGTGTTGATCAACTCACTTCTCTGTTATTTGAAGCTCCATTTTAATTCTCTTTCTACTTCAATATTTCCCCATCATAGATTTTTTCGAATTTCAGTTTATGTAACGTCTTCCGAATGAGATCCACTTCATACCTCTTCAAGCATAGTCGTGAAGAGGTCATGATGTTCTTCCTCGTCTTCGAGGATTTCCTTAAATATGAAGGCTGTGGTGACATCTGCTTCTTTTTGGGCTTGCTCGATAACCTTTTTGTAGAGGGTAATCGCCTCCTCCTCAGCTTTCACGTCCAGCTCGAGGAACTCTCTGAGACTTTCTCCCACCTTGATCGGCGCAGGTTTGGTGGTTGGGGTTCCCTCAAGATACCAGAGCCTCTCGGCAATCTTTTCTGCATGTTTCATCTCTGTGATAGCCGTCTGTTTGAATTGATCCTGAACAGCCACCGCCTTCACCCCGATCACCTGGACATATTGCCACATGTACTGGATGCTAACGGCAATCTCTTTCCCAATCGCTTCATTTAACATCTCCCTTAATTTGTCACTCACTTTCGTTACGGGTGCGATATGCGTTGTCATTTTATTCACTCCTTTTTACCGGACTCAACCGATTCTCTCTTCAACCGTTTTCCAATTGATATTCTTGAAAAAGGCTTCAATATAGTCTGCTCTCTTCAATCCATAATCGATCATGAAAGCATGCTCAAAGACATCCAGAATTAGGATGGGAGTGCATCCGGAGGGATGTCCGCCATCGTGTTCGTTGATCCAGAAATTGAATAATTGTTTTGTGAGATGATCCTGGTAAAGGATGGCCCACCCAATTCCCCGCATGGCTCCTACCGCTTTAAACTCTTTTTCCCATGCTTCATAGCTCCCAAAATCTTCAGAGACTTTTTTGAACAATTTAGTATTCTTTCCTAAACCTCCCCTGCCTCCCAAATTTTCGAAGTAATATTCATGGAGTCTCATTCCGTTGAATTCCCATCCGAATCGCCTCTTAACCTCAGCAAACTCAGGCGACCCGGTCTTACCTTCCTTCACCATCAGGCTACTAATCTCTATCAATTTATTCGTATTGGTGACGTAACCCTGGTAGAGAGTGAAGTGGTTTTTTAGGAGCGTATCACTGAATCCCTCCATCCCTAAAAGTCTGCTGTAATCTTTGGCATTGTACGGCATCTTTTCCTCCTCTCTTTTTTGATCATTAAAAATATCTTGCTGATCACATAAGGGTATGATCATTACAAAGCCTGATAAGGCTATGAATTCCCGTCGATTCAAGATTAATAATTCCCTGTTCCCCTTCCTCATCGTAAATTTATTAAAGGGCGCCTCGTCTCAACCTGAGATTATATTTTGGGTGTATTAAGGAGATCGGGGGATATAAATGTGGATAATTCTTTTATCCCTCTTCTATCTCCAACCCTCTCATAAAATAAATTCAGATTAGCCCTATCGGTTAAAACTTGACTCGGTCCTCCTTCTTGTTCTAAAATCGCCAACCCATTCTTAATCAGTTTCACTTTAAATAACTTTCCGGTAAAATGACTTTTTATCCTATCTCCAATTCCAATGCTCATATTCTCCTCCATCCCCTTATTTATTCAGCAAATGCTCATGGACCCTTGTTAGTCTATGAGGATCATTCCGATTTTCAATAATGGTTTGATCAAGAATTTCTCCACAATAGATGCATCGCCACCCCCAAAAATGTTCATGGGGACCATAGAACTTTTGAAAAATCATCACACTTGAACAACGGGGACATCTCATATTGATCACCTCCTTTGAAGACAATGGTTTTTTAATCCGTTAATTGTTATTTAGAGTTCTCCCTTTATTCACCTATGATGATTCGAGCATCTTGGCCAAAACTGTTGTAATCGTTGATAAATCATCATTTATATAGGTTAAAAGACGTGGCCTCAACTGATGAGCTAAGGCGACCGTCTCTTCCTTTTGATCTGGTATGACGAGTATGATTCGAAGACCTCTCAATAAATCTCGAATAGAAAAAATATTCATAAGTTCTTCATGATTGGCAGCCATAAGCACTGCCACACCCAGATCATCGAATGGCTGCTTAAATCTTTGAGAAAGTTTGTCTATAGAGTGATAAACTTCCAACTTCTCTCCCGGTATGCGGGCTTCTACTAACTTCTGAAGTTGATCACCTACTCCACCCATCTCAGGAAAGTACAGAAGCACCTTCATTCAGAAATACTCCTTTTGAAGAATCATTCAAGTAAACTACTAAGAGACTAAACAAAAAATATGCCAAGGATATGAGAAAAATTTTTTTCCGAAATCTCAAGGACTTAGGAT
>Ga0209706_10001516_pt1 | contig 13144 bp, 5 predicted proteins | sample PPLLaktember2015_6_FD_187263 | JGI IMG/M metagenome (GOLD analysis project Ga0209706, IMG submission 187263) | Freshwater sediment microbial communities from Prairie Pothole Lake near Jamestown, North Dakota, USA - PPLs Lake P8 Core (1) Depth... | ecosystem: Environmental > Aquatic > Freshwater...
TAATCAGGAAGATCGTTGGCGTAACGATGATGCTGATGCTCTGCGGGGCCGTCGCGCCGGCTCAGGACGAACGGATCTCCATCGGCGACCAAATCAAGCTGCATTCCGGGCTCCTGAACGAAGACCGAACAATCCTGGTCTCCCTGCCTCCGGCCTACCAACAGGGCCGGATCCGTTGTCCTGTCATCTACCTCCTCGACGGGGACGCTCATTTCCTTCAGACCGTCGCCGCCGCGCGCTTCCTGGCCGGTCAAGGCCTGGCGCCCGAGACGATCGTGGTGGCCATCTTGAACACCGACCGGGCCCGCGATCTCACTCCGCCCTCCGCCGTTCCTGACGCCGAATTCCCCACGGCCGGGGGCGCGGACCGGTTCCGTCGCTTCCTGACGACGGAGCTTCGCCCCTATCTGGAGGGACGCTACCGGACCGAGCCCTATCGCATCCTGATCGGCTGGTCCCTCGGCGGGCTCTTCGCCGTTCACGCCCTGCTCAGCGAGCCCGACAGCTTCGGCGCCTTCATCACCGCCAGCCCGAGCCTCTGGTGGGACAACAAGGCCGAGTCCGCGGCCGCCGCCAGGCTCTTCGATTCGGGCGTGGAACTGAGGAAGTTCCTCTACTTGAGCCACGGCCGGGAGAACAACGGGATCCCGGAATCCGTCCAGGCGTTCGCGACGGTCCTGGGCCGCAAAGCGCCTTCCAGCCTGAGGTGGAAGCTGGATTATTTCGCCGGCGATAACCACGCCTCGATCCCCGCCCGGGCGATCTACAACGGGCTCGAGAGCCTCTTTGCCGGCTGGGCCCTTCCCGAAGACGGCTTTCCCGCCGCGGCGGACCTCGAGACCCGTTATGCGGCCCTCTCCAGGGAGTTCGGCTTCATCTGCCGGCCTCACGAGGGAATGATCAACGGCAAGGCCTATGCCCTGCTGAGGCGGAAGAACGTGGCGGCGGCGCTGGACCTGTTCCTGTACAACGTCCGCTGTTATCCGGAGTCGGCCAACGTCCACGATTCGCTGGCCGAAGCCTATGAGGCCGCCGGCCGGACGAAGCTCGCCCTAGACAGCTGCCGGACCGCCTGCCGGCTGGCCGAGCAAGTTTCGGATCCGCGGCTGCCGACTTTCCGGAAGCACCTTGAAAGCGTCGAGGCGAAGCTGGCGAGCGAAGGACGGGACGGCGCCTGAAACGGTCGATCCGGGAATCCACTACTTCAATACGATCACAGTATCGACCAAATCCCATGCTTGGCCGTCGCCAAGCCGTAACTTGACCCCTTCGGTGTCCTGGCTCAGCTCGATTTCGCCGATACCCAGCAGCGCCGCTTCTGTGAATGTCCTCCCATCCGCCGGAGCGGGCAAGGCCAGCTCCTTCCCCTGCGGCGGCCACAGCACGTGCACGTACGTTGTCATGCCGTCCAGCGACTCCGTCCCCACGATTCGCGCGGACCGCAGCGGCGTCCCGACCGGGGTCGGAAAGGCGGCGCTCGGGCGGGTGCCAAAGAGCGCCGTCTCGATCCGGCGAATATAATCACCCAGGCGCTCGGCGAACTCGGGAACGCCCGTCTCCCAACGTCCTCCGGGATGCGGCCCCACCGACCAAGCGACCCCGCCCGCGTTGCCCGGCACACCCGCCTGCAGAACGGTGTACTTCAGGGCCATTTCCGGGCTGACGCGCAAGAATCCCTGCATCGCCCACCATTCGCCGGAGATGATCGCGTTCATCTGCCACGCCGTCGCCGCGTAAGGTTCACGGAAGTACTCGTGGGCCCCGAAGTCCACGCAGTCTCGGTTGAGGCCGGAGTTCTGGATGAGCCAGGCCCGGGGATTGCGGCTCAGGATAGTTTTCCGCAGCCGCGCCGGGTCCACTTGGGGCGGCAGGCCGCCGTCGATCCAGTAACCCGCGATATCGGTGCCATAGCGGTCGACGACCTCGGCGACGACCTCGTTGATGAAGGCGTTCCACCGCTCGAACCCCTGTCCGTCGTTCCAGCCCACGCGGTCCTGGTCCTCTCGCGAGAAGTCGTGGCCGTCGGTCGGGTGGATGTACAGGATAAGCCTGATGCCCGTCGGGCGGAGGACCTTGATCAGGTCGCCGATCACATCGCGCCGCGAGGCATGGCCCGGCAGCCGCCGGTCCATCACCGCGCTGGGGAAGAGGACGTTCATGTTCGCGTGCCAAGCAGTGAATTGCAGGTACTGGGCCCGCATGGCGGCCGCGGTCCGGGCGAGATCGTCCACATCCAGGTTGTCGGCCAACTCGTCGAGATTCGCCACGGGCGATGCGTCGGACCACGTCGTCGAGCCCCACTCGTACGGGCGACCGACGTAGGCATAGTGGACGAATAAGCCCAAGCGCATGTCGGTGTAGGCCTGGGGCTGAGGCGCCGTCCCGGGCGGCCGGCACATCAGGCAAAGGATCGAAAGCAACGTCCCGGCGACGTGAAGGGCCACATTAAGGATTCTTCCCCATCGCATCGTTGGGGATGATAGTTTGCGGCGCTACCGGATGTCAAGATTGAGCCGATCCGGATGTGTTCTTGATTTCTTTCCGGAGTTGGGCTGGGGGATGACGGCTCAGAAGCACCATAACGGACACTTCTGCCCCGCCGCCTCGACAGGGCTTATGAGGATAAGTGGTGGGCGATAGAGGACTTGAACCTCTGACTTCTACCGTGTGAAGGAAGCGGCGGAAAAACGTAACGCCCAGAAAATAAAAGAAATCCTCTGTAAAATACGCGTTTTTGAAGGCTCCCGGATTTCGATAGAGTTCGATATCTTTAGATACGTTTCGATATTCCTGATGATTTTTGGGCACAATTTGGGCACAAACGACACGTAGCCTATCGCGGTTGACTAGCCCTTCCCGGGGGTGTTACGATCTAGTCATCCGAACGGGGGAGGACGTCATGGAATGCCCGAATTGCCACGCCGAGAACAATGATGCCTCGAGATTCTGCGGCAGCTGCGCGGCGCCGCTGGGCGCCGGGGCTGGTCCGGAAGGCGCGGCCCTTACCAAGACCCTTGAAACCCCCCTTCGCGTCCTGAAGCCGGGGACACTCATTGCCGGCAAGTACAAGATCGTCGACGAGGTCGGGGCCGGGGGGATGGGCGTCGTCTACAAGGCCGAAGACCTCAAGCTCAAGAGGTGCGTGGCCCTGAAGTTCCTGCCCCCGCACCTCATGGACGAGCCCGATCTCAAAGAACGCTTCCTCGTCGAAGCCCAGGCGGCCGCGTCGCTGTCGCACCCGAATATCTGCGTCATCCACGAAGTCGGGGAGAGCGAAGACCGGCCCTACATCGCCATGGAGTACGTGGAGGGGGAGACGCTGCGGGACAGGACCGGGAAGGGGCCGGTCGAGCCGGGCGAGGCGGTGGGCCTTATCGACCAGGTCGCGGCGGGGCTCGGGGAGGCACATGGCAAGGGCATCGTCCACCGGGACGTCAAAAGCGCCAACATCATGGTCACGGCCAAGGGCCGGGCCAAGGTCATGGACTTCGGTCTGGCCAAGCTCCGGGGCGGCTCGTCGCTGACGAAAAGCCAGACGACGCTGGGGACCGTGGCCTACATGTCGCCGGAGCAGGCCAGGGGCGAAAGCCTCGACCAGCGGACGGATATCTGGTCGCTGGGGGTGGTACTATACGAATTGCTGGCGGGTAAGCTCCCCTTCCGGGGAGACCACGACCAGACGGTCATCTATGCGATCCTCCACCGGGAGCCTGAGCCGCTGACCAGGCTCCGTCCTGGCCTGACCCCCGAGTTGGACCACGTCGTCGGCCAGGCCCTGACCAAGAAGGCCGTCGACCGCTACAAGAGCATGGAGGAGCTGCGGGATGACCTGGCGGCCTTGGCCGAAGGCCTCAAACCGCTCAAGGCCAAGCCTCGCTCGTCTGAGCCCGAGAAGTCCATCGCCGTGCTCCCGTTCATCAACGACAGCCCCGACCAGGAGAACACCTACTTCATCAACGGGGTGATGGAGGAGATCCTGGGCAATCTCCAGAAGATCAAGGCGCTCCGGGTCATCTCCCGGACGTCGGTCGAACGATACCGGGACAGCAAGAAATCCGTCCGCGAGATCGCCGAGGAGCTTGGGGTGAACTACATCGTGGAGGGCAGCGCGCAGAAATTCGGCAACGTCTTCCGCCTGCGGGCCCAGCTGATCAGGGCCGAGCGGGAAACCCACATCTGGGGCGATTCCTTCCAACAGAAGATCGCCAACGTGGAAGACATTTTCGACATCCAGATCAGGATCGCCAAGTCCATCGCCGAGGAGCTCCGGGCGGTCATATCCCCTGAAGAGAAAAAGCTCATCGAGAAGATCCCGGTCGCGGACCTCTCCGTTTATGACGAATACCTGAAGGCCCGCTCTTACATGATCGATGGGCGAAAAGAAGTGATGACCAAAGCCCTGGAATTCTTGAACAGCGCTGTTACGAAGAACCCGGACTGGGCGCCTCTCTACGCCGGTCTGGCGGAAGCCTGGCTGTGGATGCAGCAAAACGCGTACGAACAGCCCTCCGTCGCCGGGCCCCTGATCATCGAGAACCTGAACAAGGCGCTGGCCCTGGACCCGGACCTCGCCGAGGCCCATTATCTCAGCGCCATGATCGCCCATCTCGTGGATTGGGACTGGGAGAAGAGCGAAAAGGAGTTCCTGAGGGCCCTGGCCATCAATCCCAACGATGCCGTTTCCAGGGGGCTGTACGCGCATCTCTTGTTGATCCTGCACAGGAAAGAGGAGGCCTTTGCCCAGAACGGGCTGGCGCTGAGTCTTGATCCCCTGAATCCCTTGATGCAGCAGATCAATATCGGAACGCTCTTGCAGGCCGGTGAATATCAGGCCAGCTTGTCTCTCGCGGAAGAAGCCCTGGCCGACGATCCGGACAATTTCAACCTCAATCAGATGATCGAGCTCGCCGCTTACAAGCTGAAGCAATACGACAAAGTCCTCCGGGCGGTCCGGCATGTCCTTCCCTTTCCCCTCGAGGAAGAGGCCTATAAGGACATCGAGAGGGTCTACAAGGAATCGGGGATCGCCGCGGCGTACAAGCTGATCGTGGAGCGTCTGGAGAAATACGCGGAAAGCCAGCCCGTCGGCTTTCACGATATGGCCTTCAGGTATCTTATCGCCGATCAGCTGGATAAAGCGGTGGATTGGGTCGAGAAGGGATTCGAGATGCACGACCCACTCATGACCTACATCACCACGCCGTTGCGGTATCTCGATCGATTGTTCGGAGATCCCCGGTTCATCGCCATTTGTGAGAAAATGAAGCTTCCGCTTCTAGAATAGGGGATGGAATAGGCGATCTGCCGGGTCGTGGGATTGTGCAACTTGTTGATAAGAAAACGGTGGGCGATAGAGGACTTGAACCTCTGACTTCTACCGTGTGAAGGAAGCGGTCGAGGAATCTAAAGGGTAGAAAATAATTGATATACGATGCATAAAACTCGTTTTTTGAGGCTCAAGGATTTCGATGGAGTTTGATATCTCTAGATATGTTTTGATATCTCTGACATTTTTTGGGCACAATTTGGGCACAGTCCTGCCCTCAATTGATTCGTCCTGCGGCGATGGCCAAGGAGAGGCTTGACTTTTTCGTTTCACTAGTATGATTATAGTATCAATCGGTATTATAGGAATAGCAGGATAGATAAAAAAGCTGATGATCGGCTTTAGCCGGCGGCCGATACGATGCCCAGGGCGAAGGAGTTTCCCGGATATCAGAGAATGACTAGCTGTCCGCAATGCCATGCCGAAAATCCCCGCGACAGCCAGTTCTGCGGTCGCTGCGGGACAAGGATCAGCTCTATCGAAGACTTTCCCCTGACCAGGACCATCGCCCCTTGTCCCGCCGCGGTCACCAAGGGCGAATTGTTTGCCGGAAGATATGAGATTCTTGACGAGCTCGGCCGGGGGGGGATGGGGATCGTATACAAGGCATCCGACACCAAGCTCAAGCGGATCGTGGCGCTCAAGTTCCTTCCTCCTGAGCTCAGCATCGATCCGGAAACCAAGGATCGGTTTGTCCTTGAAGCCCAGGCCGCCGCTTCGCTCGACCATCTGTCCATATGCATCATCCATGAGATCGACGAAGCCGACGGGAAGCCCTTCATCTCCATGGCCTATATCGAGGGGCAGACCGTGAGAGAGAGGATCCGGACCGGACCTCTCCCGGAGGACGAGTCGCTGGAAATCGCCATCCAGGTCGCCGATGGCCTCGAGGAAGCGCACAAAAAGGGCATCATTCATCGGGATATCAAGCCCGCCAACGTCATGATCACCGCAAAGGGCGGGGTCAAGATCATGGATTTCGGGCTGGCGAAGCTCAGCGGAGCGCGGGTGACACGCGAAGGCGTGGTCATGGGGACTCTCGCCTATATGTCTCCCGAACAGCTCCGGGGAGAACCGGCTGACCCTCGCTCGGACATCTGGTCACTGGGGGCCGTGATTTACGAGATGGTCACCGGGTCGCTGCCCTTCCCCGGCGATAAGGATTCCCTTATTGTGAATGGCATTCAGAACGCCGAGGCGGCTCCTCTGTCCGTCCGGCGGCCGGGGATTTCTTTCGAACTCGAACGTATCGTCAAACGAGCGCTAGCCAAGGACCCTCGCGAGCGCTATCAGGGGGCCGGCGAAATGAAGGCCGACCTGGCGAGGCTTCTCCGGGACCTGAGGGGCGGGCGTACCCAGTCTAAAACGGCCGTCGACCTGCTCACGGTCATCCCCTTCGACAACCTCGCCGACCCGGATGACCGGAAAAGAGAGACCCGGATGATCGGTAATCTGGTGCTCACGGCCCTTTCCGCGTCCGGCGGACTGCGAGTTGCCAGTGAACAGCGGCTTTTCGACGGATTGAAGGAGATCGGGCACGGCGGCGAGCGAACGATCGACCGAACGGTCGCTGTTCAACTCGCCCGGCGGGTGGGTGGCACGAAGATGGTCGTAGGGGAATTCAGCCGGCTCGGCGACCGTGCGATCCTCACGTCCAAGATCCTCCAGGTCCAAACCGGGGAGATCGTCCGCTCGCAGCGGGTGGAGGGGTCTGATCCTTTCGCCATGGCCGACGAGCTTTCGGGGCTGATCCTCCGGGACCTCGGCTTCTTAACGGCGGTTGCCAAAGGCAGAAGGCCGACGCTGGTGGACCTCACGACTTCGTCAGGGGAAGCTTACGGTCTCTATCTCGAGGGACTGGACCGCTATTACCGGTATGATTATACCGGGGCGGAAGAGAGCTTTCGAAAAGCCATAGCCATCGACCCAGGATTCGCCCTGGCTTACTGGCGGCTGGCCTGGATGCAGCTAAAGTTCGGCATGGGAGATGTGCGGGCTGCGGCGGCGACTGCGGAGATCGCTTATGGTCTCAGGGAACGGCTGCCCGAAAAGGAGCGTCTCCATGTCGAATGGCTATCCGGCACTTTCAAGATGAGGATCGAAGAGTCGCTGGCGCTCCTCGAGAAATTGGCCGAGAAGTATCCCGAGGAGAAAGAGGCCTGGTTCATTCTCGCCGCCGGGACGGGGGGCCCTCTGATAGACCCTCATAAGGCGATCATCTTTCACCAGAAATGGCTTGCGCTCGATCCCGGGTTCAAGGCCGGCTACCTCTTTCTGGTCAGGGATTATTTCAATTTGGATGAATTGGATAATGCCGCCGGATCCGCCCGAAGATATATCCAAATCGCTCCGGGTGATGCGACCGCGCACCAGATGATGGGCTATGTCCATTATTTCAGGGGAGAGCTGGCTCAGGGAATGGAGGAGTTCGACAAGGCCCTGAAGCTTGATCCGCAATATTACGATGCCGTCATCGGCCAGGCTCAAGTTCTGGCCAAGGGCGGCCGGTTCGCCGAATCGAAGGACAAGCTCGCTCCTCTACTCGGCGCGAAGATAAAGCCGGAGCATCAAGTCGGCGCCTCTTTCCAGATGGGGTGGAATGCCCTGGCTCAGAAGAAGCCCGGAGAAGCGGAGTTCTATCTTAAGGAAATGAACAAGATCATCCTGGCCAGCCATCTGGATGTTATGAGCCCCTTCGGGCATTACACGCTGGGATGGGCTTACTTGACGCTGGGCAAATTGAGCGATGCCCGACAGGAGTTCGAGGCCATCCTGGAACGGAACGATCCCGCCTGGGGCATCTATGGCCCGGCGACGAGCCATTATTTTTTGGGCGTCGTCGCGCTCAGGATGGGCCAGTTGGACCGGGCCAGCGCCGAAGCCGGAGATCTGAAGCAGATCGCTGATGCCAGGGACAATCAGACTCTTCGGGCCTGGCATGAAGATCTCGCCGCCAGGATCCAATCGAGCCAGAAGTCCGGTTCAGAGCCCGATGAAAGGATGTTGAAGCGTCCCCGATTTTATGCGCGCGCCTGGTGGGGTTGGATCGCCGATATCCCCGGAGGCATCCCGCTGGAATAGGGGAAGTTGCCATGGAATGCCCGAAATGTCAGGCCGAGAACAAGGAAGACTCGCACTTCTGCGGCAACTGCGCGATGCCCCTGGGGAAGCTTGGGGCTGAGCAGGCTTTGTTGACCAAGACGTTGGAAACGACCGTCCGCGCCCTGAAGGCGGGAGACCTCATCGCCGGCAAATACAGGGTTCTCGGTGAGATCGGACGAGGGGGGATGGGGGTCGTCTATAAAGTCGAAGACACCCAACTCAAACGGACGGCCGCCCTGAAGTTCTTGTCTCCCGATTCGGCCGCCATTCCGTCGCGAGAGAAACGGTTCACCCGGGAGGCTCAGACCGCCTCGGCCCTGAACCATCCCAACATCTGCACGATTTATGAAGTCGGAGAAGCGGACGGGAATTCCTACATCGCTATGGAATACGTGGAGGGGCGTCCGCTCGATCGGATGATCCCCCCCGGCGGACTGCCGCCGGAAGACGTCCTGCGCTTCGGCTGCCAGATCGTCGAAGCCCTCGAGCATGCTCACGGGAGGGGAGTCATCCACAGGGACCTCAAGAGCGCCAACGTGGTGATCACTCCGGCCGGGCGGGCCAAGGTCCTCGACTTCGGATTGGCCAAACGCCTCGTCACCGAGGAGCTCGGGGAAGCGATGCGGTCCCAATTGTCGCTGACCGAGGAGGGCGCGATCGCGGGCACGCTGCCTTATCTGGCGCCCGAAACGCTCCAAGGGAATCCCGCCGACGCCCGGAGCGACATCTGGGCCCTGGGGGTCGTCCTCTACGAGATGACCGCCGGAAGGCGGCCTTTCGAGGGACGGACGGGGTTTGAGCTGACGTCGTCGATCCTCAGAGATACGCCGGTCCCGGTGCCCGCGCGAGCCCCGGCGGGTCTGCGCGCCGTTATCCGGAAATGCCTCGAGAAGGACTTGGCGAAGAGGTTCCAAACGGTGAGCGAAGTGCGCGCGGCCATGGAAGCGGACATTTGTGCGAGACCGCCAAGAGCTCCCGGGCCGTCATCGATCATCCGGAGCCGGCGCGGCCTTTGGATTCTGGCCGGAGTCGTCCTGATTGTTGTGGGAGCGCTGATCTTCAAGCTGATCCCGCATGGCGGCGGAACGCTCGAAGGGACGAAGGACCTGCCCGTCCTCAGCACCGGGGCGCGCCCCTCCACGATCGCCGAGGCCAACGAATATTTCGAAAGAGGGATGCTTTTCCTCATAGCGCAGTTCGATCTGACGGGCGCCCGGAAAATGCTCGAGCGGGCCCTGGAGATCGACCCCCGGTTCGCGGAGGCCCGGGCCTGGCATGGATTCACCTGCATCCTCGAGATCGACGGCGGTTACTCCAATGATTCCATCTGGCTTTACCGGGCCGAGCAAGAGCTGCGCCGCGCTTTGCAGGACGATCCCGATTCGGCCCGCAGTCATTCGAGCCTCGTCGCCCTTCATTTTTACCAAGGCCGGAAAGATCTGATGCCCGAGGAGGCCAATAAGGCGCTCTCGCTCAATCCCAACGAAATAGACGCCAAAAACTGGTTGTCCAATTACTACGCACTGAACGGCGAGTACGCGCCGGCCAAAGAGCTCCTCGGGCAGGTCCTTGCGGGCGCCCCGCTTTTTTTCCCGGCCCGCATGAACCTGGGCGACATCATGCGCATGGAAGGTGATATGGAGGGGGCGATCCGCGAGTACGGAAAGATCCTGGAACAAGACCCCCGGAATAAATACGCCGTGCTATCTTTGGCCCGGGTGTACATCGACAGGAACGATATCCCCGAAGCGCGCCGGACTCTGGAGGATCTTTCGCCCGATGAACAGCAGAGTTTCGCGGTCCGGCTGATGTGGGCCCTGGTTCTGGCTTTGGAAGGGAAAACCAAAGAGGCGCTGGAAAAGATGGACGAGGAATGCCTGAAATACGGCGCTCTGGCGCCTCTGGCGACCTCTGTGGTCGCGGAGTTCTATGCCATTATGGGGGATCCCCAGAGATCCCTGGACTGGCTCGAGCGCGCCGTCCGAAACGGCGACGAGCGGGACGCCTGGTTTCGTCGCGACCCATTGCTGGCCAACGTCCGGGATCTTCCCCGCTTCCGGCAGATCCTCGATTCCATCGACTTCCGCCGCAAATCGCGAATGTGAAGAGGGGGTCGGGGGACGCGCAGACCGCGTTTCGGACTAACAAAGGCGCGTCGCAGGACTCTTTTTAGGTTGCTAATCCCCTTATCCCCCCTTGCGCCATCAAGGGGGAACTGATGGACCGCGCCTTTGTCAGAGGAATGGTGGGCGATAGAGGACTTGAACCTCTGACTTCTACCGTGTGAAGGTAGCACTCTACCGCTGAGTTAATCGCCCGCCAGTCAGTATTTTATAGAATTCGAATGGGTTGTCAATCTTGCCCGCGCGTCTTGGCGAACGGACGGAGCTCGCGACTGAGCAGGTTAGAAGCCTACTTGCCTCCGGCTCGCTTCTGAACGGCCCTGCTGCGGCTGACCGCGCGGACGATGCCGGCCGTCAGCGGACAGCGCATCAGGAAGGAGACGGCCTTGTTCTCCCAGCCGGGGACGCAGATGAAACCGTGCCCGAGACGGCTGAGGGAGATGCGGACGACCGCTTCGGCCGTCATCCAGAAGGGCTTGGGGACGACCGACTTGTCGATCCGCGCGACCTCGTGGAAGTCCGTATGGGTCATGCCGGGGCAGAGAGCCTGGACGGCGATGCCCTTGGTCCGCAGCTCGGCGCCGAGATTCTGCGAGAACATCACCAGGAACGATTTCGTGCCGCTGTACATCGCTCCCGAGAAGGGCGAGAAGGCGGCGATGGAGGCGATGTTGATGACGGCCCCCCGGCCGCGGTCGATCATCCCAGGCAGAACGGCCTTGCTCAGCCGCACCGTCGCTTCGACGTGGACCCGGACCATATTGAGATGATCGGCCGTTTCGCCCTTGACGAAGCTCGTCTTGCCGCCGAACCCGGCGTTGTTAACGAGGAGATCGAGGGTCGGGCTCGCGGAGATGCGTGACTCGAGGGCGGCCACCCCGTCGGGAGTCGACAGGTCGGCCGGGATGACGTCGACCGTCACACCGTGCCGGGATCGGAGGTCCGTGGCGAGCTCCTCGAGACGATCCAAGCGCCGGGCGACGAGGATGAGCCCGGTCCCGGCCGCGGCGAGCTGACGGGCGTACTCCGCCCCCAAACCGGCCGAGGCGCCGGTGATCAAAGCGCTCCTGAACGACATCTGCGGCATGGCTTCCTCCCGACGTTAGTCTACGGGAACGGACCCTGCATTTCAATTGACATCGCCCCCTTTTCCCTATGATAATAAAGCCAATGGCCATCACCCGCTGCCCCTATTGTCACGCCATCACCGACGAGAACGACAAGTACTGCAACAACTGCGGCACGCAGCTCCTTTTCACCGAAGACGAGCAGGTCGAAGAGGAGATCCCGGGCGAGAAGATCATCGACGCGGAGGTCGAGGAGAAGGACTACACCATCGACGAGCCCGCGGGCGAGAAGCGCCCCGCGGCGGCTAAGGACCTCGACAGCGAGATCGATGAAGAGCTTGAAGAGGAGATCCCCGAGGAAACCGAAGAGATGAACCTCGAAGAGCTCGTGGACGAAGAGATCTCGGCGGAGAAGACCGGGAGCGGCGCCACCGAAGAGGTCATCGTGGTCGACGAGCCTTCGAAGTCCCTCGACGACACCGGAAAGGCCGGCACGAAGAAGCCGGAACCGGAAGCCCCGAAGGAAGATGATGAGGACGAGGAGGACGAGGAAGCCGAGGAAGAGGAGCTAGCCGACGAGCTCGAAGAGGAGAGCGAAGAAGAACCCGTCGAGAAGGAGGGGACCAAGGATTACGCCGCGGCCGCCGCGCCCAAGGAGCCAAAAGAGGAGCCCGAGGTTGAGTACATCTCGGCGATCCCGGCTCCGGACGAGGCCGCCACGGCCGGCGAGGCGGGACTGCGGCCGGCCACATTCGATACCCGGGAGCTCGAAGACCTCGGCGAGACGGTCGATCTGAGCAAAGAGAACGTCGACAAGCACCTCGAGGTCATGGCCGAGAAGAAGGCCCCGACGCCGCCAGCGGCCCCCGGGCCCGCCCCGGTAAAGATCCCCGAGCCGCCGACGGGGACACTCCCGCCCTGGGCCAGCACGATGAAGGGCGCGCCCGTGTTCCCGGAGGACACGGGACCGGTCGAGACGCGGAAGCTCCGGGGCGGCGAGCCGTCGGCTCCGGATACCGAAGAAGAGGTCGAGATCTTCCCGCGCCGGCGCGCTCCGGACTCGACGATCGGACTCCCGGAAAAGGTGAGTCAGGCCCCGCTTCCCTTCGAGCGGCCGGCGGCCGAAGCGGAAGAAGGCGAGGAAGAGGCCGAGGAGATCGGCGCGGAAGAAGGGGAGGATGAGACCGGCGAGGCCGGGCAAGAGGAGGACCGGACCCCCGAGGCGGCCGTCTTGACCGTCAGCCAGGTCCGGCCGGTCCGCGAGCCCTTCATGCCCGTCCGGGAACCCGACCAGGAGAGGGTTGCCCGCCGAGAGATCGAGGCCGCCGAAGAAGGAGAGGAGAGGGGCCCGCGGCCGCCGTTCAACTTCTCCGTCTTCATCAAGTCCAAAGCCTTTGATATCCTCTTCGTCGGCATCTTCTGGGTCGTCGCCCTCTGGCTGGCCGCCTACTCCATGGGCATGACCCTGTTCGACATCCTGGGCTCGATGTCCGGGTCCATGCTCCTGCTCTACGCCGTGCTCGTCT
>Ga0209706_10001518_pt1 | contig 13143 bp, 6 predicted proteins | sample PPLLaktember2015_6_FD_187263 | JGI IMG/M metagenome (GOLD analysis project Ga0209706, IMG submission 187263) | Freshwater sediment microbial communities from Prairie Pothole Lake near Jamestown, North Dakota, USA - PPLs Lake P8 Core (1) Depth... | ecosystem: Environmental > Aquatic > Freshwater...
CCCGGGTCATCGCCCGGCCAGGGAAAAGATATGTCGCAATCGCCTGATCGCGGGGCTCCGGATGATGAGAAATCTCAAAAGTCATTTCTCGAGATAATTGAAGACCTGGCGATCCGGCAGAAAAGCAATCTTCCCGATAATTATTCGGGGCAAAAAAACAGTCTGGCGGATATTACTCCTGACGATTATGCCGAAATTGAAACCAATGAAAAAATAGATAACAAGATAGCCGAGCTGAAATCGATTATTTCCTCAATTGAGAAGAGATCTGCTCCCCCGGCCGAAATTATTCCTGACAGACAGTATAAAATCAATTATCCGCAAGAGCTTAATCCTGCGCAGCTTGCAGCAGTCACTTCAATTAACGGACAGGTTCTTGTTATTGCGGGGGCAGGCAGCGGAAAAACAAGGATTATTGTTTACAGGGTGGCCTTCATGCTTGAAAACGGAGTTGATCCCGGCGATATTTTATTGCTGACCTTCACCAGGAAAGCGGCAAGTGAGATGCTGGGAAGGGTGCAGAAACTCCTTGGAGATACATCTGCCCAAAAGGTATTCGGAGGCACCTTCCATGCTTTTTCAAACTATATACTCAGGAAATATGCAAATCTTCTTAACATCCCGAACAACTTTACTATAATTGATGAAGAAGATTCTGCCGACACCATCGATCTTATCAGGTCAGAGCTGAAAATTGAAAAGCAGGAAAAGGCTTTTCCAAGGAAGAACAGGATCCAGGAAATACTTTCCTCTGCAAGGAACAGGAACCTGACCATAAGGGAGGTGATCGAAAGTGAATTTACGGGTCTGAAGGAATTTATCGGAAAAATTGAGTTGATCTGCCAGGGTTACGAGAAGTACAAAAAAATTTGCAGAATATTTGACTATGACGACCTTATGGAGGTCCTGAGGGATTCATTAAGGGACAATACCGAATTCAGGAGACGGCTGAACAGCTGTTACAGGTTTATTATGGTGGATGAATACCAGGATACCAACATAATCCAGAAGGAAATTGCGGAATATCTTGCAGGTGATTCCGGGAACATACTTGTCGTAGGCGATGATTCCCAGAGCATATATTCCTTCAGGGGTGCCAATTATGAGAATATCCTGAGATTTCCCCAGAAATACACCGGTTGCAGGGTAATCAAGATAGAGGAGAATTACAGGAGCAACCAAAAGATACTGGACTTTACAAATGAAATTATCTTAAATGCAAGGATAGGTTACAGGAAACGCCTCTACTCAAGAATTGTAAACGAAGCGCTTCCTGTGGTAAGAAAATTATATGATCAGGAAGCAGAAGCAGAGTTTGTAGTTGATAAAATACTTGAATACCGCGAACAGGGAATTGCGATGAACCAGATCGCCGTTCTTGTCAGGGCATTCTGGCATGCAAGGTATATTGAAGTGGAGTTGAATAAAAGGAACATCCCGTATGTTGCTGTCGGAGGACTGAAATTCAATGAACGGAAGCATGTCAAGGATGTGATCTCCTATTTAAGGATCATACTGAATCCCTATGATGCGGTCGCCTGGCACAGGGTGCTGAAATATCTGCCGGGAGTCGGGGTTGTCACTGCCAGAAAGATACTGCAGAAAATCATTACTGAAAAGGGAATGAATATCGGCGAATTTGAAAAAGCAAAATTCGCCGGAGGCCTTAAAAAACTTGCTGCGATGTTTGACCGGGCAAAGGACAATACCATCCCGCTAACCAGGAAAATAGAGTACATTAAAGAGTACTACGCCCCCCTGTTGCAGGAAAGAGAGTATGATTTCCAGATCAGGTTGCTTGATATAAATGTATTGATTGATCTATCCTCGAAATATGATTCACTCGAGAAATTCCTGACCGATTTTGCTCTGGACCCGCCTTCAAGGAATTTCGGGACCAAAACTGTTCCCCTGATTGATGAAGGAGAGGATAAGCCGGTGACGATATCAACAATTCATTCCGCAAAGGGTCTGGAATGGTACAGCGTTATAATTCCGCATGCTCTCGACGGATTGATCCCGTCGGTAAGGGCCTTAAACAATATTGAGGAGGTAGAGGAAGAACGAAGGCTTTTCTACGTTGCATGCAGCAGGGCGAAACAGGAGCTTCTGATTACAATGCCTTCCTATATCGCCGGTTATAATGCCTTTTTTTCATATCCCAGCAGGTTTCTGGCCGAGATAAGCAAGGATAAGTTTCACTATCAGTAACAATAACAGAAGGAGATCAATTCCCGGGATGCTTTTCAAGCTCTTCAGCCGGAAGAGAGATCCGACTTAGTTTTAATGCTTTTAAAAAAATAAAATGAGAGGGATATATTTTTGCACAATCCTGGGCATGCTGACACTTTTTGGTTGTCAGGATCCGGTTTTGAGAGAGACTATCTCATTAAACGGAGTCTGGCGCATCGCTGAAGGTACAAATGATGAAATACCATTGAAATTTGAGCACTCAGTCCCGGTACCGGGGCTGGTTTCACTTGCAATTCCCGCATTCACAGATGCCGGTCCTAAAGTTAAGGACAGGAGGAGTCTTTTTCAGCAGGATACATTGCGTGAAGCATTCTGGTACACCCGGACCTTTTTTGTAGAAAAAGGGGTTCCGGCAAAGGCGGTGATTAAAGTATCGAAGGCAATGTTCGGAACAAGGGTCTTTTTAAACGGGAAGGATCTTGGCGAACACCTGCCATGCTTCACTCCGGGTTACTTCGATGCAGGGGATGCCTTAAAAAAAGGGGAAAATTCCCTGGTCATCAGGGTTGGATCGTCAAGGAACTCCCTGCCATTTTCTGTGCCAGACGGCTTTGATTTTGAAAAAGACAGGTATATCCCCGGAATATTCGACAATGTTGAGCTTATCCTGTCCGGAGTTCCGGATATAGTCTCGGCCCAGGCAGCTCCGGATATATACAATAAACTGGTCCGTGTACAGGTAAGGCTCGGCCATCCCGGGAAGAGCAACTCCTCGAAAGTCACATTTATTGTTAAAGAGGCAAATTCGGATCAGCTCTCAGGAAGGGTTGTTGAAAAGGTCCTTTTCCCGTCTGAACCCGGAGGAGAAACAATTGTTGATGTGGAAATTCCTCTGAAAGACTGTAAGTTCTGGTCACCGGAAGATCCATTCCTCTACACTCTTACAGTTTCGACTGAAGGTGATGAATTTCAGACACGGTTTGGGATGCGTGAATTCAGGTACGATACACTCTCCGGAATGACCATGCTGAACGGGAAACCTTATTTCATGAGGGGAAGCAATGTGACTCTTTACCGTTTCTTTGAGGATGAGGCATGCAAGGACCTGCCATGGAACCAGGATTGGGTCCGAAAGCTGCATAAAAGTTTTAAACAGTTAAACTGGAACGGATTAAGGTATTGCATCGGGATTGCTCCGGAGGAGTGGTACAGGATTGCTGATGAGGAGGGGTTACTTATTCAGAATGAGTTTCCGGTCTGGTACGGGGGACAGGGCTGGTGTGTCTGGCCTGAAGAGCTGAAAGCAGAAGAATTGGCTCAGGAGTATGCCGGGTGGATGCAGGAACAATGGAATCATCCAAGCATTGTCATATGGGATGCGAGCAACGAAACGGTAAGCCATAACGGGAAAACTGAGGAAGTAGCCAAAGCTGTCAGCGCCGTGCGTTCCCTTGATCTTTCAAACCGGCCGTGGGATAACAGCTATTCGGCTGTTCGCGCCCCGGGCGATGTAATGGAGCTTCATCCGTATCATTTTCAGAATCCGGATTTCAGATTGAAGGATATTGCTGCTGCAGATATCAATCCCGGTGGTAATCCGGATGAGAAAAGGTATATGAAGATAATCAATGAATACGGCTGGCTCTGGCTTAACAGGGATGGAACTCCGACAACCCTGACAAGCAAACTTTACAGGAATTTGCTGGGGGCGGACTCAACCGAACATCAGAGAAGGCATTTATATGCAACATACCTGGCCGCCGAAACCGAATTCTGGCGATGCCACAGAAAGTGTGCCTCGGTGCTTCATTTCACTGCCCTGGCTTATTCGCGGCCAGACGGACAAACCAGCGATCACTTCCTGGATGTGGAAAACCTTGTCTATGAGCCTGAATTTCTGAAATACATGCAGGATGCTTTCTCCCCTGTCGGATTGATGCTCGATGAATGGGGAAATGAAATTGAAACAGGGTCTTCTCATGACTTTAAAATACTCGCTATCAATGACCTTGAACCGGAATGGAGTGGCAAGGTAAACCTGCAAATCCTGAACAATAAAATAGTATTGGCCGAGGGATCGAAAGAAATTACAATTCCCGCCTTCGGTCAGTCTGCTGTAACGATCAATCTGATTTCACCCCGGTCGCCCGGAACTTATACTGTGATAGCCTCCCTTGAAAAGGGAAGCGAAAAGCCTGTCCGCAGCATCAGGGAAATCCCTTTCAACCAGGTATTGCCCAAAAAAATCCCCGGGAAGGCTTATTGAATTAATTGTATTCAATAACTGCTCCGGGGAATAGTAGTAGATTCGGGCTTCTGTTCCAGCCTCCACAGAATCTGTGACTTCTACAGATGGTACGGCCTTCTGTATTCGTAATGCATCAGCCTGTGTTTGGAAGCTTCCGGGTCGTTAACAAAAGTGAATGTAGCCGGATTCCATTTCAATGGTCTCTTAAGCTCATTGGCTATATTACCCAGACAACATGCTATTGCAGTGCTGCATCCTACTTCAATTGATGCAATCGGTTTCTGACGCGATCTTACACTATCAATGAAGTTTTGCATATGCGGTGAGCTGATCTCAAATTGCAGACCTGCCTGTGTGGGTGCCGGCCGTGCCGGTGCCCCAGCCTGGCGGGCCTGTCCTGCCGGCCTCTGACCCTGGCCCTGCTGGCCTGCAGGACGTTCTGCCCTTGGCTGCGGACGGTTCCCGGCGATCTCTTTAGGAATGAGTGATGGCTCGGAGCATGCGATATAGCCCCTGGCAACCTCTATCCATCCTTTGGTACCGATGAACTTGATTCCCTGGGCTCCGGGATTATCCTCCAGGTAGGGCTGTTCAGTCATCACAACGCCGGTCTGATATTTAAAGGTCATGAAGGGCTGTCCGTTGTAGCCTTTCGGAATAATCTCGCACGGGGCAGATCCATCCATGCCTATTGCAGCCTGTGCTATATCGAACATATGAGCGCCCCAGTCTGCCGTGTAGCCATTCCCTGTCTCAAGGTACCAGCGCCATGCACCCCAGAGTGTTTCATTCTGCACAGGGTCGAGTGTGATCTGTGGAGCAAGGTCGGAATTATAGACAATTTTTTCGTCATTGAGCGGACCCAGCCAAAGGTTCCAGTTGAGGTTCCCCGGAATTGCCATTGCGGGCAGATCGAGAGGTTTGGGCGGATCTCCCACTTTCGCGTAGATCTTTTCGATATGACCAATTGCGCCTGCCTGGACCAATTCAATGGCTTTCTGGAATTCCTTGCTTGAACGCTGCTGGCTTCCGACCTGTACAACCCTCTTGTTGTCATTTGCAGTCCTGGTCATTACCAGAGCTTCCCTGATGGTATAGGAGAGGGGTTTCTGTACATAAACATCCTTTCCTGCCTGGCATGCATGAATAGTCATGAGAGCATGCCAGTGGTCAGGAGAGACTACCTCCACAACATCAATATCTTTCCGTTCGAGTAGTTGTTCATATTGCTCATAGGTATCGCAACGGGGTGCAAGTCCTTTTGATTTCTGCCATTCCTCGACAGTCTTTTTGTAGCGTTGCTGCTTGATGGTGTCAACATCACAGCAGGCAACAACCTGCAGTCCGGCAGCTCCGGCAAATCCTCTGAAATCGGAAAGCGCCTGCCGGCCCAATCCGATGGTGCCCATCAGTACTCTGTCGCTGGGAGGCATTCTGACGCCGCCAATCACATAGCTTGGTAAAATTGTTAGTCCTGTCAATCCAAGGGCAGATAACCCCAGGAAATCACGGCGGTTAAATCCTTTTCTGGTTTCTTCTTTCATAGTAAGTAAAGTTAGTATTTGCAGTTTTTACAAATTAATAGCAAAATATCATTCCGTTGTGTATCCCGCCGAAGAATATTTTTTTATTTCAATGAGCACAAGACCAATTCCTGAAACGTTAAAAACCGAACTTATCGTGAACTTTAATGGTTTAAGATTATTACCACGTAAATAAAGACCTTGTTATTACAAATTAAGTGAATCTCACGGATGAATACTTTGCGACAGGAAGCAGTTTTTATATCCCGCTATTTCGTAAATTGTATGATTATTATTTTGCTGTTATGAAGAAAATATTGTTAGCTGTAGTTATTTTGGCTTTTTTCAGCCAGATCAATGCCCAGTTCAATGCCGGTATTGCACGCAGGGTTATAACGCCCGACACCGCGGTTTGGCTTTCCGGCTATGCTGCAAGGACCAAACCCTCGACAGGTGTGCTTCATGATATCTGGGCAAAGGCTCTGGTCATAGATGACAACAAAAAGAACAGGATTATCATTGTTACCCTGGATATTATCGGACTATCACATGAACTGGCTGAAACGATCTCACAACGGGTCATTGACAAATATGGGATTGACCGCTCCCAACTCCTGCTGAACTCGTCACACACCCACTCCGGACCGGTCATCTGGCCTTCGCTCAGCATGATGTTTGAATTTGTCAACAAAGATCTGCAGGCACTTATAAAATATAACCGTAAACTGGCTGATAATGTCCTGGAGGCTATAGACCTGGCAATTCACGATCTTAAACCGATGAACCTTTATATTGCCCACGGGTCGGCAAATATCGCGGTAAACCGACGTTTGCCTACCGAAAAGGGATACGTTATAGGTGTTAACAATGACGGTCCGGTCGACTCCGATGTGCCTGTGATGAAAGTTGAAACACCCGATGGGAAGCTAAAGGCACTCCTTTTCGGATATGCGTGTCACAACACTACACTGGATATCTACCAGGTGAATGGCGATTATGCAGGTTTTGCACAAATTGAAATCGAGAAGGCAAATCCCGGCATCACGGCAATGTTCCTTGCCGGTTGCGGCGCTGATCAGAATCCTAATCCAAGGAGAACTATAGAATATGCCCAACAGCATGGGAAATCGCTTGCTGATGCAGTTCAGAAAGTTTTGTCGGGGAACTTTATTCCAATTCGTCCTCCTGTCCGAACTTCTTTTACCACAACGGATCTTGAGTTTTCCCCATGGACCGCTGATCAGTTTAAGGAGGAGATGCTTATGGAGGATCGCTACCGTGTAAAGAGGGCGGGATTCATGCTTGAGGCGCTGGACAAGGGTTATGATATCAGCTCTGTTTCATATCCTGTCCAGGCTGTACGGTTCAATAAGGATTTCACAATACTTGCACTCGGTGGAGAAGTGGTTGTGGATTATTCCCTCAATACTAAAAAAAGATACCCTGCAGAGAACCTGTTTGTTGCGGGTTACTCAACTGAAGTGCAATGCTATATTCCCTCGGCGAGGATTCTGAAAGAGGGAGGCTATGAACCTGAGATCAGCATGATCTATTACGGCCTCCCCGGTTCCTTCAAAGGCGATGTGGAAGAAAAAGTCTTCAGCGCAATTGATCGTGTAATGAAAAAGACAGGAGCAAAACCAGTTAATCGCAAACCTTAATAATTTAAAGATTTATCATGTTGCATCCTGAGATTATTTAAATTTGTAATGGAATGCAATAAGGTTTAAGAAGAGAAAACCATGTGTTTTTCAGCAGGAGCCAGTTTTACTGCAGGTGCTGTCCTTGGTACCATTGGAGTCGCAACGGCCAGGAGAGTGCAAAACCCCTCGCAAAAACTATTTGCCGGCATACCGTTTTTATTTGCTTTTCAGCAATGTGCTGAAGGAGTTCTCTGGCTTACACTTGGATCGGGCGGCAACTCTGAGATCCAGGCAGCAGCTGTCTATATATTTCTTTTAACGGCTCTGGTAATCTGGCCGGTAATGATACCGCTGTCGTTGCTGCGTCTTGAAGGGGATGAGAAGAAGAAAAAGATCATCAGAAGATTTCTCTTTGCAGCAGTCCTGTTGTCAGCTTACTATGCTTTCTGCCTGTTGTCGTTCAATATTTCCCCGCATATCCGGGATTTTCACATTCAGTATGTCAGTGATTTCCCGGTATCATTAAGACTGCCTGTTTTCGCAATCTATCTGCTGGTTACAATAACCCCGCTTTTTGTTTCGACTGTTAAGGGGATGTCCTTTTTTGCCGTTCTTATTTGCCTGTCGTGTCTGGTAACTGGAATTTTTTACAGGGAATTCCTCACTTCTGTATGGTGCTTCTTCGCAGCCATGATAAGTATTGTGGTTTATGTTATCATTCGTGAATCAAATGAGGATTTTAGTCTTGCTGACTTTAAGTTGCTTAGCATCCTGTCTGACCGCACTAACCGTAAAAACAGGTTCCGGCGGTAATCTCCTCTTTAAATTGGTTTGTGGTATGGTCGGGACAGCGATATCCTCATGGCAGGTCACGAGCCGGAAACTATGGTTTCAATGCAGCTTTTGGCTTGTAGTTGAACCTGACCATTGTGGCCTGTCCTTTCCCGCCTTCATTCGAGATAAGCATATCTCCGTTGTTAAGAAAAGTAATTCCCTCAGGCTGTGGAAATAAATCTTTATCCAGTCTTTCCAGGTATTCAATATTGCCATTTATGTTGAAGACAAACAGAAACCTGTCAGAGCTTGAAATCGCAAATAGCCTGTTTGTAAACGGATGAATCATCATTGCAGAGATCCGCATGTCGATGTCCGGTTTCTGCTCCTCACCTTTCTTGCCTTTCATCGGTACCTTGATTTTATTTGCCAGGGCGAAGCTTTCGATAGTTGGAATATCAAATACAAAAACAGGTCCTCTGGTCAGTTTTTTTGATGCCAGATCAAAGCCATAAACAAACCGCTTGTTTTTGTTTTCGGGATTGTTATCCGGGGTCTCCTTGGGCGATATAAGAAGCCTGTTGTTCTTTTTATCGTAGCATAATCCTTCAAAGTCCTTACCGGGGAGGCTCGCATCGTAGGATATTCTTTTAAACTTATCAGTTTTGAAGTTTGAAATTTCAGTTAAAGCTTCATCGCTTCTCAAAACATAAAGTGTCTGGTCAACCCTGGCTATTCCCTCATAGTCACCATCGCCACCAAACATAAATTGCCTTGTTGTCTGATTCTTATTGAGATCATAGATGAAAATAATTCCGTGTTCATCCTGAACACATGCAACTGAAACAGCATCCACTTCAGTAATTCCTGATATTTCATGCAGCGAAGCAGGAAGGGTATAAACCTTATCGGGAGCAGCAAGATTATAATCAATTCTCCTGAACGTGTTCGCGGTTTTATTACCGGCCTGATCACCTTCGGATAAAGGACTCATAATAAAAGGAAACAAGAAGAGGATAATTTTCATGGCAAATACTTTCCTTCAACGCATGCTCTCATCCAAAGTTAGAACAATATTTTGGTTTGATTTGTTTTGGTCCCTGAAGTTCCTGAAAAGTTCTGGCCTTGTAGCGCATATCTATGCAGGTCAGAGCGGCTCCCCGTAACTTATTACTGTGACCTGAAACCTGGGATTGACTTGTTCTGTGGGTTTGCATCTGAATGAAACCTTGTTTTCCCCAGCCCTTAATGAAGGTATGGTCCCCTCGAAGATTACCTCTTTGATCAATTCTCCTTTCGTACCAAATAACCTGCAGTCGGTAGTGGAATTGAATTCGAGAAACATGCCCGGTTCCATCCTGACCGGAAATACAATAGTCTCGTTGCCTATCGTTACCGAAGGATTTTCCACAGGAACCGCAACCAACGGAAGGGCCCTGACCGGACCGATAAGGCAGCTTACATCCTTCCCGGAGGGCAGGCCATTGTACCATAACTGCAGTTTGCTTATGCTCCCGAACTGAACCTGTGTCCGGTATGAATCATAGACATAAAACCCGGAATCGGGCCAGATGTAGTTACTGTATTCGGATGACTCCGTCTCGACAAGCTCAAAATATTTCCACCCCTTGAAATCGATTTTAACAAAATGGTCTCCATGGGCTCCAAAGGAGATGTGTCCGGGGCTCTCAATCCTGAAATTCAGAAGCTCACCGTTCCCGTCTCCCCTGATCCATACCCCGAGCGCCTGGTTTTTACTCATGTCAATCCAGGGGTCAAAATTTTTCTCTACCTTGATCCACGATCCTTCCTGTGGCGCTAGTCCGGAACTCTCTGCACGGTAGTTGCCGGTCTTCTCGCCGCCCGTTGTCCTTTCAGACGAACTTTGAAATCCACCTGAAATTCCTGTAGCACAGTATCCTGATGTAAATTCAGGGGAGCCCGAAAAACCGGCAATCGTAATACCTGCAGGATCATAATATGGTTTCACCGACATCAGAGGCTCAATCCTCAGCTTAACAGGTTGGGTGCCAAACTTATTGTTAATGATCCAGTCTGCCTTGACATTACCAGCTACAGTAACTTTATGTTTGTCGTATGACACCGGTCTGAGATTCCATCTGTCCGCATCATCCATGAATAACGTGTACTCTTTCCCCGGCTGACGAAGAAGAGCACGGATTGTATCATTGAAATAGTTTTTCTGTCTTAATTCTTCATATTGCCTTATGATGGACACCAGCCTTGCAAAAAGCGGATTTTCATACAGGTTCTTTTTTTCGGCACCTCCAAGCATTGAAATTCCGGCATTGTTACCGATCATTTTACAGCAGAGATATTCTACGTCGTCCGGAAATGTTGGTTCGACCTGAGGCGGATTCCATGTCTGATTGCCCCACCAGCCAAGGTGAAGCGGGAGCAGTAGGCTTCCGTTTCTAGCCGGGGAATACCTGTCAATCATTGGGGTATGACCGCGCCACATTCCATGTTCGAACTCGTTTGGCCTGTATTCAACCGGGGTACTGAGATTCATCGATTTAATTGCAGCTGAGTGTATGTCGATGAATCGTTTATATCCCCGCACGGGCCTGTCCCATGCCTGCCAGCGTGAACGATAATGCCACCAGTGGTGCGACATGGAGCTCATTTCCATTCCGACCGGATGCTCCAGCTGCCGGGCAACCTCAAATATGAATTTGGTGCCATAGTACCAGAAGTTTTCTTCACCTCCAAGTATATCACTCCCGTCAATGGCGTCGAAGTATAATCCGTCAAATCCGCACCTGCTGACGATTTCCGCAGTTCGCCGGGCAACCTCTGCAAAGAGGGCAGTTTCGGGTCCGGGGACGAACCGGCCAAACATTTCCCGCAGGTGAAATGCCTCCTCCCCGGTCTGGTGTACAGAAGGTCTTGTACCGTTAGCCCCGCGCCTGCAACCTGTAAACTTATACGGAGGCGAATCGGTTGTACCGCTGAATGTGATCAGCTCATTCCCAATCCTGAGAGTGATGCTGTTCCTTACAAAGAAACCGGTTATTGTGGATATACCGCCGGTCGGCTCATTTACGAAGACCTCGTCTGACAAGGTGTCAAGGGGTGCTTTCAGCGTAAATGAACTAAAATATCCCAGGTCTTCGCTCGGAACCGGCGTGACATACCTGGTGTTTTTGTCAATAAAGAATGCATACGTGTGAAATATCGACGAAATTCCAGCCTCATGCAGCCTGTCATTTATTCGCTTGAATGAATCCCAGCCATCCGGCCATTTTTCCCTGTTGAGTTCAAAATCGCCAAACCTGAAAAACTCCCCGCCCCCATGATTATCCAGCTGATTAAATCCCAGGCTCCGGCACATTTCGATCCATTCATCGACAGTTTCCTCGGTAAGGGTTCCGAAGTTCATCAGGTAGGAACCATATCCTTCCTTTTGCATTTGCGCCCAGGCTCCGCCCTTATCCGAAAATGGAATGTCATCGGCATGTTCCATGACATCACGGATAACAGGAAGGATATTCTCCTGTGGAACCGCAAGCAACGTGATTTTTGCACCCTCGATCCCAAAACGTTCGTAGCAGGCAGCCCGGAGCCGGGTTTGCATGGCAGGAAGCTGACGGACCTGGGTAAACAGGTTCATTGAAAGGGCGCACGCGGCAAATGACTCATAGGGCATCGCCTCGAGGCTTAGCGGGATATTCAGGAATGTAAGGGATTCCACCTGCCGGCTGATCGAGGCAACTTCCATAATAGCCTGGTCTTTCTTTTCTGTGATGTGAATCTCGGCTGTCACACCCGCGTCCTTAAAATCAAGAATCAGCTTTTTCCTTTTCCGTGAAACTGAGGTAACGTTGATCTCTTTCCCTTCGAGTGTCAGGTATGAACAAAAAGAGGAAGTCCCGGTATCAAGGTAATCCGCTCCATCGGTCTTATCAATAAAATGAAGGTTTTTACCGTCTTTCCCTATTTCATAACTGAAACAGCTGTTTTCGATAATGATGCTCTGGTTTGACGCTGAAGAGCATGCTCCAAAAACTGCACACAGCACCGGGAAAATAAGAACTCCGTATTTTCTCATAAAATGGTTTATAAATGCCGAAATCTCAAATCCGAAATCTCAAATCCGAAATCCAAAATCGTTTTATCTCCCCTTTCCCTTTTCACTCCTTCTGCCTGATCTCATTTCTTAACCTGTCAGCCCTTGCAAAAAAATACCTGAACTGAAGCACCCTTGAAATATTTCTTATATTCTCAGCCAATGCCAGGGCTCCTTCATGGTTTCCTTCATAAAGCATAAAGTCGATATCGATAAAATACTTCTGTATCAGCAGATAGTACTTCATTAACGGCGGGATTTCGGTCATTTCAAAACGGTGGTACACAGTTAAAGCATCTTCCGGATGACCGGTATGAAATAATGCCTGTGCATGGCATAGTAAGTGATGTTGATAAAAGCCAGAAGAAGTCAGACCCGACAGATCATAACTCGAATGAATATGAGCTATAAGCTTTAGCATATCATTGTACCGGTCAGTAAAATTCAGGCTGAAAAGGATTATAAATTCATAAACAGGTAATTTTTCCCCTGATTGCCTTGAAGTCGCTTTTAAGTCAATTGATACCCGGAGGATCTCTTCAATTGTCAATTGTTCTGAATATTTGCAGATGAGCGACTGATAAATTATGATAATAGCATTTGAGAGGCCTTCAACTAAGGGAATTTTGGTGCCATTCCGCTCAATCTGCCGGTTCGTCTCATAAGCGGCAT
>Ga0209706_10001520_pt1 | contig 13124 bp, 16 predicted proteins | sample PPLLaktember2015_6_FD_187263 | JGI IMG/M metagenome (GOLD analysis project Ga0209706, IMG submission 187263) | Freshwater sediment microbial communities from Prairie Pothole Lake near Jamestown, North Dakota, USA - PPLs Lake P8 Core (1) Depth... | ecosystem: Environmental > Aquatic > Freshwater...
TAGACGGGTTTCGGTTTACTCTGCGCTCCTCTGCGGGCGATGCGCTTTTCGAACCGCACGGCGTGCCGAGGCTACGAGGCAGGGCAATGTTACCCTATCGCCTCCATGCCTCAGCCGCCTGCACCCGCCTGGGATCCGGAATTCCCCCGCCGCTCGCCGATGTTCGCGCCTTTGCGCGTGCTGGCCGAGAGGCTGCCGACGATCGGCTGGCCGAACACCGAGATCCTGAACCATGTCGCGGACGAGAGCGGCCGGCGCATCGTCAATGCGCGCGGGCAGCGCATCGAGTTTCTTACCGCCGGCGTGCCAGGCGGCGAGCGCGACCTGGGTTTCGAGCAGCGCACCTACCTCACGGGCGAAGTGCAGGTGCGACCGGTCAACTGGCACGACTTGTTGAACGCGCTGGTCTGGATGCTGTTCCCTACCGCCAAGGCGGCGATCAACGGAAGACACTGCATGGAGCTCGACGCGCAGACCAGCAGCGAGCGACCGCCCGCGCGGGACGCCCTGACCCACTTCGACGAAGATGGTGTGGTGGTCCTGTCGGGCGATCCTGCGCTGTCGGAGCTGCTGCGCGGGTTCGCCTGGAGAGAGCTGTTCTGGCGGCGACGGGACGACGTGCGTCGCGCCATGCGCTTCGTCGTCTTCGGGCACGCTCTCTACGAAAAGGCGCTGGCGCCATTCGTAGGCATGACCGGCAAGGCTTTGCTCTTCGACGTCGATGCTGCGGTGCTGGCGCGTGAGCCGGTGCGTCTGCTTGCCGACGCCGACCGGCTGACCGCGTTGTACGTGCTCGACTCCGCGCGCATGCTGCAGCCTGCCGAGCTCGCGCCGCTGCCGGTGCTCGGTGTGCCGGGCTGGTGGCCAGAGAACGAAGCCGAAGCCTTCTACGACAACACCGATTACTTCCGTCCCGGCCGCTCCAGACGCGCGCCTGCCAATGCCCGCGACTGAGATCCGCCGCGCGCTGTGGCTGCTGGCCGCAGGCGGGTTCGTGTCGGGGCTGAGCATCCGCCTCGCGGAGCCGCTGCTGCCCAAGGTTGCCAACGACTTCGAGGTAAGCGTGGCCGCGGCATCCGTGCTGATCACGGGGTTCACGCTCGCCTACGGCCTGTTCCAGCTCGTCCACGGCCCGCTGGGCGATCGCATCGGCAAGCTGCGCGCCGTGGTCGGCGCACTGGTGCTGGCAGCCATCGCGTCGGCTGCCTGCGCCTTCGCGCCTTCGCTCCAGTGGCTCGCCGGGTTCCGCTTCCTGACCGGAATGACCGCGGGGGCGGTGATTCCGCTGTCCTTTGCCTTCATCGGCGACAACGTGCCCTACGAGCGCAGGCAAATGGTGCTCGCGCAGTTCATCTCCGGCACGCTGCTCGGCCAGACCTTCGGGCCGCTGCTCGGCGGGATCTTCAGCGACTTCATCGGCTGGCGCGCCACGTTTCTGGTCCCCGCCTGTGCATTTCTCGCCATCGGTGCGCTTCTGACCAGGGAGGCGCGCACCGTTCCACAGACCACACATGCCGATGCGCCGCTGAACCCGGTTACGCGGTTTGCCCGTCTCCTCCGGGTGCGCCGCGTGCGTATCATCCTGGCCGCCGTGGCGGTCGAGGGTTTTCTCTTCTTCGGCGCTTTTGCCTACCTGGGTGCTTATCTGCGCCACGACTTCGACTTGAGCTATACGCTGATCGGACTCGTCCTGGCCGGGTTCGGGCTCGGTGGCGTGGCCTACAGCATGCTCGTCCGTGCCCTGGTCCGGCGGCTGGGACAACACGGCATGGTGGCGGGTGGCGGAGTGCTGCTGCTGTTGTGCTTCGGCGTCATCGCCGCGGCGCCGGGATGGGCAGCCACGGTGCCGTTCATCTTTCTGCTCGGGCTGGGGTATTACATGGTGCACAACACGCTGCAAACGCACGCGACCGAGATGGCGCCCGAGGCGCGCGGCTCCGCTGTGTCGTCGTTCGCATTTTGCCTGTTCTTGGGACAGGCGGCCGGAGTGAGCGTGCTCGGGCTCGGCGTGGAGTGGGCTGGCTATCGGGGCGTCATCGCAGCCACCGGCGTGGGCCTGGCGCTGCTGGGCTTCTGGTTCGGACGTGAGTTGCGGCGGCTGTAAGCCAAAACAAAAACGCCCGCGCGAAGGCGGGCGCCTCGTGACACTTGGATCGGATTACTTGAAGCGGTACAGCACGCTGCCCGACAGGACATGCGTGTTCACCTTCTCGCCGATCACGGTGTCCACGCTGTAGTACTCATACTCACCCCGGAAGGCAACGCCCGATTCGAACTCATAGCCAATGCCGGCCCCGGCCTTCCAGCCCCACTTGGTGGCTTCGTCGTCGCCCAGACCTTCGTAGTTGACCGTCGACTTGAGGGCCACCGCCCCGACCCGGCCGAACACGCGCCAGGAATCGCCAAAGGGGATGATTCCGAGCAGGTCCAGCGAGCCACCCCACATGTCGAGTTCCGCGTCCAGCGTTCCAGCAGTGGTCTTTGCTCTATAGCCGAAGTCGCCGAGGCGCAGCGCGTGCGCCTCCAAGGCGAGGAAGCTGGTGAAGCTGTACCCGAGGAACAGTCGGTACATCACGCTATCGTCATTCTTCTCGATGCTCGTCACGGTCGCGCCCGGCGCCAGACTGCCTACCGTTTTATTGATCGCTTCGTCCGTGATGTCGCCTTTCGAGTAGCCTACACCGGTGCCCACATACCAGCCTTGCTCGGCACCGTAGACGGGCGCTGCCGCGCCGGCAGCAATAACCACCGCGGTGCAGACGGGGAGGGCAAGTCGCTTCATGCAGTGTCTCCTTGGTTTAAGGGCGGCGGTACGACGCGCAGGCCAAGCAAGTCCCGGGCCTGGCCACGCGGAACCTTTGCCCCATGTCGCCAACTCCTTACAGCGACAAACTGCGGCAAAGCTTTAGGAAACTATAGTGCAAGAGGTTGGGGGGCGGTCAAGGGCCGAGGCGCTCGGGCCGGCAGTAGCGGCGGACAAGAAAAGAGGGCCGGGGGCAGTTTCTGGCTGCCTCCGGCCCGAATGCTACGTTGGGAGGAGACGCCCGTGCGTATGCATAGGGCATGCCTGCTGCGCGATGCCTGCGCCAGAGCCCATGCTCCCGACGGGAGCGATAGGCTGGCGGCTCCGGCCGGTTCGAGTCACGCGCCCTCTTGCCGGCCGGGTGACGGCGCAGGGAGTAGAATTTGCCATGGTGACAGGCTTTGTCTGTCGGGCTGCGCATCGCGGATGCCGCGGCGCAGCTTTCTCGGAGTTTTCGATGCGCATAGCACCCCAGTCCCATCTCATGTTGCTCACCGCCGGCGTGGCCCTCACCGCAGCGTTTGCCTGGTCAGCGACCGCTCGCGCGGTGGAGTCCGGGGACGTGGCGCGGCCGCCGGTGCCCGAGGTAGAGGTGGGAGGCGTGGTCATCGAGGCTGAACCGCCGGCTCCGGAGCCGACCGTGGAGGAATTGATGGTTCGGTTCCGCGAGCGGCTGAGGACGGAGCGTATGCTTGCGCCGATCGAGCGCCCGCTCGCCGGCGGCCTGGTTGAGGTCACGACCCGCTTCGGGCGCTTCTGCGTGCCCGGCGTGACTCCCTTCAACTGGTCCGACCTGACCGGAAGCTTCGGCCTGGCGTCTTTCTGCGCGTACTACTAACCGACCGCGATGCGGGCTAGTGCCCCGCGCATGGCTTGCGGCAGCGCGGTTGGCTTGCGGGTTGCGCGGTCCACGTACACGTGAATGAAATGTCCCTGCGCGGAGGCCGCATCCTCGTCGTTGCGGAACAGTCCGATCTCGTAGCGCACGCTGCTGTTGCCCAGCCTGGCCACGCGCAGTCCCGCGCTTACTACGTCAGGGAATGTGACGGGTGCGAAGTACTTGCACTGCGTTTCGACCACGAGCCCGATCACCTGGCTGTGCTCGATGTCGAGCACGCCCTGTTCGATCAGGTACTGGTTCACCACCGTGTCGAAATAGGAGTAGTACACGACGTTGTTGACGTGGCCGTAGACGTCGTTGTCCATCCAGCGCGTAGGGATGCGCTGGAAGTGGCGATAGGCGGCTCTGGGCTCTGGTGTCGGTCTGCTCAATTTGTTACCCCGTAGATCGACTTGCCACAGAGGGCGCAGAAACCACAGAGAAAAATCGAAGGCTCTTGGGTTCCGGGGAGCGGAACAGGCTGCGGTCTGTCGATCGAACCGTCACGCACCCGCTTGCCGGCATCTCTGTGTCCTCTGTGGCTGGTTCTGCTTGTCCCCGTTCAGCCTGCCGCGTCGGTTCGGCGGCGCAGGCGGCGCCAGTCTATCGCGAGCAGCCCTGCCGACACGATCACCAGCATACCCAGCAGCGAGCCGGAGTTGGGGAACTCGCCGAACGCGATGAATGCCAGCCCCGTGGACCAGATGAGCTGGACATAGACGAAGGGCGCCAGCGCGCTGGGTGAGGCCTGGGTGACGGCGCGGATCAGCAGGAAGTGGCCGAACCCGCCCAGCAGCCCGATAGCGACGATCAGCGGAACCTGCAAGAGTGTGGGCGTCTGCCAGGCGAACGGCAGGCTGAAGCTGGTGACGGCCGCGCCCACCAGGGCAGTGTAGAACAGGGTGGTCAGCGGGTTCTCGCGCCCGACGATCTTGCGCGTGACGATCTGGTACAGGCTGAAGGCAAGTGCAGTGCACAGGGGAAATACCGCCGTGGGCGTCAGCAGGCCGCCGCCGGGGCGGATGATGATCAGCACTCCGATGAAGCCCAGGGATACGGCCAGCCACTGACGTACGGTGATGCGTTCGCCCAGCAGCGGCCCGGACAGGGCGGTCACCAGGACCGGCCCGACGAAGCTGATGGCTGCCGCTTCGGCCAGGGGCAGGAAGGTCAGCGACAGGTAGAAGAACGCCGTGCTCACCACCAGCAGCATCCCGCGGAGGATCTGCAGCCAGGGGTGAGCCGTGCGCACCAGATCCCAGCCCATGCGCGGCGCAAGCAGCAGGAGCATGAAGACCAGATGCACGGCGTAACGTGCCCAGATCAGCGGCGGCAGAGGGTACGAGCGCAGAACGTACTTGGCGATGGTGTCCATGGAGGAGAACATGAACACCGCAGACATCACGAGCACAATGCCGCGCAGCGTATGCGGATGATCCTGAGCATGAGCCGCGGTCATCTGAGTCGCACGCTGCGCGGGAATGCACTACGGCCCGCGAAGCGCGCCTGTGCGCCCAGGGACTCCTCCACTCGCAGGGCCTCGTTCCACTTCGCCATGCGCTCGCTGCGCGTGAACGAGCCGACCTTGAGCTGCCCCGCGTTCCACCCCACGGCAAGGTGCACGATGGTGACGTCCTCGGTCTCGCCGGAGCGGGCCGACACGATGGTGCCGAAGCCGGCGGCCTTGCCCGCGTCCAGGGCCGCGCGCGTCTCGGTCACGGTGCCGGCCTGGTTCGGCTTGACGAGCACGGCGTTGCAGGCCTTGTCCTCAGCCGCTTTGCGCACCAGCGCTGCGTTGGTGACCAGATAGTCGTCGCCGATGATCTGGATCGTGTCCCCGAGCGCGGCGGTGAACAGGCACATGCCCTCCGCGTCGTCCTCGGCCAGCGGGTCCTCGATCGACACGATGGGATAGCGCCGGCACCACTCGATCAGCATGCCGGCCATCTCGACGCTGTCGAGCTCGCGGTCCTCCAGCGCCAGCCGATAGCGCCCGCCGTTGCCGAACTCCGAGGCTGCGATGTCGAGCGAGATGCCGATGTCCTCGCCGGGCCGCAAGCCGGCGGCCTCGATGGCGCGCACCAGCATCTCGAGCGCATCCTCGTTGCTGTCGAACGCCGGCCAGAAGCCGCCCTCGTCCGCGACCCCGGCCAGCTTGCCCTGCTCCTGCATGAGCAGCCCTGCCGCGCGGTAGACCTCGGCGGTCATGGTGAGCGCCTGGTCGAAGCTCGTTGCCGACAGCGCCATCACCATCAGGTCCTGGATGTCGATGCGGCGCCCGGCATGTGCGCCGCCGCCGAAGATCTGGATCTCGGGCAGCGGCAAACTCACCGGTTGCCCTTTGGCGAGATAACGCCACAGCGACTCGCCGAATGCCGCTGCCGCCGCATGCAGGCAGGCCATCGACACCGCGATGGTGGCGTTGCCGCCTAGTCGTGCCTTGTGCGGTGTGCCGTCGAGCGCGATGAGCTCCGCGTCGATCGCCGGCTGATCGGCGGCATCGCGGCCCGCCAGGCGCGCGGCGATCTCGCCGTTGATGCCGGCAACTGCGCGCCCCACCTCCATCCCGCCCAGCGCCGTGCCGCCGTCGCGCAGGTCGATCGCTTCGCGTGAGCCGCGCGAGGCGCCGGCCGGTGCGATCGCGCGGCCCAGGGCGCCGCAGGCCAGGCGGACTTCGGCTTCTACGGTGGGGCGGCCGCGGGAATCCCAGACGCGGCGGGCGTGGATGCTGGCGATGGTTGTGTCTGGCATAGGTCTGAAGCGTGGAACCACGGAGGACACGGTGGACACGGAGGACTGCAAACTGGAGAGACGGAACGTCGATCTCCGGTGGGAGATTCCGACAATTCCTGCAGGCGCCCGAGAAGGATCCGGCCTGTGACGTGCTCGGTCCTTCGGCCGCTCGATTGCGCCATGTCAGCTACCGTGGTTCGACCTTTCCTCCGTGTCCTCCGTGGTTAGACACATGACGTTGGGAGTGTTGGGGGAACGCACGGGTTTGCTCGCTCCATTGATGGCGAATCTCGGCGAGTTTCGAGACCGGCGACAGCAGCAACGGCTTCGCGACTCGCCGCACCGCGTCGCGCTGCCACTCCTCGGTGATGTACTCGGCGGGGGACTTGCCGTCTACGCGCGCCAGAAACAGGCCTGGCAGCAGTGCTGCGGCACGCGCTTCGGTCGCTGTGCGCGGCGCCCAGGTCACGCCCCAGAGGTAAGCGTCCGCGAGCGCGTCGAAGCAGGCAAGATAGCGTGCGCTCCACTGCGGCCGCCACAGGCACTTGAGCAGCATGTGGTTCAGGCAGAAGGCGAGGTCGAATACCGGATCGCCGTACCACGCACACTCTGCGTCGAGGAACACCGGACCGTGCGGGCCGCGCAGGATGTTCTTCGGACTGACGTCGCCGTGCACCAGCGCCTGCTTGGTGGCGCCCGTGATGCGCGCCAGTTCCTCCAGGCGCCGCGCCAGATCGGGGTGCGTGCGTGCGGTCGCGATCAGATAGGGCTCGAGGCGGATCGGAAAGAAGATGTGGTCGGTAGCGAAAAGCGCGGCGATCCGCTCATCGCCCGCCGTGGCGGCATGGATACGCACTACACGGTTGCCGACCGCGGCTGCGAAAGCGGGATCGATGACGCCGTCGCGCAGCTGTGCCTTCCACACCGGGTGCTCGCGCTCGTCCAGATAGGCCATGGCGAACATGCCGGACTCGCGGTCCTCCCCCACGATGCGCGGCACCGCGTCTGGCACGATGTTGCCGGCCGTGCGCATCCACTCCACCTCCCAACGGTTGCGTTCGACCGGCGCCTGCCAGTCGGCCGCGACTTTGAGCTTGGGCAGTGCGCGCTTGATGCAGACTGGCCCGCCTGCCAGGTCCGCGCGCACGATGTCGGAGGACACCCCGCCGGTGAGAGGGTGGATCGCCGGCGTTTCGTCCGCGCGGATCAGCGCCATGCGGTGCAGTGCCGCGATGAAGTCGGAAACGTGCGCTGCGCGGTCGGCCGGCAGTGGAGCTTCGGTTGCCATTCCCATTGCGTGGGGAATCACGCCTGCCGGCGCTGGTCAAACCCGATGTGCGCGCACGCGCGTGTCCCCGCAGAAACCTTTGGCATGTGACTTGCGTCGATGGGTGTATGCTGACCGCAGAGGCGCGCGGCCCCTCCGTCGATGCCGCGCAACAAGGACCGGCACTTTAGCATACCGGATGAGCACAGCGACGACGCGGTACGTCCTCGCCCTCGACCAGGGCACCACCAGCTCGCGAGCGCTTCTGTTCGACCGCGACGGGCACGTCCGGTCGGTGGTGCAGCAGGAGATTACCCAGCACTATCCGAACGCCGGCTGGGTGGAGCAGGAGCCCGACGAGATCTGGCAGACGCAGATCGACGTCGCGCGCCAGGCCCTGCGCCAGGCCGACGTTGCCGCGTCGGAAGTTGCCGCGATCGGCATCACCAACCAGCGCGAGACCACCATCGTCTGGGAGCGCGCAACCGGTCGCCCCGTGCATCGCGCCATTGTCTGGCAGGACCGGCGCACCGCCGAGATCTGCGACCAGCTCAAAGCGGACGGCATGGAAGCGCTCTTCACCGGACGGACGGGGCTCGTGCTCGACGCCTACTTCTCCGGCACCAAGGTGCGGTGGATCCTCGACCGGGTGCCCGGTGCGCGTGCGCGCGCCGAGGCCGGCGAGCTCGCCTTCGGCACAGTCGACTCCTGGTTGCTGTGGAAGCTGACCGGCGGGGCGGCGCATCTCACCGATGCGTCCAACGCCTCCCGTACGCTGCTCTTCAACATCCACAATGGCGACTGGGACGACAAGCTGCTGCGTATCCTGCGCATCCCGCGCGCCTTGCTGCCACAGGTCATCGATTCCTCCGGCGTCGTCGCGCACACCGAGGAAAGCCTTTTCGGCGTGTCGCTTCCCGTCGCGGGGATCGCGGGTGACCAGCAGGCCGCGCTGTTCGGCCAGCGTTGCGTCACGCCGGGCATGGTGAAGAACACCTATGGCACCGGCTGCTTCATGCTCATGCATACCGGCGAGAGGCCGGTGGATTCGCGCAGCCGGCTGGTGACCACCATCGCCTGGCGGCGCGCCGGGCAACGCGAGTTCGCCCTGGAGGGCAGCGTATTCGTGGCCGGCGCTGCGGTGCAGTGGCTGCGCGACGGCCTGGGTCTGATCCGTTCGGTCAATGAGGTCGAGCAGCTGGCTGGCTCGGTCACGGACAATGGTGGCGTGTATCTGGTCCCCGCCTTTACCGGACTCGGCGCGCCGCACTGGGATCCCTACGCCCGCGGCGTCCTGGCGGGGCTGACGCGCGGCTCGACTGCGGGGCACCTGGCGCGTGCAACGCTGGAATCTATCGCCTACCAGACCGCCGACATCCTCGCCGCGATGCAGGCCGATGCCGGCATTGCCCTCAAGGAATTGCGGGTCGATGGCGGCGCCGCCCGTAACGATCTGTTGATGCAGTTTCAGGCCGACATCCTCGACGTGCCGGTGGTGCGCCCCAAGATGCTGGAGTCCACCGCGCAGGGGGCGGCGTTCCTCGCCGGGCTGGGCGTGGGGTTCTGGCAGGATGCAGCCGAGATCGACCGGCACTGGTCGGCCGAGCGCGTGTTCGAGCCGCATATGGACGCAGCGCAGCGCGGAAAACTGCTCGAGGGCTGGCAGCGTGCCCTGGAGCGCGCTAAAGCCTGGGAACCAGCGTCCGTAACACCCAGATAGGCGGTCGTTCCTGCCATTGTCGCGCTCGCCCGTAGCTCACAATCCATCGGAGCTAACGTTGACAACTAGCTGATTTGTAAAGTACTGTAATTTTTCAGCCTGGCTTTCTGCCGGGCAGCGAGCGCCGGCTTGGCCAAGATCGCCATCTTCAACCAGAAAGGGGGCGTGGGTAAGACCACCACGTCGCTCAATCTGTCCGCGGCATTGGCGCGGCGGGGCCAGACGCCCCTGGGGATCGATCTCGACCCGCAGGCCCATCTGTCGGCGATCACCGGCACGACCGTTAACAATGCCGAAGACAGCATCTTCGGCTTCTACCAGTCGCAAAAAGCGCTCGCCGGGCTCATTCGGGAGGGGCTCGGAGGCTGGCCGGTCATACCGGCCCATGTCGAGCTGTCCAAAGTCGACTCCCAGTTCGGCAAGGGCCCGCAGGTGGTCAACCGGCTCAATACCGGCATCCTGCGGGAGAACCTCAACACGGGGCGGCCTATCATCATCGACTGCTGCCCGATCCTGGGTGTGCTCAGCCTGAACGCCATCTTCGCCTGCGACCGGCTGCTGGTGCCGGTGTCCGCGGACTGGCTGGCGGTGAAGGGCGTGCTGCAGGTGGAGAAAACCCTGAAAGCGCTCGAGCACGTCTTCAAGCGGCGCTTGCCCCGACGCATCGTGATCACGCGCTTCGACACGCGCCGCCGGATGTCCCACGACATCTATCATCAGATCAAGGAGCGGTTCGGGGAAGAGCTGTGCGAGACCAGGATCTCGGAGAGCGTCAGCGTGGCCGAGAGCCCGGCTGCCAACGAGGATGTGTTCACTCACGCCCCGGGTAGTCGGGGTGCGGAAGACTACGATGCCCTGCTCGATGAGTTGATGCAGGGCGGGTTTCTGGACTGAGAGACCGCGGATCAGGAGTCATCCCCGCCCCCAATCCTGTCGAGGGCAGGCTCAAGCGGGGATTCAGAAGTGTGCGAGCGGTCTGGGTTTGCGCTGGGCCCTGTCTTCGACAGGAACGAGCTTACGATAGCGGGCTGCGCGGTCCTACCGGGGTTCGCGATCCTGACGGGAAATCAGCGAGATGATCCCGTCCACATCCATGGTTTCTTCCTGCATGCGCTGCTGCACCGGCTTGGCCTCGAGGATCTCGCAGTAGCGGTAGATCTGCATCAGCTTCTTCTCCGCGTCCGCCTGGTCCCGGCCCGGGATGAGCAGGTTGTCGACGACCATGCCCCCTCGCGTGCGGATCTTGAAGCCGAACTTCATGATCCCCCGGTGCTCCTGGTGGTGCGCCAGCAGCATCTCACTCCTCCTGATTATTCGCTATCGTTGTTTTAACGGCAGATTCTGTGCCAACTTGAGGCCGGGACGCTATCTGGGCGCCGGGGCTGGCTTGGGCCTGCCCTGCGGTGGGTAGGGCTGCGGGGGATAGACGGGCTTGTAGGTGGGCGGGTAAGGCTGGCCGGGGTAGGTCGGCTCATAGATCTCGGGCCCGGCGGGCGCCTCGCTGGAAGGCGCCTGTACATGGAAAGTCACCGGCGCACTGCTGATCAGCACCGTTCCCGCGCGATCGACTACCTCCGCGTACAACGTATGCGTCCCGCGTGGCACCCCGGGGATGGCAATCGCGCTCCCGGTATAGCGCGTGTCCAGGGTCTGACCATCGAGGCTCAGCCGGACGGTATCCCCGCGTCGCGTCCGTAACGGTGGCTCCACGGCCAGAGAGACGGTTACCGTGCCGCTGGGGTCGTCGATGATCTGGTCGTTGCTCGGCGAGGCCACGATCAGCGTGCCATAGCCGTCCCCCGACACGGCCTCCTGCGCCGGCGGCACCTTCTCGGGCGGAACCGGAACGATACCGGCCGGCTCCGTGGGCACCTCGATCTCCTCCGCCCCCGGCCGAGGGCTATCGGAGTAGATGATGTTGCCCTGATCGTCGGTCCACTTGTAGACCTTCGCAGCCTGTGCCAATGCCGGTGCCAGCAGCAGGAGGGCCCACAACAGCGCGATTGGAGTCGTCTTCATCGCATTGATCCGGAACGTGCTTTCGCACGAACGCCTATCCTAGCAGGCAGGATGCGATTCGGGGTGCGCTATGTCGCCGCGGGCCTGCTTTCGCGCCAAAGCGAGGGTCGTATACGACTTTTGAGAGATTGAACGCCTCGATGTGTTGGCGCTCCAATGCGTGATGACGTGCCGCTGAGTGGCATTGTCCGCTTAGGGCGGGCACCTCGGGATTGGCGCATCAATCAAGCAGGGGGACCATGATGCGATCCATCGGATCGATCGAACACCAGAAGCGTAGCAAGAATGCCCGCGCGGCGAGCGAGCACCAGGTGGCCCGGCGGGTCAGCGCGCATCAGCCGACCAACGAGGAGCAGCTCTTGCGCGAGTTGCTGGCCGAAGCGCACGCGCGGATACGCGCGCTGGAAGAGGCGCTCGACCGGCTGAAGACTGCCATCTGAGCTGCAAGCGGCTCCCGCTTCCCCGCGGGCAGCGTGCCAACGCGCCGTCCGGGAGCACTACGCAGGAAACAACCCACAGTAGAGAACTGGCTCGTCCGGGCGCACGATCGCTTGGACGGTGTGGTGGCCCTGTCGCTCGGAGCGACCCGCGGCCTGCAAGCGAGAGGCCGCGCGGCCGTTCGGGATGTGGCAGACAACGGCTCGTTTCTCGCGATCGGCGCGGGCGCGGGCGTTAGCCAGTGCGGTTCTGAATTCCAGCGTGGCCGGGCTCATGAGACCTCCGTGTGGTCGAGAGATGCAGCCTTGGCCCCATCCGCCCCGGCCCCTCCCCTGCGTGCACAGGAAAGGACCGGGTGGAGGAGCAACTTCCTCAGCCATCCCGCCCCCGGCGATGGGCCGGGAGCGGGGGCGCCTCGGCCTGCTAGCTCGCGTTGCTCCGCGAGGCCGATCCGATTTGTTCCTGCTGTGACGATGCCTGGTCGGGGATAGCCGCCAAGCTTGCCTCGGCCAGCAGGAACATCGATGCCATGCTCAAGGCTGCCGCGATTGCCATACCGCTCAACTTGCTCTTGATCGTGGACATAGTGACCTCCTTCCTTCGTGCTTACCGCGAAACAGGGGTGCAGCGGATCTGATCGTCGACCATCACACAGCGTGCGTCGCCGACCTTGAACTGGGCTTGCTGTTTGCCGTCGACCATGCTGACCTGGATGGCGGTGTCGGCGAGCGCGGCGGAGGAGGCGAACAGGGCGGCCATCATCAGGCTTTTGAGCAGTTTGGTCGTCATGGTCTGGGTCCTCCGTGGTGCGTTTGCTGTTGTGACCAATGTACGGCTGAAGGGCCCTGCGGCTCATCGAACTGGTACCGGGCGGGGTGTGACAAATTCACACATCCCTGAAATGCGCTCGGCCGCAGCCTTTCCACCAGTGCAATAACCACCCCACAGATGGAAGCAAGGAGGTGTGTGTTTCCCCTCCTGCCCGAGGAGGGGTGGCACGCGCAGCGTGACGGGGTGGTGGGAGCCTGCCGAGGACGGGGGCGCGCGCAGCGCGGCGGGGTGGTGGGAGCCCGCCTGAGAAACGCGGAACTGGGAAGAGGGGAGTTGTGGGACCCTGCTGTTTCCGAGCGCACGAAATCACGAAATACAGAGGCCGGCAGGCTTGTGGCCCGCCGGCCTACTGTCGCTGGCGCTGCCTTACGCGCGGCCAGCCTTGAAGGCCGCGGTGCCGGCCACGGTGGACTTCGGCGCGGGCGCCCGGACA
>Ga0209706_10001522_pt1 | contig 13117 bp, 14 predicted proteins | sample PPLLaktember2015_6_FD_187263 | JGI IMG/M metagenome (GOLD analysis project Ga0209706, IMG submission 187263) | Freshwater sediment microbial communities from Prairie Pothole Lake near Jamestown, North Dakota, USA - PPLs Lake P8 Core (1) Depth... | ecosystem: Environmental > Aquatic > Freshwater...
CGGGGCGACAGTCGGCGTGATGCTCTCGATCTTCGTGGCCTACGTCATCGTCAAGGTGAAGACCCGCGCCTCCGGTATTCTCGAATCCCTGAGCTTTCTGTCGTTTTCCTTCCCGGGAATCGTCATCGGCGTCGGCTTCATGTGGTTCTTCGTCCAGACGCCGCTGTACGCCACCATCTGGGTTCTGCTGATCGGATACATCGCCACCTATCTGCCCTACGGCATCCGCCCGCTGGCGAGCGCGTTCGTTCAGGTGCATGCGCATCTGGAGGAATCGTCGCTGGTCTGCGGGGCGAGCCCGTTGACAACCATGCGCCGGATCATCATCCCGCTGCTCGTGCCGGGCATCGTCTCGGCTTGGATCCTCATGGCCAGCATGTTCGTGCGCGAGCTGACCCTGTCCGTGGTCCTCTCGCGTCCGGGAACCGAGGTTTTGGCGATTCAGATTCTGCGCTTCGCTGACGACGGCCTCTGGGGCAGGCTTTCGGCCTTAGGGATAATTATGATCTTCATCTCAACCACGCTTGTGGTTCTGGCCACGCTCATCGGTGGAAAGCTCAGGGCTGTGGAGGGCGGAGGATAGTAATGGCCTTTCCGGGCCGACCATGCCGGACCGATCGCGCGAGCTGCGTCGGGCCATCCACGGCCGGGGCAGCGGGATCGTGGGCCACAACGTCCAGAGCTCATTTGACTTAGCTTAAACGTTGAATGTCCGCTTCCTGGCCGAGTGACCGGCTGGTTTGGCCGAGGACGTGACGGTCGACTACCCAGCCATGATAGGCAGGTCGTCGGCCGAAGCTGCCGTTGGAGATTTAGCCGACTACTTCCGCTATGAATTCGTTACCGGACATAAGCCATGAAACTCACCGAACGGAAGCTTTCCGATTTTCTCTCCGGCAGGACACGACCCTGAAGAGACAGTCGCGGTATGTTTGCCGAAGGTCTGTTTAGCAGTGAACAGCGGCAATCCTTAAACGGGCGCCACTTGGTTTCAAGCGTTAAAATGTTCTGGTTGCAGCCAATTTTATTCCGAGCCTAGCCCCTTTAATTCTAAGCACTGGCCGGAGTATGCCAGTTACGACGAAAGGTTGGCAGCAACACTCAAATCCCCAAGGAGAATTGAATGATTCAATTGCATGATAAAGACACTGGTACGTGGATAGGCACCATTACCGAGGACAACTTGCAATACCTTATCGACCAGCTTGAGGAGGAGTCACGCGAAGATAAGGACTATTACATCAATGAGACTACGCTCGATATCTTTGAAGAACGCGGGGCTGATAAAGCCTTAATCACCCTTTTGCGTGGCGCTCTGAATGGCCGCACCGGAATGGAAATCCGCTGGTCTCAAAGTTGAGTGGGTGATGGCTGGGTTCGGCCAAAGGACGGAAGTACAAGCACTGGTGTGCGACCGTCGCTTACCCGGCCAAAGCAGACGCAAAAGGTGCCTGATACGATGAAGCGATGGCAGAGGTTGATCTTTCTGGCTCACCAGCCAATCGGAAATCCAAGGAAACCTCAGCTTACGCGGGCGGCACCTACATTGGGGTTGTTCCATAATAAGAATGGATTTCCTTCGCCCAAGACTGGTCTGCCATATTGGGCCACTTGTCCTTATCAAATCCTGGTGCATCCTTAAGCCTATCTTTCTCCACATGGAGCACAAAGCGCTTATTCTTCGTGTCCAGCGTCAACGCTTTCCACGGCACCGCGAAAAGTTTTTCACCCATCCCGAGAAAGCCGCCGAAGGACATCACGGCGTAACCCACTTTGCCGCTGCGCATATCCAGCATGATTTCCTTGATGTCGCCCAAGTCTTCGTTTTTATGGTTGTAGACGTCATTGCCGATGAGAGTGTCAGCGCCCATCAATTCGGGTCCAGGTCCATGCCGTGCGTCGGGCCCGGCCCCGGTGTTGATTTTGTACATGCCATAGGTATCGCGATCTTCGTAATTCATGTTCGTCTCCTGCAAAAAAATGCTTGGGTAAAATTGCTGTAGCAATACGCACGTGATGCCACACACTTCGCCGACCACATACCCGGACAGCGAACCTGAACGCCGATCTATTACTTGAGTTGATCTTTCTGGCGAGCCTGCCAATCGGAAATCTGCTTCTCAGCTTCGTCCTTTGTAATGCTGTAGGACTCCTGGATCTTGCCCAATAGCTGATCACGCTTGCCGGCAATTACGTCGAGGTGATCGTCGGTAAGCTTGCCCCACTGTGTTTTCACCTGCTTCTTCCAGTTGCCTTCTACGATATTCCAGTCCATATCAATCTCCTGTGGTTCGGGATTCGACGGGCGGAATGGCCATCGAGCATCTTTGTCGCAGCCGGCCTCTCATGATCTCCGCACTTCTCGCAGCGAATGGCTACGGAAGGGAAGAGCTGGTGAGCGCCTGGGCAGCTTTTATAGAAGCTTCCGATGAAAATCTTTTTATAGAAGCTTCCGATAAAAATACAAGATTAGTCGCATACCCAAGAGCGGTCTGTAGTCAGCGCACACACGCCATTGCGGTCACGGTCACCGCTGATTCACTTTCGCATTTTCATTGGGGCGTGCCATGGAACGTGTTGACACTCGATACGGAGAACAAACGCTTCGCGCTAAACGTGGAGAAGGATCGCCTCAAAAATGCACCGGGATTCGATAAGGACAAATGGCCCAACATGGCAGACGAATCTTGGGCGAAAGAGATCCATTCTTACTACGGGACTAAACCGTATGCGGACGAGCCACGCGTGTAACTCAGAAATAATGGGAGACAGAACAAGGTTTTCTACCTCCACGTTAAAAACGCCTTGAAGAAGCTGGTCAATTTACTCCTCTGCGGTTGCGATGTGTGCGGCGCACAGACGCAATAGTGCCTGCGCTATAACTTGGCATTCATTGGGCGCGCACCAAGGCCTAATCCATTTGATTGATTTTCAGGAGACAAGATGAATAGGTTGAATATCAGTTCGATCGCTCTGGCGCTCAGCCTTGCGTTTAGCGCTAACGCCATGGCTCAAAGCATGTCGAAAGATGAGTACAAGGCAGCGGAACATCGCATCGCCGCCGATTACAAATCAGACAAGGCGGGCTGCGGTTCCCTGGCCCACAATGCGAAAGACATTTGCATGGCCGAAGCCAAGGGCAAAGAAAAGGTCGGGAAGGCCGAACTCGAAGCGCGTTACAAGCCTTCTAAAAAGGCCGACTACGAAGCAAGTGTTGCCAAGGCAGAAGCGGATTACGCTGTGGCCAAGGAAAAATGCGACGACAAAGCAGGCAACGACAAGGACGTCTGCGTGAAAGAAGCGAAGGCTGCGCTGGTACGCGGCAAAGCCGACGCCAAAGCGCAGTTGAAGACCTCGAAAGCAAACGCGACAGGCCGAGAAGAGGCCTCCGACGTGCGCATGAAGGCTGAAGAAAAAGGCAGCGAAGCGCGCCAGGATGCAGCGGCTGCGAAACGTGACGCCGACTACAAAGTGGCCATCGAAAAGTGCGACAAGTTTGCCGGCGACGCGAAAGACCAATGTGTTGTGCGTGCCAAAGCGCAATTCGGCAAGTAAATAGCTGGGCTGTCCCGACTGCTTCGGCGCCGTGTGTGGCAGTAGTTTTGACAGGAGCTTGGGGGGCCGGATTTCACCCCGCCCATCTACCTACCTACGCCCGGCAGTTTTTTCCTTCAACCAGTGACCACGGTTAAAAAGTAGAAATGCAATGTCATTGGGAACCATTGTTTTAATCATCGTTGTCCTGATGCTGATTGGGGTAATACCCGTTTGGCCACAGCCGGAGTTGGGGTTACGGCCCAAGCGGCGGGCTAGGGCTGATCCTGATCATTCTGCTCGTGCTGCTGTTGCTGGGACGGTTATGAGGCGCACCTGCCGGTACGGCTGCGCCGGGTTGGGTCGTGTAATCAAGGCCCATATCGGATGTTCTCCAGTGGTGCACCGTGCGGGAAGTCGTGGCTCCCGATGCCGACCCCTACTGGCGTGCGTTGAAGGTTGAGGCAGCCAAGGTCACAGCACGGGGCGGGAAACCCGTCCTGCTTCTCGACAAGGCGACTCGGCCAGACTGGGTCTGGAATTGGCAGCACGCGGACTATGGGGCTGACTACAAAAGGTCCGAAGACCTCCAGGTGCAGCACCAAGAGGGCCGCAGTAAAGGTTATGTGTAGAATTCAGACCTGATCTGACAGTTACATAAGTGCGGACGGAGGCGATGACGCCCGCGTTGACCGATTGAGCTAAAGAGGAAGCCAAAGGAGTCAGCCTGCCACGAAAGCGTCGTTCACATCCGCAGCAACCACCGCACCCAATCGCTGACGGAACTGCGGGGACGGTGTCGAACTGGGCAAATTATTTACACTTGCTCTGGGGTAGGGAAGAAGTCGAGGAGGTGGTGACCGACCTGTCGGGCTACTCGCAAGCCAAGCTCAATGTAGTGGCGAGGCGATTGAATGAGCGCCCACGGAAAACACTAAACTACGAAACACCCGCAAACGATTTCACCAATCCGTTGCATCCACCGGTTGAATCCGCGGACATATGGAGCGGTCCGCCTGACCGGCAGATTCGGGTCGAGAGTTCGCGTTCACCATATTGGAAAGCCGTTCAGCGTGAATTCCTGATCAGTGACTGCTCAAGACCGCATAGCGGACCAAGTTGCCTCACAATCCTCCGGCCGCAATGGCCGAATAAGAGACCACCGCCCGTCTCAGTCTGAACTTTCACTCCTGGCCGAAGCAGGCCATCCATCACGCCTTACAAATTTCCACAACCCATTCCAGCCTGCTGAACCTCCGCCGCTACAAGGCCCACCCCACCAGTTCCAGCGGCCAGCGCACCGCCGCCGCGACGGCGAGTGCGACGCCAATGGAAAGGACCACTGAATACAGGGCATCTCGCCGGCTGAGCAGCTTCAGCATCATGGCGAAGGTGGATACGCACGGCACATAGAAGGTCAGGAACACGAGGAAGGTGGCGATCTGCGTGGTGTCGAGCACGCCGGCCAGTTCCTGGGTGCCGAGCGCCTGGAACACCATGAGCAGGGACAGTTCCTTGCGCAGCACGCCGAACAGGATCGGCACGCCCAGCACCACCGGCAGCCCGAGCCACCATGCCGTCACCGGCGTGAGCGCGAGATTGATCCACGCGTCGGCACCGACATGGCCCAAGAGCGCGAGCACCACGCTGCCCGCCACCAACAGCGGCAGCACGATGGTGACGATGTCGCGGCTGCGCGCCCAGGTGTTGGTCATGACGGCATGCAGGGAAGGCACGGCGTAGGCCGGGATCGCCTGGATCATGCCGGGCGTGGTCTCGGGATAGCGGCGTTTCAGGAGCTTGCCGACCAGGCTGACGACGACGGGTGCAAGCATGAAAAGCGCGAACACCCCGAAGCCGCCGAGGTACTTGCCGCCCACCGCCAGGATGATGGCCGAACGCGCCGAACACGGCAGGAAGGTGATCAAGAGCGAGGCCACCGTGCGGTCGCGCCCGTGAGTGACGGCGGCGGTGGCGGCCAGCGCCGGCACGTTGCAGCCCAGCCCCATCAGGAAAGGCAGCGCGACGCCACCGTGCAGTCCGAGTCGATGAAAGCCGCGATCCACCACGAAGGCCACCCGGTGCATGATGCCGGACTCTTCCAGCCACACCAGCAGCAACACCAGCGGGATCATGTAGGGAATGACGATGCCTGCGAGGCCGATGAAACCATCCAGCACGGCGCGCGCGACCACCCCTGTGAGGTCGGTCGGCTGCCACGGCTCGGCCCATTCGATCAGGCGCGCGACGGTGAGGCCGTCGAGAAACGCGCTCACCTCGAACACGAAGAACAGCACCAGGGCAAACACCGCAAGCGTGCCGGCGAAACCCCAGCGCGGATGCAGGAAGAGGTCGTCCGCCCAACGCTGCCACTGCGGCTGCTCGCCTTCCTGGCCGGGGCGGGTCACCGCCTCGTACATCAGGGCGGCCCGGTGATGCCGGTCGGCGTGGATTTCCTCCGCCAGCGGGCGCGGCAAGGCCGCGTCGGCGCGGGCGCGCGCGGCGAGCAGGGCAGCGTGCTGGTCGGGGAAATGCGCCTGCAATTCCTGCGCGAAGTAGCCGTCGTTCTCCGCGAGTTGTTGCGTCAACAAAGCCTCGGGCACCGCGAACGCCGCGGCCACGTCCGGCTGTCGGGCGATGTCGGCGATCGCCTGCAATTGCGCTTCGATGTGCGCACTTGGCAGGTGGGCCGATGGCTGCGCATGTGCAGACCGTGCCTCGCGCGCGGCACGCACCACGACGGTAAACAGATCGGCCAGGCCGATGCCCATGTGCGCCACGGTCGGCACCACCGGCGCGCCGAGTTTTTCCGACAGCGCCCGCACATTGATGAACCGACGCCTGGCGCGCGCTTCGTCCATGCGGTTGAGCGCAAACACCATCGGCTTATCCAGGTGCATCAATTCCAGAGCGAATTCGAGGTCTCGCTCAAGCGCCGTGGCATCCAGCACCATCAGCAGCAAGTCGGGGGCGGCGAAGGCGCTCGCGGGCAGGTTCGCCTCGTGGCGGGCAATGGCCGGCCAGCGGTCGCCCCACAGCAGGTACTTCAGCGTGACGCACGCGCCTTCGTCCAGATCGTGCAGGCCATCGATGGCGGGCAACGCGACCAGCGAAATCTGGTCGATGCCCACCTCGACCACGCATTCCTCGTAGGCAGGGCCGATGCCGGCCAAGCGCTCGTGATGGGTGGAGGTGCTGGCGGCCGCGCGGAAAATGCTGTGCTTGCCGCTGCCGGTGCGGCCGACGATTGCCACGCGAGGCCGCCTTGCGCCGCGCAAGCCTGGGCCATGGAGCGGGAAGGATTGCACGGGCGAGCTCATTGATCAGCGATATCTACAACGAGAAGGGTTCACGTTTGCGCCTGTCGTGCGTGGCACGGGGCCTGCCTGCACGGCTGCGGGCTATCGACTTGTTGCCCGCCTTACGGAGTGGCCCTGGTCATCGGATTGTTTGGGGGGCAACATGTCGGCCAGGGTGTAGCGATCCAGCGTGGTCAGAAAGGCGCGGCCCGCGTCTGCGAGAACGGGCATGAGCGCACAACCCGGCAGATAACGACACGTGGATCCCCCCGGCTTGAAGCACTCGGCCAGCTCGAATCCGGGCTCCATGTCGCGCACCACTTTGCCGATCCCGATCTGATCGGGCGGGCGCGCCAGCCGCATACCGCCGCCCTTGCCCCGCACCGTCTCGATGTAACCCTTGAGTCCGAGCTGGTGCACCACGCGCGTGAGATGGTGTCTGGAAATGCCGTGCTCTTCGGCGATCGCCGCCACGGTTGCGAGCGTGGCGGGGTGGGAACCCAGGTGAATCAGCACTCTGAGGGAATAATCGGTAAAGCTGGTGAGTTGCACGGTAACCAATCATCAAGCAAAAGCTAATTATAGGCGCCGGGTTATAATATGTATTCCATTTACATCTTAAAGGACGAAAGCCATGAATGCCCATCTGCATCTTCGCCAGGACAGTGTCTACCCCTTCGACGCACGCGGTATCGCCAAGCGATTTCGCCATGCGGCCATTTTCGGCGCACTGGACGCGCTGAATTCGGGCGAGCGCATGCGCTTCGTCAATGACCACGACCCGCTGCCGCTGCTCGATCAGCTGCGCGCCCGCTATGGCGAGGCTGTCGACATCCAGTACCTGCAGCGCGATCCCGGGCAGATCGTGATCGACTTCATCCGCAACTGAGCGCCCCCATGGCGTTGCCGGCGCTGGTGGTGCTTGCCCTGGTCGCGTTTGCCGCGGCCTTGCTGTGGGCGCCCCACGCCGGCCGCGCCGCCGCCCTGCATCTGATTCTGGCGGTGGGCGCCATGCCGCTGATCTTCGGCGCCATGAGTCACTTCATCCCGGTGCTCACCCGCACCCGCAACGCCCCTTCCGGATTGCTCGGCATCCCCGTTCTGGCGCTGGCGGGCGGCGCGCTGGTGGTGAGCGCGCTGAGTTTGCCCGACCTGTTCTGGGGGCGTCATGCCGGGGCCATTCTGGCCGTATCTGCAGCGAGTGCGCTGCTCGTCTGGAGCCGCCGCCGACGCGCCGGCATGCTGGGCCGGCCGCATCCCTGCCTGGCCTGGTACGAGGTCGCACTGGCCTGTCTGGTGTCGGCCCTGCTCGCCATTCTCGCCAGCGCGATCTGGCCGCAACAGACGATCGCCCTGCATCGCCTTCATCTCCATCTCAACACGCTCGGCTTCGTCGGGCTGACCGCCATCAGCACGCTGTCGGTGCTGCTCCCGACCGTCGCTGACAGGCCGGATCGCGAAGTCGGATCGCGGCTGCAGCGCGATCTGCCCTGGGCGGTTGCCGGCACGCTGCTGGTTGCCTTCGGCTCGGCCTGGTTCAGCCCGCTCGCCTGGATCGGCGGTGCCGTGTGGGCGGTTCCGCTGGTGCGGCTGGGATCGAGCTGGCTGCGTCTTTATCGCGCCGAGATATTCGCGCTGCACGGCGCGGCGCCACTGCTGGCTGCTGCGCTGACCGGGCTCGCCATCAGCATGATTTTTGGCGCAGCGGCGCCGATGGCTCGGGCGACCGAACCGGCGTTGGCCTTCGTCGTCGGATTCATGCTGCCGCTGGTATCCGGTGCAGCCACCCAGTTGCTGCCGGTATGGCTGCGCCCCGGTGTCCAAAGCGGCTGGCACGCAGGCTTGCGCGAGAGCCTTGGGCGCCATGGCGGCGTTCGTGCCGTCCTGTTCTGCCTCGGCGGCATCATCGCCGGAATGGGCCGCGAATGGGGGCTGCTGCTCGGCGCAGCCACGCTGATCTGGTTTCTGCTCCAGGCCGGCGTGGCCTTGCTGCAGTCCAGAACATTTCAGGAAAGGAATCCGTCATGAGTCATCCGGAATTTTTCGCCGCGGTGCCGCGCATCACGCTGCACGACCCCCTGGCCGAACTCCTCGGCGCCGCCGAAAACGGCCTGATCGAATACGGCTACACCGATGCGGTCAAACTCGCCGGGCATTCGTGCCCCACCGTCGCGGGGGCCTACCTCATGACGCTCCGGGCGCTGGCGAAGCTCTATCCGGAGGGACAGCCTGAACGCGGCGGCATACGGGTCGAACTCAAGGCTGCGCAGGCGGACGGCACCGCAGGCGTGACCGCCGCCGTGGCCGGCCTGCTCACCGGCGCGGCAGGCGAGGGCGGATTCAAGGGACTGGGGGGCCGCTTCAGCCGCCGCAATCTGCTGCAGTTCGCAGCCGGAATCGACGCTGAGCTCTGCTTCACCCGGATGGACTCGGGCGCGCGTGTGACGGCCGCGTATCATCCCGAAGTCGTGCCGCCGTCGCCCGAACTGCAGGAACTGATGCCGAAACTGCTTTCCGGTGCGGCAAGCGCGGCGGACAAAACGGCGTTCGGCCGGCTCTGGCAGATGCGGGTCAAACGCATCCTGATCGACCATTTCGACGATCAGGAACTGGTGCTGTGCCAGCCGGCATGACGCGCCTTTTCTGAGAGTGGGCCAACGGTTTATAGTGGTCGATATCGTTGAACCCATTGCTCGGCACGCCATGAAACCATGAACACGAAACCTGACGATTCATCACCGTCCCAGCCGACGCCGCGCCTCCCGAAGGGGCCGCTGATCATCATATTGGTGGTTCTCGCCAGTCTGGTCTGGGCGTATTGGCTGACGCGCTCGGCCCCGCGTCCGCCGCCCGAGCTTCCGCCGCTGCGCGAGTTGCCGCTGGATTCGCTTCAACAGCCAGAACCGCATCCGGATCCCGCCGCGGGCCAAGCGCGCCAGCAGCCCTAAAGGTCGGGGCCGCGCGACTCGCTTCCACTGAGCGGGCCGGTCAGGGCTGCCTCGGGTCGGTCACGAATCCGATGCGCACCAGTCCTGACTTCGCCGCGACCGACATCACCTGGGCCACGGATTCATAGTGCACAAGGCGGTCGGCGCGGATATGCAATTCGGGCTGCGGCTGTTTTTTGGCTTCCACGGCAAAGCGCTCAGCCAATTCCTGACGGCTAACGGGCGCGCCATTCCAGTAGAGGTCGCCGTTCTCGCGAATGCCGAACTCGATATGGTCGGGCCGGGTGATGTTGGGTGTGCTGCTCGCCTTGGGCAGGTCGATCTTGACGGAGTGGGTGAGCAAGGGCGCGGTGATGATGAAGATCACCAGCAACACCAGCATCACGTCGACCAGCGGCACGACGTTGATTTCCGCCATCGGACCCTGCTGGTACCGCGGGTTGAAGCTTCCTATGGACATGGCTTTACCCCTTCGCGCTTGCGCGCGCTTCCAGCGGCGGCGCGGGGTGTGACGCGCCAAACTCGGTTTCCGAACTGTTGGCTTTCTCGCCCACGGTGATGACCGCGTACAGGTCGTGCGCGAAGGCATCGAGCCTGGACAGCCAGACCCGGTTGTGGCGGGTGAATGCGTTGTAGGCAAGCACTGCGGGAATGGCGACCGCAAGTCCGATGCCGGTCATGATCAGCGCCTCGCCTACCGGTCCCGATACCTTGTCCAGCGTGCCCTGACCCGACAAGCCGATGTTGACCAGCGCGTGATAGATCCCCCACACCGTTCCGAACAAACCGATGTAGGGCGAGGCGGAGCCGGCGGAGGCGATCACGGTGAGGCCTTGCTCCACCCGCGTCGCTTCCTGGTCGATGCCGTTGCGCAGCACACGGGTAAGGAATTCGCCCAGTCCGCCGGCTGCAGCCAGCTTCTGCATGCCGTTCTGCTGGTTGTTCTGGGCGGCTTCAAACGCTTCGTTGGCCAGTCTGGCAAACGCGTTGTCCAGCGGCTGCTGCCGCAGCGCAACGCCCACATCCTCGAGTGAATCAGCCGCCCAGAACTGTTTGAGGAAGGCCTCGGCGCGGCGCCCCGCCACATAATTCGCCAACGACTTGGTCACGATCAGGTACCAGCTCGCGACCGAAAGCCCGAGCAGCAGCAGCAATACGATGCGCCCGAGGGTGTCGGTCTGTGCGAGGAAGTGGGCGAAGCCCAGGCTGTTTTCCATGATTCAGTATCCTTCGAGGGTGAAATCGAATGGCTGCAAGGCCACTGAACGGACGGCCTGTCCGTCGCGTTGAGCGGGGCGGCAACGCCATGTGCGGACGGCTGCGAGCGCGGCAGCATCGAGGCGGTCGAAACCGCTGCTGGTGACCACCCGCGCCGCACTCACGCGCCCCGTCTCGTCCAGTTCGACCCGCAGCACGACTTTGCCGGTTTCCCCCAGTCTGCGCGACAGGGAGGGGTAGGCCGGCGGCCGGCGTTCCGGGCAGACCAGGGCCAGATCCGATGCCAGGCTTACCGGTCCGGCGGGCAGGGATGGGCCCGACGAATCGGGAAAATCCGATGCCCCGGATCGGGGCGAGACCACCGCCGGTTCCGGCGGGGGCAGCGGCGCCGTCGCTTCGGTCGGCGACTCCACGGGCGCTTCCGTTGCCAGAAGATGCGGGGTCGGTTCGACCGGGCGCAGGACGGCTTGCTCGACCGGCTTGCTCGGCCTGGCCGGCGTGGGCGGCGCAGGTGTCGCGCTGGCTTCCTGCCCGGATTGCGCTGGCGAAGGCGAGGGCGGGCTGACGAGGTTCACGAATACGTGCACCGCTTCGTCCATGTGCGGAATCACGCGAATGTTCCACAGGCCATACAGCACGGCACCGTGCAGCAGCACTACCACGATCAGGCCTGTCGCATGGCTGCTCGCCAGGCGTTCCAATACCCGGTTCATGCCGCCTGTTTATCCCCGCACGACACGCTTGCGCTCACGACCGAGCCTGACACTCAACGTGCACTGAGCGGGGCAGGGCGGAGGAAGACATCGGTGCGTACTGCATAGCGTTATGTAGGCGCAGCCTCGCCCCGAACAGGAGGCATAGGCCGCAAGGGCATGTAAAAGGAAAATGATAAAGGCTTATCCGGACGGACGCGACAGCGGCATCGGCACCTCAGTGGATGTTTCAGCGGGAAATGCGCCGCCGGACCGTTCTCGCGAACACAGGGGAAGGGTGGACTGTCCGCGTTGCGCATGCCGTCAACAAACAGACAACACCGACCCGGCGATTCAGCCCACCTTGCCGCCGTCTCGAAGACTCAGCATTCGACCATGTCGTTGCGGGTCGATTCGATGAAGGCCACCACATCGGTGCGCTCGGCCGGCGGCAAGGCGAACTTGTCCAGCGTGGCGTGCAGATGGCGCATGAACGCATCCCAGTCGGCAGCGCTGATGCGCATGCCCTTGTGGGATACCACCATGTCACGGCCGGTGTAGTACATGGGTCCGCCGGCGGCGTTGCAGATGAAATCCACCAGCAACTGGTATTCGCGCTTGATGCCATCCTCGCTGCGATGCAGCCAGAAGCGTTCAAGAAGCGGGTCGGCCTGCAAACGCGGCAGCAGGTCGGCGCACACGGCAGCGATGGCGTCGTAGCCACCGAGGCGTTGGTAGAGGGTAGGGGTGGTCATGTCAGTCTCCTTTGATGGGTTGGTTGGGGGGCTTGCGCTGCGGGTTCCGGTTCAGGAAAAAACGAGCACATTGGAATGACTTACATCAGTGGGCACCTGTCAGCCCGGCTTGCCGTCCACCCGCGGGCGCAGCAGCATGGGGGCATACACCACGACGAACACGGCAAATGCGGCGACCCAGATCAAGCCGGCGACGGCCATGCTCGGCGCATAGGCGGCGGGGAAGAACAGCGGCACCGCGACGCGGATCAGCGCCGCGAGATTGATCGCCACGAAGGCCGGCATCATCACGGACGGGGCCTCCAGCAGGCGGCCGGTATGGCCGAGCGACACCCGCGCCATCATGCCCAGGGTCAGCACGCCGATTCCACCGGCGGTGAAGGCATGCAGCGAACTGTCCGCCGCCGTGCCCATTCCCGCAGCCGACAGCGCCAGCAGGACGAAGCCGACCGCGATCCAGGCATACCCCAGATGGAGAATCCATAAGAGCGGCACCGACCAGAATTTGTTCGTGTACCAGCCCGCCAGCCGGATGAGATGCACCATCGCCGCGATCGCCGCGACCAGCGCGGTGACAAGCGAATCGGGCGCGATCAATGCGGCAAGCAGTGCGCCGAGGGTGACGACCGGCACCAGCCATTCGATGAGTTTCCAGCGCCGCGCGCGGGTGT
>Ga0209706_10001523_pt1 | contig 13113 bp, 12 predicted proteins | sample PPLLaktember2015_6_FD_187263 | JGI IMG/M metagenome (GOLD analysis project Ga0209706, IMG submission 187263) | Freshwater sediment microbial communities from Prairie Pothole Lake near Jamestown, North Dakota, USA - PPLs Lake P8 Core (1) Depth... | ecosystem: Environmental > Aquatic > Freshwater...
GCCGGTGAACTTGGCTTCAATGGCCTTGCGGCGCGCACCGGTATCGCGCCCAAGGTGAGGCCCGCCGGCGAAACCGAAGCCGCCTGGCAGGCGCAGCTCGATGCTTGGCAAATCACCCTCACGACCCTGGCGGAGGCATTCCGCGCCGGCGATGCGCGCGTCGATCCCAAGGAATTCCCGCAAACCTGCGAACACTGCGGCTTGCAGGCGCTGTGCCGCGTGCACGAGCGTCACCCGGAAATAGTCGAAGACGAAAGCGGAGGCGAGGGCGATGACTAAGCGCCACCTCAATAACAACGTAGGGTGCGTTCCACGCACCGACTATTACTTATCGGTGCGTGGAACGCACCCTACGAAAACCGCCTCTCATGTAGGTTGGGTCAAGCCGCCAATCTTTATATCGCCTTTCACCAACTCCCCCTCTCCCGCTTCAGCGGGAGAGGGCAAGGGGAGAGGGTGGCCGCGGCGGACCCAACAAAATCATATTGTCCGGCGGGTTTCGCTTCGCTCCACCCACCCTACATTTGAATTATCAGCAGATGTAGGGTGCGTTCCACGCACCGACTATTACTTACTGGTGCGTGGAACGCACCCTACAAAAAACGCTTCTAATGTAGGTTGGGTCAAGCCGCGTAAGCGGCGGACCCAACAAAATATTACTATTCGACAGGTTTTGCTGCGTTTAACTCTCCCTAACATTGGAAGTCCTGGCATTTCGCCACGGTCTCGCTCCGCGCAAATCCGGAGAGGTGCGCAATGACTGATCGCCTCATCGCCGACGCCGCCGCCCGCAAGCAGGCGCTCGACCCGCGCACCTCGTTCATCGTGCAAGCCCCGGCCGGCTCGGGTAAAACCGAACTGCTCACCCAGCGCTACCTGGTGCTGCTGGCGCAGGCCGCGCACCCGGAAGAAGTGGTGGCCATCACCTTCACGCGCAAGGCCGCCAACGAAATGCGCGAGCGCGTGCTCGGCGCGCTCGATGACGCGCGCAACAAGCCGCGCCCGGACAAGGCGCACAAGGCCGACAGCTGGGATCTGGCGCGCACCGTCATCGAGCGCGACATCGCGTTCGCCTGGCAGCTCATCGCCAACCCGAGCCGCCTGCGCATCCATACCATCGATTCGTTCTGTGCCTCGCTCACCCGGCAGATGCCCTATCTGTCGCGCTTCGGCGCGCCGCCGTCCGCCACCGAGGATGCCGAGCGCCTGCTGCGCGACACCGCGCGCAACACGCTCGCGCATCTCAACGAGAACGACCAGTGGACCGGGTCGGTCGAGCGCCTGCTGCGCCATCTGGACAACAACCACCCGAAGGCGGTCGAGCTCATTGCCCAGATGCTGGCGCGCCGCGACCAGTGGCTGCGCCATCTGGCCGACGGCAGCGACCACGCCGGCCGACGCGCGCGCCTCGAAGCCGCGCTCGCCGCCATCAATCGCAATGCGCTCACGCGCCTGGCAAGGCTGGCTCCGGCCGAGCATTCACACGAAATTGCCACCCTGGCGCGCTTCGCCAGCAGCCAGCTCGCGGCGCAGCCGGAGCATGCGCTGCATGCCTGCGCCACGCTCGCCACTTGGCCGGGCGCCGTGCTGGAACAGCGCGCCCACTGGCAGGGCCTTGCAGCGTTGCTGCTCACCAAGGACGGCGCGTGGCGCAAGCGAATAGACAAGAACATCGGCTTCCCCCCGAAGGAAACCCAGGGCACGTCATCCCGGCGAACGCCGGGATCCAGTAAGTCTATAAATGACCTGGATTCCGGCGTTCGCCGGAATGACGGCGGTGGTAAGGACAAAGCCTTGTCTGATGGCAACAAGGCCGAGAACGCGCAACGCGAAGACATGAAACAACGCATGACCGCGCTGCTCGATAAGTTGCGTGGGCACGAAGCCTTCGAAGCCGCGCTCGCCGAACTGCTGATACTGCCGCCACCGACCTACGACGAAGCCTCGTGGGAAGTAGTCGAGGCACTGTGCGAAGTGCTGTGGCTGGCGGCCGGCGAGTTGCGGCTGGAATTCACCCGCCGCGGCGAGGCCGACTTCACCGAAATCGCCCAAGGCGCCTCGCGCGCCCTCGGTACCGCGGAGTCGCCCACGGATCTGGCCCTGCATCTCGATTACCGCATTCGCCACCTGCTGGTGGATGAATTTCAGGATACCTCGGTGAGCCAGCACGAATTGCTCGCCAAGCTCACCGCTGGCTGGCAGGCGGGCGACGGGCGCACGCTGTTCGTGGTCGGCGACCCGATGCAGTCCATTTACCGCTTTCGCCAGGCCGAGGTCGGTTTGTATCTGCGCGCGCGCCACGAAGGCATCGGCAGCGTGCGCCTCACGCCGCTCGCGCTCACCGTCAACTTCCGCTCGCAGCAGGGCATCGTCGACTGGGTGAACAGCACCTTCGCGCAGGTACTGCCTGCGGAAGAGAACATCGCCGCCGGCGCCGTGCCCTATGCCGCCGCGGTCGCGCATCACCCGCGCGAACCCGGGCTGGCGGTGTACACCCATGCCTTTATCGATACCGATCCCGACGCGCAGGGACGCGCTAGTGTCGCGGGAGGCACGATGCCGGGATCGACCGACGCGCAGGGACGCGCAAGTGTCGCGGGAGGCACGACTCCAAGGATGGAGAAGGTAGGGCAACGCAGGGAGCAGTTGCCGAGGATACCGGGAGCGACCGACGCCGAGGCGCAACGCGTAGTCGAACTCGTCACCGCGGCACGCGCCCACGATCCCGACGGCAAGATCGCCATCCTGGTACGCTCGCGCACACCGCTGGCGCGCATCGCCCCGCTTCTCAAGCAGGCCGGGCACAAGTTTCAGGCCGTCGAGATCGAGCAACTCGCCGAACGTCCGGTGGTGCAAGACCTGCTGGCGCTCACGCGTGCGCTCACCCATCTGGCCGATCGCGCCGCCTGGCTCGCACTGCTGCGCGCCCCATGGTGCGGCCTGACGCTCGCCGATCTCGTCGCGTTTGCTGGCAATGACTACGAAAACAATCATTCAACCGTTCGTGCTGAGCCTGTCGAAGCACGCACGACAGAAGATGCGAGCGTTGATCACCCTTCGACAAGCTCAGGGCGAACGGTATTTGTTCAGAGCACCCAAACCATCTGGACCCTCCTGCAAGACGAAACCCGCCTCGCGCACCTGAGCGATGCACCGCGCCAGCGGCTAGAGAATGTACGCACCGTACTGTCCAAGTCACTCTCCATGCGCGGCCGCAGCCGCCTGCGCCAGATCGTCGAAGGCGCATGGCTCGCACTCGGCGGCCCGGCGTGCGTGGACGCGCCCACCGATCTCGAAGATGCGCGCGTCTACCTCGACCTGCTGGATGAGCTGGAAGAGGGTGGCGACATTACCGACACCGCGCGCCTCGCCGAGCAGGTAAGCGAGCTGTACGCGCTGCCGGATGTCACCGCCAGCGACACGTTGCAGCTCATGACCATCCACAAAGCCAAGGGCCTGGAATTCGACACCGTCATCCTGCCCGGCCTCGGCAGCCCGCCGCGCCACGATGATCCGCCGCTGCTGCGCTGGATGGAGACACCGCATTCGGGTGGCGCGGGATACCCAGCTGATCTGCTGCTCGCGCCAATCCGCGAAACCGGCGGCGAGCATGATCTCCTCTATAAATATCTCGGCCATCTGGAAGCAGACAAGAGCCGTTATGAGGCTGGCCGCCTGCTGTATGTCGCCGCCACGCGCGCCAAGCGCGCCCTGCATCTGCTCGGTACGGTAAAGCGCGACAAGAACGACGAGATGAAAGCACCGCCCTCCACGTCGCTGCTCGCGTTGCTGTGGCCGGTGGTCGAGGCGGAGTTTGAGCAAGAGACGGAAAGTAAGGTTACCGTTCGTGCTGAGCCCTTCGACTTCGCTCAGGACAGGCCCGTCGAAGCACCACACAATGGCAACCTGCGCCGCCTCGTCGCCGGCTGGCAGGCCCCGCCGCTCCCACCGGCCGTCGCCTGGCAAGCCGGCGCCGCGCTACCCGTGCCGGAAGGCAGCCCAGAAGTCGAGTTCGACTGGGCAAGCGAAACCATCCGCCACGTCGGCAGCGTGGTGCACCGCACCCTGCAGTTGATCGGCCGTGAAGGCGTGGCACGCTGGCCGCTGCACCGCATCGAAGCGCTCGCACCGGGCTTCCGCCTCGCGCTCGCGCGCCAGGGCGTGCCGGAAGCAAAACTCGACCAGGCCGTGCAACGCGTGCACGAAGCCCTGCGCCGCACGCTGAGCGATGCCAAAGGCGCCTGGCTTTTCGATCCGCAGCACCGCGAGGCCAAGAGCGAATACGCCCTCACGCTCATCGAACACGGCAAGCCGGTTACCTCGATCATGGACCGCAGTTTCGTGGACGCCAACGGCATCCGCTGGATCATCGACTACAAGACCAGCACCCACGAGGGCGGGGGATTGAATGCCTTTCTGGATCGCGAGCAGGAACGGTATCGCGGGCAATTGGAACGCTATGCAGCGGTGTTGCGCAAGCTGGATTCAAGGCCGATACGGTTGGGGCTGTATTTCCCGTTGCTTGGGGGGTGGAGGGAGTGGGAGGCAGACTAGGGCTGGTAAGTTGCGCTTCGTGGGACTCTTGAATATTAGTCCGGACTTATAAGTAGAAGGGAGGATTCTGCCTTTGTAAGCTGCCCCGCTAGTGGTAGGTTGTTTCCGTATACTGGAAAGTGAGTTGTCCGCCCAGTGGTACTGAGGGGAAGAGTAGTGATAGGCCAACATAGAAGTGCATGGTTTAGGCAGAATTCTGTCTATTACCTGAAATTACAGAACTCTGTCTAATACACTGTTGGGCTTCATAAATCCTAAGGGGGGAGTTTGAACACAAACAAATTGAGACTACTTTTCGGAGCTCTGTTGCTACAGCTACTCGCAGGATGTGCAACATACACGTCGACACTAGAACCAGGTACAAAAACTGATCCAGAAGCTGGCTACGTCTACGGTCGCTTTAAAATTGGGCGGCCGGATTCCGGTGGCCTCCTGCCCGCCCGTCTTCGTGCTGGCTTAGTCATAAATGAAAAGAATGGCGCAAATAGCTATGCGATCCAGTTTGAATTAGAAGGTGTGCCATCTGCCATTGCGATTAAGCCAGGAACTTATGCAATAAAGAAGCTGACATTCGCGACCGGGGACTACCTACAGTCTGGTGAAAGAATCTTTCCAGAAGGACCATTAACTACTTTGTTTACAGTTGAATCAGGTAAAGCCTATTATCTTGCTGACTTTGTCGTTGCGACCAAAATCTCTGCAACAGGATCATCACGCACTTTCTCGTGGCAACTAACATCTGTCACTGACAACTACATATCGACGACGGCCGAATTTAAGAAGACGCTTCCTCAACTTGAGTCAATCACAACTTTAAGAGCTATTACCAAATGAAGCCCAACAAGGCGCACCAGCCGACGTCGCCGCTAACGCGGCGCCGCGTCTGAGCTTGGTCATTAGGGTTCTTAAAAGCACATGACCGACCCAGTCGTACTCCGCCGGAAATTTGTTGAGGCTGCCGAGGCCACAAAGGCTTTCGCCCAGTTTCTCTCAGAAGTTCAGCTTGGTGGTTGGGCGAGTCGGCTCAATAACCTCTTGGAGTATCTAGCCAATGAAGATGCTAAGGGCGCCCTGCATCTTCAACAGACATTTCGCTTTGGTGGTCCCGGCAGCCTCAGTGACGTAATGATTGAAAGACAACAAGAGTTTGACCATTTGTGGGGCGCTCAGTCCCGCACTATGAGCAACCTCCGTTTGTATATCGAATACGGGACTGATCGTGCATCTAAGGTTGAAACAAGATGAACCCTAACCACGCCATCAACGCGGACAGTGAAAAGCGGCGCTCCTTCGTCGCACCGCTTTTCACTGCCGGTTATGGTGAACGTTAGCCATGAAGAAGAGAGAGCGATGCATGATAATCGACATCAGAAACTGCAACTCAATTGACCACGGGCAGATCCGGATCGACGAGCGTAGACTGAATATCAAGTACGCAATAAATGGCGCCGGCAAGAGTACGATAGCACGCGCTATCGTACTCCACACCAAGGGTGATGGCAGCATCAGTGCTTTGATGCCGTTCAAGCATCTTGCAGCAAGCGATGCAGTTGTTGCGCCAAGCATATCCGGACTTGATGGCATTTCATCCATCGCCGTGTTTAATGACTCGTACATCAACCAGTTTGCCTTTCAACGGGACGAGGTGTTGACGAACAGTTTCGAAGTATTTGTTAAGTCCCCAGACTACGACGCCCATATCGAAGCCATCGAAAAAATCATCGCCGACATTAAGGCGACATTTCGCGACTCTGCTGAGATTGATCGCGTGATTGGAGACTTGGCTTCCTTGAGTGATAGCTTCGGGAAGGCCAAATCGGGTTACTCGGAAGCAGGAGCTTTGGCCAAAGGGATCGGTAAGGGGAATAAGGTCGCCAACATCCCGAAAGGGCTGGAAAGCTACACTGCATACTTAAGGAGTCCACTGAACTCAAAGTGGATAAAGTGGCAGACAGACGGGAATGCGTACACATCGCTGTCCGATAACTGCCCGTTCTGCACAAACCCGACACACGACAAGAAGGAACTCATTGCCCAAGTGGGAAGGAAAACGCGGGTCAGAGAGGAATTTCTTCTAATATTAGCAACTACTCCTCTCTGACCCAGATTTCTCAGATTTCTTCTTCTAAAATTGGCAACTACTCCTCTCTGACCCAGATTTCTTCCAACCCATGCTATGGACTAATCCCAGAAAACACTAACGGATTCCCTGATGACAAAAACAATACGTGTAGCCGTTCTTCTCATTGCACTTTCCCTGCTCGCGGTATTTTATTCCTACCAATTGGGAAAGCGCTCCGGGGATGCTGCCACCAGCACTCAAGAAAATTTAACATCACCCAAGCCAGCGCTTATCGAGGAGCCACTGTCGCCAATCCATCAGAGCTTGCGGCGCGACGATTTCGCCGCTCTGGATGTCGAATTCGCGCGCGTGGAGAAGGCCGCCGAGACCGACGCCGCCGCCGAGGGCACGCTTTTTCTTATGGTGGAAGAACTCGGCCATGGCACGGATGAGGATCAGAGACAGCTAGAGCGCTGGGCCACCGGCGATCACCATTATGCACTGTTGGTGTTGTCGCGGTGGCACCGGGTGCGTGGCTTTCGCGCGCGCGGCACGGATTACGCAAATAAGGTTGATCCACGACGCATGGCGCGTTTTGCCGAGCACAATCGTGCCTCCATCGCCTATGCCGAACAGGCTCTAAAGACCCATGCCGATTGCGGTGTGGCCTACAGCCAGATGATCGATGCGCTGGTCGGCAACGCCAGCCGCAAGGACATCGACGCGATGTACAAACGCGCGCAGGCCGCCGCCCCGCGCTGGGGCTCTCCGGCCCTGTCGTATTCGTTTGCCCTGCATCCCAAGTGGCACGGCCGCACGGGTGAGCGCGAGCAATTTAGTGACCGGTTCGCCAAACGCCACCCGGGCCATCGTGCCGTGCCGTGGTTGCAGGCCGCTGTCTATGCCAATCAGTCCGCAGCTGCAATCGATGACTACAAATACGGTGAGGGCATGATCCTGGCCGATCTCGCCATTGGCCTCAATTCTGGAAACTCCTACGCTTGGTTGAACAAGGGTCGCGCTTTTTCTGGTGTGCAGCGTGCCCCCGAGGCCTTGCAGGCGATGGACAAGGCCATCCAGAACTACCCTTACAGTGACTCGGCCTATCGCGTGCGCGGCAAGCAGAGATTACTAATGGCCCAACCCGCAGGGCAGGAAGACCTGGTGCGCGCTGCACTACTTGGCGATGTCTGGGCACTCAAGCAGGCGATGATGAATTGGATTACCGGCACTACTCCGGGCGTGGCGAAGGATTGGTCACGCATTCCTGACCTGTGCGAGCGTGTACGCGCGGCGGGCATACCCGACGGCGTCTTTTGCGTGGCTACGGTGCATTACTTTGGTTATGGCCTGCCCCTGGATCGCAAGAAAGGGTTTGCCGTCATGCGTGAAGCGGCCGACCTCGGCGTGGTCGACGCCATGAGCGATGTTGGAAAGATTTTCTGGCAGGGCAATGCTGCGGCCGGCGTGGCGCCGGACAAGGAGCAAGCAGTGCGTTACTGGATCCGGGCCGCCGACATGGGCAACGACCGGGCCTTGGTGGAACTCAGTCAGGTCAAGAAAGACCCGGAGCTACTGGAGCTGGTAAACAAGATTCGTCAGGAGCAGCAACCGCCGCCACCGCAAACCAGGCAGCCGCAGAAGCCGAAACCGGGAGCAGCCTGACGGTTTGCAGCCCGCGTAGGATGGGTTGAGCGCAGCGATACCCATCGCACCGAAATACGTGCCAGAGTGGAATTGATTCTAATATTCGAAGCTTGATCGTGAAGTGGAAACCCGCCCATGAACAATAAAAGGGGACGGAGGGGTGCCTCATAGTGATTTATTTTTAATCCTTCAGCCTCCTATAAACATCAGTAAAAAAAATGCCTCGGTTCATCACCGAGGCCAATTCTTTCTCGAGGAGGAGAAAAGATTCTGAATGGCGGTCGCCTGACTGGATTCCACCGCTGTTTGGTAATCTATTCGCCCGGGATCACTCCATAGGCCAGTCTAAAAAGCGCTTGAACCCGGGTCAGTTCATCGATCCGCGAACGTGCTGTGGTGTCGGTGACCAGACGCAATTCGAGGGCCTGCCGTTGCTCCATCGGCAGCTCACCGTCGATATACGCGTTCAGATCCTTCTCCAGAGCCGGGCAGTCGTGGCCATCCTCGACTTGTTCACCAGGCTGCGCGTACCGAATTGGTTTCAGGATGCGATTGTTCATTCTCATGCTCCATGTTAAGCAATAGGCGTGCCATTCTTGAAATGACTGCCTCGAGCAACGTAATTCCGTGTAATGACTCAAGATTCTAGAAATATATCATTTCAAAGCGATGACAATCTGTATGTGGGCGGCATCAGTGTGGTGCAATTGCAGCGACCGCTGCACCCAAGTGGATCAATTTTCGAGGAATAAAAATGTGACGGAGGGATGAATACTTAATCCCTCCGTCACGTTCTACCTTCTCCCTTCTCCCCTTTTATTATCTATGCGATCGAGCCCATTGTTGAAGCGATCAGAGCGCTGAGCGCGGTGGTTCTAATGAATGCCGAAAAAGCCTAGAAGAAGATATTGCCAGGACTGTTGGCGGATCTTTCATGAGGCCCGCGGCGAAACAGGGGGTCAGTACCCTAAAATTGCTCGATGAAGTAAATTCCATGGGGCCTCACTATTCACGGCAGGTGATTTAACGGTACCGACCCCTTTTCCCTATGTCCAAGTGCATGAACACAAGACTGCCCAGCGCCTCACCGGTCTGCATATTGGCCTGCCTTTTCCTTGGGGCCTGCAGTTCCATTCCAGAGATTCCTGCAAAAGGGGAATATTTTGGCCAGCGTGTGGAAACCAGCGTGGATTCTGAAATAGCTCGTTACTATCTTGAGAGCTATTCGCAGGGAAAGTATGAAAACCGCGGTCTGGACGAAAAGATTTCCGCGCTTTACAGAACGAACGGAAAGTCAGTACCGTCCCGTGAAGAGCTCAAAGAAATCTCGCAAGCGTTTTCTGTCGACTTCGCGGCGTTATTCCTCGCCGACCGCCTTTTGAACAATGAGTGTAATAAGGATCTGAATCAGCATTTCGAGCGTTACGTCAAGAACGAAGCTACCGTTGATGCCAATGTCGCCTCTTCATATCAGGTACTCTTTGTGCCTGGATGGGACTACGTGAATAATGGATACTGGACCGGCGCAGATTTTGCGAAGCCTCGCGAACTGGCCACCAAATCCGGATTTGAGAATTATTTGGTCGCGTTACCGCCGACAGGCTCCGTTGAAGAGGGCGCAAATGTGTTGGCTGCAGAAATTACCAGACACAGCCGCTCGGGAAAGAAAATAATTCTTGTCGGTTCAAGCTCTGCCGGACCCGTCGTTCATCTCGCCCTCGGTGAGCGGCTTGATAAAAAGGAACTTAGTACTATTAAAGCCTGGCTCAATCTCGGCGGCATTCTGCAGGGTTCTCCACTTATCGACTATTACGAAAGGCGGTACCAGCGCTGGTTATTTAATTTTGTCGTCTGGTACAAAGGTTGGGACAAGAAGGCAATTCGGAGCATGGGCACAGCCGCGAGCAGGAGGCGGTTTTCACGCCTGCAACTTCATTCCGATATTGTAGTGCTTAACTACATGGGTATTCCCCTGTCGGGACAGCTTAGCCAATACGCCGGAGCCGGATACCGGATATTGAGGTTATATGGGCCAAACGATGGACTGGCGTTGCTAACCGATGAGATTGCGCCTGATAGTCTTACAGTCGTTGCACTAGGGAACGATCATTATTTCGCGGAAGACCCGGAAATAGATAAAAAAACAGTCGCGCTGATGAAGCTGGTAATCACGTATTTGAATAAAAACATAACAATTGGCTGCACGAAACAAAACAAAGATCAAGACGAATATTTAGTGTCAGAGTAAAAACCGAACTTTCATGACCGTTCAGTCATATGCACTTCCGTATCAACGGAAGAAGTGGGATTTCAGTCGACGCATCATGGAAACTCGGCCACCTAGTGGCCGTGTCACTCATGAATCCGACGGAAAACCGGGGTAAGATCAGTTCTTTCTAATATTCGGGAAAACTATGCTCTGTTCTTTTGATCTGCCATATTTTTATATGACAACATCTGAGCCTAAAAAATGAAACGACGAGATTTTCTAATTGGCCTAGCGGGGCTCACATGCTCGCTTGCGACGCTATTGACGCCCGGCACTGCCTCTGCTCAGCCAAAGGGCCCTCTTGCGAGGCCGGAGGCCATGGCGGCCTGGAGGCGACGAATCAATTCCATTCTAGAGCGTGGACGCCTGCCGATCATCGATTTGCAGGCGACGTACATTGAAGGCAAGACCAATGTGTCGCGCATGATCGAGTACATGATCGAATCCGATGTCGCACAGATCGCATTTGCACCGGCCTACGCGTCGACTGGAAAACCATCCCTGGATTTGCACCGCAAGTATCCGGAGCACTTTATCCCGACGACCAATAGCGGCGAGTTTCCGCGCTGGTGGCGCAATCCATCCGCATTTCTTGCGGTCGTTCGGGATGACTTGAAGTCCGGGGATTACGTGTTTATGGGCGAACACGAGTTCCGGCATTACCCTTCGCCGGAGCAGGTGCGCGCAGGGAAAACCGAGCGGGATATCACCATCGACCTAGGTGGGCCAGCGGGCCAGGCGCTTTTCGGTCTCAGCGAGGAGACTGGCGTTGCGTTTCAGATTCATTACGAGATTGAGGACAAGCTCCTTGCCACGCTCGAGTCGATGTTGGAGCGCTACCCGAAAGCCAAACCGATCTGGTGTCATCTTGGCATGATTCGTTACCCGGAACGCGCCAAGCGCTACAGCCCGGAATATATAGCAACCCTGATCGGGCGTTTCCCCGGGTTGCACTTCGATCTCGCTGTTCCGGCTCCCGACAATGTGTATGGCCCATCCGGTGCAAGAGACTCGACGATTTTCAGCGGTGGGCGGCTGGATGGCCGCTGGAAGGAATTAATCGAGAAACACGCTGACCGCTTTCTGGCGTCAAGCGATTATCGTCCGCCCGTGGAGCGGAGCTACCCGGAGCAAATTACCCGCCAGCGCAAACTTATTCTGGAAGTATTGAGCGAGCAGGCCCGCCAGATGGTGGCCTATGGAAACGCATGGCGGCTTATTACCGGAGAGTCGTGGAAGAGTTGAGTGGATCGCGCCAGAAAATGGTGAGGTCTATTTAATAGGAACGGAGTCTGGCAGATGCTATATCGTTGGCTCATCGGCGTGGCTTTGCTCTTCGCGATACTGTTGTTGATGTTGCCAAACAAAGGCGAGGAATCGGTCGCCAAGATAGCCTCCGCATCCATGTTGGCGTGCACGCTGGATTTCCGGGACCAGGTGGGGCGGCAGCTGGTCAGGAAAGAGCCTGTCGCCGTGAAATTCGAGAACAAGTGCCAGAACGTCATTGCCGCTGTCGAGGTGGGTGAGCGAGGCGACATCGTGATTACCGGAAAAGAGCATCAGCTGAAGCTGACACTAAGTCCGGTCGTGGACAATGACAAGGTGCGCTGGAGTTGCCACGGTGAACCCGCAGCAGCCGTGACAAAGCTTTGTAAGCCGTGATCGAAAATAGACAGAATTAAAAGGGCCAGTAACAAAAAACCATTGGATTCCCGCCGGAGCCTGCCCTCGAATGCTTTTGCCGAGGGCGGGAATGACGAAAAATCCGGACGATTGCCTTAAGTAAGCGCCATTCGGGCCAGTAACTTTTACGCCGGGCAAGGGGTATTAACCCCTATAAATTGATGAAGAGGAGGAGCAATGCCCGGAGCCATCACGATCGCTACCCTGAAAGAATTCCTCTCTGCATTTAATGCGCACGATCTCGATGCGATCATGGAGTTCTTCACCGATGACTGCGAATTTTTCATGCCCCGAGGCAAAGAGCCCTGGGGCACCCACTACGTAGGCAAGCCAGCAGTGCGAGAGGGGCTCGCCACTCGGTTTGAGGGCATCCCCGACGTCCACTATGGCGAGGACAGCCACTGGGTGGCTGGCAACCTTGGCGTTTCTACCTGGTTGCTCACCGGCACTACCACGTCAGGCGAGCAGATCCGTGTTCGTGGCGTCGATCTTCTGGAGTTTCGCAATGGCAAGTTGATTAAGAAGGACTCCTACTGGAAGATCGTCGAGAAGTGAACAGCGGTTTTATCTGGCCTCATGGATTCCCGCCCTCGACAAAAGCATTCGAGGGCAGGCTCCGGTGGGAATGACGAAATATCCGGATGATCGCCTTAAGCAAGTGCCATTCGGGGCAGACGCGATTGAAGCCCTTGCCTTTGTGAACTTCTGAGGAGTTTAATTCGAGCTGACGTTTTTGGTCTGACCCTGGCAACTAGGACTACACGGACTGTTCATCGTTACCCATGCTGCCGAACCTTGCCCGCCGTATCTTGTACTGGCTCCTGTTGCTGTCGGGATTCATACCGGCGCTGGCGGCGGCTGATGAAACAGTTTGGCAGCGGCTGGCTGCTGGCGGTCA